>Ga0194125_10000273_pt1 | contig 84963 bp, 63 predicted proteins | sample TA2KigC250mmetaG_FD_148626 | JGI IMG/M metagenome (GOLD analysis project Ga0194125, IMG submission 148626) | Freshwater microbial communities from Lake Tanganyika, Tanzania - TA2015034 Kigoma Deep Cast 250m | ecosystem: Environmental > Aquatic > Freshwater > Lake | place: Tanzania: Lake...
GCGCCGGACGTGAAACATGCGACGCCGACGGCCTACCTCCTTGATGCGTTGCGGGGGCCGATCCCGAAGTAGGGGCGCATCTCCGGTCCTGCGCGGGGTGACGGCCGGGGGCGGGCGCCAACGTAGTCCTCACGCTCCGCGTGAGGACATCTTCGCTATCCGGATGGTCATCACGCGGAGCGTGATGACTACCCTGCGGGGCCACCGCCGATCTTGCGCGGGGTGATGGCCGGAGGGGCGCATCTCCGGTCCTGCGCGGGGTGACGGCCGGGGGCGGGCGCCAACGTAGTCCTCACGCTCCGCGTGAGGACATCTTCGCAATCCGGATCGTCATCACCGGAGCGTGATGACTACCCTGCGAGGCCACCGCCGATCTTGCGCGGGGTGACGGCCGGAGGGGCGCATCTCCGGTCCTGCGCAGCGTGACGAAGGCGCCCGCGTGATCAGGTCAGTGAATCGGAGAGGCGCCCCCGAAGCGGGGGCGGGCCATCTTCAGGATTGACCGGGAGGCCGTCTTCCGGTACTGTCTGCGCTTCATTTCCTGGGCTGCCGGGCTTCGGAGTTGCCCGGCGGTGACAGAGATTCAACGAAAGGACAGCAGACCATGGCGATCAAGATCGGCATCAACGGCTTCGGGCGCATCGGCCGCCTCGTCTTCCGCGCGGCGATGGACAATCCGAAGATCGAGGTCGTGGGCATCAACGACCTGTTCGACGCGGAGTACCTCGCGTACATGCTCAAGTACGACTCGGTGCACGGCGTCTTCGCCGGCACGGTCGCCCACGAGGCGGGCAGCCTCGTCGTCAACGGGAAGAAGATCCGCGTGACGGGCGAGAAGGATCCGGCGGCCCTGAAGTGGGGCGACATCGGCGCCGAGTACGTCTGCGAATCGACGGGCCTCTTCCTCGAGAAGGCGAAGGCCGAGGGGCACATCAAGGCCGGCGCCAAGCGCGTGGTCATGTCCGCCCCCTCGAAGGACGACACCCCGATGTTCGTGATGGGCGTCAACCACAAGGCCTACAAGGGCGAGCAGTTCGTCTCCAACGCGTCCTGCACGACCAACTGCCTGGCGCCGGTTGCGAAGGTGCTGCACGACCACTGGGGCATCATCGAAGGCTTGATGACGACGGTGCATGCCACGACGGCGACGCAGAAGACGGTCGACGGTCCGTCCAAGAAGGACTGGCGCGGCGGCCGCGCGGCGGCGGGGAACATCATCCCGTCGTCGACCGGCGCGGCGAAGGCCGTGGGCAAGGTCATCCCGTCCCTGAAGGGCAAGCTGACGGGCATGGCGTTCCGCGTCCCGACGCTCAACGTCTCGGCCGTCGACCTGACCGTCCGTCTCGAGAAGGCCCCCGGCGCCGACGCCGCGAGCGCGTACGAGGCGATCAAGGCCGCGATGAAGGCCGCTGCCGCCGGCGAGTTGAAGGGCATCCTCGGCTACACGGAGGAGGCCGTCGTGTCGTCGGACTTCAACCATGACGCGCGCACGTCGATCTTCGACGCCGGCGCCGGCATCATGCTGAACCCGAACTTCGCGAAGATCGTGTCGTGGTACGACAACGAGTGGGGTTACTCGAACAAGGTCCTGGACCTGGTCTGCCACATGGACACGGTGAAGTAGGCCGCTTCCCGGTCTGAACGAAACGCGGCGGGGTCCCCGGATCCCGCCGCGTTTCTTCGTATGCGCCCGGCGGCTCGTCGCGGGCCGCGGGTGCCTGCTACCTGCCATCCGCGTCCAGGGCGCGATCGTAGAGCGCCAGGTTCCGGATGGCGCCCTTGAACTGGTAGGGGGCCTCTCCGGCCGCGGTGTACTGCCCGACCGAGAACACCGGGCCGTGGGGCGTCGGCGGGGCGGGCACCTCCGCTTCGGCCACGAGCTTCCCGTCCTGGTACAGCCGCGCGGAGCGTCCGTCGTAAACGCCCAGCAGGTGCACCCAGGTCCCCAGCGGCACGGTGCCGCCGTCGCAGGAGACGCCCGACAGGTAGAAGCGCCATCGTCCGCCGATCTTCTGAAGGAACCAGCCCGCACCGTTGTACGCCCCGAAGCCCAGCAGCACGGGCATCTGGCCGGCCTCGTCGAAACGCGCGTCCATCGCGAAACTGAACGGCCCGTCCATCACGCGGCCGTCCGACGCCGGCAGCGTCGCGAACCCGCCCCGCGAGAGGTCGAGCGTGCCGTTCTCGAGTCGCGCGTCCCCCGACAGCTGAAGTTCGCCGGCCGCCGACTCCAGCGTGAACAGGGGATCCGTGCGCGGCGGCATGGCGCGCGCTGTCGCCCAGCCTTCGCCGGGCGGGGGCACTCCCGCCGCGGGTCGGCGCGGCGCGTGAGCGACGACCGCGTAGCGCACCTCGCGTCCCGCGTGGAATATCGCATCGACGAACGTCGTTCCTCTCAGCGGTTCGCGGTTGAGCCGCCGGGGCGGTTCCGGGGGGCCGTCCGCCGCCTGGCCGTACACGTCGTAGGTCGTCAGCCCGGGCATGCCGGCCTCCGCCCAGCGCAGCCGCACCCGGCCCGCGAGCGGTTCGGTCCGCGGCGTGCCGGCCCGGATGGCGGGGAGGGCCCCCGGCACCTCGACGGCCACCCGCACCGGATCGCCGCGGCGGGGTTCGAAGGTCGAGAGCGGACACCCCGTGGGGTCCGGGGCGGCGGCCGTCGCCCCGGCCTGGTCTCCCGCGAACGTGACCACCGCGCCGCTCTTGCAGGTGCCGCAGGTCTCGGCCGGGTCGGAGACGAACACCACGGCGTAGTGGGCCGTGCCCGGCGGCGCGTTGGTGTCGCTGAAGCCGAAGCGTTCGGTCCGTCCGATGCGGGTCGCCTCGCCGGGCTCGAAGCCGGCGGTTTCGCCGCGGTGCACCTCGGCGATCAGCCCGATCATCCGCGCCGAGCGCTCCCAGTCCAGCCGCACGAACCCGTTCCCGTCCACCGACGCCCGGACCCCGGGCAACGGGTCCGGCAGCGGCTGCGGCAGCATCTGGCGGGACCGTCCCTCGCGGATGCCGCCCCCGACCCATTCGGCGCCCGGCATGTCCACGCGCGGCGCGGCGAGCTGGGCCGAGCGGGCGTCCCGGATGACCTCCAGCATCCGGCGGTAGTGCGGGTCGACGGTGGACGCGAAGGACGTCACCGGCGCGCCCTCGGGGGGCCAGGTCGTGGGCCAGGTTTGCGTCGGGAACGAGTCGAGTTCCTTCACGCCGTGGGCGTAGCCGAAGCCGTAGATCAGCCCCTTGCGGCTGAACGACGGATCCACCGGCCTCCCGCGGCAGAGCGCCAGCCCGTAGCCGCCCTCCGCAGAGGCCGACGCCGGCAGCGGCGCGCGCAGCACGCGGCTCATCTCCGGGCGGTCGAGATTGATCCACGAGTCGAAGCGCAGGATCTCGCCCTTGGCGTCCGCGTGGCAGCGCACGCACCCCGCATCCTTCATGACCGCCTTCACGCGATCCACCGCGTCCAGAAACGGCCTGGAGCGAGGACCGGCCTGCGTGTAGTCCCACGTTCCGAAGTAGAGACCGTTGGAGTCCATCCACGCGAAGACCTGTTCGCGCTCCTCGCGGGACAGCAGGTTCCGGTGCGGTTCCCTGAGCAGGACGTCCGCGAGGATGGCCCTGCCGCTTCCGTGGGAATAGGGGCCGAAGACCTTGCAGGACCAGTGCGCCGTCCCGTTCATGGCGCAGATGCCGCCGATCAGGTCGGCCGTGTACATCCGCTCGCGGCGCGCGGTGAGGTGCTCGTAGGAGATGTTGAAGAACTCCGTCCAGCCGCGCGAAAGGTCGAGTCCCGCCGCCAGGCCCTTCTCCCCGCCGTGGCAGCTTACGCACCGCGCGTCCAGGATTGGCTGGACCCGCTCCGTGTAGTCGAGATACCCGCCGCCCCACGATTCGTCCCGCAGCCGGCGCAGTTCGCGGCCATCGGGCCGGGGGGCGGCGGACGACGTGGGCCCGTACTCGTGGCAGCCCGTGCAGCTGCGCGTCGTGCCGGGCGCCGCCTGGACGAAGGTCCGCATGCCGCGCACCAGGCGGTAATCCCCGTCGAGCAGCTGGAAGTAGAGCGCCCGGCCGGAGGGCGCCTCGAAGTAGACCGATCCGTCCGGCTCCACCGGCACGATCCCGTGGAAGATCTTGGCGCTCCACGCCAGCGCCGCCGAGATGGAGAACGTCTGGTTCATCCACGTGCCGCCGGGGCTTTCGCTCACACGCGAGGTCTCCTCCAGGACGCGGAGCCACTTGACCGTCCCGCGCGGAACCTCCGGCATGGAGACGTGGACGTCGTTCACGAAGAACCGGCCCGTCCGCTGCGTGCGGTCGGCCAGGTCCGGGCCGGTGACCGGCCGCGGTCGCGGCGCCAGCGGGATCGGGTTGTGCAGGTCGATGGCCGGGTCGCTGTGCACGACCTCGCGGCGGCCCGCGCGGTCGATGAGCAGGAGGGCGTTGAGCCGGGGATTGCTGCGCCGCCGGAAGCCGGGGGTCTCCACCGGGATGGCCGGCGCGTTCGTGTCGGGGGGCACGCCGCTGAAGAGAACGACATTCCGGCCCAGCGCCCACGGGTCGCACGATTCGCCCCGGTCGTGCGTGGGACGGTCCGGCGATTCGAAGTTGAAGATGGCCGCGGGGTCGTTCCGGCCGATGCGCGCGTCGATCATCGCGATCGTGCCGCGGGGCGGCGCGTTGTGCGGCGCGAAGGTGGCCACCACCAGTCCGTCGTGGCCCGGCACCGGCTTGGCCTGCAGGACGGCCTCGGGAAAGACCATGTTGTTGGCGAAATACTCCATCTCGTGGCGGCCGTCCGGCAGCATCGTCCAGAGGCTCTGGATCACCAGCGCGTTGCGGTCGACGTATTCCCAGCGCCCGAACAGGATCCGGCCGTCCGGCAGCACGCAGGGATCGAACTCGGTCACGTTGTTCACGGAGAGGGCCTGGATGCCGCCGCCGTCGGCGTTCATGGCGTGCAGGATCGCCACGCCGTTGTTCGCGCACGGAACCAGGCCGCTGTAGCGCGTGGAGGTGAACGCGATGCGGCCGTCGGGCAGGTAGCACGGTTTCACGTCGTGGTGTCCGCCGCCCCGGCCCCGGTAGGGATTGCCGACGGCGTCGGGACGGGTGATGCGCCGCAACCCCCGTCCGTCCGTGCCGATTTCGAAGATCGCCGACGCCCCCGTTTCCGAACCCTTGAAACAGAAAAGGAGCTTCTTCGCATCGTAGGACAACGCGGGGTCGAAATAGACGCCTTCTCCCGGCGTTTCGGCCGTCGAGGGGTCGATGACCGGACGCACGCGGTGCCGCTCCGGCGGGTCGGCGGGATTCTCCAGCACGTAGAGGCCGCCGCCGGGGCGCCACTGGTAGAACGTGTCGTAGATGTGCAGGCCCTGGTAATTGAAGCGCTTGCAGAACAGGATGGGGGCGACGAGCGCGGTCCGGTCCGCCGCTTCCGGTTCCGCGGCCGCGCCCCATGCCGCGCCCAGCGCGAACAGGGAAGCAGCGACGCCCGCTCTCGTTCGCGTGATCAGGGATCCGAACCCCGGTTTCGCCTTTCCCATGCCACGTACCCTGTCCATGCCAACGCCCGGGCGCAAGACCATTCTGCCGGCCCATGGCGCGCCTCGTCGCCGCCGCCGGGAACACCGCCGCCCCGCCCATGGCCTCGAGGCCGCGGTCGGCTGGACAGAGGGGGACGCTCATGATACCTGTCGCGGAATTTCAGGCCGGCGATCGGGCAGGGAATCGCGCCGGGTGTCCCGGCAACATGACCAGGAGATGACAGGATGAACAAGCTCACGGTTCGCGATGTGGACGTGGCGGGGCGGCGGGTGTTGAGCCGCGTGGACTTCAACGTGCCGATCAAGGACGGCAAGGTCGCCGACGACACGCGCATCCGCGCCGCGCTGCCGACCATCCGGTACGTTCTCGAGAAGGGCGGGGCGCTGGTCCTGATGAGCCACCTCGGCCGGCCGAAGGGCAAGGGGTTCGAGGCCGCCTTCAGCCTGAAGCCCGCGGCCGACAAGCTCGCCGAGCTTCTGGGCATGCCGGTCAAGTTCGGGTCGGACTGCATCGGCGCGGAGACGGTCGCGATGGCCCGGGCGCTCAAGCCCGGCGAGGTCATGGTCGTCGAGAACACCCGGTTCTACGCCGACGAGGGCAAGGCCAAGCTGCCCGACACGGCGACGGACGAGGAGAAGAAGGCCGCCAAGGCCGAGATGAAGAAGAAGCAGGCCGAACTGGCCGAGAAGCTCGCCCCGCTCGGCGACGGCGAGATCTTCATCAACGACGCGTTCGGCTCCGCGCACCGCGCCCACTCGTCCACGGCGCTGGTCTGCAAGTTCTACAAGCGGAACGTGGCGGGCTTCCTGATGGAGAAGGAGATCGACTACCTCGGCCGGGCGCTGGCCAGCCCCGAGAGGCCGTTCGTCGCCATTCTCGGCGGCGCCAAGGTCAGCGACAAGGTCAACGTCATCACGAACCTGCTCGAGAAGGTGAACTCGCTGATCATCGGCGGCGCGATGGCCTACACGTTCTACCGCGCCAAGGGCCTTCCGACCGGCAAGAGCCTGGTCGAGGAGGACAAGGCCGACCTCGCGAAGGAGATCCTCGCGAAGGCGGCGGCGAAGGGAGTGAAGCTGCTGCTGCCGGTCGACCACGTCATCGCCGACAAGTTCGACGCCGCGGCCGCGACCGAAACGGTCGGCGAAGCGGGGATCAAGGACGGCTGGATGGCCCTCGACATCGGGCCGAGGAGCACCGCGCTCTTCTGCGACGAGATCGCCCGGGCGAAGACGGTGGTCTGGAACGGCCCGATGGGCTGCTTCGAGATGGCCCCGTTCGCCGGCGGCACCATGGCGATGGCGAAGGCGATCGCCGCGACGAAGTGCCTCAGCATCATCGGCGGCGGCGACAGCGTCGCGGCGGTGAACAAGAGCGGACTCGCGGCGAAGATGACGCACATCAGCACCGGCGGCGGCGCGAGCCTCGAGTTCCTTGAGGGCAAGGCCCTGCCGGGCGTCGTCGCGCTGACGGACCGGTAACGGCGACCGGCCTCCGGCGCCCCGCAGCCGGCATCCCATGGCGGACCCATCCGCCGGATGCCGGGGGCGGGGCGCGGCTCGTTGGATCCTGGTCAGCGCTTCCCCGGCGTCGGGACGGCGTCCTTGCCCAGCGACTGAGGCGTGAAGCGCTGCAGCATGACCTTGCCGGACGGGTCGAGCAGGCTGACGATGATGCCGTGCAGTTCGTAGCCGGACAGGGTCCGGTTGCTCCCGTACAGCGTCGTGGACTTCGTCTCGGACTGGGTCGTCTCGACGCCCTTGATCTCGAAGGTGCGGTTCTCGTTGCGCGCGATCGGCGGCAGCTTGAGTTCCTCGGACGACAGGTAGGACTTGTCGCCATCGGTCAGGGAACGGCGGAAGTACTCGATCACGAGCCGGCAGTCCGGCGGCACCTCGCGATTCCGGCAGGAGACCGTCAGGCGGATCTTGTAGGCGACGGGGCCGGACAGGGTCTCGGACTGGCCGAGTTTCGGCGATCCCGCCGTCTTGCTTTGGTACATGCGGGACCGGTCCTCCCACATGGCCGCGTCGATCGAGTAGCTCATCACGCGTCCCGCGTCCTCCCCGGCGGGCGAGTACATGCGGAGCTTCCGGATCTCCAGGGCCGTGTCGACGGGAGGGGCCTCGGCGGCGGCCGGGCCGAGGACGGAGCGGTTGGGAACGGCCGCGCTCAGGGCGAGGGCGGCCCGAAGGCGGGGGTGGGTGATGACGCGGTCGCGTTCGGCCTCCACCGCGCCCTGGACGCCGGCCTTGTCGCCGAGCGTCATCTGAACGGCCAGCGAGCCGAGGGTCTGCAGGTGCCGGGCGGCGGCATCGACGACCTCGATCTCGTTGGCATGGGTTTCGTCGCGCGCCTGCGTGGCCAGCTGCTCGACGATCTTCCGCAGCTCCGGCGGCTCCTTGATGACGTCGGCGGCGGGGATGGTCTGCTCCTTCGCGTACCGGGCCATTTCGTCGTGCACGAGGGCCATGTCGCGGACCCGGCCGGCAATCTGGAGCGAGTTCCGGAGATCCTTCAGCAGGGCGGCGTAGGCCGCGCCGAGGGTCTTGGCGAGCTGCGCCGCGCGCCGGTCCATGTCCCGGATCCGGGCCTCGAACGCCTCGCGGCTCTTCTCCGCCTCGGCGGGGAACGGCGCGGGCTTCGCCGGCGCGCCGTTGGTGGCGGCGGGCGCCGGAACGGCGGGCGGGGGGGGCGCGGGGGCGGCCGGCGCCTGGCCCGCCGCCGGGATGGCAGCCGCCAGCACGGCCCCGGCCCCTGCGATGGCGAGCGCCCGTGTCACCCTTCAAGTCTACGATTGCGGCGGGCGGTGTCCATCCCGGATTCCGTCCCGCGGCGGGATTGCGGCCCGGCGGACGGTCCGCTATCATGCGCGGCCCGGTTCCGCGGAGGGATGGTCCCCGCGGAGGGGCATGGAAGGTGAATCATGAGCAGGACGTACAGGATCGCGGTGGTCGGCGGCGACGGGACGGGACCCGAGGTGGCGCGGGAGGCGGTGAAGGTCCTCCAGGCCACGGCGGCGAAACACGCGTTCAAGCTGGAGCTGCAGGACTACGATTTCGGCGGCGAGCGCTACCTGCGCACGGGCGAGGTGCTGCCGGCCAACGCCGCGGACGAACTGCGCAAGTTCGACGCGATCCTCCTGGGCGCGATCGGCCATCCCGACGTGAAGCCCGGCATCCTCGAGAAGGGGATCCTGCTCAAGCTGCGGTTCGACTTGGACCAGTACATCAACCTGCGCCCGGTGAAGCTCTACCCGGGCGTCGAGTGCCCGTTGAAGGACAAGGGCCCCGAGCACATCGACTACGTCGTCGTGCGCGAGAACACCGGCGACCTCTACTCGGGCGCCGGCGGCTTCAACATGCGCGGCTCGCCGCACGAGGTCGCGATCCAGACGAGCGTCTACTCCCGCCACCAGGTCGACCGGTGCCTGCGCTACGCCTTCGACCTCGCCCGCCGGCGCGGGAAGAAGAAGACCCTGGCGCTCTGCGGCAAGACCAACGTGCTCACCTACGTCTACGACCTCTGGGAGCGCGCGTTCCACGAGATGGGCGCGAAGGATTACCCGGACATCAAGCGCGAGTACTACCACGTCGACGCGACGTGCATGTGGATGGTGAAGAACCCCGAGTGGTTCGACGTGATCGTCACCGGCAACATGTTCGGCGACATCATCACGGACCTCGGCGCCATCACGCAGGGCGGCATGGGCATCGCCGCCGGCGGCAACATCAATCCCGAGGGCGTCAGCATGTTCGAGCCGATCGGCGGCTCGGCGCCGAAGTACACGGGCAAGAACGTCATCAACCCGCTCGCCGCGATCTGCGCCGGCGGCATGATGATGAAGCACCTCGGCGAGGAGCGCGCGGCGGAGGCGATCGAGAAGGCGGTCATGGATGTCACGGCCGGCAAGCTCAAGAGCCTCGCCGCCGGCCGCATGGGCTACGGAACGACCGAGGTCGGCGACCTGGTCGCGGAGCGGGTGTAGCATGAAGAGTTATTCGGTGGTGGTGGTCGGTGTCGGGGCCGTGGGCACGGAGATGGTGCGCCTGCTCAGGGCGCGGAACTTCCCGGCGAAGTCGATGAAGATCCTCGCGCGTCGCGCGCGGACCGAGACGATCGACGGGGTGGACTACGAGGTGGTCCCGGCGGTGGCGGAAGCCTTCGACGGCGTCGATTTCGCGTTCTTCGCCGGCACGGAGGGCGACAAGGGCGCCTCGCAGACGCTGGGGTGGGAGGCGGTCCGCCGCGGCGCGGTCGTCATCGACAACGGCGATGACTTCCGGATGGACCCCCGCGTCCCCCTCGTGATCCCCGAGATCAACGGCGACGCCCTCGCCGGGCACCAGGGATTCATCGCGAACCCGAACTGCAGCACGATCATCGCGCTGATGCCGCTGGCCGCGCTGCACCGCGCCGCGAAGCTGCGCCGCCTGGTGGCCAGCACCTACCAGGCCGTCTCGGGCACCGGCAGCGCCGCGGTGAAGGAACTCGAGGCCCAGGCCCGCGCGTGGGCCGCCGGAACGCCGCCCGTGCGCGAGGTCTACCCGCACACGATCGCGTTCAACCTGATCCCGTCAGTCGGGTCGTTCAAGGACGACTCGGGCGAGAGCACCGAGGAGATCAAGATGCGCCGGGAGACGCACAAGATCCTCGGCGACGGGTCGATCCGCGTCTGCACCACCTGCGTGCGCGTGCCGGTCTTCAACGGGCACAGCATCTCGATCAACGCCGAGTTCGAGCGGCCGCTCTCCCCGGAGCAGGCGCGCGACCTGCTGGCGAAGGAGCCGGGCGTGGTCGTTGCGGACGAGCCGAAGAAGGCGGTCTACCCGATGCCGGTCGATGCCTCGGGGCGGTACGACGTCATCGTCGGCCGCATCCGCCGCGATCCGACCGTGGAGAACGGCCTGGCTCTGTGGTGCGCCGGCGACAACATCTGGAAGGGCGCCGCCCAGAATGCCATCCAGATCGCGGAGGAGATGGTCCGCCGCGGCCTTCGCTGAGGACCGCCGTCCGCCCCGCCGGCGCGGGCTTGACGGAACCGGCGGATTCGCGCAGGGTGCCACCGGTTCCGCCGCGGGGGCGGGTGGGGGATGCATCGCTTATGGCCGGAAAGCCGGGCGGATTGGGCAGGGGATTGGGCGCGCTGATTCCGAAGGCGAGCGCCGTCGCGGCCGCCGCGGGCGATCCGCGACCGGAGCCCGCCGCCCCGCCTTCGGAGGTCCGCCGGGTGCCCGTGGGCTCGGTCCGCACCGGGGTCTGGCAGCCGCGACGGACGTTCCGGGCCGAACCCCTGGATGAACTGGTCCAGTCGGTCCGCGAGCGCGGGGTCCTCCAACCGCTCCTCGTCCGCGCGGCGGGCGACGGATTCGAACTCATCGCCGGCGAACGGCGCCTTCGCGCCGCGGTGGCCGCCGGTCTGGCCGAGGTGCCGGTGCGGCTGATGGCGGTCTCCGATCGCGAAGCGCTGGAACTGGCGCTGATCGAGAACCTCCAGCGCGAGGATCTCGACCCGATCGAGGAGGCCGAGGGCTACCGGATGCTCGCCGAGCGGTTCCAGCTCACCCAGGAGCAGGTCGCCGAGCGCGTCGGGAAGGGACGGGCCTCGGTCGCGAACGCCCTCCGCCTGCTCGGGCTTCCCGACCCGGTCCGCTCGATGATCGAGGACGGCCGCCTCTCGGTCGGACACGCCAAGGTCCTGCTCGGACTCTCGATCCCGCTGGAGATGGAGTCGCTGGCGCGCCAGTCCGTGAAGGAGGGCTGGTCGGTCCGCGAGATCGAGAAGGCGGTCGAGCGGATCCGCCGCGGACCCCGCCGCCGCCGGTCGGCCCAATCGGACGTTCCCGCACCGCACGTGAAGGACATCGAGGAGCGGCTCAAGCAGAAGCTGGGAAGCGCCGTCCGCATCACGCCCTCGCGCACCCTGGCCAACGGCCGCAAGGCGAAGGGCCGGATCGAGATCGAGTTCTACACGGGCGACGACCTCGACCGCCTCATGCTGATCCTCGGCCTCACCGAGGAGTTCTGATGCCGCCGGACGGCTTGGCGCGCGCGATGTGCCGGGGCGCGGTGCTCGTATCCCGGGTTTCGACGGCGCGGGGCTTCCTGGCGCGAGCCCTCGGCCTGATGGGGCGGGCGCGGCTCGACCCCGGCGAGGGCCTTCGCATCCGGTCCTGCGGGGACGTCCACACCTTCTTCATGCGGTTCCCGCTCGACCTGGTGTTCCTGGGTGCCGACGGCATCGTCGTGCGGGTGATCCGCGGCGTGAGGCCGTGGAGGCTGGCGTTCGGAGGCCCGGGGGCGCACGACGTGCTGGAGGTCGCCGCCGGGTGGATGGCCGCCGGGGCCGTCGCCCCGGGCGACCGGGTCAGTTGGGACCCGCCTTGAGCGGTTCGATCGCGACGATCTGCGCCTGCGGGATCTTCATGATGGTGCCCGTGTCGAGCTGAAGCTCGATCGTTCCGTCGGGCATCTTCCGGAGCATCATGCCCTCGCGCACGATCTCGCCGCCGCTCTCCATCCGCATGCGGATCCGCGTGTCCGGGACGAAGCGGCGGACCATCTTCTCGTGGAGGTCGACCACCGCGTTCGGCGCCACCGTGACGCTCTTCGGGGTGTGGCCGTAGCCCGTCCGGTGCAGCTGGATCGTGTAGGCGCCCGGGGGTAGCAGGTCGATCTCGAACGGCTCCGAGACCAGCCCGGTGGCGGGGGCGACCGTCACGCCCCTCTCCTCGCCATTGAGAAAGACCTTCGCGCCGGGCGGATCGCTGACGACGACGATCTTCCCGCTGTTCTTCTGCATGCGGAACTCCTCGACGACCGCGCTCTGCTGGAGCAGCGAGACGGAGCGCGCGGCGGTCTCGAAGCCGGCCAGTTCGGCCCGCAGCCGCTGCTCGCCCGGCGGCAGGTCGGTCAGCGTCACCGGGGCCTCGCCGCGGAACTGGTTGTTGACGTAGATGCGCGCGCCCGGCGGGATGGAGACGATCTGCAGCGTCGTCGGGATCGCCTGGAGAACCCCGGCCACCTCCTTGGTCTCCTGGGCCTGGACGGCGACCTTCTCGGTGAGGGGCTTGTAGCCGTCCATCAGGATCTCGACGGTGTTCTCGCCGGACGGGGCATCGGTGATCTCGAGCGGGGTCTTGCCGCGGTCGACGCCGTTCAGGCGGACGGCCGCGCCGGGAGGCGTCGACCGGACCATCAACTTGCCGGCGTTCGTCGGCAGCTCGGCGAGGACCTTGCGCGGGACCCGGTCGGCCACGATCTCCTCCACCTCGCGGTTCAGGTGGCCGGCCAGCGAGAACGCGAAGCGGTGGGTTCCGGGGACAAGGTCGGTCATGAAGAACGGCGTGCGGCCCCGGAAGGCGCCGTCGACGTGGACGTCGGCGCCCTGCGGCTTCGAGTCGACGAGGACCAGCCCGAAGGCGGGCTCGAGTTTCAGGTCCACGGAGCCGCGCCCGCCCTCCAGGATCGAGACCGACTTGCGCGCCGGCTGGTAGCCCGGCTTCTCCGCGACGATCAGGTACGTGCCCGGAAGCAGGCGCGTGATCGTGGTCGGCGAGGCCTCCGCCGCGACGCCGTTGCACGTGATGGCCGCCTCGGGCGGATCGGTCGACACCCGGATCTGGCCGTCCCCGCCGGGGCCGGTGTCGCACCCGGCGAGGCCCCGGGCCAGGGCGGCGGCCGCGAGGGCCGCCAGGCCGACGCGAAGGAAACGAGGATGCGGGATCGTCATGGGCGGGATCCGATCACTTCCGGTTGAGCCGACGCTGCACGTCGACCAGTTTCTTGTAGACCTTGTCATACCGCTCGTCGGAGCGGTCCGACACGGTTTCGAGCAGGACCTGGAGGTGCGCGTTCGCCTCCTTCCAGTCGTTGAGCTTGATCGACCGGTCGGCCCGGAAGAGGTAGTCCTCGTACTTGGCCTGCAGCATCCGTCGAGCCTCCTCGCGAAGGGCGATCGCCTTCTCGTAGAAGTCGGGCTTGGGCTCCAGGGTCTCGACGAGGCTCTCGGCCTCGGTGAGCGACTTGATCGTGCGGGCGAGGTTGTCGTGCCGCACCTCGCGCTCGTCGTACAGCTTCTGCCCCGTCAGCCACGCATTGCGGCCGATCTCCACGAGCTTCTCCGGCGGCAGGGCCAGCGCGTAGAGGCCGATCTCGTTGCGCACGAACTCCTCGATCTCCTCGCGCGCCTTCTTGAAGGCGTCCGGCTGGAGGCGGTTGAGGACGCGGACGCGGTGGGCGCGGCGGTTGACGACGATCGTCAGGTCGGCCTGGTCCCACACGCCCGGCGCGAGACCCTGGTACTCGTCGACGAGCTGGAAGAACCCCGATTGTTCGAGCGAGGACGCGAGGAGTTCGAGGATCTTCGGGTCGGTCTTCTTCTCGCGGCTGACGTGCTGCCCGTCCTGGAGGTTGTCGATGCGCACCGAGAGGGTTCCGCCCTCCAGGGCCATGGCGTAGCGGAAGATGTTCTTCGCGCCCGCCTCGACCTTCTCGTAGTGGATCTCCAGGCCGCCGGTTGCGGCGGCCGACGGCTTCCGGCCCGCGCGGGGCTTCATCAGCCATGCGGAAAGGCCGACGGCGGCCACGACCATGACGGCGATGCCCGCGTAGATCAGCAGCCGCGCCTTCAGGGGCGCCTTCGGCTTGAGCGCCCGGGCGGATTCGAAGCCGTCCTCGCGGTCCAGGCCGAGATCGATCTCCATCGGCTTGCCGCCCGCGGCGGCGCCGGCCGGGTCGGCGGGCGGCGGGGGCGGAAGCGGGGGGGGTGCGGCCGCGGGCGACGGCGAGGCGGGCGGCGGCTCGGCCGCTCCGCCGGCCGCGTCGCGCGCGACCTTGATCACGGTCTCGCCGATCGTGATCCGGTCGCCGGCCCTCAGCCGGCCGTCGGGCGAGGGACGGTTGTTGACGAGCGTCTCGTTGGTGCTCGCCAGGTCCGAGACATACAGGGCCTGCCCGTCCTTGAAATAGAACCGGCAATGGAACCGGGAGAGGGCGGGGTCGTGCAGGACGACGTCGTTGCCCGACGCCCGGCCGACCCTCGCGCCGGCGGCCGGCACGACGATCTCCAGTCCCTTGTCCGGGCCCGATTCGACGACGAGAGTTGCCGTAGGTGTCACGCTGCTTTGTCCGTGGTTCGCGCCGCGCGGCCCTCCGCGCATCCGTTGGGAAACATATTGCAAGGGGGACCCGCTCTGGTAAAGTGTAATCGTTCTGTCAGTTCAAACGGGCGCGACCCCCGGGGGGCGCCGCATCAAGGGAGTACGGATCATGGTTGCGCGATCTTGGATATCGGTTCTTGCGGTGGCCGCGGTCCTGGCGGGCCGGCCCGCCCCGGCGGTGGAGGATCTGTTCGACCGGGCCCCCTGGTCCGGCAGCGCGCTGATCGGCGCCTTCCTCTACGAGGGCGACGAAGAGGTCAAGAGCGGCGCCAGCCTGGGATTGCGCCTCGGCTACACGTTCACCCCGATGTGGGAACTCGAGGTCGGGATGGACTACGCCCCGGTGCTCGAGGCCCGGGAGTTCACGGACGAGCGCTATCATCTCACCGATGACACGTACGGCCTGCGCCTCGGCCTCGACCTGCTCTTCCACCTGCGCAACCAGGCGGATCAGCGGATCGATCCCTACCTGTCCATCGGCGGCGGCTTCATCTTCTACGGCATGGACATGGGCGTCGACGACGGCACCGTGGACACCGTCCTGACCGCCGGCGGCGGCCTCCAGTACCACTTCAACGACGAGTGGGCCGTCCGCGTCGACGCGAAGACCGCCCTCGCCGGGGCCGATACCGAGGTCAACTGGATCCTGGGCGCCGGCATCAACTACCGCTTCGGCGCCGCCCCGCCGTTCGCGCCGATGGTGGTCGGAGGCGACATCGACAGCGACGGCGACGGCCTCCTGGACAAGGAGGAGCCGGCGTACGGAACCGATCCGTTCGATCCCGATACGGACAAGGACGGCCTCACCGACGGCCAGGAAGTCAAGGAGTTCAAGACGAACCCGCTGGATCCCGATTGCGATCTCGACGGGCTCAAGGACGGCGCCGAGGTGCTGACCTACAAGACCAACCCGCTCGACCCCGACACCGACAAGGGCGGCGTCGCCGACGGTCACGAGGTCATCGAGGACAACACCGATCCGCTCAACCCGGCCGATGACCTGATGCTCTTCCGCCTGCTGATCGAGTTCGATTACGACAAGGCGAACCTGCGCCCGATCTACCACGAGCAGCTCGACAAGGTCATCAAGGTCATGCAGCGCGACCCGGGCGCGACCGCCCGCGTCGAGGGCCACGCCGACCGGCGCAAGACCTCCAAGCGCGACTACAACCAGTCGCTCTCCGAGCGCCGCGCCAAGGCCGTCATGGAGTACATCGTCCGGGCCGGCGGCATCGCCCCGTCGCGCGTCACGCACAAGGGCTACGGGTTCGACCGGCCGATCGCCCCGAACGACACCGAGACGAACATGCAGAAGAACCGGCGGACGGACATCTACATCCGGCCCAGCGTCGAGGTGCCCGCTCCGACGGGTCCGGTCGATCCTTCCAAGATCTCGTCCGGCCCCGAGGCCCCGGCTGATCTGCCGAAGCCCGGCGAGAAGCGGCCGTCCGGCGCGGATATCCCGCGCTGAACCCGGAGGGGGGCGCGTTCGCGCCCCGCCGTCCGCGATCGATGCGCCCTCCGGCGGCCCGCCGCCGGGGGGCGCGTCCGTTTCCGGGGACGCCTATCCCCGCCATCGGCGGCCGAGCGAGGCCAGCCGCTCCCGCAGCCGCCCCGCCGTCCGCGACCTGCGAAGCCGGTCCAGGGCCCGCCGGACCGGGGGGACATCGTGGGCGAGGATCGCCAGGCCGACCGTGATGAAGAGGAGGCCCTGGAGAAAGGGAAGGAACAGCCCGAGGATTCCCAGTCCGACCAGCGTGACTCCCAGCGCCACCCGCAGGGGCATCGGGAGGTTCTTCCAATGGAACGTTCCGCTCACGGTTCGTCGCGGGCCCGCCGTCGAAGTCGACACCGCCGGCCCGCTGCGCTAGCATGACACTACGCTTCCGTTCCCCCGGCGGCAATCGATCGTGAAACCGGATGTCCTGGTGACGCTGAAGGCCCTCCTGCCCACCCCGCAGGGGGTCGGCGTGTTTCTCTCGGACGGCCTCAAGACGATCGCGATCTTCGTCGATCCCTACGTCGCGGCCGCGATCACGATGTTCGCGCAGAAGGTCCGCAAGCCGCGCCCGCTGACGCACGACTTCATCGTCGCGATGCTGTCCGGCTTCGGCGCCCGCGCGACGAAGGTCGTGATCAACGACCTCAAGGGCGACACGTTCTTCGCGCGGGTCTACCTGCTCCAGGAAAGCGAACTCGGCCGGGGCGTCGTCGAGATCGATGCGCGGCCCAGCGATTCGATCGCGCTGGCGATCCAGCAGAAGTGCCCGATCTACGTGGCGGCCGGGGTCTGGGACCATGCGGAGGATGCGACGTGGGCGCTCCAGCAGGCCCGGGAGCAGCAGGGCGGAACGGCAGCGGGGGAAGGGAAGGGAGACGGGCAATGAAGGTCCTGGTGACGGGCGGCGCGGGCTACATCGGCAGCGTGACCACCGAGCGGTTGCTCGACGCGGGCCACGCGGTGTGCGTGTTCGACAATCTCGGCCGCGGGCACCGCGAGGCGGTGGACGGCCGGGCGGAACTCTTCGTGGGCGACCTGAACCACCCCGGCGAGATCGGGGCCGCCATGGCGTCGGTCCGGCCGGACGCGGTGATGCACTTCGCGGCCTTCGCGCTGGTCGGCGAGTCGATGCAGCACCCGGAGATGTACTTCCAGAACAACGTCGTCGGCGGGTTGAACCTCGTGGAGGCGATGCGCAAGGCCGGCGTGCCGAAGATCATCTTCTCGTCCACGTGCGCCACCTACGGGGTTCCGGAGCGCGTGCCGATGTCCGAGGACCTCCCGCAGCGGCCGGCGAATCCCTACGGCGAGTCGAAGCTCCTGTTCGAGAAGATGCTCCGCTGGTACGAGGAGCTTCACCGCACCCAGGCCGTCTTCCTCCGCTACTTCAACGCGTGCGGCGCGACGGAGAAGTTCGGCGAGGACCACGAGCCCGAGACGCACCTGATCCCGAACGTGCTGCGCGTCGCCCTCGGGCAGAGCCCGGCCGTCTCGGTCTTCGGCGGCGACTACCCGACGCCCGACGGCACCTGCGTCCGCGACTACATCCACATCGTCGACCTCGCCGAGGCGCACATCCTGGCCCTGACCGGGAACCATACGGGCCCGTTCAACCTGGGCAACGGCAGCGGGTTCTCCGTCCAGGAGGTCATCGACGTCGCCCGCGAGGTGACCGGCCACCCGATCCCGGCCACGGTGTCGCCCCGCCGCCCGGGCGATCCGCCGCGGCTCGTGGCGGCCGCGGAAAAGGCGCGGACCGTCCTGGGGTGGAAGCCCCGCTACGGCGCCATCCGGACCATCGTCGAACATGCGTGGGCCTGGCACCGCGCCCATCCGCGCGGATACCGCGGCGCCTGAGCCCCGCCCGGAGCCGGAAACGGAACCCCCGCCGGAGCGGCCGAAGCCGTCCCGGCGGGGGTTCGCCTTCCGGGTGCCCCGGCCTACTCCGCCTTGAACTCCGAGACGAGCGCCGAGATGCTCGCCTTCGCGTCGCCGAAGAGCATCCGCGTGTTCTCCTTGAAGAACAGGGGGTTCTCGACGCCCGCGAAGCCGGCGCGCATCGACCGCTTCAGCACGATGCAGGTCTTCGCCTCGTCCACGTTGATGATCGGCATGCCCCACAGGGGGCTCGTCTTGTCCTCGCGCGCGGCCGGGTTCACGACGTCGTTCGCGCCGATCACGATCGCCACGTCGACGGTGCCGATCACGGGGTTCACGTCACCCGGCTCGACCAGCTGCTCGTAGGGCACGTTCGCCTCGGCCAGCAGCACGTTCATGTGGCCCGGCATGCGGCCGGCGACCGGGTGGATGCAGTACTTGACCTCGGCGCCGTTCTTCTCGAGCAGCTGTCCGAGCTCGCGCACCACGTGCTGCGCCTGGGCGACGGCCATGCCGTAGCCGGGCACGAAGACGACCGAGCTGGCGGCCTCGAGGACGTAGAAGGCATCCTCGGCGCTCAGGGCCTTGACCTCGCCCTTGACCGCCGTGCCGCTGGACTCCGTCACGGCGCCGAATCCGCTGAACAGCACGTTCGCGAGCGACCGGTTCATCGCCTTGCACATGATCTGCGTCAGGATGATGCCGCTGGCGCCGACGAGGGAGCCGGCGACAATCAGGCCGTTGTTCAGGATGATGAAGCCGGCGGTTGTGGCGGCGATGCCCGAGTAGCTGTTCAGAAGCGAAATCACGACGGGCATGTCCGCCCCTCCGATCGGGATGACGGAGGTGATGCCGAGGGCCAGGCCGACGACCATGAGGACCATGAACACCGCATAGGCCGCGGGGGAGACGGGGTCGAGGCAGAAGTAGATGATGCCGCCGACCACCGTCAGGACGATCAGCCCGTTGACGATGTTCTGCCCCTTGAAGAGCAGCGGCTTCCCGGGGATCCACTCCGCCAGCTTCAGGAAGGCGACCATGCTGCCGGAGAAGGTGACGGCTCCGACGACCACCGTGAAGGCAATCGCCACGGCCGCGAAGACCGCCGAGGCATTGCCTCCGGGGTCCAGGGTCCTCGCATAGGCCTCCCAACCCATGCTGCGCCACTTCACCAGCTCGGCCCACGAAACGAGCATGCTGGCCAGGCCGCCGAAACCGTTGAAGATGCCGACCATCTCGGGCATGGCCGTCATCTTGACCGCGTACGACGAAACCGCCCCGATGGCCGAGCCGACGACGGCGCCGACCAGGATCCACCGGAACTCCATGCCCATGAGCAGGCAGGTCGCGATGATCGCCAGGGCCATGCCGACCGCGGAAACGAGATTGCCCTTCCGCGCGGTCACGGCCCGGTTCATCATCTTCAGTCCGATGACGAACAGAACCGACGCGATGATGTAGATGTAGTTGATCAGCGGCTGAAGTTTCTCGAGCATGGCTACTTCGCGCCTCCGTCCTTGTGCTTGAACATCGCGAGCATCCGGTCGGTGACCAGGTAGCCGCCCACCACGTTGATCATCGCGGCCGCCACGGCGATCGTGCCGAGGACCGTCACGAAGTCGCCGCCGTGGGGCTGCCCGGCCGCGACCAGCGCGCCGACGATCGTGATGCCGGAGATCGCGTTCGATCCCGACATCAGCGGGGTGTGGAGTTGCGAGGGAACCTTGGCGATCAACTCGAATCCGAGGAAGACCGCAAGGACGAATACGAAGAACAGCAGACCCAGCATGTCGAGGCTCCTTCCTTGACCTAGTCGTTCAAACCGAGCGCTTGGCGGACGGCCGAATGGACGACCTTGCCGCCGTGGGTGACCACGAGTCCCTTGAGGATCTCGTCCTCGAGGTTGAACCCGAACGTCTTCGCCTTCTTGTCCCAGAAGTGCTCGACGAAGTTCGCCAGGTTGCTCGCGTACATCTGGCTCGCGGCGACCGGCACGCGGCCGGGGAGGTTTGCGAGGCCCAGGATCCGCACGCCGTTGACGTTGACCTCCTGGTCCAGCGCCGAGCCTTCGACGTTGCCGCCCGTCTCGACGGCCATGTCGACGACGATGCTGCCGGCCTTCATCCCCCGGACCATGTCGGCGGTGATGATCCGCGGCGCGCGCTTGCCGAACACCTGGGCGGTCGTGATGACGACGTCCGCCTCGGCGCAGTGCTTCGCCATCGCGGCGCGCTGCTTGGCGAGCTGCTCCTCGGTCAGCTGCTTGGCGTAGCCGTCCTTGGTCTGCCCGGTCTCGCCGAGGTCGACCTCGACGAACTTCGCGCCGAGCGACTGGACCTGCTCCTTGACGACCGGCCGCGTGTCGAAGGCCTCGACGCGGGCGCCGAGACGCTTGGCCGTGGCGATCGCCTGGAGACCCGCCACGCCCGCGCCGATGATGAACACCCGGGCCGGCGTGATGGTGCCGGCGGGCGTCATCATCATCGGGAGGACCTTGGTCAGCCGCTCCGCCGCGAGCACCACCGCGACATATCCGCCGAGGTTCGCCTGCGAGCTGATCGCATCCATCTTCTGCGCGATCGTCGAGCGGGGAACCAGTTCGACGGACATCGCCGTGGCCCCGGACTTCGCGAAGGCCTCGATCACGGTCTTGTTGGAGAAGGGCTCGAGGTAGCCGATGTGCATGGAGCCCGGACGGGAGGCGGCGGCCTCCTCGACCGTGGGCGGGCGGAGGCGCAGGATCAGGTCCGCGCCGGACAGGCCCGCGGCCCGGTCCGGGGCCACGGTGGCGCCCTTGGCGGTGTAGTCCGCGTCGGGGTGGTGGAGGGTCTGTCCGATTCCCGATTCAATCGAGACTTCGAGGCCAAGCTTCACAAGCTTGTCCGTCGAGGCGGGGTTCAGTGCGGCCCGCTGTTCGCCCGGATGAAGTTCCCGGGCTGCGAAGATCTTCATGGAAACCTACCCCTTCCGTTGCCGAAGCCGTGGGAGTCTACGCAATTGACCTGGATTGTCAAACTTGGGTCCCGTAATTGGGGATGGCCCCGGATGGGGGCGGATGCGGACGGCAACCGCTACGGAGACCGCACGCGGATCCGATAGAACCGGTTCGACGACCCGGGCGGGGGCGTCAGGTCGAGAACGACGCGACCACCCGACGGCAAGCCGGACACTCCCGTGGGCTGCCAGTCCGGGTGGAGGAGGTCGTCCGTTCCCTCGAGCACATAGAGCAGCCCCGGCACGCCGTCGAAGTCGAAGCGGACACCGCCCGGCGCACTGCCGGGGAGCGGGCCGGCGCCGACGGGTCCGGGGAACTGGTGGTCGAACGCTCCGCCGGGCGTGCCTCCGTCCGCACCGCTCGCATACCAACTCTCCGGCCGGGAGTTGTCCCATCGAGGATCGATCAGCGAGAGTGAGGGCCCCAGCCCGTCGGGCCCGGCCGGCCAGGGGGCATAGTTGAGATAGGTGACCTTGTCCATGACGTTGGAAGCCGCATCCAGAAGTTCCAGGGTCTCGCCCGCGTTGTCCAGAACCCCCGCCGTCCACGCGAACCGGTTCGGGACCACGGGCGCCCCGTTCGTTCCCGCGCACAGCAGGAGGTAGCCGCCCGCCGGAAGCACGGTGCCGGCGGGGAACTCGAAGGTCAGGCCCTGACCGAAGCGCCAGCCGGCCAGATCGAGCGCCGCGCTGCCCGGGTTGTGCAGTTCCAGGTACTCCGCCTGGTTCGTGTCGGCGGGGTGGTAGTGGATTTCGTTGATGACCGCATGGCCCTCGCGCCAGTCGAAGGCAACGGCGCCCATGTCGGTGCGGCTGCCGTCCGCATCGGCCGGCGAGACCGGCGATCCGGAGTCGATCGCGGGGGAGCCGGTCTGCAGCCGGAAGTTGTCGGCGCCCGCACGCTCGAACAGCGGCTCGCCGAGGCGGTTTCCCGCTCCCGCGACGGCCAGCGTGTCCGACAGGCACCACGAGACGAGTCCCGTCGACAGCGCATCGATCGTTACGGGTTCCATCGCGGTTCCCGAGAAGATGCAGTTCCGCACCTCGACCCCGCCGCCGCCGGCCCCGGGATTCTTCTCGTAGACCGCGATCGCGTTGCCGGTGTTGTGGAACGTGTTGTTCTCGAAGAGGCCGAACGAGCCGGCGTCCTTGATGCCCGCTCCCAAGGCGACGTTGCGGATCACGTTGTGGCGCACGAGGGCCGTGGATCCCTGGCCGATGGAGACGCCCTTGTCGGAGCAGCGGGCGATGAAGTTGCTCTCCACCAGAAGGTCCGTGGCCAGTTCGCCGATGTCGATCGCGTCGTCGTTGTCGCCCAGGAAATCGTGGAGGTGGTTGCCGCGGATGATGCCGCCGTGAACGCCGTCGTAGTCGATGGCGTCGGCGTCGACCGCAAAGGCGCCGGAGAACTCGCACCCCTCGACGCGGGCATACGCGGCGCGCTTGATGTTGATGCCGTCACCGGTGATCGCGAGGCGGATCCGGCTGTTCTCGAGGACCGTCGGGGCGCCCTCCTGCACGAAGATCGGGAACCGCACCTCGTCGAGGTCGATCCCGTGCATGAAGAGGTCCGACCCGAGCGCCGACACCGCGGCCTTCAGGTTGACCGGGTCGTGCGCCGCGAGGGAGGCCCCGCGGAGAACAACGTTGGACAGGATGCCGGCATGCGTGGCGTGCTCGAAGGTGATCCCGCCCCAGCAGGGCGACAGCTCGTCTCCGACGGCGAGGAGCGGATCCGAGTTCAGCGTGCGCCGGGCCGCCGCGTCGGGGTTGGCCTCGACGCGGACCGGCTGGCCGGTCGTTCCGAGCATCAGGAGCCGGCCCTGGACGCGGACGCTGGCCCCGTCGGGCATGCGGATCGTCGTCCCCGGCTCGACGGTCAGCGTCGTGTTCGAGGGTACGAAGATGTCGCCCGTCGCCAGCCAAGGCGAGCCGGCCGCGGTCAGCGTCGTATCTGACCCGATCGTCCCCCCGGGAAGCACGCTCGCGCCCGTCGGCGCGAACACGGCACGGATGTCGAGGGCGGCGGAGGGCACGACCTCGGTCTCGGCCCCGGCGACGGTCTGGGTGCCGGAGACGTACGCGACGATGGAGAGGTCAAAGCCGAGATCGGTGTAGTTGGCCGCCGTCTGGTGGACCTCCACGGCGATGGAGTTCGAACCCTCCACAAGGTTGGTCGGGGAGAGGAAGTAGTCGATGAAGTAGTTCTCGGCAGGGCTGGGGACGTTGGTGACGGACAGCGTCGTGTGCGCGATGGTCCCCGTCGGCATGTTCTGGCGGAGGATCTCCCCTCCGTTGACGTAGACGATCGCGCCGTCGTCCGCGAGAAGCCGCAGATTGAGGGGGCCAAGGGCCGCGGCGTTGGTGACGACGAGCGGACGCCGGAAGTAGGCCGCCGTGGTCAGGTTCGACGAATGGCCGATCGTGGTGGACTCGTCCCCGTCGCCGTAGCCGAGTTGGGCGGGCCCCGACGCCCATGCGGCATCGTCAAACCCCGGGTCGTTCCAGCCGGGAACCTCGTTCGTCGGGACCAGGTACCGCCATTCGGCGCCCGCGACCACGAGAGGGACGTTCGTCGTGGCAATGAACTCCCATTGCACGAAGGTCTGGCCGATCTCCGGGATCGCCTTGATCCGGACCGGCAGGCCGGCGACAAACGTGTTCGTGACCGAGGGGTCCAGTGCCACGTGGTTCGCCGTGATCCGCCCCGCGCCGCCGCCGGTGTCCACCCGGATGCGGGCGGTTTGGCCGGTTCCGAAGTAGCTGGCCACCTGCTGGAGGGCGATGGCGGGCCGTTGGCGGACGTAGATCCGGACCGCCTCGACCTGGGCGTCCCACGTGGCCAGGCTCGGGATGCCGCCGCGTGTGCCGTACGCCTTGATGTGCTCGACCATCTCGTTGCGGAGGCGTTGGGCCTCGGCGTTGATGAGGGGCAGGGTGCGGTTCGTGCTGAAGGAACTGCCCAGGTGGGCCATGATGCGCTGGACGGCGTAGGCGCGGAACTCCGCGTTGCTGATGCACTCGCGGAAGATGAACATGTCGCGCGAGCCGCTGGTCATGGTGCTGATGACGTTGCTGTTCAGGCTGTTGGTCCGGAGGGCGCGGTCCAGGTCGACGAAACAGAACCGCCACTTGCCGCCCGGGTTGCGGTCCCGCCACCATTTGCGGTTGTGGAACCAGCTTGAGTCGTAGACGAAGACCTGGCCGGCGACGTAGTCGACGAGATCCTCGATGTCGACCTGGCTCTTCACGTGGGCGTAGGCCGCCGGGTCGGCCAGGTTGTTCGTGCCGACGAAGGCCATCAGCGCGTTCCAGCCGTCAGCCGTGCCGGCATTGAGGATCCAGTCGTCCGTCGTCGCGGTGCCGTCCATCTCGAAGAAGTCGACATCCTCCAGGGCGACGCCGCGGTTCTTCACGCAGTACATCTCGTCCATCTTCTCCTGGATGTTCATCAGGCCGTAGTAGCGGCCGTTGAGGTACATCGCGCAGGGCCGGTAGGACTGGATCGCATTATCGAGGACGCCCCGGAGCATCGACTGCCCGAGGGTGTCGCGGAAGAACGTCGTCGACCAGTCGTCATTTCCGTTGCGGAGGATGAACCGGTCGAACTCGCCGATCGCCTTGTCCGGGAAGAGCTGGTAGGCGAGGACGTCCTGCCCGTACTTGCCGTCCAGGTAGACCGTGAACGGCTTCTGCGCGTAGAGGAAGGTGTTGAGACCGTAGATGCGGAAGCCGGCGTCGATGCGGAACCCCGCGTTCGTCGGCGTCGTGTGGAACTCGAGGTGTCCGGGCACCTCCCGCTCCTTGATCACGTTGGTGTAGATGCCGCGCTGCGGATCGAAAAACAGGAACGGGTCGACGACCATCGACAGGATCGGAAGGTCGGGCTGCCGCTCGTTGACGAGGAACGTGCGTGTTGCCACGGGGCCGGGATGCAGGCCGGCGGCGTAGGCGCGCGCGCGGATCACACCGCTGGTCGTCAGCATGACGGGATTCGTGAAGAGGATCGAGGCGGAGGAGGGCGCGGCGCCGTTCGTCGTGTAGCGGATCTCCGTCACCTCAGGCCCGGAGGCGAGGGTCACCGTCACCGTCCCGTTCGTGAAGAGCGGTCCGTCCGGCGAGATCGCGACGGCCGGCGCGCGGTGGAGGTTGTGCGACAGGACCGGCGGCCGGTTGTTGGTGCGCGCGGTCGGCTCGCCGAAGTAGCCCCACGTGGCGGCGCCGTCGGGATGGCGGCCGTAGGAGATGTCGGTCATCTGGAGCCCGAAGACCACCGAGTCGATCCGGCTGCCGGCCGGGCTGAACAGGCCGACTTCCTCGCCCTCGGCGCCGAGCTTGAAGTTCGCGTGGTAATCCAGCGTAACGTGAGTGTAGTACGGCCAGAAGGGATAGGTGAGCGTCAGGCCGGGCTCGAGGTCGCCCCCGTCCGCCCAGACGAAGAGGAAGCCGCCGGCCGCGATCACGGTCCCGGTCGGGATCTGCCAGCGGAAGGGCTGCTGCGAACTGTCGCTGAGGTGGTAGCCCCCGAGATCGACGGCCTCGGCCCCGCCGTTGTAGATCTCGATCCAGTCGCCGAAGTCCGTGTGGTCCTTCAGCTCCGGGGTCGCGGTCGCATTGCTCGCCAGGATCTCGTTGATGCCGAGGAACGACGAGCGGAAGGCCACGCCGGCCGTCGGGCTGGGGACGAGACCGACGGCGTAGGCCCGCGCGACGATCTCCACGTCGTTCGTCACCGCCAGCGGCTCGATGTAGACCGGGGAGTTGGTCGTCGGTTCCGTCCCGTCGAGCGTGTAGCGGATCACCGCGCCGGCGGACGCGCAGGAGACCGTCACCGAAAGGGATCCGGAGAACAGGCCTCCGGGATGCGAGAAGACCGGCGTGCCGACGAAGCCCGGAAGGACCGGACCGTTCGCGCTGCCGGGCGTGCCTGCCGCCAGGTAGCCGGGCGCGGCGACCACGATCCCCGTCGCGCCCGACCAGGAGAGCTGCAGCTCCGGCAGCGCGAGGAAGTCGCCACTGCTGGCTCCGTTGTTCAGCCCCTGGATCGCGAGCACGTTCGTGCCGTCGACGAGGAGGTGCACGAAGGAGGAGAGGTCGCGATCCTCGAAGACGATGGCAGACGAGTCGCTCCGGCTGGAGGGGGCGGACGAGTTCCATGTCGCCCCCGCGGGGACGTTGTTGGAGGCGACCCGGACGCCGTTGAGGAAGACGTCGATGCCGTCGTCGTACTTGAGCCGCAGCAGCATGCGGCTCGCGTCGGCGCTGTGGGTGATCACGAAGGGATAGCGGACGAAGGCCGACGCCTGCCGGTTCAGCATCGCGGCCTTGAGGTCGGTCTCGATCAGCGACAGGTAGGTCGTGTCCGTGTCGAACCCGACGCCGTTGCCGGCGGGGAGCCACGCGGAGTCGTCGAACGTGCGCGACGGCCAGTCCACTGCGAGCATCGCCGCGTTGGTCGGGACGAGACACCGGCCCGCGCTGCCGGCCCGGACCGCCGTGGCGTTGCGGCCGCCGATGTCGGGGTGACCGTACGCGACATCCGCCGTTTGCGGCGGATAGGCCGGGTCGAACGCGTACTCGAGGACGAGGTCGCTGCGGAACAGCGCGAGGTACTCGCCCGCCGCGTCGAGCGCGAAATTCGTGTGCAGGAAGTTGACGTCGTTCGTGCGGTCCTTCTGGGAGGCGAAGACCACCAGGGTGCCGCGGGCCGGGATCGTCACGGCGGGGAAGGTCCACAGTGCGGGATTGGCCTGCTGGTCGGTCAGGTGCCAGCCGGCGAGCGACACCGGGAACTCGGTGGTGTTGTACAGCTCGATGTAGTCGGAGAAGTCCCCGTCCTCGTCGCGGACCGTGTGCCGGTTGACGGCCATGATCTCGCTGATGACGACGGCGCCCGGGGGTACGAAGACCGAGTTCGTCGCGCAGGGCGTGGCCGTCCCCGGCGTGCTGTGCCAGTTGCCCGCCGTGTCGCCCCATGCGTCGAGGTCCGTCCGCTCGAGCGATCCGCCCAGGCCGTCCGCGGCGAGCGGCCACGGGAGGTCGTCGTCGTAGTGGACCTCGTCCTCGACGTGGTAGGCCGCGGCGTTGGTGCCCGGCTCGGGGTTGTTCGGCGCCCGCATGCGGACCGTGTCGCCCGCGTTGCCGAGCTGGTTGGTGAACGGGCCGAGGATCGCCGCGTTCGTCGCGAGCCCCCAGCTTGCGCGGAAGGCCTCGAACGCGTTGGTGGAGATCACGACGAGCCGCTGGCCGGCCGCCAGGACCGTGTTGGACGGGAACCGGTAGCTGATGCCCCCCGTCAGGCTCCAGGGCAGTTCGGGGTAGTCGGGATTGAACAGGGGCACGTTGGTGGGGGTCCGGTTCGCGATCTCGACGAACTCGGCCTCCATCCGCCCCGCCATGTTCGAGGCCACCGGGCGGTACATGATCTCGCTGATCACCAGCGGGCCGACGTAGGGGCCCGCGTTGCGGGCGCCCGTCCCCGTGCGGAACTCCTCGAGCGACCCCGGCGAGTCGACACCCAGCGTCGCGGTCGACAAGGCGATGAGGCTTTCGCCGGTTCCGTCGGGATGCCGGCCCACCGCCACGCCGTTCTTCGTCGGCTCGAATTCCACCTGGTCGACGTAGCGGACGATGTTGCTCTGGCCGTCGGCCTCCGACAGGTAGACGTCGTCGCCCTTGGAACTGATGGAGAAGGGCACGGCGCCGTTCGTCATCTGGGCCTGGTAGACGACGAGATACCCGCCGGCGGGGATCACGGTCCCGTCGGGGAAGCGGTACTTCTTCCGGACGGCGTTGTCGTCGCTCAGATACCAGCCGCCGATGCCGATCGCGTTCGTCGTCAGGTTGGCCAGCTCGACCGCGTCCTCCTGCGGGGGATCGGTGTGGGCGAGCACCTCGTTGATGACGACGTCGCGCACGAAGAAACCGCCGGGCTCCCCGGGCGAGCCGTGAAGATTGGCGCTGGCCCGCCAGTTCGCCGGGTCGTTCGCGGGCCCGGCCGGATCGACGAGGACGAGCGAACTCCCGAGCCCCGCCGCCGCCTCGGGCCACGGAGCGTTGTTGTCGTAGGTCACGTCGAAGACCCGGTTGCTCGACGGATCGGCCACGGACAGCCGCTCGCCGCCGTTGTTGAGCTGCCCGTTGAAGAAGCCGGGCGCGAGGTTCGTCACCCCGGGATACCGCATCTGGAAGGCCGCCCGGTTGATCGCGACCACGAGGTAGTCCCCCGCGCCGATCGTCGTGCCCGCCGGGAACGTGTAGGTGATGCCGTCGGCGAAGTACCATCCGGCGACCGACACGGTGCCGGTCCCGGCGTTGTGCAACTCGACGAACTCGTTCGTTCCTCCACCGACCGGGTCGTACATGATCTCGCTGATGACCACGGCGGATTGCGCAGCGGATGCCGCCGCCAGCAGCAGCGCGACCGGAAGCCAGTTCCCATGCACGAGGCTCCGGGTTGGGAGAACGCAAGGGCGCAATGAGATCATCATTAGCGTAGACAAAAGTAGCAGCGGATTCGCTTATTGTCAAATCTGACAATTGCGTCAGGTTCCAGGTGCGTTCCAATCCTTGGAACGTCATCCGACCAGTGTTTCCAAGGCTTGGACAGCGGGCGAAGCCTCAGGGCGAGCGGGCGCTGGCGATCCGGTCGCGGCCGGAGAGGTCCGGGAGGATGGCGGCGTCCGAGAACCCGCAGCTTTCAAGGAGTACCCGGACGGCCTGGCCCTGCGTCTCGCCGATCTCGATCAGGATCCGTCCGCCCGGGCGGAGGGCGTTGAAGGCGGCGGGGACGAGACGCCGGATCGTCGCGAGACCATCGGGGCCGCCGTCGAGGGCCGCGCGGGGTTCGAAGTCGCGGACGTTCCGGTCGAGGCCGGCGATGGTGTCCGACTCGATGTAGGGAGGATTGGCGACGACGAGATCGAGGCCGCCGGGTTCGATGCCGTCGAGGAGATCCGCCCGGGTGAACCGGACGCGTTCGTGGACGCCGAGGGCGCGCGCATTCGAAGCGGCGAGGGCGAGGGCGTCGGCCGAGGTGTCGGTTGCGATCACGCCGGCGCGGGGCCGGGCGAGGGCGAGGCTGATGGCGATGCACCCGGTGCCCGTCCCGACGTCGGCCACGCGGGCGGGGGCGGCGGGGCCGGGCAGGGCGAGGCGCAGCGCCGCCAGGACGAGTTCCTCGGTCTCCGGCCGCGGGATGAGGGCGCGGCGGTCGCAGGCGAAGCGGTGGCCGAGGAAGTCCGCGTGGCCGAGGACGTATTGCAGCGGCTCTCCCGCGGCCAGGCGCGAGGTGTGCGACGCCAGCCGCTCCTGTGCGGCCGCGCCGAGGGTGCCGCCGCCGCCGGTCCGGAGTTCGGACCGGCTGCACCCTGCGAGGTCGGCGACGGTCCATTCGGCGAGGACGGCCGCCTCGTCGATGCCCGATGCGTCGAGGGTTCGGGCCAGCCGGTCCGCGGCCTCGCGCGCGGGGAGCGGCGCGGACGGGGCGGGGGATGTCACGGCGAGGCGGCGCCCGGAAGGTGGCGGTCGAGGCGCTCCTGGAGGTCGTGGGCCTGGAGGGCTGCGACGACCTCGTCGAGGTCGCCCTCCATGATGAAGCCGAGCTTGTAGAGAGTGAAGTTGATGCGGTGGTCGGTGAGCCGGTTCTGCGGGAAGTTGTAGGTGCGGATGCGTTCGCTGCGGTCGCCGCTGCCGACCTGCGTGCGGCGGGCGTCGGCGGTCTTGGAGGCCTCGGACTCGCGGTGCGCGTCGAGGAGGCGGGCCTTGAGAACCCGCATGGCCTTGTCCTTGTTGCGCGTCTGCGAGCGCTCGTCCTGGCACTGGACGACGAGCCCGGTGGGCAGGTGGGTGATGCGAACGGCGGATTCGGTCTTGTTGACCTTCTGGCCGCCGGCGCCGGACGCCCGGTAGAGGTCCATGCGGATGTCCTCGGGCCGGATCTCGATCTCGTCGACCTCGTCGGCCTCGGGCAGCACGGCGACGGTCGCGGCGGAGGTGTGGATGCGGCCCTGCTGCTCGGTGGCGGGGACGCGCTGGACGCGGTGGACGCCGCTCTCGAAGCGCATCGCGCGGTAGACCTGCTCGCCCTCGACGGAGAAGACGATCTCCTTGAAGCCGCCGATGTCGGAGGCGTTGCAGTCGACGACGCCGGTGCGCCACCCGCGCCGGTCGGCGTAGCGCGAGTACATCCGGAAGAGGTCCGCGGCGAAGAGGGCGGCCTCCTCCCCTCCCGTTCCGGCCCGGATCTCCATGATGATGTTCCGGTTCTCGGAGGGGTCGGGGGGGAGCAGGGCGACGAGCAGGTCCTTCTCGGCGCCCGGCAGGGCGGCATCGATCCGGGCGAGATCGGTCTCGGCCATGGTGCGCAGCTCGGCGTCGCTCCCGGCCTCGGCGGCGAGCTCGCGGGTGGCGGCGGCCTCGGCGCGGAGGGCGTCGACCCGGTCGGCCTTCTCGCAGATCCCGCGGAGCCGCGCGTGTTCGGCGATGCGTCCGCGGTAGGTCTGGGGATTGGCCGCGGCGCCGGGCCGGGAGATCTCGGCCTCGACCTCGGCAAGCTGGCGGCGGGCGGCCTCGATGTAGCGTGTGTCGATCATGTCCGTAGAAACGCCGGAGGGCCGGCCCGCACCGCATGGATGCGCCGCCGGCCCCCGGGGAGCGCGGTCGCTACTTCTTCGCCGGAGCGGCGTAGCGCTTGCGGAAGCGGTCCACGCGGCCCTCGGTGTCCATCAGCTTCGCCTGGCCGGAGAAGAACGGATGGCACTTCGAGCAGGTGTTGATGTGCATTTCCTTGACGGTCGAGCGGGTCTTCACCACGCTGCCGCACGCGCACGTGATGGTCGCCTGCCCGTACTCGGGATGGATGTCTTTCTTCATCGGTCCTCGTTCCCCGGCGGGTGTCCCAATCGAGCCCGCCGACTTCGAAAGGCTGGGAGAATAGCCCCGCGCGCCGGAATTGCAAGCCGGGATTCGCGCCCGGGCCCCGGGGCCCGCCCCTTCCGCGATCCGGACGGGGGGCGGACCGCCGGTCCGCCGCTAGATGCGGCTGCCGAAGCAGGTGCTGCCGTAGATGGCGTCGTCGCCGAGGACGTCCGCGATCCGGAGCAGCTGGTTGTACTTGCAGATCCGGTCCGTGCGGCTCATCGAGCCGGTCTTGATCTGGCCGGCGTTGGTCGCGACGGCGATGTCGGCGATCGTCGCGTCCTCGGTCTCGCCCGAGCGGTGGCTGATGACCGCCGTGTAGCCGGCGCGCTTGGCCATCTCGATGGCATCCAGCGTCTCGGTCAGCGTGCCGATCTGGTTCACCTTCACCAGGATGGAGTTCGCGACGCCCTTCTCGATGCCCTTCTTGAGGAACTTGGTGTTCGTGACGAACAGGTCGTCGCCGACGAGCTGGATCTTGTCGCCGAGGCGCTCGGTCATGAGCTTCCAGCCGTCCCAGTCGCTCTCGGCCATGCCGTCCTCGATGCTGAGGATCGGGTAGTTCTTCACCCAGCCGGCCCAGAAGTCGACCATCTGCTCGGGCGTCTTCTCGGACTTGTCGCTCTTCTTGAAGACGTACTTCTTCTTCTTGGCGTCGTAGAATTCGCTCGAGGCCGGGTCGAGGCAGATGAAGACATCCTTGCCCGCCTTGTAGCCCGCGGCGCCGATCGCCTCCATGACCGCGTCCAGCGCGGCGACGTTGCTCGCGACGTTCGGGGCGAAGCCGCCCTCGTCGCCCACCGCCGTGCTCAGGCCCTGCTTCTTCAGGACGCCCTTCAGCGCGTGGAAGACCTCGGCGCCCATGCGCAGGCCCTCGGCGAAGGACTTCGCGCCCTTGGGCATGATCATGAACTCCTGCACGTCGACCGGGGCGTCCGAATGGGCGCCGCCGTTCATGACGTTCATCATCGGGACGGGGAGGACCTTGGCGTTCGTGCCGCCGATGTAGCGGAACAGCGGGACGCCCAGCAGCGTGGCCGCGGCGTGCGCGTTGGCCAGCGAGACGCCGAGGATGGCGTTGGCGCCGAGCTTCGCCTTGGTCTCCGTGCCGTCGAGCTCGATCATCAGCTTGTCGAGACCGGTCTGGTCGAGGGCGTCGAAGCCGAGCAGCTTGGGCGCGATGACCTCGTTGACGTTCCGGACGGCCTTCAGCACGCCCTTGCCGAGGAAGCGCGTCTTGTCGCCGTCGCGCAGCTCGATGGCCTCGTTCTCGCCCGTCGAAGCCCCCGAGGGGACCGCGGCGCGGCCGCTCGTTCCATCGCCGAGCGTGACCTCGACCTCGACGGTCGGATTCCCGCGGGAATCGATGATCTCGCGTGCAAAGACATCCATGATCTCGGACATGTGCGTGTTCCTCCGCTTACGGGTTTCCAGGTGCCAAAGGCCGGACACTGTACCGCGGGCCCGACCCCCGGTTCAAGCCGAAAGGCCGCGCTCCGGACCGCGGGCGGGCCGGGCTTGATTTTCGCCCCCGCAGTTGCGACGCTGGAAGGGTTCTGCAGGAGACATCATGGGCCATATCATCGTTCCGGCGGCCGAGGCGCTGCTGGACAAGGAAATCAAGGTTCTGGACCGTGGCTTCGTGCGGCTGGTCGACTACATGGGCGGCGACGCGCGCATCGTCCAGACCGCGCGCGTGTCCTACGGGGCCGGCACGAAGACCGTCCGGGAGGATGCCGGGCTCATCGACTACCTGATGCGGCACCGGCACACGTCGCCGTTCGAGCACGTCGTGCTCGAGTTCCACTGCAAGCTGCCGATCTTCGTCGCCCGCCAGTGGATCCGCCACCGGACGGCGCGGCTCAACGAGATCTCCGGCCGCTACAGCGTCATGGCCGACGAGTTCTACGTGCCCCCGGCGGCGCAGATCCGGCGGCAGTCGGCCGACAACAAGCAGGGCCGCGACGACGCCGAGGTGCCGCGGGAGCTCCAGCGCCGCGTCCTCGACCTTCTCAAGGAGGAGCAGCACGCCTCCTACGCGACCTACCAGGCCCTGCTGAAGGACGATCTCGCCCGGGAGCTGGCCCGCATCAACCTGCCGCTGTCGCTCTACACCGAGTGGTACTGGCAGATGGACCTCCACAACCTCTTCCGTTTCCTCGCGCTTCGGATGGACCCGCACGCGCAGTGGGAGATCCGCCAGTACGCGGCGGCGCTGGCAACGGCCGCCCGCGCGGTCGCGCCGCTGGCCTACGAGTCGTTCGAGCGCCACCTCCTGCTCGGGGCCCGGTTCTCGGCCGACGAACTCGAGGCCGTGCGCGCCCTGCTCCGGGGCGAGACGAATCCCCTGGCCGGCCGCCGCCTGGCCGAATTCGAGGCGAAGCTTCGGGGCCGTCCGGCGCCGGACGAGCTTCCCCCGCCGCCTCCGCCGTCGCGTCCGCCGCGCCGGGGTGCGGAGGGCGCGCCGCGCCGCGAGCCCCCGGTCCCCGCCGGGCGGGAGGCCGCCGATGCGCCGGCGGCGCCGGAGACCGTCCCCGTCACCGTCCACGGCTGGCGCACGCAGTGGTCGTCGGAGGAGATCAACCAGCTTCCGCTGCGGCAGTACGACGGCCCGGTCCGGATCATCAAGGACGATGCCGACGTCCCGGACATGATGCGCGTCCTGCACCAGGAGCGGGTCCTGGGCTTCGACACCGAGTCGCGTCCGTCGTTCCAGCGGGGCCAGTCGTTCCCCGTCTCGCTCATCCAGTTCGCGACGGTGGACGCCGTCTACCTCGTCCAGATCGAGCCGTTGAAGCATCCGGAGCGCATCTGGACGATCTTCGGCGCGGCCGACGTGATCAAGACGGGCGTCGCGATCCAGCACGACCTCCGGAAACTCGGCGACCTTTCGGCGATCACGCCCGCGGGCTTCGTCGACCTTGCCACCATCGCCTCGCGCATGGGCTTCAAGAAGACCGGTCTGCGGGGCCTCGCGGCGGCGATCCTCGGGGTCCGCGTGTCCAAGGGGGCCCAGCGGTCCAACTGGGCGCGCGAGGACCTCACCGAGGCGCAGGTCCGCTACGCGGCCACCGACGCATGGGTCGCCCGCGAGATCTACCTGGCCATCGCCGCCCGGGAGGATGCAACGGCCTGACGTCCGCGCCGGGGCGGCGCGACGATCCCGGAATCCAAGGCCCGAGGCACGAACCATCGCATGACGGATCAACGACAGGGGTTGCGGGAGCGGCTTGCCCGCGGCGTGGTGATCTTCGACGGCGCGATGGGCACCGAGATCTACAAGCGCCACTTCTTCGTCAACACGTGCTTCGACGCCCTGTGCGTGAACTCGCCGGACGTCATCCGCGGGATCCACCGGGCCTACGCCGAGGCCGGGGCCGACGTGCTCACGACCAACTCGTTCGGCGCGAACGCCAACAAGCTCGCCGCCTTCGGCCTGGCGGACCGCATGCGGCCGATCAACGAGGCGGCGGTCCGGCTCGCCCGCGAGTGCGCCGGCGACGACCGCCTCGTCGCCGGGTCCGTCGGCCCCGTGGGCGAGCGCCCCTTCGGCCAGGAGCTGCCGGAGGACCGGATGACCGCCTTCCTGGCGGACCAGGCTGAGGCGCTGGCCGGGGCGGGGGCGGACTTCATCCTGTTCGAGACGCTGCCGTCGCGCTCCGACGTCGACCGCGCCTGCCGCGCCATGGCCTCGCTGCCGGACGTGCCCTACATCGTCAGCGTCATCGTCGACCGCGCCGGCGAGACCGCGAACGGGGAGCCCCTGGCGGGGGTGCTGGAGCCCGTCCGGGGGGCGGCCCGCGGCCCCGCCGCCATCGGGCTCAATTGCGGCCAGGGCCCCGAGAGCAGCCTCTCGGCCCTCGAACTGCTGCTGGCGATGACCGACCTTCCCGTCATCGTCAGGCCCAACGCCGGCGTGCCGAAACCGGTCGACGGCCGGCTGATCTACATGACCAGCCCGGAGTACCTGACGACCTACGCGCTGCGCTTCGTGCAGCTCGGCGCCCGCGGCGTCGGGGGGTGCTGCGGCACGACGCCGGACCACATCCGCGACATCGCCCGCAGCATCCGGCCGCTGACCGGGACGCAGGCGGCGCACCGCATGCTGTCGGCGGCGCCGCAGGTCGAGCTCGCCCCGCGCCCGCCGGCGGCGGGGAAGTCGCGCTTCGCCGCGCGGCTCGCGTCCGGGACGTGGGTCACGTCCGTGGAGATCACGCCGCCGCGCGGGTGGGACCTGGCCGCGACCGTCGCGGGCGCCCGCGCCTGCCGCGAGGCGGGGGTCGATGCGATCAACATCCCGGACGGCCCCCGCGCGAGCGCGCGCCTCTCGCCGCTGATCACCGCGCAGGCGATCGAGCGCGACGCAGGCATCGAGGCGGTGCTTCACTTCTGCTGCCGCGACAAGAGCCTGATCGGCATGCAGGCCGACCTGCTCGGTTGCGCCGCCGCGGGCATCCGCAACATCCTCTTCATCACCGGCGACCCGCCGAAGCTGGGCGACTTCCCGTTCTCGACCGCCGTCTTCGACGCCGATTCGATCGCCATGGCGAGGATCCAGGACCGCATGAACCGCGGCGTGGACATCGGCGGCAAGCGGCTCGATCCGCCGACCTCCGTCCTGATCGGCGTCGGCGCGGACCCGAACGCCATCGACATGAAGCGGGAGCTGCGGCGCACCCGGGAGAAGGTGGAGGCCGGCGCGGAGTTCATCATCACGCAGCCGGTCTTCGCGGTGGAGCCGCTCCTCCGCTTCCTCGAGGCCATCGGCGACCTCCGCGTGCCGGTCCTCGCCGGGATCTGGCCGCTGTCGAGCCTTCGGAACGCCGAGTTCATGCGCAACGAGGTGCCGGGCGTCGTCGTGCCCGACGAGGTCATGGCCCGGATGGCGGCCGCGACGGACCGCGAGGGCCAGCGCAGGGCCGGCGTCGCCCTCGCGCGGGAGTCCGTCCGCCGCCTGCGCGGCGCGGTCGCGGGGGTGCAGGTCAGCGCGCCGTTCGGCCACGTGGCCACGGCCCTGGCGGTGCTCGAGGCCGGCTCGGATTGAGTTTGACCCGGGGCGGCCGGGGCACGATGCTTCGGCCGTCCGGGCGAATCGGAAGGAAGGAAACGGATGAACACCGTTGCCGTGATCATGGGGGGTGGGGCCGGGACGAGGCTGCAGCCGCTGACGCGCGACCGGGCGAAGCCGGCGGTGCCGATCGCCGGGAAGTACCGGCTCGTCGACATCCCGATCAGCAACTGCATCAACAGCCACCTGCGGAAGATCTACCTCCTCACGCAGTACAACAGCGTGTCGCTGCACGAGCACGTCGCGAACACCTACCAGTTCGACCAGTTCCACCGCGGCTTCGTCCGCATCCTGGCGGCCCAGCAGACGCCCGACTCGGAGTCGTGGTACGCCGGCACGGCCGACGCCGTCCGCAAGTCCTTCCGGTACTTCATGGACGAGTCGCCGGACCTCATCGTGATCCTCTCGGGCGACCAGCTCTACCGGATGGACTTCCGGAAGGTCATCGAACAGCACATCGCCAACCGGGCCGACGTGACCATCGCGACGAAGCCGGTGCCGCGCGCCGAGGCCGGCTCCCTCGGCATCATGCACGTCGGCGACGGCAACCGGATCATCCGGTTCGTCGAGAAGCCGGGCAACACCCCGCAACTCGACGAACTGCGCGCCCCCATGTACAGCGAGGAGCGCTACCTCGCGAGCATGGGCATCTACATCTTCAACCGGAAGATCCTCGAGGGGCTGCTCGGCGATCCGAAACTGGCGGACTTCGGGAAGCACATCATCCCGAACGCGATCGACAAGTACAACGTCTGCAGCTTCATCTTCGACGGCTACTGGAAGGACATCGGGACGATCGGGTCCTTCTGGGAGGCGAACCTCGAACTGACCGCGCCGCGCCCGCCGTTCACGTTCTACGATCCGCTGTCGCCGGTCTTCACCCACATGCGGTACCTGCCGGCGACGAAGATCAACTGCTGCGACCTGAACCGCACGCTGCTCGCCGAGGGGTGCATCATCAGCGGCCACCGGATCCTGCACTCGATCGTCGGCGTCCGCGCGACGGTGGGCGAGGGGACGGTCATCGAGCACTCCATCCTGATGGGCGCCGATTTCTACGATTTCGAGCGGCCGGTCGACCAGGGGCCGCCCGTCGGCATCGGGCGCGACTGCTTCATCCGCAACGCGATCATCGACAAGAACGCGCGCATCGGCGACGGCGTCTACATCACGCCCGACGGCAAGCCCGACGACACCGTGACGCCGGTCTACACGGTGCGCGACGGGGTCATCGTCATCGCCAAGGGCGCGGTGGTGCCGCCGGGGACCCGGCTCTGACGATGGACCGGATCCTCATCCGCGACCTTGCCCTTCGCTGCATCATCGGGATCTACCCCGAGGAGCGGCGGTCGAAGCAGGACGTCATCGTCAATCTCGCGATCGAGTCGGATTTCCGCGCGGCGGCGCGAAGCGATGCGATCCGCGACGCGGTCGACTACAAGGCGATCAAGAAGGGCGTCATCGACCTCGTCGAGGCCAGTTCGTTCGGACTCGTCGAGACGCTCGCCTCGCGGATCGCCGACCTCTGCCTGGCCGAACGGCGGGTGCGGCGGGTGACCGTGACGGTCGACAAGCCGGGCGCCCTGCGGTTCGCGAGGAGCGTCGCGGTGGAAGTGACGCGATCGCGCGTCAGTGCGCGGCGCGGTTGACCAGCGTCAGGAACTCGTTCCGCGTCGCGTTGGAGTTGTGGAAGCTCCCGAGCATCGCGGAGGTCACCATCAGCGAGTTCTGCTTCTCGACGCCGCGCATCATCATGCACAGGTGACGGGCCTCGACGACGACGCCCACGCCCTCGGGCTCGAGCCGGTCCATCACCAGCCTCGCGATCTGGTGCGTCAGGCGCTCCTGGATCTGCAGGCGCCGCGAGAAGACATCCGCGATGCGGGCAAGCTTGCTGACCCCGATCACCCTGCCCCGGGGGATGTAGCCGATGGCGCAACGGCCGAAGAACGGGAGCATGTGGTGCTCGCAGAGGCTGTAGATCTCGATGTCCTTGACGATCACCATGTGATTCGCCTCGGTCGAGTAGATGGCCCCGTTGATGACGGCGTCGATGTCCTCGCGGTAGCCCCTCGTGAGGAACTCGTAGGCGCGGGCGACGCGATGCGGCGTCTTCTCGAGCCCCTCGCGGTCGGGGTCCTCGCCCAGGCGCACGAGCAGTTGTCGGATCAGCTCTTCCATGATCGCTGCGGGGCTAGAGGACCACGGCGGCGGCGGGCTCCTCCTCTTCCTCTTCCGGCGCCGTCTGGTTGACCGCCGCCACGCCCGAGGCGCCGCCCTGGTCGCGGACGGTGATGGTGTTCTGGCCGACGGCGCCGGAACTGACGTAGACGGCGCTGTAGCCCTCGCTGGAGGCGATGCGGCCCATGGCCGGGCTGCGGACGGACCACACGAGCGGAAGGAAGAGGGCGTCCACCTGGTTCGACACGGAGACCCCGTCCGCCGGCACCGCGGCGGTCAGCACCACGGTGGCGTTCTCGCCGATCAGGGTGGATGTCTCCGGGGTGACGGTGATGGCCGTGCCCTGGATCACGTCCTCGCAGGCCGTGAACCCGATCGCGAGCGCCGTCACGCCCGCCAGGATGACCGCCGCCCGCATCGCGCCGCTTCGCTGAGCCTTCATGAGTGTCTCCATCGGCGGAGCCGCCGAGACCCCACCGCTTGCGCTATGGTAGCCGGAAAAGCGGATTCGTCCACTAGTATTGGACGAGGTCACCCGGGATGGCCGGGGAGGTGTGTCCCTCGACCCGGATGGCAAAGTCGTCGAAGTACTTGACCGCCCAGTCGTAGACATGGAGGTTGATTTCCGGCGGCTTCTGGGCGCCGAACCCGGCGGAGGTGAAGGTCGAGTCGCTCACGACGGTCGCACCCCCGAGGTTGTCCCACGCGACGGGGGTGGGGAAGGTGGTGGTGTCCTCCGGCCACTTGGCGTGCGTGTAGTTCTGCGGGACCTCCGGCCAGCGGGGATAGTGGTCGACGGACCGCGTGTAGACGGAGATCCGGTTGATGCGGTTGGTCGTCGCGCCGACGAACTCCTCGCGGACGCGGACGAGGATGGTCGAGAAGGGCTTGATGTCATACTCGCCCGCGTCCAGGGGGCTCCGGTACAGGAGGCCCTCGCTCCAGCGGATCCTCCGGTAGGCGATGACGCGCCGCTTGCCATGAGGCTCCCGGGACCACAGCGTGATGTAGAGATTGGTATCGCTCAGGGTGGTGAGGAAGGTGTCGTCCAGGTCCTTGATCCACGGGGCGTTGTGCGAGAAGCTGTCGGGGTGGCGCCGGTAGAAGGATGCGCCGTAGGAACTGAGATTGTCATTCTGGAGGCGGAATCCGACGCCCACCAGCAAGGCGGAGTTGAACACCGGTTTGCTTTCGCTTCCGGCGAACTTGGCGGCGGACACCTTGGCCTGGACGTCGTAGCTGAGCAGCCGGCCCTGGTTCGTCCATGCGGTCGCGAGGTTCAGATCGGGGTTCGACTGCCAGCCCATCCGGAAATTGCCCTGCCAGTTCCGCATCTCCAGGGCCAGGCCGCCTTCGGGGGGCGCGGCGATCCGGGGCTTCTGGGTCTTCCCGGTATCGTCGCCCTCGCGGGTGAACGTCCACGTGTCGTCGATCGAGAGGTCGCCGTCGTTGTCGAAGCCGGCGTCAAGAAGCCGGACGTCGGACCTCCGGCTCATGGAGAACGTGATGACCCGGCGGCCTTCGATGCGCTGGCCGGGGTTCGCGATGCCGATCGACCGGCCGAACGAGCCCCGGTTGGTGTGACCATCCTGGATGAAGTTGGAGACGACGCACTGCACGACGAACCGGTCGCCGTTCGCGAGGGTGCACGTGACGTTGGTTGCGATCGACCCGCCCTGCGCCCGGATGAACTGGATGCCGGACTCCGCGAGGTAGTGGGCGCGCTGGGCGACGCCGACGTTGACGCGCTGGAAGCGGGCGCTTGTCGAGCTGGAGAGCATCGCGACGCCCACCGCGGTCACGGCGAGCAGCACGAGCGCCGTCACCACGAGCATGGCGCCCCTGCGGCGGTCCCTTCGAGGATTGTTCATCGCGGTTCCTCTCTCCTCAATTGCCCCGGAGGTTCCGCGGGCGGATCCGGAAGATGCAGGGATTGACGTCGGACACGAGGCGGATGGACGTTTCGATCTCGCGCGAGGTCGCCGTCCATGCCGCCTGGGCCGGCTGCCCGGGCGCGGTGTAGTAGCGGAACTCGAGGTTGAGGATGTCATCCAGCAGGGCGACGTCGTCGAGCGTCAGCGGGGTGCCGGCGGTCCCGCTCCAAGTGAGGGTGCGGCGCCGGAGCACGCCGTCCTGGTCCAGGTGTTCGTAGGTGATCGTGCGCGCCGTGCCGCTGAGGACGTTGGTGATGGACGAGAACTCGCGGGTCAGCCGGGCCGTGGCGAAGGCGAGGGTCTGGGCGGCGTCGGCGTTGTCGCGCGCCAGGAGGTACCCCTCGGCCAACGGCGCGAGGGCCGAGGTCGTCATGAGCGCCAGAACGCCCACGATCAGCAGGACGGCGATCATCTCGATCAGCGTGAAGCCCCGGTTCATAGCGGATCCGAGAAGAGGCGGGTGATGCGTTCCCCGAGCGCGTTCCGGAGGGTGATCTTCAGGAGGCTGTTCGTCGCGGGCGCCGCCGTCTCGGCCCCCCCGGGGAATCCGACGAACCGGTTCTCGACGATGGTGAGGTGAACGTTCCATGTCCCTCCCTCCGGGCCGACCCGCGTCCGGAGCTGGGGCAGGGTCGTGGACGGGGTCTGGAGGGCCACGATGTCCTCGATGCCGCTCTGGAGCTCCATCGCGTCCACGATCTGGGTTCGCGGCTCGTTGCTCCGCGTGAAGGTGCCGCCCAGGAAGGGGACGACGGCGGCGAGGGCGATCGCCACGAGCAGGATCGTCAGGATCAGCTCGATCAGGGTCCAGCCGGCCCTGCGCTGGGTATTCGTCCTCACCGGATCAACCCCGTCAGTCCGAGAATCGTGATCGATCTCTGGGTCCGGCCGTCGGTGACCTGGATCGTCCGCGTCTGGTCCGGCACTCCCCATTCGTCGATCCGGAGCATCCCGGTTCCCTGCGCGATCGACACTCCCGCAGGCAGATTGTGGGTGGGGGAGGTCTCGCCCGGCAGATTGACAGGGGCGACCGCCACGCCGCGGAAGATCGTGTAGGAACCCGCGCCCACGTTCAGGCTCCAGGCCTCCGTGTTGTTCGCCATGGCCAGCCCCTGGACGTAGCGCAGGTGACTGCGGAGGACCTGCGCCTCGGCGATGACGGCGGGCTCCGAGGTGTCGAGCCGCGAGGCAACCGCGACCAGGAGAATCGACATCACGACGATCACGGCCAGCGTTTCGATCAGGGTGAACCCGGACGACGGGGCGTTCCCGCGCCCCCTGCCCGCTTCGCTCCGGCGCGCCGTGACCATGACCGCAGGGATCTCCGTTCTCGGGAAACGAAGACGGGAGGCGTCGTGACGCCTCCCGTCTTCCTCAAACCACCGCGTCAGGGCTTGACCCAGGCCTTCGTGGCGCTCCTGGGATCCGCCTTCGTTTCGGTGGCGACCACCGTGACGCCCACCGCGGTCGCGGTGAACGTGTAGGTGTAGTCGGCCCCGCTCGGCGGCGTCGCCGCGGACGCGGTCGCCAGCGCGGCCAGCGTCGGCTCCGCGCCGCTCGCCAGGCACAGGCGCCCGTAGGTCAGGGACACGTGCGACAGGCCCGCGGCCACCGCTCCGTCCAGCGCCTTGTCCCGCGCGTCGTCGATCAGGCTGATGTACCGCGGAATGGCCACCGCGGCCAGCACGGCCAGGATGACGAGCACCGCGATGACCTCGATCAGCGTGAAGCCCGACTTCCTGCTCTTTTTTCGATTCCCGATCATGATCCTGTCTCCTCTTCTATGTACTTGTTTCACTGATCACGCGTAACGCGTATCGTTTTTCCCATTCGGCCGCGCCCGATCGGCCCCTGCGGCCAGCCTCCGACACCGTGTAGCACCCTGCGTGCCAACCACGGATCCCGTGTCTCTTCGCACATCCTCTCGCGCTGCGATCCTCCGGCGTCACCCTCCCCTGGTCGCGATCTTGGCCAAGTCCCACATGGGCAGGTAGACAGCCAGGGCGAAGAACCCGACCATGGCCGCGAGCAGCACGGTCAGGATCGGACCAAGGGCGGTGGTCAGGCGCTTGGTCGCGAACTCCACCTCGGCGTCGTAGTGGGAGGAGACCTCCCGGAGCATCTCGTCCAAGTTACCCGATTCTTCGCCGATCGCAACCATGTTGACGAACATCGGGGTGAAATAGCGCGCGGAGGCGAACGGGCGGGCGAGACCGTGTCCCTGCTCCAGCTGGGTCTTGATGCCGGCCAGTTCCCGGGCGATGGCGGCGTTGCCGATGGTGCCGGTCAGGATCTCGAAGGAATCGAGAATGCCCACGCCGGTGGCCTGGAGAATGGACAGGATGCTGGAGAAGCGCGAGAGCGAGGCCTTGACGACGAGGGGGCCGATCAGGGGGAACGTCATCAGGAGGCGGTCGCGCAGGAGGCGGCCGCCCTCGGTCCGTACGGCCCATGCCACCAGGCCGACGAGGACGGCGATTCCGCCGAGGATCCACGGCCAGCCTTCGCGCACGGCGGCGCTGAGGCTCAGGCAGATGCGGGTCGGGAGCGGCAGCTCGATCCGCATCTTCTCGTAGACCGTTGCGAACCGCGGGATCACCAGGGTGATGAGGGCCACGAACGCGGCGGTGAGCGCGATCAGCACCAGGGCCGGATACTGCAGGGCCGCGCGGACGTCGCTCTTGACCTTGTGTTCGTGGCTGACGATGTAGACGAGGCGCTGCAGGACCTGGGGCAGGGCGCCGCTGGTCTCGCCGGCAAGGACCATGCTGGAGTACAGCGGAGGAAAGACGCCCTTGTGCTTCGAGAGCGCCGCGAAGAGCGTGCTTCCGGCGCGGATGTCGGCGGCGACGGTGGCGCCCACCTGCTTGAGGCGCGGGTTCTCCGACTGCGACTGGAGGATGTCGAAGACGCGGAGAACCGGGATGCCCGCCCGCAGCATGGTGCCGAACTGCTTCGTGAACAGGATCAGTTCCTCCGATCCGACGGTGCGGAACCGGTCGGCCCAGGATGCCCGGCCGGCCGCCACGTCCGCGGCGCCCTGGACGTCAAGGCGGGTGACCGTGAGCCCGCGGGAGGCGAGGGTGTCGTTCGCCAGATCCTGCGTGTCGGCATCGACGACGCCCCGCGCCTCGCGGCCGGATTCATCGATCGCCCTGTAGGTGTAGCGTCCCATGGCCGCCCCGCGGTTCAGGCCCCGCCCACGATCGACATGGCCTCTTCGGAGGTCGTGATGCCCCGCCGGATCTTGTCGGCCGCATCCTGCCGGAGGGTCCGCAGGCTCCCCGATTCGATCGCGGCCCGGTTGATGTCCAGCGTCGTCGCGCGCGAAGCGATCATGGTCTTGATCGCGTCGTCGATCAGCATCACCTCGAAGACCCCGGTCCGCCCCTGGTAGCCGGTGTTCAGGCACCGCGCGCATCCGACGGCCTCGACGAGCTCGATGCCCTCGTCGTGCGGCAGCCCCCAGAAGTCGAGCGCGGTGCGCGACGCCGGAACGCGGCGGCCGCAGTGCGGGCAGACGCGCCGCACCAGGCGCTGGGCGAAGGACCCGAGAAGGACCGAGGAAACGAGGAAGGGCTCGATGCCCATGTCGATGAGGCGGGTGACGGCGCCGGCGGCGTCGTTGGTGTGGGCGGTGCTGAACACCATGTGGCCGGTCAGGGCCGCCTGGATCGCGATGCGCGCGGTTTCGGAGTCCCGGATCTCGCCGACCATGATGATGTCGGGGTCCTGGCGCAGGATCGAGCGGAGGCCCGAGGCGAAGGTCATGCCCGCCTTGGTGTTGAGCTGCACCTGGCAGATCCGCGGAACGCGGAACTCGACCGGGTCCTCGACGGTGATGATGTTGACGTCCGGCTGGTTCAGCTCCGAGAGCATCGCGTACAGCGTGGTCGACTTGCCGCTTCCCGTCGGCCCCGTGCTCAGCAGCATGCCGTGCGGGTTCCGGATCACCGACCCCAGGCGCTCGCGGTCACGGGCCGACATGCCCAGGTCGTCGAGGGTGTGCCGGAAGGCGCCCATGTCGAGCAGGCGCATCACGACGTTCTCTCCGCGGGTCGTGGGGATGGTCGACACGCGGACATTGATCTCGCGGTTCTCGATGCGGATGGTGAACCGTCCGTCCTGCGGGATTCGCGAGACGGCGATGTCCATTCGGGAGAGAATCTTGATGCGGGAAACGAGCGACAGGTGAAGGCTCCTCCGCTGGCTGGCGACCTCGCGCAACCTGCCGTCGATCCGGTAGCGGACCGTGACGTTCTCCTCGCCCGGGCTGATATGGATGTCGCTGGCGCCCTCGCGGACGGCCTGGGCGAGGATCCAGTTGACCATGCGGACGACCGGCGCCTGTTCGGCCAGGCCGACCAGGGAGCCGATCTCGACGTCCTGCTCCTGGTCCGCCGACTGCGTCGACAGCTCCGGAATCGGGGCATCCCCGGATTCGACGAGGTCGCCGAAGGCGGACAGGCTCCCGTAGACGCCGTTCATCAGGCGATTGAGTTCGCGGCTCGTGCAGATCACCGGCGTGACCGCGCAGCGGGTCGTCTGCTCGACGGTGTCGAGGGCGTCGATGTCGGTGGGATCCATGGTCCCGAGGAAGAGGACGCCCGTGCCGCGCCCCAGCGGGACGACCTCGTGGCGCTGCGCCAGTTCGACGGGCAGCAGTTCGGCCAGTGCGGGATCGGCGGGGTACTTCGCGGGATCGTAGCGCCCCACCTTCAGCTGCCGGCTCAGGACATCGATCACCTGGTCCTCCCGGACGAGGCCGCGGCTCACGAGGAGCCGGCCGAGCTTCGATCCTGAAGGACCCTGTTGCGCGATGAGGTCCTCGATCCGGGCGCGTTCGACCAGCCCGGCCTCCACGAGCATGTCGCCGAGGCGGGGCCGCTTACCGAGGAGGGCGGAATCCATCCCGTCACTCCTCGATGTGGAGGATCCGCGGCGTGATGAAGATCATCGTGTCGTCCTTGCTGGCCGCGCGCCCCTCGTTCCGGAACAGGGCGCCGACCCAGGGGATGTCCTTGAGGAGGGGGATTCCGGTGTTGGACTCGCTGCGGGACTCGCGGGCCAGGCCGCCGATCACGGCGGTCTCGCCGTCCATCAGGATCACGGTCGTCTGCGCGGACTTGGTGTTGACCGGGTACTCCCCGTTGGTCTGGGGCTTGGTCTCGTCGAAGGAGTCCTTGTTCGCCACGATCTCGACCTTGAGGCGGCGGTCGTCGATCACGTGGGGCGTGACCTCGAGCTTGAGGACGGCCTTCTTCCATTCGAGGGAGACGTCGAGGATGTTGCCGGTGCCGGTGGTCTTGCGGTAGGCGCGCTCCTCGCCGCTCTCGATGACGGCCTTCTCGTTGTCGAGCGTCGTCACGGAGGGGCTGGACAGGATGTTGATGAGCCCGTCCCGGGCGAGGGCGGTCAGCTGCATGTTCAGGGTCTCGCCGCCGCCGAACGCCTGCGACACGAAGCCGAGGGCGAAGCCGTAGGGGCGGGCCAGTTCCTGGGCGAACGGCGCGGAGAAGTCGGAGACGTAGCCGCCGGCCGTGACCTCGGCGCCGCCGGCGTTCAGCATCCGCTGCCCGACGATGCCCGCGCGGTGTCCGCCCCACTGCACGCCGAGCTGTCGCGCCGTGTCCTGGCTGGCCTCGACGATCTTGGCCTCGATCAGGACCTGCGGCTTCGGCCGGTCGAGGCGCGAGGCGAGTTCGGCGGCCTTGTCGATGTCGTCGCGCGTGGCGTGGATGACGACGGAGTTGTTCTCCTCGTCCACCGTGACCTGGGCCTGCGGGGTGGCCGGCTCGTTGGGCGTTGCCGTGGCCGCCGCGGTGCGGACGAAGAGCGTCCGGATCGCCGCGCCGATGTTGGCCGCCTTGGCGTAGCGGATCTTGATGACCTCGACGGCCATCCGTTCGGTGGCCCGCATGGCGACGCGCACGGACTCCCGCTCCTGGAGGATGGTCTCCATCTCCAGCTCCACGCGCATGTCCTCGGCGGTCATGACGCGGAGGACGTTTCCGTCCCACGTGTGGTTGAGCCCCGCGGACGCGAGGACGCTCCGGAAGGCCTCGTCCCACGGGACATCCTTGAGCGTGAGGCTGACGGTGCCCGAGACCTTGGGGCTGATGAGCATGTTGACCCCGGCGGCCCTGGCCAGGATGCGCAGCACGGTCGACACCTCGGTCGGGCCGGAGAGGTTCAGGTCCCCGATGCGGGTCGTCGGCAGCTTGCGATCCTCGACCCTGACGGTCGTCGTCGCCGGCTGCGGGGCCGGGGCGGCGCGCGCCGCCGGGGGTTTGGGCTTGGCCGCGGCCGATGCGGTCTTCGGGGCCGTCGCGGTCCACGCGTCCATCGTGGGCGGGCGGTAGGCGACGCGCGTCGACTCGCAACCGGCGGTCCACCCCGCCGCGATCGCGAGCGCTCCTGTCTGGAGAATCTGGCGGATGCAACGGAGTCTCTTCATGGTTCTTCCTTCGTCAGTTCCGCCTTTTCCTTGGCGATGGACACCTGTCGTCCGCCGCTCCCGGCCGCCAGGGTCACCCGGTCGGGCTCGATGGAGCGGACGGTGAAATCGCCGGGCTTGACCGTGTCGCCGACCCGGTATTCCCGGCCGTTGAGGATGGCGAACCGGATCTCGCCATGGCTCAGGAATCCGGTGTAGCGGAAATCGGGGGTGCGCTCCGCGGCGGCGCCGGCGACGGCCGACGTGGCCACGGAGGGCGTCCAGACGGCGAACGGGGTCGGGGCCCACGGGTCCGCGGCCCGCTCGATCGTGGCGACCTCGACCGGCTGCGGACGGCTGGCCATGACGCTGGCGCGGGCGGCCTCGGCGAAGGCCTTCAGCTCGGCCCCGTCGGCCGCCGGCGACGCGCGCGCGGAGGCGGAGTCCTTCCGGCGTCCCGCCGGACGGATCAGCTCGACGGCGGCGTAGCCCAAGGCGGCCACCATCAGCACCACCATCGTCCTCTCGCGTGCTATCATCTCGCCACGCCTTTCCGCGCTAGTCCAGCGCCAGCCGGACCGCCAGCCGGAACTCCTCCGGCTCCCGCTCCTGAAGGACCTCGATCTGCTGGATCCGGACGAAACAGGGCCAGTCGGCCACGGTCTGCAGGAAGGACTTCAGGCGCGCGTAGGGGCCGCTGACCTTGACGTCCACGTGCAGTTCCCGGCCCCCGCCCCTTCCTTCGCCGACCCTCGGGTTGACCGATCCGAGCATCAGGCCGCTGGCGGTGGCGGCCTTGGCGAACCGGTCCGGGACGCCGACGATCTCGGACCGGGCCAGCGGCGTCTCGACGGCGTGCGTCCGGTCGACGGGCGGCGCGTTGCTGAGGACCTGCACGATATCCAGGTAGAGCGGATGGAGGATCTTCTGTTCCTCGAGGTCGTGCCGTGCCGCCGCCAGATCGTCGCGAAGGCTGCGATAGCGGACCACCTGGAGCACGACGGCCACGCAGATCGCGATGACCAGCCCCAGGATGACCGCGGCCAGCGCGCGGTTCATGCCCACCGAGATACGACCCCGGTCAGGGGAGGGCTTCATGGATTGTTCCTCCCGGCCTCGGGGGCCGCTGCGGCGGCGGGAACGGGAGCGGGAGCGGGGGCGGCGGCGGCGGGGGCCGCGGCCGGGCTCACCTCGACGTCCACCTTGAAGGAAAGCACCTGCTCGTTGCCCTCCCGGGCCGTTTCCTGCCCGTGAACCGAAGCCTTCTCGAACAGGGGCGAGTCCTCCAGCTGGACGGCGAACGACGTCAGCTTCGACTCCTGCTTGCCCCACGGCCCGCGGACCCGCCCCTCGATGCGCACGACGAAGCGCTCCTCGGCCTCCTTCGCCCCCGGGGCCGCGCGCGGGGCGAGCCGGTAGGTCAGCGACGAGAGGCGGATGTCCTCGGGCGTCAGGGCGGCCACCTCGTTGAGGACGGCCATGGGCGTGTGCTTCACCGCCACCGCGCGGATGTCGGCGTGGACCTGCTTCGCCTCCGCGGCCATTTGCGTGACCATCTCCCGGTCGGGCTGCGGGCGGAAGGCGGAGAGCTGGCCGCGGACGCTGGCCAGTTCGCGCGAGACCGACCGCGAGAGGATCTGGAACGTGCCGAGCGTTCCAAGGACAACGGCCAGGCCGAAGCCCCCGGCCAGGGCGGTGAGCACGCTGTTGCGGATGGCCCTCCGGTCGGCGTCGCGCTCCGCGTAGGTCCGCAGGAGATTCGGCGTCCGCGCGGGCGTCGACAGCGCGGCGCCGACGGCCATGCCCCACGCCGCGGCGTCCGGCGGCGCCTGTCGCGATCCGTCGGCCCTTCGTTCGTCCGGCAGCGGGTCGACCGCCTGGGTCTCGCCGCGCGACTGCGCGCGCAGCGTTTCGAGGAAACGGGGGAGGGTGGCCAGGTCGCCCGCGACGAGGACCGCGGGTGCCTCGTCCCCCGCGCCGCTCTGCAGGTTCGCGGCAACGGTCCGGTCCACCTGCTGCGCGATGCGGTCTACGATGGGCGTCACCACGCTCCAGACGCCCGGGGCATCGGCCGGCGGGGCGCGCAGGTGGGGTTCGTCCTCCGGCCGCGGCGCGCCGCCGGCCCACCGGAGCAGGGCCCGCGCCTGTTCGGCGGAGAGGACGGGCCAGCGGTCCCGGATCGCCCCCACGAGGGAGTCGAATCCGGTCTGGACGAGCCGGTGGCCGATGACCGCGTCGCCGCGGAGCACGAGGATGACCGAAACCTCGTCGCAGACCTGCAGGACGATCGTCGTTGCGGCGGGAGCGGCGACCCAGTGCGACCGGAACAGATTGCGAACGGCGAACCCCGGGATCACGATGCCCGAGAGGGGCAGCCCGGCCTGCGTGAAGCTGTCGCGCAAGGCCTCCATCTCGTGCCGCGCCACGGTGTGGGCGGTGACGGAGACCCGGCGCGCGCCCGCGGTCTCGGTCTCGCCCTCCACGCCGTAGTCGAAGCGGACGGTGGCCGGATCGAACGGGATCTCCTTGCGGAAGGTCCAGTAGACGGTGTTCGAGAGCTGGTCCGACCGGGACCGGGGGACCGAGAGGAACCGGACCTGCAGGCTGGGGGAGACCTCCACGGCCCACAGGTTCGACCGCCGGATCCCCGGGAAGGCGGCCGTCAGCGTCTCGCCGAGGAACGCCGGGAATCCCGGCGCCGCCGGGCTCAGCCCCGTGGGGTACTCCGCCGAGACCCACGAGGCGATCTTCCCCTGGCGCAACTCCACCGCCCGGATACCGAGGCGCCCGACGTGGACGCCGATCCCGGACCGCGACCCCTGGCCGCGGGCCTCCGTCACTGGTTGAGGCGATCGCACAGTTCCCTCCCCGGCGATGACTTCCAATAGGCGGCGGACGTCCCGGCGGACATGGCCTCCACGACGAGTTCCGCCGCCCGGCTCTCGTAGCCGGCCGCGCGGCCGGCGTCGCCGGCCTGCGCGTGCAATCGCGCCAGCGAGCGCATCACCATGGCCCGGCGCATCGGATCGGAATTGGGATGGCGCTCGAGAATGGCGAGCGCCCGCTCGAGGCACTTCCGGGCCTCGTCGAGGCGGCCCGCCTCGGCCAGCAGCAGCCCGAGGTTGTGGACGGGAACGGCCAGGTCGGTGCCGACGGTGTCGGTGTTGCGCTCGTAGATCGCGATCGCCCGGCGGTACTTCGCCTCCGCTTCCTCCGCGTTCTGCTGGAGCCGCAGAAGCGAGGCCCATGCGTTGAGCGTCACCGCGATGCGGGGGTTCCATTCCCCGAGCGCCTTTTCCTGGGTCCCGACGGCGTCGCGGTAGTAGTCCAGCGCCGCCTTGGGATCGTCGTCGGTCCGGCACGCCTCGGCCAGGTGGTGGAGCAGCGTCCCGGCCGCGGCGTGGTCCCGGCCGAGCGAGATGGAGACCAGCGCCAGCGCGCGCCGGTACAGCGAGGCGGCCTCCCGGGCGCTGCCCTCGGAGGCGAGGAGCAGGCCCACGTCGTTCAACGACCACGCCAGCGCGGGGTCGTGGGGATCCGTGATCGCCTCGCGCAACACCTGGCCCGACCGCACGAGCCCCTCGGTGCGCTGGTGCGCCTGCATCTCGGCGGCTTCGTGCCTCAACTTCTCGATCTCGGTCCGGAGGGCGGCCTGGGTGGCCACCGCGTTCGTCTGCTGAACCTCCGCGGCCTGCCGCAGGAGTTCCTGCGCCGCCTCCACGCGCGAGGCGCGGCGCTCCATTTCGGCGGCGCGCTCCCGGGCCTTCGCAAGTTCCGCCTCGCGATCGCCGACCGTCCGGCCCAGACGGTCCCGCTCCTCCGCGATCTTCGCGACCTCCGCCTTCGACCGCGCGGACTCGATGAGATTGGTGACCGGCGGCGGGGGCGGCTGCCGGCGGAGCCGCTCGATCTCGGCCTTCAGGGCCGCCTGGGCCGAGGTGGCGTTCGCCTGCTGCGACGCGACGGCCTATTGCGCGAGCTTCTGCTCCGCCTCCGCGCGCGAGGCCCGGCTCTCCAGTTCGGCGGCGCGCTCCCGGGCCTTCGCAAGTTCCGCTTCGCGATCGCCGACCGTCCGGCCCAGGCGGTCCCGCTCCTCCGCGATCTTCGCGACCTCCGCCTTCGACCGTGCGGACTCGATGAGATTGGTGACCGGCGGCGGGGGCGGCTGCCGGCGGAGCCGCTCGATCTCGGCCTTCAGGGCCGCCTGGGCCGAGGTGGCGTTCGCCTGCTGCGACGCGACGGCCTGTTGCGCGAGCTTCTGCTCCGCCTCCGCGCGCGAGGCCCGGCTCTCCAGTTCGGCGGCGCGCTCCCGGGCCTTCGCAAGTTCCGCCTCGCGATCGCCGACCGTCCGGCCCAGGCGGTCCCGCTCCTCCGCGATCTTCGCGACCTCCGCCTTCGACCGCGCGGACTCGATGAGATTGGTGACCGGCGGCGGGGGCGGTTGCCGGCGGAGCCGCTCGATCTCGGCCTTCAGGGCCGCCTGGGCCGAGGTGGCGTTCGCCTGCTGCGACGCGACGGCCTGTTGCGCGAGCTTCTGCCCCGCCTCCGCGCGCGAGGCCCGGCTCTCCAGTTCGGCGGCGCGCTCCCGGGCCTTCGCAAGTTCCGCTTCGCGATCGCCGACCGTCCGGCCCAGGCGGTCCCGCTCCTCCGCGATCCTCGCGACCTCCGCCTTCGACCGCGCGGACTCGATGAGATTGGTGACCGGCGGCGGGGGCGGTTGCCGGCGGAGCCGCTCGATCTCGGCCTTCAGGGAGGCCTGCGCGACCGCCGCGTCGGCCTGCTGAACCTCGGCGTCCTGCCGGAGAAGCTCGCGGGCCACCTCCAGCCGGGAGGCCTTCTGCTCCAGGTCGGCCGCGCGGCTGCGGGCCGCCTTCAACTCCGCCTCGCGGTCGCGCAACGCCCGGCCGAGCCGATCCATCTCGTCCTCGACCTTCGCCACCCGCGTCTTCCATCGCTCGGAGCCGGCGGCCTGTTCGGCAGCAGCGGGGAGGGGCGTCGGCGGAAGAACGGGGACAGGGACCGGAGCGGGCGCGGCGCGGGCCGGAGCCCCGTTCGATGACGCGGGGGTCGCCGACACGGGCCACGCCGGCGCCGGCCTCCCCTCAGGCGAAGCCGTCCGATTCTCCTCGCGAAACAGAGGCCGGCCGTAGCTCCGACGGAGAACGGGCTGATCGCCGCCGGTCGGCGAGCCCGAAAGAAGCCGGTCTTCCAACCCATCGTTCCATGCAAGAACCGCAACGGGAGCCACCGGGGCCATGGCACAGACAGCAGCGAAAGTCGCTCGCCGCACGGCGAGGCTTCTTCCCATTCCTGTCCGGTACGCCATCATCACCTCCCGGCCGTCCCCCCGTCTTCCTGCGGGCTCAGCCCGATGGTCGCGCATTCCGCTGCCGAAATCAGTCGCCAACCCATCCGTCCTCACTACCCCGCAGACCCGGAAACCGGCTGTCCCCGACCGCCCCTGTCAGCCGCCTCCCGGGGAAATCCCGGTTTCCGAACATCAAACTCGCTTGGGTACAATCCGTTGGAACGATTCCAACCTGCGATCCCCGTCGGACGTACCCAATATTTTGCGTTTTCTCGTCTCTATGACGGCAACATGTAGGGTGTTGTCCGCGGTCTGTCAACACGTTTCGGACTGCTTTTTTCCGCGGCGACGATGGCGTCGGCTGGCTCGAAGACGGCGGGCTGCGGCATGGCTTGGGGCGTCGGGAAAGGGGGGGCGGGAGCGGCGGTTTCGGAGGCGGTCAGTCCGGGCGGCATGCAGAATGCGCTTGATCCCGGCACCGATTTGGTGAAGCGTGGGAAGCCGAGACGCAACATGGATGTGACGATCCGACAGAAGATCCTGGTGGTCGACGACGTTCCGACCAGTGCCGCCGTCCTTGAGAGCATGCTGCGGCAGGAATGGGATGTCATGACGGCGTTCGATGGCGACGCGGCCTTGCGCCTGGCGTCGGAACCGCCGGTGCCCGATCTCATTCTCCTGGACATCAACATGCCGGGCATCGACGGCCGCGAGGTCTGCCGGCGCCTGAAGAAGTCGCCCGTGACGAAGGACATCCCGATCATCTTCGTCACGGCGATGGACAGCGGCGACAGCGAGGCGCACGGCCTGGGCCTCGGGGCCGTGGATTACATCGTCAAACCCGTCAACGCGCCGATCGTCCGGGCCCGCGTCCGGAATCACATCGCGCTGCGGAAGGCGCTCGTCGAGTTGCAGAGTCTCGCCACGCTTGACCCGCTCACCTCGCTGTTCAACCGGAGGAAGCTGCAGGAGTGCCTGGCGCTCGAGGTCTCCCGGGCCGAGTGCTACGCCCGGCCGCTCTCGGTCATCCTGTTCGACGTCGATCACTTCAAGGCCGTCAACGACACTCACGGTCACGCGGCCGGCGACGCCGCTCTCATGGAGACCGGCCGCTGGCTGCGGGCCTCGGTTCGCGCGAGCGACGTGCCGGGGCGCTGGGGCGGCGAGGAGTTCCTCGTGGTCTGCCCGGAGACCCCGCTCGATGAGGCGATGCAGATCGCCGAGCGGCTGCGGCAGGAGTACGCGGATCTCCGCATGGCGCCGGAGAGCCGCCTGACCGCGAGTTTCGGGGTCGCCAGCCATCGCGCCGGGCTGCGCGTGGACGATCTTCTTCGCAACGCCGACGACGCCCTCTACCGCGCGAAGAACGCGGGCCGCAACCGGGTGGAGAGGGAGCTGTGACGGAGGCCGCGACCCTGCAGGCGCCGGCCGGCGAACCCGGGATGCGGGTCCTCATCGTCGACGACGAGCCCGGCGTCCGCCAAGTGGTGACGGCGCTGCTGCGGCGGGAAGGCTACGTCACCGAGGCCGTCGACAGCGTCCCCGCCGCGATGGAGCGGATCGGGCAGTGGGAGGTCGACATCGTCGTCACGGACATCATGATGCCCGGCCTCTCGGGCATCGACCTGCTGAAGATGCTCCACGAGCGCGTGCCGGAGGTGCCCGTCGTCGTCATGACGGGACACCCGGACACCACGACGGCCGCGGAGGCCCTTCGGACCTCGTCGGCCGTCGACTACGTCGAGAAGCCGTTCGCGACGCCCGTCCTGCTGCGGGTCGTCGAGCGGGCGGCCGGCATCAAGCGGACGCGCGACCGCGCCCGCCGGCTGGCCGCCGAGAACGAGAACTACCGGCTTCATCTCGAGGAGATGGTGCGCGACAAGAGCGCCGAACTCGCCCGCGCCTACGACGAGATCCGCGCCTCCTACGAGTTCACGCTCGAGGCGATGGCGGCCATGCTCGACGCCCGCGAGTCGACGACCGGCCGCCACAGCGTGCGCGTCCGCGATCTCGCCCTGATCCTGGGCCGCGCGATGGCCCTGCCCGCCGCCGAACTCGACGACATCGCCCGGGGCACGCTCCTGCACGACATCGGCAAGATCGCCATCCCCGACGCCATCCTGCTCAAGCCGGGCAAGCTGACCCAGGACGAGTGGACCGTGATGCGCAGCCACGTCCGCTTCGGCTACGACATCGTGCGGACGAGCGACTACTTCGCCCCGGCCGCCGCCATCATCCTCGCCCACCACGAGAAGTACGACGGGTCCGGCTACCCGCGCGGCCTCAAGGGGGCGGAGATCTGCCTCGGCGCCCGCATCTTCGCCGTCGTGGACGCCTACGACGCCATGCGCTCGGTGCGCGTCTACAAGCCGTCCATCAGCCCGGAGGATGCCCAGGCGGAGATCGTCCGCTGCAGCGGCACGCACTTCGACCCGGCGATCGTCGAGGTGTTCCTCCGCTGCCGCGACGAGATCGAGCGGGTGGGCGGATGGTCGGCCGCGGCTGCGCGATGAGGTCCGGCCCGGCGCGCCGCGTCAGGCGACGTCCGGCCCGGCGGTCTCCCGGAGCATGCGCAGGATCACGACGAGCACCACGAGGCTCGCCACGCCGACGCCCGCCGTCACGAGCGACCGCCGGAGCCGCTCGCCCGGCCCGCGCGGCTTGTGGAGCGGATTCGCCTCGCGGGCGCCGAGGGGGAGCTTGGGTGCGCTGAGGATGTCGCGGTCCGACGTGCGCCGGGCCAGGTCGAAGGTGGGAGGAAGCACCTCGTCGGCGCCGTAGAACAGCTGCGCCCGGCCCCCGGCCCGCGATTCGAAGACGAGCCAGCGCGGACGGGCGGAGGCGACAACCTGCAAGTCGGCGAGCGGCGCGTCGTCGCCGCGGTGGATGTCGATGCGCCAGTAGCGGCCGCGGGCGGACAATTCGATCCGGTCCTGCCGGTTCGAGGCGACCTGCTGGATCTGGCCCGAACCGGCGCGCTCCCACCGCCCCGTCGTGTCGTTCCGCGTGAAGACTGCGACCGGGCGGATGTACTCGCCGGCCGCCGCGACGGCGATGAGATCGAGCGGCCGGTTCCGCCCGCCCGTGTCGAACGCGACCGTCTGCCAGCCCGCCGGGCGGTCCTCCTCCGCGCACTCGCAGCCCGACCACTCCACCGGAACCAGCGGCACGGGCCGGCGGCCCGCCATGAGCAGGTCGACGCGGTCGACCCCGACCGGGTCGTCCGCGATGCGCGGGTCGGCATGCACGCGGACCTGGAGCTTCCGGAAGGTCGACGGCGGATACGCGACGAGATCGTGGTCCACGCGCACGTCGCGGCGGTGGCGCACGATGTAGCCCGTGCCGAGCATCGCCCAGGTGTCGTCCGCGTCGCCGCCGAGGATCTCGACCTTGCGGATCCACTCGTCCCCCGTCGCGGCGACGCGGATGGCGTTGTGAGGGACATCCGCCGGCGCATCGTCGGGGAGCACGATGTCGATGCGCGCGTAGCGCTCCGGCGCATCGACGCGGGAGCGGTTGAGCATCCGGGCCGGGATCGTCACCGTCACCGGCGGGTCGGCGGGCGACGTGAAGAGGAAGAACGGCAGCATGCGACCCGACGCATCGACCACGCGCAGGTCGCGATCGGGCCGGCCGCGGCAGCCGTCGAAGACGGCGCCGGGCGCAAGGACCCGGTAGAGTTGGTTGGGCTCCATCTCGGCATCGATGGGCTGCACCCATTCGAAGCCGGAGGTCGCCGGAGCGCCGGCCGGATTCGACGCCGCCCCCGCGCGGGCGAACGGGGCGGACGCGGCCAGCGCGGCGAGAACCGAGGCGTGCACCGGGTTCATGGGGTCTTCTCCGCTGCGGCCGGCGCCAGGAAGGCGGGCGCGAGACGCTGGTAGAGCCACGACAGCGCCAGCAGCACGACACCCGTCACCAGGAAGGCCGCCACGCGGTGCAGCCCTCGCAACTCGGCGAGGTCGACGATGAACACCTTGACGACCGTGATCGCGAAGACGGCCAGCGCGAGCCATCGCAGGTGCGCGCGCCGCAGGGCCAGCCCCGCCGCGACGAACGCGAAGGCCGCGACCGCCCACCCGATGGTCACGAGGGCGGAGTCCCACCCGCGCGGCAGGCGTACGAACTCCATCGTGACCGCGAGCAGCCCCGCGACCAGCGCCGCGGTCTCCGTCGAGGCCGCCCGTCCCGCGCGCCGGTTTCCGAGCCCCGGCGCGGACGCCGCGACGATCGCCGCCATCGTGCCGAGTTGCGCCCAGAAGACCGGGTTCGCGAAGCGGCGCAACGCGCGCGCGGCGTCCCACGTGACCGCCAGGTCCACCAGCGCGAGCTTCGCGCACGCGGCGAGGAGCAGGGCCGTGCCCAGCCCCGCCAGCGGTCGTGGCGCGTCGTCGCGCACGAGCCGGGCGATCGCCAGGCCCGCGACCGCCAGCGCGACGGTCGTCAGGAGCGCGCCGGACGGGTTCTCCAGCCCGCGCAGCCAGATCACGTCGACGAAGACCGCCGCGACGAGGCCGCAGGTCATGACGATCCAGCCCGCGTCCCGCGGCGGGCGCAGGGCGGGCGCAGGGCGGGCGCGTCGTCGCTCGATGAACCGCCCCTGCAGCCCGAACGCCACCGCCGAGAGGAGGCTCACCGCGAAGCGCCCGTTCAGGAAGAGCGCCGGATGCGCGTCGTAGAGCGTGAGGTCGAAGAACAGCGATTTCACCAGGCCGATCGCGCCGAGGATGACCGCCGCGACGCGCAGCAGCGGAACGCGCGCGCGGCGGGCGAACCACGCCACGAGCACGCCCTCGACGGCCCAGCCGGCCGAGACCCATGCGCCGTCCAGTTGCGCGGGCAGCGCCAGGCTCGCGAACGTGAGCGCGCCGAGAAGGAACGAGACGGCGTCCCACGTGAACCGCGGCAGCCGGTGGCGCGCCACGGCGGCGAGCACGGCCAGCAGCGCGGCCTCGGCGACGAACGTTGCGCCGATCCAGTCGTCGAGCTTCGCGTCGTTCAGCGTCCCGTAGGTCGCCAGCAGGAGGAGCAGCGTGTTGAAAACCGTCCGCGCCTGGTCCCAGGCGCGCCCCGAGGGCTCCGTCTCGCGGACCAGCTTCAGCAGGTTCAACGCGGCGAACTGCCCGAAGAAGAGCAGCGCGAATCCGAGCCGCGCGGCCCAGTGGTCGTCGCCGAGGCCGGAGAGATTCCTGCCGATCGCGGCGAGGAACGTCAGCCACGTCAGGACGAAGGCCGCGTTGTAGAGAACCTGCCACCGGCGCTTGAGGCCGAGCAGGATCACCGGCACGTTGACGCCGGCCGCGAAGGTCAGCAGGAACAGGCCGTTGGGCGAATCGGTCCGGACGATCGCCGGGGCGACGAACGCGCCGAAGAGCGCCATCAGCGCGACGAACTGGCTGTTGTACAGCGCGGCCAGCGCCAGCACCGCCCCCGCCGTCACCGCGAGCGCCGCGATCGTCGCGAGGGGGCCGATCAGCCGGTACATCCCGCCGGCCGCGTAGAGGCTGAAGTAGAAGAGCGCCGCGCCGCCGCCGGTCATCACGCGCGCGAACAGCGCGTGCCGGGGGCTGGCCCGTCCGACCCGGTGGCCGACCCCCACCAGCGCCGCCCCAGCCAGCAATCCCAGCGTCACCCGCAGCGAGGGGCCGATCCACGCGTGCTGGATCGCGTAGGCGACGAAGAACGCGACGCCCAGCACCACCGCCGCAATGCCGATGAAGCCCGAGATCCGCCCGCCGAGCTGCGACTCGAGGCTGGTCCGCGGCGGGCGGGACGGGGGCGCGGGAGGCGCCACCGGAGACGGCGGCGCGGCCGCGCGCGGGGGCAGCGGCGGCGGAAGCGGTGCGGCCGCGGGGGCGGCAACGGGGGGCGGAGCCGGAGCGGCGGGGGTGGGCGCCTCGGCGACGGCCGGCGGCGCGACGGGCGGCGCGACGGGTGCCGGCGCGCGCGCGGGCGATCCCAGTCGTTGCTGGAGGTCCAGCAGGTCGCGGCGCAGCCGGCCGGTCTGGACCAGCGCGACGATGGAGAGAACCAGCGGCGCGCCGAAAAGGAGAAACCCGATCAACAGGAACGGAAGGACCTCGCTCATGAGCGGAGCTTACGCCTGCCCGACGCCGAAATCGAGCCGCGCCCCGGCGGGCGCAGGAGGCGCACCCCGGTGGCGGGGCCGCTGGGTCCGCGACCGTTGGTCGCGGCCCTGCGCACGGGCGGGCCGCGCCGGCCGTCAGCCGTACCACTCGCGCTTCCGGTCCTTGAGCTTGGCGAGCGTCTCGATCGCGACGTTGATGTCCTTGACGATCTGGAAATCGAACATGCCGACGCAGATGAAGTCCGCCCCGTTCTCGAAGGCCCAGCGGAAGCCGTCCTCCGGCCGGATGGCGCCGGCCGCAAGCACCTTGAACCCCATCACCGGAACCTTGGTCTGCGCGACGAACTCCGCCGTGCGCTCCGGGTTCAGGCACCACATGTTGTCGTGGAACCTGTCGTGCTCGGGGTTCCGCTTGCCGTCCACCTCGAACGGCACCCGGTTCTCCTTCGGATGCGCCGACCAGTAGCGATCGTGGTGCATCGTCTTCATGTAGTAGTCCGGGATGATTCCCGCTTCCTGCGTGCGGAAGAGCGTCTCGACGGAATGCGCGCCGAGGCCCGCGGTGTAGCCTTGCTTGCGGATGTGGTCGAGCATCTTCGCAATGTCGTCGATCTTGCCGTCGCGCACGAGCCAGTCGCCGTGGTTGCCCTGGACCTGGATGATGTCGACGCCGTGGTCGATGGCCTTGTCGATGTTGACGAAGAGGCTCTCCTTCTCGTTGCCCGGCGCGATCTGGCTGATGACCTTGATCCGACTCCCGGTCAGCTTCTTGTACTTCTCGAGCACGGGATTCGACGGGAAGCCGATGTTGATCGCGTTGATGCCCGCGCGCTCGGCGAGCATGAGCGTCTCGAAGATCTTGGGCTCGGTGTTGTAGGCCTTGAAGAGGGACGGCGCGTAGATCAGGTCGCGCGAGTGGGCCCAGCCGCCGATCAGGTTGCCGCCGCAGATGAGCCGGCTGATCTCGTGGTTCTTGATCTTCCCCTTCGGCAGCTCGCCCTTCAGTTCGCGGATGTCGAGCGCGCCGACCTTGATCGTCGCGCCGGAGACGACGTCGACGCCGTACGCGCGCTTCTGCCGCGCCGCGGCCCAGCCGAAGAAGCCCAGCACCGGGAGCGAGGCGAGGTTCTTCAGCAGGTCGCGCCGGCCGTCCGCCGCCGCAGGGGCGTCCGCCGCGCCGGCCGTATCGCGGAAGCCCGGCAACAGGCGCTGGAGGCCGTAGCCGGAGTCGCGGAGGAAGACGAACACCAGCAGCACCGCCGCCTCGATCAGCTGCGCGTTGACGATGAAGACGCCCGGCTGGTTGTGCATCGCCAGCGAGGCGCCGAACGGCGGGTACGCGAAGTAGTAGAGCGCCAGCATCAATGCGCCCGCGGCCGAGGCGAAGCGGACCAGGATGCCGAGGGACAGCGCGAGGCCGATCGCCGTCAACCCGTACATGTTCAGCAGGTCGACGACCTTCATCAGCCCCGGCGAGGCGGCCAGCGAGTGGTAGACGTCCGACAGGGGGCCGGTCGCGTTGGCGAGATAGCCGGAGGCCGTCCAGCCCTTCTGCAGAAGCTTCGACACACCCTCGTAGAGAAAGTGCCAGCCGACGGCCACGCGCAGCACGGTGAGGAAGACGGCCTTCAGATCCCGACCCGGTTGCATCTTCATAGCGCGACAAGTTGCCACAGGCCCCGCGCGAACGCAACGGCCGGCATCCGCCGGGCAGGAGTTCCAAGTTCCAAGCTTCAGGTTTCAGCTTGGATGGTCTTCCAGGTGGAACGCGAAACGGCCCTCGGGATCTCCGCCTCCGATCGGCTTCCTTCCGACCTCCGCTCCTCGCTCTCCGCTCTTCCCTCTTCCCTCTTCCCTCTCCGCCGCGTTCTTCCAACCCTTGGGAAAGCCCGCCCTTCGACCTTCCAAGGTTTGGAAGTCCTGAACGGGAGACGTGGGACGCGGAACCTGAAACCCGCCCGCCCGACTTCTACGACGGGCAGCGGGCGATGATCCAACCGATGCGGTAGGTGGCGGCGACGCCGCCGTCGGGGTGGGGGAAGCGGCGCTCGTACACGGAGGCGAGCGCGGCGAGTTCGCGGCGGTTGAGCGGTGCGGAGGGACGGTAGTGCAGTCCGCCGGTGAGCCCCTGGTCGTGGATGCAGCGGAGGCACTCGACCGCGGTCTCGTGCCGGGTGCAGAGGTCGTAGGCACCGTCGCCGAGGCGCTGGAGGCCGAGCTGGTCGATGGCGAGGGTCAGGTCCGCGAGGGTCGGCATGGCGTGGCGGACCGGCTTGCCGGGGGCGGCGGCCTCGCGGCTGGCGTGGAGTTCGCCGAGGGTTCCGTCGAGCATCAGCGAGATCGCGAGCATGCCCTCCGGCGCCGTGCAGGAGGCGAGGTTCCGCATGGCCTCCTCGAGCGACGCCGCCCAGTGGAGCGACGAGCTGCTGACGACCAGCGGGTAGGGCAGGACCGGCATGAAGTGGACGAAGTCCGCGTGCAGCCAGCGGACCTGTCCCGGTCCCGCGTGACGGCGCGCGGCTTCGAGCATCGCTTCGGAGATGTCGAACGCGTCGATGCGCGAACGCGGGAACCGCTCGACGAGAAGCCGCGTGAGCTGGCCGCTTCCGCACCCGGCCTCGAGGATCCGGAACGGCTCGGGGAGGTCGCCGAGCTGGGCCAGCAGGCGGGCGGCCGCCTCTCGCTGGACCGAGGCGAATCGATCGTAGAAGGCCGCTCCGCGATTGAAGCGGGCGTGCGTGCTCCGAAGATGGCCCAACGCGTCCGTCATCTCTGTCCCCATCCCCGCCGGATGGCGTCGGCCACCAGGACGGGCGATGCAACCGGAAGACTATGCCCCCTTTCGGCATGGACTTCCAGAAATCCTGACGTGTGTTTCGCAATCGCCCACGACGCATCACTGGGTATGATGCGGTCCTCGTTGCCGTGGATGCAGATGCACCGCGTCTTCAACCGTCCGATCCGTCCGGTGAGGTCGGTCGACCCAAGGTAATCGAGTCCGTCGAGAAGGTGCGGCAGGCCCATGGACAACGCCGCATCGACCCCGGCGTGAAGGGCGTCCTCCGCCGGCGCGTCGGGCGCGGCGCATTCCCGGAGAAAGCCGGCCAGGGCGGCGCGGGCATCCCGTCGCAGGCCGGTCCGTAGCGCCCGCAGCGCGGATGGTGTCTGTCCCCACGGCCAGTCGGGCGCGGCGCAGAAGCGGACGGTCGATCCGATCAGCGCCAGCGCGGCCGCAGGGGGCGGGGAGTCCGACGTCAGCGCCTCGATCGCGACCATGCCGCCCATCGACCAGCCGACCACCAGCGGAGGAGAACCGGCCGACCGGATCCGTTCAGCCAGCGCGCTGGACCAGGTCGCCTGGTTGTCTCCCAATTCTTTCGTGGATAGGCAGATGGAGTCGAAATCCGGCCGCAGCGCCGCCGCGAGGGGACAGAGAACATCGGCCGGATGCGCCCAGCCCGAGACGAGGATCGCGGGGGTCGGGCTCACATCTCTGTCCCCATCGCCGCGAGGATGGCGTCGGCCGCCGCCGACAGGTCCTCCGGCGCATGCGCGAGGGACAGAGAAAGCCGAAGGCGCGCCGTGCCGGGTGGGACGGTGGGCGGGCGGATGGCGACGGCGAGGATCCCGGCGGTTTCCAGTCGGGCGGCGAGGGCCAGCGCCCGGCCGGGCTCGCCGACGGGGACAGGGACGATGGGGCTGTCGCCGGACCCAACGTCGATCCCGCCGTCCTTCAGTCGCTTACGGAAGTCCGTGGCGCGGCGGCGCAGCTCTGTCCCCATTTCGGGTTCGCGCCCCAGGACGTCGAGGGCGCCCAGCGCGGCCCCGACGGCGGCGGGGGGGAGGCCGGTGGAGTAGATGAAGGACCGGGCGCGGTTGAGGAACCAGTCGCGGAGCATCTCTGTCCCCGCCGCGAAGCCGCCGGCGGAGCCGAGGGCCTTGCTGAGGGTGCCCATCGAGACGGCCACGCGCCCCTGCAGACCGAGTTCGACGGAACGGCCGGCGCCGCCGGGGCCGTAGACGCCGGTCGCGTGGGCCTCGTCGACCATCAGCATCGCCCCGTGCGCGTCGGCCCGGTCCGCGAGGTCGGCGAGGGGGGCGAGGTCGCCGTCCATGCTGAAGACCGACTCGGTGACGATCAGCCGCCGGCCCTTCGCCGGGGCCTTGCGCAGCCGATCGTCGAGGTGGCCGGCGTCGTTGTGGCGGAACCGGTGGAGGGTGGCGCCCGACAGGCGGATGCCGTCGAGCAGGCTGGCGTGGACGAGCCGGTCCGCGAAGACGTGGTCATCGCGTCCGCAGAGGGCCGGCACGATGCCTGTGTTCGCGGCGAAGCCGGAGGCGAAGACGAGGGCGGCGGGACACTGCTTGAGGGCCGCCAGCCGCCGTTCGAGTTCCTCGTGACAGGGCAGGTGGCCGCAGACCAGCCGCGCGGCCGTCGCGCCCGCCCCGTACGTTTCGAGCGCGCGCCGCGCCTCCGCGATCACGTGCGGGTGGGAGGCGAGGCCGAGGTAGTCGTTCGACGCGAGGTTCAGCAGCCGTCGGCCGCCGGACTCGACCCATCCGCCCGCGCCCGGGCGGACGACCAGCCGCCGCCGGAGATGCGCGGCATCCAGGTCCCCCAGGGCCCCGGCGATCCATGGTTCGTGCGCATTCATCGTTTTCGGGTTGCGTCGCCGCGCGCCGTGCTTACCGTAGGCGCCTGCACGATACGGATCGCGGAGTGGGGCGTCAACGGGGTGACTGACATGGACTGGATTTCCCTGGCGGAAGCGGTGCTCGGCGGCAGGAGCGTGACGAGGGACGAGGCCCTGGCGATCGTGAGGTCGCCGGAGGATGACCTCCTCGCGCTGCTCCATGCCGCGTTTCTCATCCGCCGCCGCGCGTTCGGCCGCGACGTGCACCTCCACGTCATCGACAACGCGAAGAGCGGGCTGTGCACCGAGGATTGCGCCTTCTGCAGCCAGTCCGCCGTCGCGACGACCGCGATCCCGGAGTACGACCTGCAGTCCGTCGAGACCATCGTCGAGGGCGCGCGCAAGGCGAAGACCTGCGGCGCGGTTCGCTACTGCATCGTCACCAGCGGCCGCGGGCCCGCCGATGCCGAGCTCGACCGCGTCTGCGACGCCGTCGCGCGGATCCGGGCCGGCACCGACATCCAGATCTGCACCTCGCTCGGCCTTCTCACCGGCGCGCAGGCCGCCCGCCTCGCCGCCGCCGGCGTGAACCGCTACAACCACAACCTCGAGACGTCGCAGGCCCGCTACGCGAGCCTCTGCTCCGCCCATACGTGGCAGGACCGCGTGGAGACCATCCGCCGCGCCAAGGCCGCCGGCCTCGAGGTCTGCTGCGGCGGGCTGATCGGCACGGGCGAGAGCGACGAAGACCGCGTCGACATGGCCCTCGCGATCCGCGACCTCGGCGTCGATTCGATCCCGGTCAACTTCCTCGATCCGCGCCCCGGCACACCGCTGGAAGGGCGCCCCCGCCTGTCGCCGTCCGAATGCCTGCGCGTGCTGGCGATGGTCCGCTTCGTCTGTCCCGACCGCGAGATCCGCGTCGCCGGCGGACGCGAGGCCTGCATCCGCAGCCTCCAGCCGCTCGCGCTCTGGCCCGCGAACTCGATGTTCACCGAGGGCTACCTCACCACGCCCGGGCAGGGCTGGGAGCGCGACCAGGCCATGCTCGCCGACGCCGGCTTCCGCGTCGGCCACTGGGTTTCGGCGTGACCGGACCGGCCCTGTCCGGCCCGAACCGGCGAGGGGCGCCGGCCACGCCCCGGGACCGGCGGGGAGAACGGTTTCAAGGGTCCGCGCACGGCGCCGACGGAGCGGCGCCCTCCAGGATCATCCTCCCGCATGTCCGCGGGATGGCCACGGAGGGCCTTTTCGCCTGCCGACCGGCGCGGCGCGGCGCGCCGGGCGCGGCCGATGACCGGGCCGGCGCGCTCCGGGTTGGCGCGGCGTCGCGGTCCGTATACACTCCGCGCACAAAATGAAGGTCCCGATCCAGCCGTCCGACGTGAAGCGCATCCTGGTCGTCAAGCTCAGCTCGCTGGGCGACCTGTTCCACGCGCTGCCGGCGGTGCACAACCTCAAGGCCGTGTCCGGCGCGGCGGTGGACTGGCTCGTCCAGCCGGAATACGCCGACCTCGTGCGCTGCTTCACCGATGTCGACCGCGTCATCGTCTTCCCGCGCCGCGGGCTGTTGTCGGGCGGCGCGGCCTTTCTCGACGAGCTCCAGCGCGACACCTATGACCTGGTCGTGGATCTGCAGGGGCTCCTCAAGAGCGCGATCCCGGCGCGCCTCGCGCGCGGGGCGCTGCGGATCGGCCCGTCGTTCCACCGCGAGGGCGCGCGCCTGTTCTACGACACCGTCGCCGGACCGCGAAACAAGGAGCGGCACGCGGTCGAGGAGAACGTGGACGTCGTCCGCCGCCTCGGCTGGCCGGAACTGCCGATCGGGTTCCCCGTGCGGTTCCCGCCGCAGCCGGCGCCGGGCGTCTCGCCGCGCGTCGTCGTCGTGCCGGCGTCGCGGTGGGAGACGAAGAACTGGCCGGTCGAGGGGTTCGTCGAGGTCGCGGAGGATCTCCTCCATCGCGGGGCGACGGTCGTGCTTGTCGGCGCAGCGGCGGAGAAACCGGCCTGCGATGCGATCGCGGAGAAGCTCGGCCCGCGGCCGAACCTGCGGAACCTCGCGGGCCGGACCACGCTGCTCGAACTCGGCGGACTTCTCCAGCTCTCGCACCTCGCCATCACCGTCGACTCCGGTCCGATGCACATGGCCGCCGCGCTCGGCGTCCCGGTGCTCGCCCTCTTCGGCCCCACGGATCCCGTCCGCACCGGCCCCTACGGCCCGAAGGCCCGCGTCCTGACGACCCAGCGCATGCCCTGCCAGCCCTGCCTCGCCGCGACGTGCGACCGCCACGACCTCGCCTGCATGCGCCGCATCTTCCCCAGCCAGGTCCTCGCCGCCGCCCTCGAGATGCTGGGGGCGAGACGAGGCGGTGAACGTTGAGGGACGGGCGATGAGGGAGGAGTTCCCCATCCACGGACCCCGCCTTCGGTAGCGCAACCCCTCGGCGTCGCCCTGCGCCCCGTTCGAGGCCCCCCGCACTATTCTCCTTGTCCCGCCGGGCGATGGCGGTAGCATATCGCCCAAGGATCCGCACGGCCGTGCGATACGGGAGGCTGGCATGCACACGAGGACCGGAGGCATCATCGTCATCGCGGCCGTCCTTTCCTCCGCCCGGGGCCCGAGGCCTCCGCATCCGGAAACTGGACCAACACCATCGACGGGATCACGCTGTCCACGAACGGGCCGATCACCGTCGGGAACGGCTTCGTTGCGTCGGACACCAATGCTTGGTTTCGAGTTCTCAACGGCGGCCGGTTCGTGGTGTCGGGCGATACGCGCCTCGGCCTGTGCTACTTGGGGAACTACAACGGCGTCGTGGTCAACGGCCCGGGCTCGTTCTGGACCAACGGCGCACTGATCGTCGGCAACAGCGGGCAGTGGAACCGCGTCATCATCGAGGCCGGCGGCGCCGTGCATTCAACGACCGGCATGATCGGGCAGTGGTCGGTGGCATCCAACAACTCGGTCGTGGTCAGCGGCACGGGGTCCACGTGGACTGTTCCGAAGCTCTATGTCGGCGCCGAGGGCACGGGCAACAGCCTCGTGATCAGCAACGGGGGGGCCGTCCTCAGCGACGGCGCGTACGTGAGTTGGCGCTACAAGGCGAACAGCAACAGCGTGGTCGTCACCGGCCCGGGGTCGTCGTGGATCGACACGGGCACGCTCAGGCTGGGGCAGACGGGGAAGTACACTCGAGTGACGGTCGAGAATGGAGCCGCTTTGTCGGCGGCCGGTATTCAGGTGGGGGTGATGGGAATCAGCGGTACGACCAACTGCGAGGTGCGGGTCGATGGCGGCCGCCTGCTTGTGACCAACGGAAACGGCACGGCTGCGATGACGATGGCTGGCGGGCACGCGATGATCGTTGCCGCCGGGGAAGCCCGAGTCGACACGCTCACCAACCAGAGTGCCACCCTGCGGTTCGATGGCGGAACCTCGCGCGTGGGTGCCATCGTCAGCACGAGAGGGATCCTCTCCATGAACGGCGGTGTTCTTCATGTGGGATCGGTCGCGGACAACAGGTCCTTCCCCCCCTGCAGATCAGCCTGCTCATGGGGGACGCTGTCCATCGGCTCCACGTCCGCGGTTCGGGGGGCGGTGACGGTCGGCGGGGGTGCGGGTCCTGCGGAACTGGTCCTCGAAGGCGAGGGGGGACAGCACGTCTTCGGCAGCCTGAACTGCTCCAACCACGCCGTGCTCCGCGGCGTCGGCAGCGTGACCGGCCCCGTGGCGGTTGCCACGGGCGCCACGCTGGCCCCCGGCGATTCGGGCTTCACGTTCAGTTCGCTTTCGATCAACGGCGGGACGCTCCGGGCCGATCTGGGCGCGGGGGGACCGGGCAGCCGGGTGACATGCCACATGTTCACCATGTCCTTGGATTCGTACCTCGACGTCGACGCCTCGGCCTGCTTCGCGCCCTCGGGCACCGTTCATGTTCTCATGGACTGCACCAACACCGTGGTGACGGGCAGCTTCCGCCTCCCGGACGAGACCGTGCTTGCGAACGGTGACAAGTTCACCGCCGACGGCCAGGAATTCAGCATCCATTACGACTACGACATCGCCTCCGGCACCTACGGCACCGGCAACGACATCGTCCTCCAGCAACTCCCCGAACCGGGCGCCGCGATCCTGGTCGCGCTCGGCGGACTGCTCGCCGCGGGCGGTCGCCGGATCCTGCGCCGCCGCGCGCCGCCCGACGGTCCCTAGCAGCCTCGGCGCGAGCTCCCTTCGCTATCGACACGCGGGAGCCCCGTCGGGATAATCGCCGCCCAAACGCGGGGGCGACCATGGGCGGAATCCGGCGGAGGACGGCGGGGGCGCTGGCGGCGGCGCTCGGAACGGCGGCCGCGTGCGCGGCGGCGGTGCCGTCGATCGAGGATCGCGTCGACTGGCCCGCCTTCCTCGGCCGCCACGACCTCGTCTGGGAGACGCTCCCCGCGCGGTGGCACGAGGGCGCCTTCACCGGCAACGGGCTGCTGGGCGCCATGGTGTACGCCCGCACGAACGGAACCGTCTGTCTCGACGTCGGCCGCTCGGACGTGACGGACCGCGGAAACCGCCTCGCGATCGGCTTCTTCGAGCTCGTCCCCGCCGGGGCGCCGAAGGCGGGCACCATGCGGCTCGACCTGTGGAACGCCGAGGCGCGCGGCGAACTGGGCACCGACCGCGGCGCCGTCGCCTTCCGTACCTTCACGCACGCGTCGGACCTCGTGCAGACCGTCGAGTGGACGCCCTCCGGCGGCGAAACCTCCGCGCGCTTCGAGTTCCGCCACGAACCGGCGCTCGACGCGCGCAAGGCGCACAAGAAGGAGCCGATCCCGGAGGCCGAGCGCAATCCGGAGCCGGCGTTCGGCGAAACCGACGGCATCCGCCACTGCGTGCAACCGTTCAAGGCCGGCGGCGGCTACGCGGTGGCGTGGGCGGAGAAGGGGGGCGGCCCGGACCGCCGCCTGCTGGCCTGGTCGGTCGAGGCGGCCCCCGAGGCCGCGCCCGCCGTGGCGCGCGTCCGCGCGGCGCTCGCCCGCGGCGCGTCGGCGATGGAGTCGTCGCACCGCGCCTGGTGGCACGCCTGGTGGCCGAAGAGCTTCCTCAGCATCCCCGACACGCGGATGGAGAGCTTCTACTGGATCCAGATGTACAAGCTCGCCTCGGCGACGCGCGCGGACCGTCCCGCGATCGACCTGATGGGGCCGTGGTTCCGGTCCACGCCGTGGCCGAGAATCTGGTGGAACCTGAACATCCAGCTCACCTACTGGCCCGTCACCACCGCCAACCGCCTCGACCTCGGCGCGTCGCTCGTGCGGATGCTCCAGGCGGGCGGGACGAACCTCATCGCCAACGTCCCCGAGGCGCTGCGCGGCGATTCCGCGGGCATCGGGCGGACGTCGAGCTACGATTGCCGCGGCGGCGCGGGCTCGGAGTTCGGCAACCTGACCTGGGCGCTTCACAACGTGTGGATGCAGGCCCGCCACGGCGGCGACGATGCCCTGCTGCGCGACTCGCTCGTGCCGCTGCTGAAGCGCGCGGCGGCGTACATGGTCCACCAGCTCAAGCCCGGCGACGACGGCCGCCTGCACTTCCCGGTGGACACCTCGCCCGAGTACCCCGAGAAGGCGCCGGACACGAACTACAACCTCGCGCTGCTGCGCTGGGCGCTGGAGGCGCTGATCGCCGCGGACGGCCGCTTCGCGTTGAAGGACCCGAAGGCGGCGGAGTGGCGCGCGACGCTGGAGAAGCTCGTGCCGTATCCCGTCGACCCGAAGACCGGCTACATGATCGGCGCGGGCGTGCCGCTCGCCGTGTCGCACCGGCACTTCTCGCACCTGCTGATGGTCTACCCGCTCGCCCTCGTCGACGCGGAGTCGGCGGCGGACCGCCCCCTGATCGAGACGTCCCTCGACCACTGGATCCACTTCGAAGGCGCGCTGCAGGGCTATTCGTTCACCGGCGCCGGGGCGATGTCCGCCTGGCTCGGCCGGCGCGACACCGCGGTATCGCTGATGAACCAGTTCCTCGACCGCTTCGTGAAGGCGAACACGATGTACCTCGAGGCCGGGCCGGTGATCGAGACGCCGCTGGCGGGGGCGGCGACGATTCACGAACTCGTGCTGCAGTCCTGGTGCCCGGAGCCGTTCGGCACCCATATCCGCGTCTTCCCGGCCGTGCCCGACGCCTGGGCCGACGCGTCGTTCCGCGACCTCCTCGCCTCCGGCGGCTTCGAGGTGTCGGCCGCGCGGCGCGGCGGGGCCACGCGCTGGATCCGCATCCGCAGCCTCGCGGGGAACCCCTGCCGCGTCCAGACGGGCTTCCCGGGCGACGCGGCCGCCTCCGGCACGCGCGCCTTCGCGGTGGCGACCGCGCCCGACCGCAACGGGCGGCGCGTGACGACGATCGATCTTCGCAAGGGCGAAACGGTGCTGCTCACGCCCGCCGGCGCGGCGGCCGGCGCCGCGGACCTCGTGCTGGCCCCGGTTGCGCCGGAGCCCGACCGCGCGAACGGGTTCGGTTCGCCGAAGCCCGCGGTCCTCCGGCCGGGCGCGGATGGAACGCTGCGCCTGATGGCGACGAACGCGGCGCTCCTCGGCGACGGGCTGCTGCTCGAGTTCAAGTCGAAGGCCGGCAACATCGGGCACTGGCTCGATCCGGCCGACGCGGTCGGATGGCGGGTCGCGGCCCCCGGGCCGGGCGCCTGGACGATTCGCGCGACGCACGCGGGCGGGGGCGGCGTGCCGATGCGCGTCACGGCGCGGCGCGCGGGCGACGCGGCCGGCGCCGCGGTCGGGGAACCCGAGTTCACGCCGGGGCGGACGTCCGGCTGGGACGACTTCAAATCCACCGATGCGGGAAGGCTTCGCTTCCCGGCCGCGGGCCTGTACGATGTGACGCTGAGGCCGGCGGCCGCGAAGTCGCCGTCGCTGAATTTCGAGGGTCTCGTGATGACGCCGGAGGCAACGCCATGATCTGTCGACCAGTTCTCGCCGTGCTGGGCCTCGCCATCGCCGGCGCCGCGCCGCAGGTTCGCGCCGCCGCGGCGGACCGGGACGCCGCGCGCGCCGCCGCCGAGGCCGCGAAGGCCGAGAAGCGCAAGGCCGGGGAGGCCGAGGCCGCCAGGCGGGCCGCGGCGAAGACGGACGGCGACAAGCGGGCGGCCGCGAAGGCCGAGAAGCAGGCGCGCAAGCTCGCCGAGTGGTCGAAGGGGATCGCCCCGACCGAGCCCGATTTCGACGCGTTGCGGCTGGCGGTCGAGGACCTCGCCGCGACGTTCGGCGACCGCTACCCCGGCGCGCCGGGCTGGAGAACCCGGATCGACGAGATGGAGGCCCGGTACGACGCGGCCGACGATGCGGCGCAGAAGGCGATGGAGCCCGAGTTCCGCGCGCTGCAGTCCGAGGCGCTGCTGGCCAACCCGCTGCTCGCGTTCGGGAAGATCCTGCTGATCCGCCGCGAAGCCGCCCCGTCGGAAGGGCTCAACGGCGGACGCATCGGCCTCCCGCAGAACTGGCAGGGCAACTGCGCGCTGCCCCGGCAGGGCGCGGTCAACGAGATCGCGACCCTCTCGCCGCTCCGGCCCGACGGCACGCTGACGACGGTCTACCGGCCGGAGAAGCCGGTCGTCCTGGCGGACCTCGAGCTGCATCCCGACGGCGGGCGCATGCTCTTCTGCATGCCGGCCGGGTCCAACCACTCGTGGCAGGTCTTCGAGATGCAGGCCGACGGCACGTCGCTGCGGCAGGTGACGCAGGGCCTTCCGCCCGACATCGACAACTACGATCCCTGCTACCTGCCCCACGGCGACATCCTCTTCGCCTCCACCGCCTGCATCGCCGGCGTGCCGTGCGTGGGCGGGAGCTCGCGCGTCGCGAACTTCTTCCGCAGCGCGGCGGACGGCACGGGCATCCGCCAGCTCACGTTCGACCAGGAGCACAACTGGTGTCCGACCGTGATGGAGGACGGCCGCATCCTCTACTCGCGCTGGGAGTACACCGACACGCCGCACTACTTCACGCGCGTCCTCTTCGCGATGAACCCCGACGGCACCGCGCAGCGCGCCGTCTATGGCAGCAACTCGTGGTGGCCCAACTCCACGTTCTACGCGCGCCCGATCCCCGGCCAGCCGAACCGCGTCGTCGCGGTGATCTCCGGCCACCACGGCGTCGCGCGCATGGGCGAGCTGCTCCTCTTCGACCTCAATCGCGGCCAGTACGAGGCCGAGGGCGTCATGCAGCGCATCCCGGGCCGCGGGCGGCCGGTCGAGCCGGTGATCGTCGACGGGCTCGTCAACGCCTCGTGGCCGAAGTTCGTCCACCCGTTCCCGCTGGCGGAGGAGGGGACGAACGCGGGGGCGGGCCGCTACTTCCTCGTGTCGATGAAGCCCGACCCCGCGCGCCCGTGGGGCATCTACCTCGTCGACGTCTTCGACAACCTCGTGCTCGTGCGCGAGGATCCGCAGACCGCGCTCTTCGAGCCGGTCCCGCTGCGCGCGACGCGGCAGGCCCCGGCGATCCCGGACCGCACCGACCCCGCGAGCCGCGAGGGGCTGGTCTACCTCTCGGACGTCTACGCCGGCGACGCGATGCGCGGCGTGCCGCGGGGCGCCGTGAAGTCGCTCCGGATCTTCGCCTACCACTACGCCTACCCCGGCACCGGCGGCCACATCCACATCGGCATCGACGGCCCGTGGGACGCGCGGCGCATCCTCGGCACCGTGCCCGTCGAGCCCGACGGCTCGGCGTCGTTCCGCGTGCCGGCGAACACGCCGATCGCCTGCCAGCCGCTCGACGCGCAGGGGCGCGCCGTGCAGGTGATGCGCTCCTGGTTCACCGCGATGCCCGGCGAGAAGCTGAGCTGCGTCGGCTGCCACGAGAAGAACTACGAGGCGCCGCAGTCCGGGACCGCCGCCGCGTTCCGCCGCGCGCCGTCCGCGATCGAGCCCTGGCGCGGCCCGGAACGCCCGTTCTCGTTCAAGCGCGAGGTCCAGCCGGTCCTCGACCGCCGCTGCGTCGGCTGCCACGACGGGTCGAAGCCCGGCCTGCCGGACTTCCGCGTCGATGGCGGCGACCAGTTCCGGAACTTCACGCCGTCCTACGTCGCGCTGCATCCCTACGTGAACCGGCCCGGCCCGGAAAGCGACTACCGCGTGCGGCCGCCGATGGAGTACCACGCCGAGACCAGCGAGCTCGTGCAGCGCCTTCGCAAGGGCCACCACGGCGTCGAACTGGACGCGGAGGACTGGGACCGCCTGATCACGTGGATCGATCTCAACGTGCCCGACCACGGCACGTGGGCGGAGCAGGGGAGGCTGAACCCGAAGTTCGCCGCGCAGCGCGTCGAGATGCGGAAGGCCTTCGCCAACCGGGCGGAGGACTACGAGGCCTACCCGTCCGCCCCGCCCGCTAAGCCCGCCTTCGTCGCGCCCGCCGGCGTCGCCGCGGCGGCTCCGGCGGAGGTCCGCGCCGAGGGCTGGCCGTTCGATGCCGCCGAGTCGGCCAGGCGGCAGCAGGACGGCGGAACGAAGTCCTTCGCCGTCGACCTCGCGCCCGGCGTGCGGATCGAGATGCTCCGAATCCCCGCCGGTTCGTTCGTGATGGGCGGCGACGACGGCTTCGCCGACGAACGGCCGCGGTCGGCCGTGACGATCGGCCGCGACTTCTGGATGTCGCGCTTCGAGATCTCCAACGCCGTCTTCGAGCAGTTCGATCCCGCCCACGACTCCGGCGCGATCAGCCAGTTCAACAAGGACCACAACACGCCGGGGCAGCCGGCCGACAAGCCGGCACAGCCCGCGATCTTCGTGACGTGGACGCGTGCCGCCGATTTCTGCCGCTGGCTCTCCGCCCGCACCGGCCGCGTCTTCGCCCTGCCGACCGAGGCGCAGTGGGAATACGCCTGCCGCGCCGGCACCGCGACGCCGATGCACTACGGCGCGGTCGAGGCCGACTTCTCCAAGCTCGCCAACCTGGCCGACCGCCGGATCTCCGAGCTGACGTTCCGCGACTCGCCGAAGTGGATCCCGCGGATCGAGGCGGCGGACGACGGCGCGGTCGTGACCGAGAGCCCCGGCCGCTACCCGCCGAACGCGTGGGGCCTGCAGGACATGCACGGCAACGCGGCGGAATGGACGCGCTCGCTCTACCGCCCGCTGCCCTGGCGCGACGACGACGGCCGCAACGACGAGGCCGCCGCCGGCCTGCGCGTCGCCCGCGGCGGCTCCTACTGGGACCGCCCGTTCCTCGCGCGCAGTTCCGCGCGCCTCGCGCTCGAGCCCTGGGGCCGTTACCGCACCGTCGGCTTCCGCGTCGTCTGCGACGCGCCCCCGGCCCCCGCGACCGCCGCGCGGTGATCCGCCGCCCGCCGGGCCAGGCGCCCGGAACGAACCCGTGGAGCGTTGCGTGAACGCCTTGGGCACCCAACGTCACGGGTCAGGCTGGAGGCGCGCGTTGGCTCCGATGGCCCGGAGCCGCTGGTTCGCATCAATTCAGCCGCGAGATTTCAGTAATCTCGATGATGATGCCATACATGTTGATGCTGGCCATGTCGTTTCGCAGGATTGCGCTGACCTGCACGCGCAATCCGTCAACGCTGTATTCCGCCGGCAGGTTGATCGGCTCATACCCTTGTCCGTCGTCCGCGTCGATGGCGTAGAAGCCCGTTTCCAACGCTTTCCAGCTCACGGTGCCGGCAAACGTCACATGGCGATCGCCGGGTGCATCGTCGCCGTCGCAGCCGGCGAAGAAGGCGCACAGGACCAGCATGGAGGCAAGGAGCGCGGGTTTCATACGTCGTGTTTCCGTGGTTTCCGAACGGTACAGGGAAGCGCGTGCGAAGCCGCCCGCTTCATGGGCTGGTTCGGCAGATTACTTGCTGTTGCCCAAGAACCAGTCAGATAACCTTCGTGTCCGGGGGATCGTTGCCTCCACGGATCTAACCCAGGCATCGAGTTCTCGTATTCTGAATGGTTTCTTGAATACCGTTATGCCGCACGATGCGGCTGTTTCGTGCTCTTCTTTCGATACGTTGCCTGACATCAAGGCCAGATTGCGGCACTTGCACCCCTTGGAGATCTGTTTCTCCAGGAACTCGAGACCCTTCACGTGCGGCATCTCCAAATCGGAGATGATGATGTCCGCGCAGCTCTCTTCCAGCGGACAAACGCAGGACTGAACATCGCATATGGGGCAGGCTCTCGGATGCGGGAAGGTGAACACTTCATACCCTCTGCCGTCGAAATACCGCCAGAGCAGTAACCGGATCGCTTCATCGTCGTCGAAAACCAACGCGCGCAAAGTCAGTTTCTCGCTCATGGCTGTCCCCACGCTGTCAACCGGTTGGCGGCATGACATCGTTCCGCTGCGCGTGTCACTGTAATCGCACCCATGGCCCGGTTCAACCTCCGGTGCCCGCCCGAACGTTCATGCGAGCCCTCGCGCCTTGCCCGTCCGCGGGCAAGGCGCAGGCGAGCATCGCGGGGTTGGACGGCCTGCCTTGTCGGTTCAGAACAACCTTACCAGGCCATGCGCTCGCCTTTGTGCCGCAACTGGCCGTGGGGGAACTTCTCACGGGCCATGGTCACAAGGTCGACGACCGTGCCCGCGCCCTCATCAACCTCCATCGGAGCCGCCTGCGTCCCGAGATCGGTCTTCACCCACCCGGGATGGGCGGCGGCGACCGCGATCCCCTTGTTCGCCAGCGTCTTCGACTGGATCAGGGTCAGCATGTTGAGCCCGGCCTTCGAGGTGGAGTACCCCACGGCCATGAAGCCCCCGACGTGCTTCCACATGCTCTCGGCCGTGCCGATCGAGCCGAGCATGGACGAATGGTTGATCACCCGCGCATCGTCACTGCGCGAGAGAAGCGGCACGAGGGCCTCCGTGATCGCGTACGGGGCGATGAGGTTGACCTCAAGGGTCCGCCGGATCTTGTCGGCATCGGTGGGCTTGCCGTCCCACTCGATGGATATCCCGGCGTTGTTCACGAGTACGTCGAGCTTGCCGAACGTTGCTTGGAGATAGCTCACAAGCTTGCCGATGTCGTCGGGGTTGGTGACATCGAGGCGCACCGTGTGGGCGTCGCAGCCCGCAGCCACGAGCTCCGCCGCCGCCGCTCTCCCGGCCTTCTCCTCCCGCGCCGTGAGGACCACGGTATAACCGAGCGAGCCAAGCTGCCGCCCGATCTCCTTGCCCAAGCCCTTGTTCGCCCCCGTGATGAGGACTACCTTGCCGTTCTTCGTAGCCATCGCTTCTGGTTCTCCTGTCTGCCGCCCGGGTTTGTTCACCCCGCGTCCACGAGGGCGCGGCGACCCTCCTGCGCGGGACTGGAATCTCGATTCGAAATGAGTCCGCCTAACGCTCCTGTTCAGCCACGGCAGGCCATCCGGGTGAGCCGGCTGTTACGCTTCGCATACATCCTTGAAAAGCCGGAGAGCATGAGACCACGCGTTCATCATCTCTTCGAAAGCCTCATCGACATGCATGATGACCTCGAGCGTCGTACCGTCCTTTCCGTCTCTCTTGAGGTGGTAGTCTTCCCGCGAGCCGATCCACTTTCGCATCATCTCATCCGTCAGTGGAACCTCGATGTTCTGGGCATTGACCATGGCAACGTGCTTCATCCGGACGGTTTCATTGGGCACGACATGCTCGACCAACGCCTTTGTGCCACCTTGGGTCTTGTCAAAGAAGGCAATGTGCTGCCCCTCCTTCCACTCGCCCTCGTAGGTCATCCCTTCACCCCAGGCTTTCGCCCAGGCTGGAAACACCGATCTGTCCGTGAGTTTCTCGAATACGAAACGGACGGGCTTACGGATCGTGATCGAATAGGTCAGCTTCTTCATGACGTTTCCTCTCTCAGTCTTGTTTGCCTAACGTCGCCCACTGTGGCGGCGGTTGCAACACATGCAGCAGGACATGGCGTGCGCCTGGCATGGGCGCGGTCCTGATGGGGTTCAAATCCCCTGTGTGAAGGTCGGACAGCATGAGATGGGCATCGTGGGCGGCAGCAGCCCAAGTCGAGGTCGGGAGGCCCGTCTGGCCATAACCCTGCGCAAGATCGGCGGTGGCCCTGCATAGTAGTCATCACGCTCCGCGTGATGACGATCCGGATTGCTGAGATGTCCTCACGCGGAGCGTGAGGACTACTTTGACACCCGCCCCCGGCCATAACCCTGCGCAAGATCGATGGTAGTCATCACGCTCCGCGTGATGACCATCCGGATCGCGGAGATATCCTCACGCGGAGCGTGAGGACTACTTTGCGCCCGCCCCCGGCCGTCACCCTGCGTAGGATCGGCGATGGCCCTGCATAGTAGTCATCACGCTCCGCGTGATGACCATCCCGATTGCGGAGATGTCCTCACGCGGAGCGTGAGGACTACGTTGACACCCGCCCCCGGCCGTCACCCTGCGCAGGACCGGAAATGCGCCCGGAGGCCAGGGCGCACGCACGATTCAATCTCCGGGTGACGGCTATTCGGCCGCCTTCATTCCGAGGAGAGCCTCGGCGAGAGCCTTTCCGATGGGGGCCATGATCTTGGCGGCGCCAAGGTAGTGGTAGCCGCCGTTCGACGCACCCGAGAGGCGTTTCCATTCTTCCGGGGTGAAGTTCTTCGCCATGAGCCGCATCTTGTTCTCCCAGGAATCCGCCTCCGGGTTTCTCTTCTTCTCCTTCTCGACCTGCGCGTCGACCTTCGGCCAGAAGCCCTCCATCCGCTCCTGGAGCTTCTCGAGCTCGTCGTCCCAGAACGGGGCCGTCTCGACCGCGATGACATTCCCCCTGAACTCGTCGAGCGTGGACGGTTTCCGCTGGGCCTCGCGGAAGTGCATCATCGGCGGGTTCTTGTCGCCTCTCAGGCCTTCGATGCCCATGACGCCGATGACGAACGGCATCTTCGGCGCGGACAGATCGTTCCGCACGTCGCGGATGAAGCGGCCGAGCAGGTCGGCGTACAGGTCGTACCCGCCGGGGTTGTTCTGTTCGGGGTACACCCCGCCGTCGACAAGATCGTTGAACCCCTGGAACCAGACGAACCCGGCCAACTCGTAGCCCTGCCGCTCGTCGTAGTCGGGCACCACGCGCTGGATGTCCTTGAGCACCCTTCGCACATGCGCGATCATCTCGCGGTAGATGACGCCGGTCGCCGTTGCCTTCTCCGCCTTGATCTTCTTGATGTCCTCGCCCTGCTTCTTCTTCTCCGCCAGTTCGGCCTTGCTCCACACAAACGCTCCGCCGCTCGGCGGACGGAAATCGGTGTGCAGGCTGCGCCCGCCCCACGAGGTCTTGATGATGAGGACCGGCTCCTTCAGCCGCTTCTCCATCGTCAGGCCGAAGGTGAATTCCGGACCGATCTTGTTCTCCGGCGCGCCGAACCCTGCCGTCAGCCTGCCTTTCGCCTCCGTCAGATCGGAATAGGCGTCGCCGAGGCAGCCCACGGACGAAATCCACACGTGGTCGCACACGCGCGGTTTGCCGTCGGGACCGAGCATCTCCTTCAGGAGTGGGGCCGTCTTCGGGTCGTCGGCCATCGAGTCGAACGTCGAGACATCGGCGTGCCCCTGCATGTTCGACTGCCCGGCGAGGATGAACACCTTGAGCCGCTTGGCCGCGGTGCCGGGCTTGCGAGCCGTCGGGGAGACGGGCTTCCCTTCCCTGCCGGTCATCACCAGGCCGCGCTTGGGAATGGTCAGGATGAACGCCGTCACGGACGAAGCGATCGTGCGGGAGTCGGAACCGTAGTTGGAGTTATCGCGGTTCGGTTGATAGTAGAAGCTGCCGTCTCCGCAGTGGGCCATCGTGAACCACCAGCGGTTCGCATCCATGAGCTTGCGGAAGCTGTCGGGATCGAGGTTCGCGGCCAGCGCCGCGTAGGCCATGCCCATCGGCGGCGAGCCGTGGGTGTCGGGGAAGCTCTGCGGGTGCTTCCCGATCACCCGGGCATGAACCAGCGCCCGCTCCCGGCAGGCGTCTCCGTCGTACGGGCTGAGGAAGTTCGCGATTCCTGAGGCGCCGGTTCTCCCCATATCGGCCCAGTTCTCCGGACCGCCTCCCTTCTGGTCGGCGTACCAGACATAGCCGTTCTCCCCCGTTCCCCGCTTGAGGAAGTCGTAGGCGGCGTCGTGACTCTTGCGGTCGATCGTGATCCCGCAGCGGTGCATCAGCGAGTACGCCAGCGCTCCCTGGCCGGTGAGCATGGCGTGCGGACCATACCCTTCGAAACCCGGATTGTGCCCCCATCCGCCGTGCGCGTCGCGTGGCCCCTTGGGGAAGGAATCGGGGTGGGATTTCTTCGCCTTGGGATTGATCTGGGACATGCGCAGGTATTGGGCCTTCGCAATCAGATCGTGGAGCTTCTGGAGGTCCGGCAACACCGCCTGGTCGCCGGTGGCGAGGTGGTACTCGCTGAGGACGATCGCCGCGCTCATGTAGTACCAGTTGGACAGATCCAGGTCTTTCATCTTGGGCACGCCGCAGTGATACTTCACGTTCCGCTCGACGGCCGGCAGGTACTTCGCTTCTCCACTGGCCAGCAGGGCCAGCGGCGCGAACGTGTCATGGACAGGGTCGCCGAACGAGCCGTCCCGCCCCTGATGGGCCACGAGATAGTCGAGCAGTTCGGCGAGAATCAGGTCCGACTTCCGGCACTTGTCCGGAAACGTCGGAGAGAACGTCCCGTACTTGATCCCGACATCGAGGGTGACCGCGACGATGTCCGTGCCGCGACGGAGCGTGAGCGGGAGCTTCCCTTTTCGGTCGGCGCCCTGGCACTCCTCCAACATCTGGGCGAGTTCCGCGATCGGCCCGTCAGCCCCGAACACCTCTTCGCCGTACCCGTCGCGGTGGTTCTCCTTGAACAGGCTCCCGCCCGCGCCGACGACGAGGTCGCCGACCTTGACGTGACCCTCTGCGGGCGACCCCGGAAAGACGTACTTGATCAGCAAGGCCTTCGGTTCGTCGGCTACCAGTTGAGCCCGCAGCCCGGTGATGCCGAGGTTGTAGAACCAGCCGGGCACGTTCGCGTCCGGCCCCGAATCGGCCCGCTGATTCCATGGGCTCTCGTTGTCGTAATCGACCTGCGCGTACGAGGGCGGCGCGAGGCAGAAAGACAGAAGCCAGGCGATTCGCGGCATCCGGAATCGTTTATTCATCGTCTATTCCTTGGTACGGGCGGCGGCTGGCATTCGTCCCTGCTTTGAAGAGCGCGCAGCAGCCCAGGCGCGCAAGAATCATCGATATCATTGCCCATGTCCGTGTCGAGAATCACGGGAACAGGCTCGATCGCGGCGGCGTTCAGGCGCGCCATCATGCGTCGCCCGGAGCGCCTCGTTCGGCGGCCGGGCCTGCGATCAGCAGGGCGCAAGGTGTCCGCTCTCCTTCGCTGCGCCTACTTACCCTCAAGGCCCTGGGAAGCGACGCGGTCGAGTGCATAGCGCAGAATCCATGCCTTCTCAAGTTCCGTCTTCGCGGCTCGCATCTTGACGAGCGCCTGGGCCAGGTCTTTGCGGGAGTCCTCGGATACTCCGGGCATGGTACGGACGGCCTCGCAGGTGACTTCGTAGACCGCCGCGCAGGCCCCGGCGTTTCCGTTGTTGAACAAGGGGACGCCTCTCTCGATCGCCAGTCCGATGAGCTCCACGGGCGTCAGGGGTCGAACCGACTCCTCCGGCGGAAGCAGGACCTGATCCACAACATGGATGATGCCGTTGGACGCCGGAATGTCCGCCTGGATCAGGGCCGCGGGACCGATCCGCACGCGCCCCCCCGAGAACGCCGCCGCAAGCGCTCCTCCCTGGAGTGTGACAAACTCACCCGCCTCGAGCGCCTTCGCGAGGGTTATGCGGCCGGCGATCACATGGTATTGGAGAATGCCTGCGAGCCGCTGCTTGTTCTCCGGCTTGAGCAGATTGTCCACCGTGCCGGCGGGCAGTCGCGAAAAGGCCTCGTCGGTCGGGGCGAAAACCGTGAAAGGCCCCTCTCCCGACAGCGGCCCGGCCAGGCCGGCGGCGACCGCGGCGGCCACCAGGGTCTTGAACGTTCCGGCTTGGGTCGCGACATCCACGATCGTCCCGCCGGGATCGCGCGATGCCGGTTTCGCGTCTTGGAATACGGCCTTGACGTACTCGATCTCCAGTTCGAACGGCCCCGCCTTCTTGTCGGCAATCGTGAAGCCGACGGATGTGATCGATGCCGGATCGACCGGGCCGCTGGGCAACGTTCGGCCGAACGCCTGGAGCTTGAAGTCGGAAAGCGGCAGGAGCGTCTCCGTGAACTCACCTTTCGAAGTCGGCAGGTAGGCGCGGAAGGAACTCGCGTCGAACTGGCCGGCCGTGTGCAGGCCGACCCAGTACGTCCGTCCGTCGCCGCGGGCCTTCACGAGGATGCCCGACGCGCCGGCAAGATCCAGGGCGCTTGGCTTCGTGCGGATGGATGCAAAGCCGCCGTTGTTCTCCAGCGAGAGAGCCCCCGAGAACCGGAGCGTCTTGCGTTCCGTGCGCTCGAATCCGCCCTTGGACACCCCGCCCATGACGCCGTCGTTGACGGAGACCCAGTTCCGAGCCGAATCCGGCTTCTCAAACGAGGCGATGACCTCGGCATCTTTCCCGGCGGCGGCGTGCGCGGCGCACAAGGCAACGAGCAGCCAGGCCACCCGGCGCGCGCGCCTGCCGGACATCGCCCGGACATCGATGAAACACGCCTTCCCGGCCTGTAACCTGGAAGATTCGTTCATGGTCCTCTCCCGTCCCTGGTTCGTCGAACGCTCAGCAGTGGCGGAATGAACATCCGACAGGGCGGCACAAAATCCACTGGGGTTTCAGAACCGGTCCCACATGACGATCTCCGACGGCGGATATCATCGACTTCCATGCGCCTCTCCTTCGGCTTCATGGTTCTCGTGCCGGCATCCTGCGTCCTCCGGCCTTTCGCTGCCGGACGGCTACTTGGGTTGCCCAAGGGTCTTGACCCGCTCCAGGATCTCGACCGCGCGCTTCGCCTCTTCGGCGTGCCGGAACTCGCAGCGTTCGGCCGCTTCGGCTTGCAGCTTCCTGTAGTCGGGCAGGGCGCTTACGGAGAAGTCCTCCTCGTTCGCCGGCAGGTCCCAGGCATCGGTGCGGAAGCTCGGGCAGGGGAAGGCCGGGTGCCCAAGCGCCTTGAGATTGCCCATCGGGCTCGTTGCCCAGGCATAGCGGACCGCGACCGGCTTGGCGACCAGCGGACTCCAGACGTGGAGGATGGTTTGATCCGTCTTCAAGCGGCCCCCGCTGTCCCGAACGGTCCGGTGGCGGGCATGCGCCATGTACAGCTTGCCGTCCTCGCCGGCGATCGAGAAGCCGCGGAGGATGCGATCCTTGTTGTCGGGTTCCACCCGCGTGTCGAAGGTGAGGATCATCTCATCGCCCTCGGGTTGGGCCGAGACCAGCGCGGCGGTATCCCACCCCATACCCTTGCACTGGTAGATCCGCGCGAGGGCCCAGCGGGCGGCGCGCTCGCCGTGCTCCCGCTTCTTGCCCGGGTGCAGGCCGGGAATCTGAATGTCGTAGCCCGGAATGAACGCGGTATGCTTCGGATCCCCTGCGTCCGCCAGCCCCAGTCGCTGCGCTTCGCGGATGTAGGGGCCCGCGGCGAAGGACTCCGCCTCGAAATTCTCCTCGTTCTGCGCGACCCCGCCGGCGCAGAACTCGATCACGCCGACCGGCAATTCCGGGTCGTTGAAGTCTTCGCGCCAGCCTTCGACCATCAGCTTCATGAGCACGCGGTAGAACTTGGGCCGGGAATTGCTGAAGAGCGCGTTGTTGAAGCCCTGGTGGAAGAGCACGCCCTTGATGTTGTAGCCCTTGAAGACGCCGAACATGCCGTGATGCACGCTGCCCATGTCGCCGGCGCTCCTGCCGGGGATGTTCCAGGACGTCAGGTTGTCGCCCTTCACCGGCTTCTTCGGCCATTGGTCCTCCGGGAGCTTCTTGCCTTTCGCCCGGGCGAGCTGGTTGCTCCAAATCGTCAGGGACGTTTCTTCCGCATCGAATTCCGCCACCTTCTTCCGGATGCCGTCCGCGTAGCGCTTGGCCAGTGGATGGGCATCGAACTTGTGGCTGGGGACGATGGCCTCGATCGAGGCGCCGCCGCGGGCGCTCTTGATGACGCCGATCGGAATCCCCAGCGCCCGCTGGAGCCGGGAGGCGAAGACGTATCCTATCGCGGAGAAGTCGCGGGCCGTCTCCGGGGTCGACACGGCCCATCCTTGCGTCGCGATCTTCCCGGCGGGGATATCATCCTGCGGTTCGCCCTGCTCGTTCGGATCGATCGAGAAGAGGCGAAGCAACGGGAGGTCCGCCTGGGCCGCCTCCATGTCGGAATCGAGGATCTTCTCGAGCGGAAAGGCCATGTTGCTTTGGCCGGTCATGACCCACACGTCGCCGATCACGATATTCGTCAGAGCCACCTGCGCCGCGCCCGCGACCACCACCAGGGCCTGCGGCTCCGCGCTGGCCTGCCGCGCCGGGAAGGTCACTTCCCATCGCCCTTTCCCTGCGCCGGCCGTGGCGTCCGCCTTCTCCCTGCCCAACTGAACCGAGACCGACTCTCCGGGTCTCGCCCATCCCCAGACCTTGATCGGCTTGTCGCGCTGGATGACCATGTTGCTGGCGAAGATGCCGTGGACCTTCAGCCCACCCGCCGTCTCCGTCTCCGCCGCGCGACAAGGCATGACCCCCATGGCCATCGCCAGTGCACAGCCCAGTATGTGTCCTTCGACTCTCATGGTATCTCTCCGCTATCCCGCACTCCACGGGGCCGGAGGCCGGCCGGAACGCTAGGCCCAACCGCCCGCCGTACACGCAGCACCTGCACTATAAACGCGACCCCTTCAGCAAAGCGACCTCGCAAAGACTCCAGGCAGTGCTGGGCGGCTTCACCCGGAACTCCTTCGACGAAAGCACCAGTTCCGGGCGCGCGCGGTCTTGTCAAGGTGTGGTATCAGCGGCCCAAGCGCAGCAGCAACCCGTGGCAGCGATGAGGAGCAGGCCGATCATGGATGAGGTCATGGTATCCTGATGTTGGTTTGGAGCGGAAACACGAAGAAGCGCCGAACGTCAGCGTTCAGGTTGAGGCGACCCCGGGTCGCCGATAACCCGAAACGCCTTGTTCGCCCATTTCTCTTTCTTCAAGTCCCGGCCATCTTGTCGTTAGTGACGATGTAGTTCCCTCCCATCGCTTCCTGCACGCGGAATGTGCCGGCGTTCTTCGGGAGTGTGTATCGCGTCGTCGTCACCCATCCATGTCGGTTCCTGTTTCCCTTAGGCGCTCAGCCCCTCAGTGTTGAGTATTCGAGTCTACATGAAACTACACCAACACCATGAGTACCCCTGCAATTGCCAGGTACAGCAGAAATCTAGAGGCCGGATACATTCCGTGTGTGACGTTAACATCGAGTCTGGCACCGGTGAGCCCCATGCGAGAAGGAAGAACGAAAGAAATGGGGTCGGGCTGCCAAATGTCGTCGATCCCGAAACACGGGCGTGAAAGAAGCCGTTGACCATTCGCGGCGCTACAGACTTTGACAAGATCACTCAGCGTGCGACGCGCTTCCATTTCATTCTGGCTGACGAACATCGTCTTGTCCGTCAGTTCCTCGTCAGAAGCAAGGAACCGCAGTTCTGTGAGAAGCCCAGCCCTTGAAAAGGACAGATCCATCACGATCACCTCGGCGCGCTTCATGAACACGCGCACCATGGGTTGCCAGGAATGAGAAGAGGCAATACGGCAACCTTGTCCGACTATCGACCGCAGCGCACACATCACCCATCCCGCTCCGGTTGTTGCGCCCGGGAATAGCGACACAACGTGGCCAGGCAGAATCGCGGTGAGGATTCGGCGCGCGCGGTAGTTGCGTTCATCGAAGCTGTGAAGAAAGAGGATCTGTGGCGGCGTCAGGGCCACCGGGAGCCAGAAGAGGCACCAAGTCAGAAGAAGAGCTTCGTAGAAAGCATGTATGCGCGGTTGTACGTTCTGAGGCGTTGGCAGAGCGACGATAGTGCATGCGATGCATGCCAGAATCCAGACGTGGAGGTTCGGAAGCACATTCCACCGCAAGTGCTCGCGCATCGGCCAGTGGCGCGAGAGAATAATGCATTTAGCGATGAGCGGAGTCTCTATGACGGCAAAGGTGATGAGTAGCGCGCCGAGTGCGCCCGCGAAACACAAACGGGATATATCGCCCTGTGAGGCGGTGAGAGTATCTACGTCTCTTTGAAGTCCTTGAAGAAACTGTGCTGTGCCGCCAGAGGTCTGAACGACAATGATCAGCGACGCGATACCAAGCAGAGTCGCCCAATTCGCCCACCATTGGAATTGCTCGTCAGTACAGCGGTCGAGGACAAAGAAGAGAAAAGTTCCTGTCGCTGCAAACAAGCTGACGATAGTCAGCAGAAGGAGATCTGACGATTTCGCCAGTCCGAGTATTGCCGCAGCGGCAGCGACAAGCGTGCTTATCAACGGTAGAGGACGGCGTAGGATTGAGGCCAGCCTGGGACTTACGATGCACTGGCTCAAGAGTGCGAACGGGCCGATGCACAGCGGCGTGAGCACGAGAATGGTGACGGGCCTAAAGAACTCGGAAGACACGGGTTTGTCCTTTCAGTGGGCGAACGCTCGCCTTCAACGTTTGCGAACCCGCCGGGTGAGCAATACGTTGCGAGGCGTTGTTGGAGCGCCTCCTGTCATTGCTGCCTTGCTTCCAAAAACACACGCTCAAACAACTCCTCAATGTCCCTCGGACTGACGAGGAGGAACGTCGCCGCAATGGTTGTGAACATCTCGACCTTCTGCACCAAGTCTGGGAACTGCAACCCTTCGCGGGCAATTCTAAGCACGATCTCGATTTCCCTGGTGTGCTCTGGGCGGATCTCCGCATCAAGGTCGTGGCCGTACTTGTTGCGGATCGAGTTGAACTCAAAGATGCCGGGTTTGATGAACGCGATCTTCGGATTCGCGTCTGGTAGAAGGTGAGCCTTTTGGTGGAATGTCAACCGAACCTGATCGATGTCCGCGATACCGAGATGATGCTGGAGGAAGTCATCGATATAGCGCTCAAGGATGAGATGGCACTTTAGGACTCGACCGAGGTTCTCGTGAGCCCTCGCGAGCAGGGCCTTGAACCTCTCATTCTCTCGATTGAAGTGGTCCTCGATACGCGCCATGTGCGGACGGAGTCGCTCGATCACAACTTCAACATTGGCAACATCGCGCATCTTATCTCCCACTCATCCCGACGCTCCAACGTTCGCCTTGACCGGCAGTGAACCCGCCGCGGGTTCACTGTACGGTCGGAGGCGTGGTTCG
>Ga0194125_10000279_pt1 | contig 84685 bp, 69 predicted proteins | sample TA2KigC250mmetaG_FD_148626 | JGI IMG/M metagenome (GOLD analysis project Ga0194125, IMG submission 148626) | Freshwater microbial communities from Lake Tanganyika, Tanzania - TA2015034 Kigoma Deep Cast 250m | ecosystem: Environmental > Aquatic > Freshwater > Lake | place: Tanzania: Lake...
GATCGTGTGCGGGCCCGGCGTCAGGTGATCCGAGAGATCGAACTCCATCGGAAGGACCTCCACGCCCGGGCACCAGCCGCTGCGGCTGTAGTCGGAGGACCAGCTCCCATCCGTCCAGCGCGCGCAGTAGGGATTCCGGTCGCGGAAGCGCCGGCAGTCGTCGCGCCACGGATGGACGCGGGCGACCGCGACGCCGTCGACCGAGATGACGTTCGCCTTCGAGACGAACTCGTCCTCGTCCCTTCCATCGGTGCAATGCCCCGTGGAGAAGTAGCGCAGCACGGTCCGCGCGAGCCCCTGCGGCACTTCGACGCGCGTTTCCATGCCGCCTCCGTTATCCCTGCGATTGAAGGAGTCCGTGTAGAGGACGGGCAGGACCCATGCGGGGGCGTCGTAGGTCGTGTCCGGCTCGTAGCGGAGGGAGAAGTCGACGCGCCAGCCGGGGCTCGTCCATGTGTCGATGAAGGCGCGGATGTCGCGCCGGCCCGTGAGGAGCGGCGCGAGGTCCGAGACGTCCACCTCGTGCTCGGTGCGCCCGCCATAGGAAGTGACGAATCGCACGATCTCGAGATCCGGCGTCCCCTCCGCGACGAGGCGGATGTTCCCGGCGCGATCCCAGCGGTCCCACACCTCGCGATCGTTCTTGGGCGTGGGGCGCAGCGTGATCAGGGCGTGGACCCGGCAGGGAAGATGGGGTTCGGGAAGCATGGCCGCGGTGCGGACGATGCGCCCGCCGTCCTCCGCCGTGAAGCCTTCCGGAGCGTAGCGTCCGGCCGAGTCGGCGTGGAAGTGGACCATGGCGCCGGTCAGGATCGGGACCGACACGGTGTCGAAGGGGGAGGGGAAGTCGATCGGCTCCCGCGCCCCGGCGTTTCCCGCTGCGAGCGAGGTTCCGAGTACGATCACGATCGCGGCCGCGGTTGCCGGCGATGTTCTCGGCACGAAGCGGTCAGCGATGATTCGCGGGGGAAGCGGCCTCATGCGTCTCTCCCCGTTCGGAGCGCGACGCGGGAGTAGACGGGCGATGCGGGAGTGGACGGACGGCGCGGGGGGCGGCATCAAGCGTCCCTCCTCACGAATCCGTCATCGGTGTGATCGCGTTGCCTCGTTCGCAGGGTCCGGAACATCCGTGCCAGGTCGACGAAACCGCCCGTCGTGAACCAGACGACCGTGACGACGGCCAGGCCGACCTGAATCCAGATCTGGATTCTCCAGAATCGCATCCACGAAGCGTCGCGCACCTCGTGCGTCAGGTTGTAGACGGTCCCGACGACGAAGACGAGGAACCAGCCCAAGGTCCAGACATAGTTGAGCAACAGGATCAGGCGATCTCCGCGCGTGAAGTCGGGTCCCGCCCACAAGGTGCGGAGGCCCCGGCGTTCGCGCGTCCAGTCGGACGCGCCATGCGGCGCGTGCTTGCCCCGATGGAGAAGCCTGTCGAGATCGAAGTCGGTCCGCCTGCCGAGGAGAGAGACGAGGACGAACAGGACGGCGGAGGCGCCCATCGCGAGCGCCCAGAACTCCTGCCCGTTGATGAAGAAGTCCTCCTTGAACTGATGGATGACGATTCCACCCACGGAGATGAGGGAACCCGCGAGCATCGCGGTCCATGCGGCGGCGGTCGATCCCCTCTTCCAGTAGAGCCCTCCGATGATGACGGCTCCCGAACCGCCGGCGAAGATGGCTCCCGTGATCGCGAAGAAGAGGAAGATGTACTGGGTCTGCTTGAAGATCATGCTGAAGCAGAAGACGAAGACCGCCACGCCCAGAATCGCCAGCCTCAGGACGCGGAGATGCGTCTTCGTTTCGAGCGGCCGCCCGCGCAGCGGGATGATGACATCCTGGACGAGGATGGTTCCCCAGGAGTGGAGGTAGGAGTTGAAGGTGGTGATCGAGGCCGCCAGCATGATGGCGACGAAGATCCCTACCAGGCCGGGCGGCAGCATCATGCGCATGACAAGCGGGACCTTGAGCTGATTCTGGACAGCCGCGGTCTCCCCGGCCGGAAGGAGCGCCTGCACGGAGGCGGCGACGGACCGGAAGTCGACATGGTGGAGGACGGTGTAGGCGACGATCGGGACGAACGAGAGCATCACCCCCTGCGGCATTCCCCTCCAGAGCCCCACGATTCCCGCCATCCTCGCCTCGTGGGCGTTCTCCGCGGAGGCGTTGTAGGCCTGGGTCCCCTGCCAGGACATGGCGGAGTAGAGGAATCCGAAGACTCCGATCAGGAAGTACCAGAAGTTGAAATCGCGGAGAGCGCTCGTTTGAAAGGGGTTGATCAGCGATTGATCTGCGGGTGCTTGTTGTAACGTCTCGGTGATCGTCGTCCAGTCGACTTGCAGGAGGAAGAAGAGGGCGATCACGAGGAGCCCCGCGTTGAGGAACGCTCCCTGGAGGAAGTCGGCGACGATCACGGCCACCTGTCCGCCCAGGAAGAGGAATCCGATCGCGATCGACAGCAAGAGGATCATCAGAAGCGCGAAGACGGAGAGGGTGATCGGTCCGATCTGGATCTCGGCGGGAAACCCGCAGAAGTACTGGAAGAAGCGGGCCTCGACGGCGGGGAAGATCCCCATGTTCACGATTCCCGAGAGAAAGGCGAGAAGGCCGGTGAAGATCCGAAAGCGCCTGCTGTACCTATGCTCGAAGAACTGCGCGAGCGTCATGCAGCGCGTCTGGCGGAAGCGATAGATGACCCATCCCGCGGCCGTCGCGACGAGGACCACGACGCCCATCGTCATGCCCCACCAGCCCATGGAGAAGCCGGCGAGGAAGTTCATCTCGAGGTTCCCGATCACGGTGATCGCGCCGAGCGCGGCGGCCCCCGAGGAGACAGCGATCAGGTAGCGCCCCGCGCTGCGTCCGGCCGCGAGGAAGTCCGCCACGCTTCTCACGTGGGAGCGGCTGACCAGCGCGGATGACGCCATGAACGCGAACATGAGACCGACAATGATCCAGTCGATTCCATGAAGTGGCATCGGATCTCCCTATCGTGTCCGCCAGACGCGCCCGGCGTCATCGATATGCAGAATCGCGCCGTCCGCCCCGTTCAGGGAAGCCTCGAATCCGGCCGGCGTGACAGCGATCCGAGCCTCGGAGGGGATGGCCTGTTCGGAGATGAAGGTCGATGTCGCCAGGACGGAGAGATCGCCGGCGAAGCCCAGGCCGCGCTCGACGCGCTCCTTCTGGGCATAGTAGAGGAGACGAAGCGCCCAGAATCGCGCATCGTCCGGGTCGGCGCGCGGGGGCGCCGCGCCGGTTCCGGCCGGGATCGCCGAGAACTGGACGAATCCCCACATCTCCGGGTAGTGCATCGCGATGAGTCCCTGCGGAGACCAGACCCAGTTTGCCTCAGGAAGCGGCTTGCCGGTCGCAGGATCCGTCACCTTCCTGTACCCGCCATCCGCCGAGTCGAGCCGCCACTCGACCCGGGAGAAGTTGACGCGCCAGAGATCGCCGTTGGCGGGGGGAACCGGCCGGCCGGCGCACTCCCTCAGCGCCTCCCACGGGAAGGCGATCTCGACCGACCAGCCGGCGTCGAGATCGGAGGGGTCGTTGAGAGTGCCGTCGAGCAGGGTGGCGGTTTCGAGCCCCGCGATGTCCCATCCATGGACTGCCGGGCCGCCATCTCGGTAAGGCCGGACGAGGAGCAGATCCCAGACGGTGTTCAGGGCGTTGATCTCGAGCTCGTAGTAGAGATGGGTGTCGCCGTCCGGATCGAGGAAGACCTCGAAGTCGTTCTCGTGGTAGATGACGGCGTCTCGCGCCGTGTAGGTCGCCCAGAGATGCGGTTCCTCCATCTCGGCGAGAATGTACAGGCACCGATCGTCCCAGAGCATCTTGACGCGTGTCCGCAACGGCGGAAGCGGCCGGAGGTCTCCCTCGATGTCGACGAACGGCTCCGACCAGGAAGCGGCTTCCCACACCGGATCGCCGGGACTCCCATCGATGCGCGGAGGGGCCTCGGCCCTGTAGCAGATCTGATGCCGCGGCGAATAGGGGATCTGGGGAGTCGGAAAAGCGGATGACGCGGGCGAGAGAGAGCAGATCGACAGAAGGAGGCAAAGCGCCAGAACCGTCCTCATGCGCGGCAGTCCTCGAGCAGTTCGGCGATCGTCGTCGTCGCAAGACAGACCGTCGTGTCGGCCGCCCCGTAGTAGACCAGCGCGCGGCTCTCGGGAAGCGCGAATCCCTCGGCGTCTCGATCGGGGACCACCCATCCGCACGGCAGGACGACATTCGGCACCTGGCCGACCATCTCGTACGGCTCGCGCGGCTCGAGGATGTTGTAGCGGGTCCGCGCGAGGAGCCGGGAAGGATCGTCGAGGTCGAGGAGCAAGGCGCCGACCTGATAGACGTTGGCGCTGGCGAAGTGGGTCGCCACCCCATGGTAGAGAAGGAGCCATCCCTCGCGCGTCTTCACGGGAGGCGTGCCCGGCGCGATCCTCTCGTCCCAGTATCTCCACCTGCCCTTGGCCACTGTCGCGCGGCGGCGCCACACACGGAGATCATCGGAGTAGGAGAGGACGATCTCGTCACCGGTCGGGGGGCCGTCATCGGGACGCACCCGATTGGGGCGCTCGAGCATCGCCCACTTCCCGCCGATTCTCTCCGGGAAGAGGGCGCCATTGCGGCTGTCGTCCTCAGATATGACATCGAGGAAGCGAAGCTCGCGAAAGTCCTTCGTCGCGGCCAGGCCCAGGCGGCAGTCGTCATCCCTGTCGAGGGCGAGGACCACGAGCCACTCATCTTCGATTCGCGTGATCCGCGGGTCATAGGCGTGATAGACGCGCCCCGCGCGGCTCAGGTCGCGCAGAGGGATCTCCCCCGGACGGACGCGGAAACGCACGCCGTCCTCGCTATCCGCGCCCATGAGGTAGGTCTCGCGCCCTCGATTCTGCACGCGGAGCAGCAGGAACACGCGGCCGTCCAGGAGGGCCGCCCCCGGATTGAACACGGACGAGACGTCGGCGAGATGAGCCTCGCTCGCCGGGATGTCGGCCCGTGTGAGGATCGGGTTCGCGGGATGGCGGCTCAGTGGCATCGATAGGGAGCCAAACGCATCGAACGCCGGTTTGTCAACCGGGGATGCAAAGAGGGGCCGCAAGCTGGCACAATCGTCTCGTGGGCGGTGGAGCGCCCGGCAGGGGCGCGAAGGTCTCTTCCCGGAGGTGGAGGTTTGGCGGAGTCGTTGGGGGCGAAGGAGTCAGGGATGCCGGGAGCCGGCTGGCTGCGCGGCTATCGGAGATCGATCTCGGGGGAGAAGCTCTCCTACCACTCCCCCTATCCGGACGCCGCCACGGCGCTCCTGGTCCGAGCCACCGATGGGGGGATGCGGATCGAGTGGGAGAGCGAGCCCGTTCCGGTGGATGCGGCCGGCCCCTCGACCTTCCTCTGGATGTGCGGGCTCGCCACCCAGAAGGGCGCCCACGCCTTTCATCTCTCGGTGGGGGGCCGCCCCGTCCTCTGCTTCCGCACAGGGAAGGACGCCTCCGAGAGATGCTGGGAGATAGAGGGGGAGGATGGGGCGAGGTTGCGCTTCCTGACGACGATGGTCGATCAGTTCGATGAGCTCTTCGGGTTCATGTGGCTCGTCCTTCCGCCGTCCATGATCGAGCCCGGGAAGCCGGTCGTGATCGGCGTCACGGGGGAGAAGGGAGAGAGCCAGGACTGGTACATGGTCTTCGAGTACGACCTGCAGCCGTGGGTGCGGGCCTCGGGAGAGGAAGCTCTCGTGCGGGAGGGCGGCCGGCTCCTCCAGCTCCTCCGCGTCGAGGTCAGCCACCTCGGTCCGCCGCGGGGGGTGAGCCTCTCCAGCGAGTCAAGCCGAGGGCGGATTCGCTCCGAGCTTACGACCGGCTACAACATCTTCCATCTCCCCATCGAGCCCGCCGGGGCCGAGACGGAGCTCGAGGTCACGATATCGATCGAGGGCGAGGGGGACCGCGTGGAGCGCGCGCGCGTTCGCCCCGTCGAAAAGCGGGAGATCTACCTTCTCCCTCACTCCCACCTGGACATCGGCTATTCCGATCCGCAACCGGTCGTCGAGAGAAAGCACTGGGGCTACTTCGAGCAGGCGCTCGAGCTCTCCGAGCGGAGCGCGGGCAATCCTCCCGGAGCGAGGTTCAAATGGAACGTGGAGAACCTCTGGGCCGTGGAGACCTTCCTCCGGCAGGCCCCGCCGGAGATCAAGGAGTCGTTCTTTCGAGCGGCGCGCGACGGACGGATCGGCCTGCAGGCGCTGCTCGCGAACGAGCTGACCGGGATCTGCCATCCGGAGGAGATCCTGAAGCTGACGGAGTTCGCGCGGAGGCTCGCGGGCGAGTGCGGGGTGCGCATCACGTCGGCGATGATCACCGACATCCCCAGCTACACATGGAACCTCGTCCCGGCGCTCGCGCAGGGCGGCGTCAGGTATCTCTCGAGCGGACCGAACTACATGCCCCGTCTGCCGGACGGCGGGGACCGGATCGGCTACGCGCTCAAGACATGGGGCGATCGTCCCTTCTACTGGATCTCCCCGTCGGGAACGGAGCGCGTCCTGCTCTGGATGACCGGCCGCGGCTATTCGTGGTTCCACGGCCTCAACACGGGGAAGATCGGCTCCGCCGCCGAACGATCGATCCTCGACTACATGCGCGAGCTCGCCGATGCGGGCTACCCGTACGCGATGGTCCAGGTCAGGTACACGATCGGCGGGGACAACGGTCCGCCCGATCCGGAGCTTGCCGATTTCGTCAAGTCGTGGAACGAGAGGTTCGAATCGCCGAGAATGGCCATCGCCACTTCCCAGGAGCTGTTCGAGGAGTTCGAGGCGCGATATGGCGATCGCCTGCCCGAGGTGCGCGGCGACTTCACTCCCTACTGGGAGGATGGCGTCGCCTCCAGCGCGAGGGAGACGGCCGTCAGCCGGAGATCGGCGGAGCGGCTCCTCCAGGCGCAGGCTCTCTGGTCGATCCTGCGGGCGGACGACTATCCGGCCGAGGAGTTCTACGAGGCGTGGCGGCATCTCCTGCTCTTCGACGAGCACACCTGGGGCGCGGCCGACAGCGTGAGCGACCCGGACGGGGAGAACGCGAGGGCACAGTGGGCATGGAAGGAGGCTCTGGCCGCGGAGGGAGCGCGGAGGGCCGATCGTCTCCTGCGTTCCTCGCTCGACGATTCTCTGGCCGGCCGAGCGGCCGCGCCCGGACGGGATGGATCGCGCGCCATCGAGGTGTTCAACACACGGGCGTGGAGACGAACGGAGGTCGTCCTCGTCCCGCGCGATCTCTGCGACACGGGAGATCTCGTCCTCGATGATGCCGGCGCCCCCGTCCCCTCACAGCGGCTGTCGACCGGGGATCTGGCGATTCTCGCCTCCGGCGTGCCGGGGCTTGGGATGATGCGCTATCGAGTGCAGCGCGGGAGCGCGTTCCAGGGAGATCTCGGCGTCCTCTCGGTCGAGCCGTCATACCTCGAGAACGACCGAATCCGAGCGACGCTGGATCCTGAGACGGGCGCCGTCTCGAGCCTCGTCCTGAAGGGGCGGCCGGACATCGAGTGCGCCGATCAGGCGGCGGGCAATGGTCTCAACGCCTATCTCCACCTGCTCGGCCACGGGCCGGAACGGGCGCGCGGCGCGCGGCGGGCCAGAGCGCGGGTCAAGGAGAGCGGGCCCTTGGTCGCTTCGCTGCGAGTCGAGGCGGAAGCGCCCGGGTGCAGATCGCTCGCGATCGAGTACACGCTCCACGCGGGCGCCGATCGACTTCTCATCGTGAACGAGATCGACAAGGAGAGGGTCCGGGAGAAGGAGAGCGTGCACTTCGCATTCCCCTTCCGGATCCCGGGCGGGGTGTTCCGGTTGGACCTGGGTTGGGTCTTCATCCGGCCGGAGGAGGACCAGATCCCGGGGGCGTGCAGAGACTTCTTCTGCTTGCACAACACCGCCGATCTGTCGGGGGATCGCGCCGGGATCACCTTCGTCGCTCTCGATGTCCCGCTCGTCGAGATCGGGCGGATCACCGACGAGTCGCCGGTCGCCGGGGGGACGCGAGCGTGGCGCCGGGCCATCGAGCCGACCCAGACGGTCTTCTCCTATGCCATGAACAACTACTGGCACACCAACTACAAGGCCGATCAGGAAGGCCGCGCCGACCTGCGCTACGCGGTGAGACCCCATCGCGTCGATGGTTGCCTTGGAGCCAAGAAGACGGGCATGGAACTGAGCCAGCCGCTGGTGGTCCGGCGGGCCGGCGGGGGACAGGTCTCCGCGGAGCCCCTTCTCGAGATCGAGGGCGAGACGGTCGTCTTGACATCGATCGCGCCGCTCGAGGACGGCGCGGGATGGCTCGTGAGGCTTCACAATGTGTCTGAGTCGCCGGGGGCGGCGCGGCTCGGTGGGATGATCGGACGGGAGTGCGCGGTCTATAGGAGCGATCTCGATGAGGCTCGATACGAGCCGATCGATGGGTCTTTCGCCATTCCCCCCTGGGGCATCGCGACCCTGCGGGCCGAGCGACGCGCGCGGTAGGAGGAGCCCGCCGCCGGGCGCGCGCGATAGGATGGGCCCGCCGGCCTCTCTCGAACGAGTCGCCGATGCCGGGTTCGCGGGCTCACTCAGTCCCTACGAGGATCTTCCGGAGGAGCCAGCGGGACTCCATCCTCGATCGCTGGGCCGGCGTGATCGTCACGACTCCTCGCTGATCGGCGATGTGATCGAGGAGGTCGCCGACGGGGAGGAAGCATCCGTCCTTCTTCGCGAGGCGCTCGATGAGCTGCCGGAATCGCGGATTCAGCCTGCCGTCGGCATAGAACCCGTTCGCGAAGTGGGTATACATGATGCAGGCCCCGCCGTCCTCTTCCAGACGATCCTGCTCGCGCTCGGAGATCGTCGCCGCGAATGTCGCGCAGCTCCCGCCCGGCGAGGAGGCGAACCAGGAGTTCACATACGGGCGGGCGGGGTCGTGATAGGGCATCCAAGGACATGAGCGGATGGTGTCGATGCCGGGGAAGACGAAGCTCCGAACATAGCGGACCCGCTCGCGGCAGATGTCTCCCCAGAAGAGAGGGTCTCCCTCCACATGCCCCCGAGCCCTGCCCGCGCTCCGGAATCCGGTCAGCATGTTGTACAGCAGGGCGCGGGGCCCGGTGAGGCGCGCGTCGTACCAGTAGATGCTCTCCCGGGTGCCGGCGTGGTTCGCGAGGGTTCGCGGGTCGTGGCCGAAGAGCTGGCGGAACCGATCGAAACCGTGGATCGTCTCCTCCCGCGAGCTGGTTCCGTAGGAGACATTGTGCAGGGCGATCTCGAATCCTCGCGCCTTGAGATCGAGGAGCCAGGTCAGATAGGCCTCGTCCTCGCACGTCATCCCGGCAAGGTGATGCTCCTCCTTGCCGGGGCTGACCCAGACCGATTTCGTCGTTCGCAGGCCGAGGTCCGCGAGGAGATCGTAGACCGGCCGCGCATTCTCCAGAGTGGCGCGGTCGGTGTCGTCGAAGACCGAGAACGCGAAACGCTTTTCTCCGGGCCAGACCATGGTAGGGCGAGAGTATCCTCGGGATGCCGGCTTCCGCAAGAATCGAGCGTCCGAGGCGAGGCCGAGCGTCCCGGATGCAGTCAAGGCGCTCCGGGGTTGTAGAATGCCCTTGCGGAGGCTCAACCTCCAGGAGGAACGGATGTCCAGCCTGTTCTGGTACAACGGCCACGAGCTCCTGCTTCCCGACATCGTGCGGGCGGAGAACTGCCACCTCTTCGATTCCGAGGGGAGGAGGTATGTCGACCTGGAGTCGGGCGTCTGGTGCACGCCGATCGGGCATGGGCATCCACGCGTGCTAGGGGCGCTGGTCCGGCAGTCCGCGCGACTTGCGCACACGGGGTATTGCTACTCCTCCGCGATCGTGGAGGAGGCCGCCGGGCAGATCCTCGCCCTTGCCGGCCTGCAGGGCGGCAGATGCGTCTTCCTCTGCTCGGGAGGGGAGGCGATCGAGTACGGAGTCCGTGTGGCCCAGGCGGTCTCGGAGCGCCCCTTGCTGATGACGATGGCCGACTCCTACTTCGGCGCCTACGGATCGGCGAGCAAGCGGAAGGAAGACGAGTGGTTCGCCTTCGATTGGATGGGCTGCATCGACTGCGATCACTCCGAGGGATGCGGCAGCCGATGCGAGCGGTGGGCCTCGATCCCGTTTCAGCGGATCGGCGGCTTCCTGCTCGAGCCGGGAAGCTCCTCCGGGCTCGTCCGGTTTCCGCCCGAGCGGCTGGTGAGAGGGATCGTGGAGCGAGTTCGCGCGGACGGCGGGCTCTACCTCGTGAACGAAGTGACGACCGGAGTGGGCCGGACGGGAAGATGGTTCGGCTATGAGCACTACGGGCTCTCTCCCGATGTGATCGCGCTCGGGAAGGGGATCGGGAACGGATATCCGGTGAGCGTGGCGCTGTTCTCGCCTGAAGTCGTCAGGCGAATCGGCGAGGGAGGCGTCAAGTACGCGCAGTCGCACCAGAACGACCCGCTGGGAGCGGCGGTGGCGCTCGAGGTCGTGCGCGCCATCCGCGACGAGGACCTCATCCGGCGCGGGGTGGAGATCGCCGGCCTTCTGGTGAGCGGGCTCCGCGGGATCGGAGAGTCCCGCAGCCGGATCAGGGAGATTCGATCGCGAGGACTGATGATCGCCCTCGATCTGGCCGATGACCCGGGGGCCTCCTATTCCGACTGGACGCAGCGAGAACTCGTCCGCCGCGGGTATGTCCTCGCCCGGAGGCCGGGTCTGAACGTGCTGCGGATCGACCCGGCGTTGACGATCGAGCGATCGGACATCGAGGGGTTCATCAGGACATTCGACGAGGTGCTCGCTGAAGGCTCCCCGCGCTGACCTTCTCGGCGGCGCAGGATCCGGGCACTGCCGATCTTGGTCGCGGGCGCGTAGAGGGAATCGACATGTGTCCGGAGGCGTCTGAGATGAGGCTGACGGAGCTGGTAGTTCTCCAGATCCGGGGAGATGACGACGAGCGCCGGCGGGTTCGCTGACAGATCGGCGAGAAGCTCATCCAAGGCTCCCGGCAGACCGGGGCGGCCCGCATGGTCCACGTTCGGTCCAACGATCGGCATGAGCCCCACGAAGCGGCCGGGCGCGGATCGTCCCGCGATCACATAGATCTCGGGACGCGGCCCCCACACCAGGATCGGATCGCTCGGCGCCGTGCGCGCGCGAATCGCCTGGGCGATCTCGATGTTCTCCGCGGAGGGTCCTGCTGATCCCGCCAGCGAGCCTCTAAGCGAAACGGCGACCTGAGCAAGCAGAAGAACAGCGCCGAGGGCGAGAACCCAACGCCTTCGGGCATTCCACAGTTCCTGCGCCCCGATCCCCGCGAGACAGCAGAGGGGCGGGAGCAGGAGCTGGATGTAGTGCGGGAACGGGCGGGCCGCCCCGAAGGCGACGGCCGCGGCGAGCGCCAGCCATACGCACAACAGGCGCAGCTCCCCGCGCTCGCGGTATCGAAACGCCGCGAAGGCGAGAAGGGCCATCGGGGCGCATATCGGAAGGGCCAGCCGGCCGAAGATCGCCGCCTGCCGGAGCGACTCGAGAGCGCCGATGGAATCCGAGCGATCGAAGAGAACGTAGCGAACGGCGCAGGAGAAGGCTTCGGCCAGCGCTCCTGATATCAGGAAGGGGAGCCCCGCGGCGGCCAGGACCAGTCCGGCCCCGGCCGTCGCCCGGCCCGCTCTACGCCGGTCTTCCGGGGTCGTCAGGAAAGGAATCGCGAGGAACGCCAGCGCGCTCTGCTTGAAGAGACCGGCCGCGCCCACGAGGACTCCAAAGAGCAGGATCTTCCTCGCGCGCAGGGAGATGATCGCGGCCGTGACGCAGAGGACCATGAACGGCTCCGCCGCCACCGCGTGGCCTTCTACCGAGAACGAGCCCGCCACGGCCGCGTACACGACGATGCAGGATGCGAACGGATGGCGCAGGCTCCGGCGCATCAGCGCATGAAGCGCGACCAAGCCGCCCAGGCGCGCCAGGAGATGGACGAGCCGCAGGAGAGTCATCCCCTGCGCCGGCCAGAGGTCGAAGCAGATCGCGGAGAGGTAGTACAGGCCAGGGAAGGGAACATCCCAGAAGTCGCGATACAGGATGAATGAGGAGGATGCATGGGCGCCGAAGTAGGCCAGCATCGCCTCGTCCCGTCCCACGAGAGATACGCCCAGGACCGGGACCTGCTCGATGATCGCGATGGCAAACGCAACGATGAGCCACAGCATCTGCGTCCGACTATAGGGGAAGTCGAAGCGTCCGTCAGCCCGGCCCTCAGCCGAGCCGGCGCGGTCTTCCGATTCCCGAGCGCACCTCGCGCTTCACATCTCGCCAACCGTGGATGGCCCGGTCGTAGGCTCGGGCAACGCGATAGGGGAGCGTGCGCGCTCTCGATCCCAGATGGGGCGCCAGGTCGGGCTCGCTGTTGACCAGACGGACGAAGTCGTAGCACTCCGACAGGGAGCCGAAGCGCGCGGGGCGCGGCCTGCAGTCGAGGATCTGGACGCCGTCGCCGACTCGGAGGAAGTTCGCGATATGGGGATCCCCATGGACCCACCCGGCGCGATGGAGCGAGGCCAACGACTCCACGACCAGACCGTACTGGTCGGAGCCGCACGGAACACCCGGGACGAAGAGGTAGAACATCCAGGAGTCAACGATCATCCCGAGAGATCTGCGTTCGAGAGAGCAGATGTACTCCGGCACGGGGATCCCGTCGCTCCGAACCGCGAGGCAGGCGGTGACGGTCGCCGTGGACTCTCCCGTTCTGAGGAGAGTCGTGAGGCGATTCCACGAAGCCCGGTTCTTCATGCGAGGCGACTTGGCGACCACACGCCGCCCCTCGACTTCGAAGACGCCCACGTAGCTTCGGTAGTCGTCGCGCAGCGGCTCGACCGGAGGGGGAGGGGGAGTGAAGCGCGTCAGGAGGCGGGCCAGCCGCTCATGCCCTGGCGCGGCGCGGACGAGCCAGCCATCGTGCGAGAACTTGACGAGAGCGTTGCGCATCGTAGGCGCGGTGTCACTCGGGCATCTGGCCCATGGTCGTCATCGAAGCTCCTCCCCCTCCATGCGCGAGGGGAGTCGATTCTTCAAGCAGGTCCCACAAGTCGACCCCACCGGTCGGCGTCACGACGATCGGCGATCCAGCCGCGCGGCAAAGCTACCAGAAACCGGCGGGAGGTCTCAACATGGCTGCGGTCGTCGCCGCCTACGCCGCAGCACCCCGGAGTCGAAGGCCGACGCTCAGGAGAATGAGGAACAGAGTCAGGAAGGCGAGGATCGCGGGAGCGGCGGGCGTGTCGAACCTGATGGAGGCTGTCAGTCCCGCGAGGCAGGCGAGGAATCCGAAGATCCAGCCGATCATGAGCGCCGCGCCGGGGCGATCCGTCGTCATGAGGCCGGCCACGGCCGGAATGACGAGCAAGCCGAAGACAAGCAATACGCCCGCGATCTGGACGGAGGATGTGACGACGATGCCGAAGAGCGCATAGAAGAGGAAGTCCCACGCGAACATGTTCCTTCCTCTTTCTTCCGCCCGCCGAGGGTCGTTGGTGATCTCGAGGAACGGACGGCGGAGGAGAAAGTGGATCGCCCCGATCGCCGCATACAGGATGGCTGTCTTCAAGACCTTATCGGGCGCGATGGTGAAGAGCGATCCCACCAGAGTCTCCTTCAGGTGCTCCGGTCCGGCGGGGGACTTCTCAAGAACGAGGAAGACCGCCGCCTGCGCGGTGGCGAAGACGATTCCGATGAACGCCTCCAGCGGGATCTGCCGATGCCGGCGCCGCAGCCAGGCGAAGCAGAGAGCGCCGACCATGGTCGTGGCGACGGCGAGAAGATAGGAGGCGATTGCGTTCTCCTCCAGGTGCAACACGACACCGACGGCGACGCCCAGGGCCGCCATCTGCGCCAGCGCAAGGTCCACGAAGATCACGCCGCGGCGCACGACGTGGAACCCGAGGTAGGCGTGGATCCCGGCGAGGACGACGCTCGCGGCCAATGCGGTCCGGAAGAACGGAAGGCCGATCGCTTCGATCATGGATTCCTCACTCCGCAGCAGCGAGCGCGCGCAGGAAGGTGTCGAAGTGCGCGAGATAGCTGTCGGGTTCAGTCGTGTCGCAGGAAGGGGAGATCTTGACGATCCTTGCTCCCGCCTCGCGGGCCAGAAACGCACCCGCCTCATCGGAGAAGTACGGTTCCTGAAGCACCGCCAGGATCGTTGAACGGCGGAACAGATCGACCAGCTCGCGCAGGTGTCTGCCGGGAGGGGGAATGCCGGGGATCGGCTCGATCGTCCCCCTCACGTTGAGGTCGAACGCTCTCGCCAGATAGACCCAGGAGGCGTGATAGGAGACGATGTCCCGGCTCGGGATGTCGGCGAGGAGGCGTTGTCCCTCGGCAAGGACCTTCTCCGTCTCCTCGGCGAAGCGCTCCGCCCTCTGCCGATACGCCGGAGCGTTGGCGGGGTCGATTCGCGAGAGCGCCTCGGCGATCGATGAGGCGACGATCGCGCCGTTGCGGGGATCGAGCCAGTAGTGCGGATTGCCGCCCGGATGCACATCGCCCATGGAGGCGTCGACCTTGCCCTCGGGCTTCTCGAGGATCTCGAGGCCGGCCGAGCAGTCGAGCACCGTTAGCTCGTCGTTTCGCGATCCGTCGATGATCGGATCGGCCCATCCGTCGAGCCCCAGACCGACCTTGAGGTAGAGGCGCGCCCGCGAGACGCGGACCATGTGCGACGGGAGAGCCTCCACTCGGTGGACATCGGAGTTGGGCCGGGCGATCGCCTGGACTTCGACCAGATCGCCGCCGACGCGGCTGGCGATGGACCCGAGATCGGTCGTCGAGGAGACGATGCGGATCTTCCCTTGGGCGGAGTCCGGGACGGCGCCGTGGAGGGCTGCCGCGAGGAGCAACCCTGCGATGAGGCGGTTCATTGTCGCCTCCTAGAACTGATGCGCCTTGTGAGGGCCCATCGAGAAGATCACATGCAGGCGCGCGCTGTTCTCGGGCTCGCCTGCGTCGGGCTCGAGTCTCTGGTAGACCAGGCGAAAGAGCAGCGTCTCTTCCATGACCGCGTATCCGGCGAAGATCCCGAGGGCGCGACTCCACCCTTCTTCGACATTCGGCTCCTGGTAGCTTTCGTAGGAGATCCCCGCGTTGTATCGCAGCCCGAAGTTATAGTCAGCGAAGAGGTATCCACCCGTCGGCGTCACGGCGGTCTTCGCATAGCCCGCCTCGGGCCTCCATGTGGCCTGCTCCCGGTCGAGGGCGATGACCTCTCCTTGGATCACGAGATAGGATCGGCTCGAGTTCCAGAGCTTGGCCTTCAGATCCGCGCCATAGACCTCGGTGCGCGCTCGCGCCGCGACGTTGTTGGTCCCGCCGGCCGCGGAGATCCCGAACTCGATGCCTGAGCGCTCTCCGAGCGGGGCGAATCCGCTGAGGCGTGCCGCTACTCCCGGACGAGTGAGCTCCTGCTTGTCCCCCGTGTCCGTCAGCAGGGGATCCAGCGTGTCGCCGGGAGCCCGCTCGACACGGAAGGATTGCCCGTCCAGATAGTCGAGGGCGGCAGTCAGTCCGGCATCGCCGAAGAGGGGAATCCGCGCCGACAGGGAGATACCGACGTCATTGAATGACTCCTCTCCGGGAAGATAGGTCGTGAGGACGGTCAGGGGTTCGGCGAACGGATACGTATGCGGATGGAGCGGGTTCATCTTCCCGAAGCCGACCCGGTACTTCCCGCCCTTGAGATTGAGACCGAGAGGAAGACCCCGAAGGACTGAGAAGTACCCCTCCTCGAGTTCGGCCCCCTCCTCCCCGATGGCGAGCGTGAAGTATCCCTTCGCGTACGGATTGAGGTAGGCGTCCAGGACGATTTCGGTCTCCCCGGCAGCCGCCTTCAGGCGGTTCCGATCCGGATCCTCGGGCTGGTCGCTGATCGACAGGAATGGTTGGCCGATCACGGAGATGTCGGGATTGACGACGCCGGCCGCGGCGGGGGCGGCCAGCATGGCGGTGACTGACAGGCACAAGATGAGCGCACGACGCATGATCGAATCTCCTCGCCCGCGATCCTCGCGGGCGGCAACACGAAAACCCCATCCGCCGTGGGTCGGGGCGACTCGCGGCGGGTGAACGACTCTCGAGCGGATGCGATCAGGCGACAGGCGGCGCGCGAGGTCGATGAGAGCGGGGGGAGGGGATCGCTGGCGGGCGCGCGACCTCGACCTGTGCGACACAGCCGGTGTCGGCGGGAGCGCCGATGGCTTCCAGCGGAGAGTCCGGCGGCAGATCCTCCTGCGAGATCGCCAGCTGGCACCAGGAACAGGCGTGGTCCGTGGCGAGAGGATCGTGATCGTGGTGCTCGGCGAACTCCGCGACGGCGGCCAGGGCCGTTAACATGCACAGGACCGCAAGAGTGCCGAGAAGAGCGGGCGAGCGCCGTCTCATGCGTGAGAGACTAACCGGCCAGGAGACATGGCGCAAGCGAGTCAGTCTCACGCGCACTGGGAGACCGATGTCGATCGAGCGCGGGAATCCGGGCCGCGGGGGATCCTGTTCCTCTGCGTCGATCCCCGCGGCTGAGATCGACCGCGTGATCACCCTCTGCGCGGAGGAACTCAAGCGTCGTATCGACAGGCTGCTGCTGTCGTCTTCCTCCGGCTGATCCGCCCACCCCGGGCGCCTTCATCCCCTTGACGACTTGGCGAGTTGGCCATATAGTCTGTAAGCAGAGATGGCAACGCAGACTGAGAGAAACATCTTCCGCGCGCAGGCGAGGGTCCTGAAGGCTCTCGCCAACGAGTCGCGCCTGATGATCATCGACCGCCTGAGCCGGGGGGAGTGCAGCGCCGGGGATCTGACACGTCTGGTCGGATCGGACCAGACGACGGTCTCCAAGCATCTGGCCGTCCTCAGAGCCCACGGCATCGTCGACGACCGGCGTGAGGGGAGCATCGTCATCTATCGCCTGCTCACGCCGTGCGTGATGAGCTTCTTCTCATGCGCGACTCAAGTGATGAAGGAGTCGAGGTGAGGCCAGCTCTCTTTTCTGTCTCGGTGTTGTTGAATTGGCCAAGTCGCCATATGCGAACATGGGAGAGGCGCATCAGTTGGGCGAGCTGATCATCAGGCTGCTGCAGGGCGGGCTCGGAAATCTCGCGTCCTACCTGGCCGCGCACGTGCTCCTCTGCCTTGTTCCGGCCTTCTTCATTGCGGGGGCGATGACCGCGCTTGTCCCGAAGCAGGCCATTACCCGCCTACTCGGGCGCAGCACCCCTCGGGCGATCTCATACCCGGCCGCGGCCCTCGCGGGATCGGTCCTGGCCGTCTGCTCCTGCACGATCGTTCCGATCTTCGCGGGGATTTACAGGAAGGGGGCCGGTCTGGGACCGGCCATCACCTTCCTCTTCTTCGCCCCCGCTGCGAACATCCTCGCGCTGATCTACACGGGCGGCCTGATCGGCGCGGATCTCGCCATCGCTCGTCTGATTCTCTCTCTCGCTTTCGGCATCGGCATCGGCATGATCATGGCGTTGATCTTTCGCCATGAGGACGCGGCGCACGATCGAGACACAGACGCGCTCTTCGCAGGGGCATCGGAAGGAACGCGGAGCCCGCTGTACTTCCTTCTTGGCCTGGTTGTGGTGCTGCTCGTCGGAACGTTGAAGCTCGACTTCCTCAGCAGAGCCTATGCAGAGATCACACTGTCATTCGCCGGGGGGGTCGGTTTGCAGGAAGCGCTCCTTCGTCTCATTCCCTTTGACGCGACGCGGGGGGAGGAAGGGGTGAGCGTTCAGGGAGCGATCCTGATCGCTTTCCTTGCGCTCATCGCCGTCACGGCGTGGCGCGGGCTCAGAAACATCGATGAGGGATGGAACCGGTGGGCCAAGGCCTCCCTGGCTCTCATGGCGGTCACACTGTTGATCGCGGCGGCGCGAATCGCTCCCCGCCCCGAGGGCCTCTCCATTGGATTCACCGGCCGCTTCGTCGGAATGGGGCTCGGCATGACGGGAATCGCCTTGATGGCGCGATGGCGCCTCGGCGCCGACGAGACGCGCGCCTGGCTCGCGGAGAGCTACAGATTCATCCGCCAGATCTTCCCCCTGCTCATCGTCGGAGTGTTCGCGGTAGGCATTGCCCGCCAGGTCATCCGCCCCGAATGGATCAAGTCTCTCGCCGGGGGCAACACGCTGCTGGGGAATGCCGCCGGGGTGCTCTTCGGAGTCTTCATGTACTTCCCGACGCTGGTGGAAGTCCCGATCGCCAAGATGTTCCTCTCGCTCGGGATGCATCGAGGCCCGCTCCTGGCGTATCTGATGGCTGATCCCGAGCTGAGCCTGCAGAGCATACTGATCATCTCGGCTATCATCGGTCGAACGAAGACCTGGACGTACGTGGGCTTGGTCGCGGTCTTCAGCGCGCTCGCCGGACTCATCTACGGCGCGTGGGTGGACCGCAAGGGGATCGCGCTCCTCTTCGTCTATCTCATCGTCTTACTCAGCGTTGTCGCGCTGGGTCTGCTCCTGGTGAAAAGACGCAATCGTCGGCGAGCCGCGGCGCGCCTGCTAGCATCTCAGGTGCTGTCAAGTCCGTCTGACTCCCCTTGCGGTTCATGAAGGAGGTGGCTTCATGTCGAGTGTCCTTGTGCTCGGTCCCGGATGCCAGAAGTGTCAGACTCTCTATGAGCGGGTCACGCAGGCGGCGGAGGAGATGGGTCTCGCCTGCGAGATCGCCAAGGTGACCGACATCGAGGCCATCGTCGGCTTCGGCGTCCTCTCGACCCCGGCGCTCGTAGTCGACGGTACGGTCAAGATGAGTGGCCGCGTTCCGACGGTCGCGCAACTGAAGGAGATGCTCAAGTGAAGGAACCTCGGGCCTTGAGCTATGCCCCAGATCGCGGCGGCTGGATGCTTGGTTTGTCGAGTCGCCCTCTTGTCGTCGCGACGGCGCTCGCTCTCCTACTCGTCGGAGGCGGCCTTCTTGCCTATGCGGCGGCCGATGATCCCAAGCCCGTCGCTCCGGCCGATACTCTGGACTCCGCGAGCGATCAAGCCGCGCTCTCGCGCCAGATCATCTCCTACTACTTCCACACCACGAAGCGCTGCGTGTCCTGCCGCAAGATCGAGGCCTATGGGCGGGAGGCGATCGAGGCCGGTTTCCCCGAGCAGTTGCGCCGCGGCGAAATCGTCTGGCTTCCCGTCAACATCGACGAGAAGGACAACGAGCACTTCGTGGAGGACTATCAGCTTTTCACCAAGTCGATCATCCTCGTGGAAAGGAACGACACCACGCAGGTTCGCTGGAAGAACCTCTCGCGGGTCTGGGAGCTGCTGAACGACAAGTCGCGCTTCGTGCAATATGTCCAGGAGGAGACGCGCGCCTATATGGAGTCACCGAACTGATCATGGATTTCGCGCTCGCCCTCGGCTCGGCGCTCTGGCTGGGAGTCCTCACGTCGATCAGCCCCTGCCCGTTGGCTTCCAACATCGCCGCCGTGAGCTACGTGGGCAGGACGGTCGGCAGTCCGGGGCGGGTTCTGGTCGCGGGCCTCGTCTACTCGCTCGGGCGAGCGCTGGCCTACGTGTCGGTCGCCATGCTGGTCGTCTCCAGCGTTCTGTCGATTCCCAGGGTCTCCTTCTTCCTCCAGGAGCGGATGAACCAGGTTCTCGGGCCCCTTCTGATCGTCATTGGGATCGGCATCCTCGGACTGGTCCGGTTCCCGCTGCCTTCCTGGAGCTGGGGGCAGGCGGCCAAGGAGCGAAGCGCGCGCGCCGGCATCCTCGGCGTGGCGTTTCTCGGGATCCTCTTCGCCCTGTCGTTCTGTCCCGTTTCGGCGGGGATCTTCTTCGGCGGGCTCATCCCGCTCGCGGTGAACGCTCAGTCCCGGATGCTCGTTCCGGCCGTCTACGGGATCGGCACGGGCCTCCCCGTCCTCGTCTTCGCGATCCTCCTCGTTCTCGGCGCGCAATGGGCCGGCAGAGCCTTCCGGATCCTCACGGCGATCGAGCGCGGCGCGCGTCCCGCTACGGGGGCGATCTTCATCCTCGCGGGCCTCTACCTCTCCTTGAGATACCTCGTCGGATTGGGGATCTAGACGCGCCCGAGTGGATCCGAGAAACGGGCGGGCGCGCCGCGAGGCCCGGCGCGATGTGTCGCGTTGTGACCCGCTCCGCGCTAGCGGATTCGAAGCATGGTTCCCGTTGCGGTCTGGGGGCCTCTCTCCGCCCGCCAGAAGAAGGCTCCTGACGGGACGGGGCGTCCGAGCTGATGCGGCAGTCGACCAGATCGAGATGGGTGAGACCGAACAGGTGGTCTCCCGCCGCGTCGGCGGCCACCCGCGTCAAGTCCTGCGGCGATGGGCTCGAGCCGTCGAGCAGCCTGACCGGCATGAAGTCCAGGTCGGCGCCCTGAAGGAGGCGGAAACCGTAGTAGGGCCGCTGCCCCGCGGGCCCGGGGACCGTCCCCTCGATCGTCGAGGGCCCGTCCAGTACGGCGGTCATAGCTGCTTCCTGTATGCCCGCAGAGGCGAAGAGGATCTGATTCTGGACGCCGGCCCCCGTGGGGTTCTCCGCGCGAACCGTCACACGCCCATCAGGCAGGGGCGCGTTGTGGCGGATCTGGTTCCAGTAGTCATGACCGCGAGCCTGTGACGCCGCCGCGAGAAGGGATGCGAACAGAAGCAACGCGATCGGTGCAGAACGCATCGGGCGCCTCCTATAGACGGTATCCAATCGTGATCCAGTGGCTCTGGTTCCGCAGGGGAACGGGGTCGTTCTCGATGAGGACCTGTTCGTCGCCGAACGGCACGTATGCGTATGTGGGAAGACGGAACTCGTTCCAGCCGATCGTGAAGCGATACTCCATGGCGAGGTCGATGCCCGCCAACGCGGAATCCGACCCGAAGCCAAGCGCCAAGCTGGTGTCGGATTCGGAGCCAGGGCTGTCACCCGACTGGGCGGAATGGAATCCCGCGCGCTCCTTGTCGAGAGTCCCTAGGCTCAGGCCGATGCCCGGGCCGATGTACCCGCGAAGGGCCCCGGGGGCGGCCGGCCCCGTCGGGGCGGCAGCCCCTATGCAGACCGCCAGCAGGAGAACCAGACCTCTTCATAGATCGTCTCCTGGACGTCGACTTTCATGAGAACGACTCTCTCCACGCGGTCAGGAGGGACTCTTCCCGCCGAAATGATTCTCCCTCTAGCAAACTCGATCGCTGCGCCCTAGCATGGTCTCGGCATTCGTCTGTTTGTTGCCCGGCAGCTCGGCAGGTGGCCGCCGGCCGGGCAGGCCGCAGCAATGAAGGGAGCCATGAAGATGAGCAGGTTATTCCTTGTACTCGCGTTGTTAGGATCTCTGGCGCTGGCGTCATGCAGCGACGATGAGAACAATGGGAATCCATCCGACACGACAGATCCCGAAGTCACGATCCAGCAGCCTGCGAATGGAGCCACGCTGCCCGCGGGCGCTGTCGGAATCTCCGCGCTCGCCACGGACAACCAGGCAGTCGCGAAGGTTGAGTTCGCTGTCGACGGAACGACCATAGGCGAGGATGCGACCGGGGTGGCCAACGTCTATCAGTACACCTGGGATGCATCGGGTGCGGCGGCGGGTAGCCATACGATCCGGGCGCGGGCCATAGACACCTCGGGCAACGACAAGGATGCCGCCGTCACGGTCACGATCACCTCGGGCGGCGGACCCACGTACCATTCAGAGAACATCACAACCGACGAGACCTGGCGCGCGTCAGGCAATCCGCACATCGTGACCGGACCGATCGGTGTCGGAAACGGAACCCCAGGCCTCTCGGCCACGCTGACGATCGAGCCTGGCTGCATCGTCAAGTTCGCAGCCGATGCCGACGCGGGCCTCGGTTGCGGGTGGGTTGCCTCAGGTTCGATCGTTGCCGTCGGCACGCCGACGCTTCCCATCCTCTTCACCTCGAACGCCGCCATCCCTCAGCGTGGCGACTGGCGCGGGTTCAGCTTCTTCGAAGGGACCATGGCGACCGCGCGCTTCAGCTACTGCACGATCGAGTACACCGGCTACGACGACGGAGCGGGTCTCTACGTCTCCTGGGGCGCCGCAGTCCGGATGGACCACAGCACGATTCGCCTGGGCGCCGGCCCCGGGGTCAGCTATGACCACGCTGGCCACGTCGAGCAGTTCAACAACAACATCATCACTGGCTGTGCCGGGTACGCCCTGGAGACCGAACCCGAGTACGCGCGTCATCTGGGCGTGGGCAACAACCTCTCCGGGAACGACCCGGGCAAGGACAAGGTCATGCTCTATGACGGCGTGGTCGTGACGAGCGGCACTTGGCGCAGTCAGGGCGTGCCGTTCGAGGTCGCGCAGGTGAACGAGGGCGGCGGCATCTATATCACCCCCACCGACGGCACCACGGCGATCCTCACGATCGAGCCGGGAACCACGATACGGTTCAGCGCCGGATCACAGGTCCTCATCGGTTACGGCGGTTCCCTCGGGGGACTCAGGGCGGTGGGGACGGAGTTGCAGCCGATCACGTTCACCAGCGCTGCCTCCAACCCTCAGCCAGGCGACTGGCAGCAGATCAACTTCGCGGACGGCACGGCGGACGCTCAGTCGCGCCTCGAACATTGCGTCATCGAGTACGGCGGCAGCGCGGGCTACGGGAACGTCTTGATCGCTGATGCGCTTCCCAGCATCTCGAACTGCTCCATTGGAAACGGCTCCAGCCACGGGATCGTCCTCGCGGGGTTCGAGTACCCAAGCGCAGGAACTCTCGAGGCGAACAACACGTTCTATAGCCTTGCCGGCGAGAACGTGCACGTGGAGCCGTAGGGGCGCCTGCGGAGCCCGTTCGTAGGAGACAGGATGCGTGCCGCGCACCGGATCGACGGATGCGCGGCACGCGACCTCTAAGGGCTCAAGCTGTCGAGTATCGCCTCGAGGGCCGCGAAGCCTACCGAATCGCAGATGTCCTCGATCATGTCGGTCTGCGCCGCGTCGGGGCCGATCAGGCCATCCTTGACCATGAAGACCTTGTAGTCGAGATCCTGCGCTCCATGATAAGTCGCCAGAACGCATCCGGTCGAGCTGAGGCCGCAGAGGAAGACGGTGTTGCATCCCTTCTCGCGCAGCAGGTCTTGCAGGTTCGTCTTCTTGAACGAATTCGGGAAGTTCTTGATCACCTTCGGATCATCGTCCTTGACCGTGATGGAAGGCATGAACTGGAAGCCGTCCGAATCCTTCGCGGGGCCCCACTTCGGATCCGTGTGGTAGACGCGGATCACGGGCAGCCCGCGCTCCATCGAGGGGACAGGACGACAAGAGCAAGGATCAGGCTCAGGATCAGAATCCGCTTCATCACACACCACCTCTTCCAGCTAGCGCCCCAGCACGAGCGTCGCGCGGCCCAGCTCCCGGCCGCCCGTTCGAACCGTCATGAAGTATGCGCCAGCCGGGGCGCTCCTGCCAGAGGCTTCGCGCCCGTCCCACCTGATCTCCCGAGATCCTCGCGCTTCGCTCGACCAGACGCGCCGCCCCGAGACGCTGAGGAGATCGACTTGAACCAGTCCCGCTGGCGCGGCATCACTCCACCGAATCGTCGCCCCGCCGCGCGCGGGATTCGGAGAGACGGTGACGTGAGCGACTCCCGAGACGGTCTCCGCGACTGCCGACGGCTGATCGATGTCGTACGAGAAGATGCTGCGGCCATAGGTGCCGGCCGTGAGCCGGCGCGTGACCGGATCGAGAGCGAGCGACGTCACGACGACGTTGGGGAGATCCGATCCCAGGACTGACGAGACACCTCCTCCATCCCGACTTTCGAAGACGCCCACGTCGGTCGCGGCGAAGAGCCGGGCCGGATCGGACGGATCGATCGCCAGGTCGTTGGCCGGCGCCTCGGGGAGGGTGCCGGCGATCGCCGTCCAGCTCGCGCCCATGTCGGTCGTGCGAAAGAGGTGGGGAAGCGGCTCTCCCCACCGGAAGCCGGAGATCGTCACGTAGGCCGTCTCCCGCGAAACGGGGCTCGCGTGCACCGATGTGATCCAGCGATCGGGCAGCATGCCGGAGACATCGGTCCAGGCTCCTCCCGAGTTCGTCGTCACCTGCACGCGCCCGTCATCGCTTCCCGCCCAGATCACGCTGGCATCGAGGGGCGAGCTGTCGATCGTGGTCAGCGTCCCATGGACCTGGCCCGGCGCGCCTCCGCCGCTTCCCCCCGTCAGATCGCCCCTGATCGCCGTCCAGCTCGTCCCGTTCGTGCTCCTGTAGACGCGCTGCGTGCCGTAGTACATGCGGTCCGGATTCGTCGCATCGAAGCGGATCGGCGTATTCCAGTTGTGCCTGTCACTGCCGCTGATCCCGCTCATCGCGCTCATCCAGCTCCCGCCGCCGCCCCCGCGAAGACGACGGCATCATTCCCGGGATCGACCGCGAGGTCCGTGATGCGCCCGCCGATGTTGGTGGGGCCGCGGAACTCCCACGTCCCCCGGCCCGCCTTGCCCTGCTCCTTCATGGCCCGCGCCTCGATCTGGGCGGCCTCCCACGCCTCGCGCGGGATCTGGCCGAACGGGTATGCGCGCTCGAGGAAGAACCAGGGATTCGGCGCCTTCGGGGGCTTGCAGAGGGGAACGGGCTCGGTCGTGAACTCAGAGGACTATTGTACGCCAGTGGACGGTCGGCTCGCGCGCCGGGCGGGGGTCGATCAAACCACCGTCCACAACCGGGAGGCCGGCAACGCTTCACCGAGCCTCCGGACTCTGCCGGAAATGGTCCAATTCCTCGGTTACGACCCCCGGTTGACCCCTGAGGCAAGTGATTCGAGAGGTCGTCCGCCGTGCCCTGGCACGGGGGAACGGCCGTTCCGGTCTTTCGGGACCCACAGGACGCAACCCGGGATTGGGCTTGCTCTAGCTCCGGTCGGAGACGGAGCAAGTATCTCTTGTCAGATGCAATCGGCTGATCTACAATACCACTGCAAGATGGCCGATTGGGGTGGTAACATGTTCTATACCAGGGGATTGCTGGATCGGATTTCAGCAGGATCGGCGCAGTTTCCTGCCCTTCTCCTCACCGGACCGCGCCAAGTCGGCAAGACCACCCTGCTCCAGCATGCCGCGGACACCGATCGCCGATACGTGACTCTGGACGATCCCACAGTCCGCGCTCTGGCCCGGGAGGACCCCTCACTGTTCCTCCGCCAGAACCCTCCGCCCCTTCTGATCGACGAGGTCCAGTACGCGCCCGGGCTCTTTCCGTATCTCAAGGTCGAGATCGATCGCCTGAGGCGCCCGGGTCTCTTCTGGCTCACCGGCTCGCAGCAGTTTCACATGATGCGGGAGGTGACGGAGACGCTCGCCGGTCGCGTTGCCGTGATCCAAATGCTGGGCTTTTCATGGCGTGAGGGAACCCGACGTCGTGTCGACCTCGAGCCATTCCTACCGACTCGGGAGTGCGTCGCCGATCGCATGGTGGATCGCGCCGGAGCCGACACCGAGGAACTGTACAGGTTCATCTGGACCGGTTCGATGCCCGTGTTGAGCGCTGGGCCCGTTCTGGACCGGAGTCTGTTCTTGAGTTCCTACGTGCAGACCTACCTTCAGCGTGACGTTCGCGACCTCTCCCAGGTTGGAAGCCAGGAGTCGTTCCTGCGCTTTCTCAAAGCCTGTGCCGCCCGCACCGGCCAGATGTTGAATCTGTCGGACCTGGCCCGCGATGTCGACATCAGCGTCGGGACGGCGAGGAGCTGGCTTTCTATCCTGGAGGCCAGCCTGCAGGTCTATCTGCTTCCCCCCTTCCACACCAACGTCACCAAGCGGCTGATCAAGCGACCGAAGATGTACTTCCTCGACACCGGGCTCTGCAGCTACCTCGCCGACTGGACCTCGCCGGGGACCCTCGCCTCGGGCGCCATGGCGGGCGCCATCCTTGAGACCTTCGTCCTGGCTGAAATCCTCAAGAGCTGGTGGCACCGCATGAGACAGCCGAGTCTCTACTTCTACAGGGACAAAGATGGACGGGAAGTCGACTTCCTCTTCGCTCAGGATCGCGTCCTCTACCCGGTCGAGGTGAAGCGTTCCGCGACACCCCAGCGGGACTGGAGACGGCCGCTGGCCGCGCTCGACCGGCTTTCCGGCCAGCGCGGCCCCGGAGCGGTGATCTGCCTGGCGGCGGCGCCGATCGCCTTGGATGAGCTGATCATGGCGGTTCCAGTCGACATTCTCTGAACAGGACGGTTCGGAACGCGGGAGTCTGACCTGTGCCCGTCCGGTGCCGAAGGCAGTTCCATCGCGCGTGCATCTCGAGGATCCTGGTGCGAAGTTCATAATCGATTTATAATAAATGCGTTATGTGGTTCGATGTCAGATTGATCAGTGAGCAAGTATATTTGCTCACTGATTGAGAATTCTGTTGACCTCTCCTAACCTCACACCGTAACTATATCTTGGATATGCAGATCGAACGTCGAATCGTGGCTCGGATCTTGGATCGGCTGTCGGCGGGACCGCAGCTGCTCCAGATCATCGTCGGGCCCCGTCAGGTCGGTAAGACCACTGCGGCTCTCGCCGTCGGCAAGCGCTGGAGTGGGCCGGTCCGTCACGCGGCCGCCGATCTCCCGCTGCCTCCCGGGCCCGAATGGATCAGGAACCATTGGGAGCTCGCGCGCAGAGACGCGCGGGAGGGTCCGGCCCTCTTGATCCTGGATGAAGTGCAGAAGGTGCGCGGATGGAGCGAGGCGGTCAAGGCCTGCTGGGATGAAGACCGGGCGGTCGGGAGAGAAATCCGTGTCCTGCTTCTCGGTTCCTCCGCGCTGCTCCTCGCGCGAGGTGTGACGGAAAGCCTTGCAGGTCGCTTCTTCCTTCACCGCTGCCTGCATTGGTCCTGGCCGGAGTGCCGCGAAGCGTTCGGCTGGGACCTCGACCGCTGGATCTTCTTCGGGGGATACCCAGGCGCGGCCCCGCTCGCCGACGATCAGGCCGCCTGGCAGTCGTACGTCCTCGACTCGCTGATCGAGACGGTCCTTTCACGCGACGTGTTGTCGCTCCAGACGGTAGCCAAGCCGGCGCTTCTTCGGAATCTGTTCGCCTTCGCCGCCTCGCATCCCGCGCAGATCATCTCCTACAACAAGATGCTTGGCGAACTCCAGGACGCCGGCAACACGACGACGCTCGCGCATTACCTTCGCCTGCTGACCTCGGCGTTCCTGATCAGCGGACTCGAGCGGTTCTCCGCCGGGCAGGCGCGGACGCGAGGGTCCAGCCCGAAACTGGTCCCATGGAACAACGCGTTGATCAGCGCGCTTCGCTTGCAACCATTCGTGGAGGCGCGCTCATTGCACGACGCATGGGGGCGCCTGGTGGAGAATGCCGTGGGCGCACATCTGTTGAATCACCTGCAGGGGCTGCCCTACGAGGTCACATACTGGCGTGACCGCAATGCCGAAGTCGACTTCGTGGTCCGCTCGCCGCGCGGCCTGTGGGCGATCGAGGTCAAGAGCGGACGTCCCCGGAAGGCGCAAGGGATCGAGATGTTCCTCCGGAGGCATCCGAAGGCAAGATCCCTGCTTCTCGGCCCCGGGGGGATGCCCCTGGAGGAGTTCTTCTCGCTGGATCCATCAGAGCTCTTCGTGTGAGCGAGCCGCCCGGGAGTCTGCAAATCGCTCTCCGGCGACCGGGTCTTGCGAAAGCCACGGCAAGGCTCGCGTGATCGACCCGGCCGAGATCCCGGCATGCCCCAAGCGCGCGGCACGGATTCCGTCCTCCGAGGACCGCGATATTCTGTTTGCTCACAGTCGGTTACGGGTAAGTGTGCAGATTGTAATTTGATATTTCAACTTGTGCGGGTCCATGGGCCGAACATAGAGTAGCTGATGCCAGCCGCTCCGCTCCCGCAGGCAGGACCACGCGGCCGCGCTTCAGGAGGTAGATGATGATCCCCCGAACGCTCGCCACGGTTCTTCGAAGCCGGGCCAAGGACTACCCGGTCGTCTTTCTGACGGGACCGCGGCAGTCCGGGAAGACGACCCTGGCGCGCTCCACCTTTCCGGACTTCGAGTACCAGTCTCTTGAGGAGCTCGCCACGCGGCAGTTCGCGCATGAGGACCCCCGCGGGTTTCTTCATCGGCTGAGTGGCTTCCCCGGGGCGATACTCGATGAGGCCCAGAATGCCCCCGCCCTCTTCTCCTACGTCCAGGGATTCGCGGATGAGGGCAGGGGCGGGCCGCTGATCCTCACGGGGTCGCAGCAGTTTCTTCTCTCCGAGAGGATCTCTCAGTCCCTCGCAGGTCGCGCGGCTGTTCTTGAGCTGCTTCCGTTCTCCATGGCGGAGCTGGACTTCCGGCCTGCCCGAGAGCCCATCAGTTCCGCGATTCTGAAGGTCGGCCCCGCCCGTGAGCCGAGATACGACTTGAACACGGCATTGTCGATGGGCTTCTTCCCTCGGATCCACGATCGGGGCCTCGATCCCGCACCATGGTTGGACTCCTACGTGCGGACTTACGTGGAGCGCGACGTTCGCCTCATCTCCGGCGTGGGCGACCTGGATGCGTTCACCCGCTTCATCGGTCTCTGCGCCGGTCGAGCCGGGGGGCTCTTGAATCTCTCCTCGCTCGGCGCGGACGCTGGCGTGAGCCATGTCACCGCGAAGAAGTGGATCTCCATTCTCCGGGCGAGCTACGTCATCGATCTCGTTCAGCCGCATCACGAGAACTTCTCGAAGCGCTTGATCAAGTCACCCAAGCTGCAGTTCCTGGACTCGGGCCTCTTGTGTTTTCTCCTGGGGATTCGCAGCGCGGAGCACCTGGCGAATCACCCGCTTCGGGGCAGGATCTTCGAGAGCTTCGTCTACGCGGAGCTGTTGAAGATCTTCCTCCACCAGGGTCAGCGGAGTCGCATCTTCTTCTGGCGAGACTCGCGGGGTCGGGAAGTGGATTTTCTGATCGATCTTGGCGCACAGCGAATCCCAGTCGAAGCCAAGATGGGCAGGACGATACCAAGCGATGCCTTCGCGGACATGGACTGGTACGTGCGTCTGTCCGGGGACGCGAAAGGAGTACTCATCACCGGAGGAAGCGAGGCGTATCGCCACGGCGTCCACACGGTGCTTCCATGGTTCACTGTGAGCGGATGACCCGCATCCGGACGGAGATCGGGCCGCCCGGGAGTCTCCAGATCGCTCTCCGGCGACCGGGTCTGACGGAAGCCACGGCAAGGCTCGCGCGATCGACCCGGCCGAGAGCTCGCGGATAGCGCTCCCACGCCGAGCGCAGGCTCAGTCGTCCACGGATGCGCGATCGAGCACTCGATACCCCACCGCCTCGGCGACATGCTTCTCGCCGACGTCCGTCGCTCCCTCCAGGTCGGCGATCGTGCGGGCGACGCGCAGGATCCTGTGGTAGGCGCGTCCGGAGAGCCCCAGGCGCTCGGCGGCCATTCGCAGGAGCGCGTGCCCTCTCTGTCCCGGCCAGGCGTGGCGGGTGAGCAGCCTGAGTCTCATCTGCGCGTTGCAGTGGACTCCGGGCTCGTCCGCGTAGCGCGCCGTCTGGATCTCGCGCGCGGCGATCACCCGTGTCCGGACGGCCGCCGTCGACTCGCCGTCGCTGGTTCCCGCGATCGCATCGAGCGAGACGCGCGGCACCTCGATGTGGAGGTCGATTCGATCGAGGAGAGGTCCGCTGACGCGGCCGCGGTAGCGCCGCACCGCGGTCGGCGGGCAGCGACAGGCGCGCCGGGCGTCCCCGAGGTGCCCGCACGGGCACGGATTCATGGAAGCCACGAGGACAAGCTTCGCCGGAAACGATGCGGAGCCGTGGGCGCGAACGATCGTGATGCTCCCATCCTCAAGCGGCTGCCTGAGCAGATTCAAGGTCATCGGCGAGAACTCGGGCAGCTCATCGAGGAAGAGAACTCCGTTGTGCGCGAGGCTGACTTCGCCGGGAGCTGGGCTCATCCCGCCGCCGACGAGGCCGGCTCCGCTGATCGATGAGTGCGGCGCTCGGAATGGACGCTGGCAGAGGAGCCCCGCGCCGGCGGGGACCCGCCCCGCCGCGCTGTAGACGAGGGTCGTCTCGAGACTCTCCTGTTTCGACATCGGAGGCAGGATCCCGGGGATGCGCTGGGCGAGGAGCGTCTTGCCGCCGCCCGGCGGCCCGATCAAGAGGATGTTGTGACCCCCCGCGACGGCCACCTCGAGCGCGCGGCGGGCCATCTGCTGGCCGCGCACGTCGGAGAGATCGGCTTCCGCATCGCGCCGGTCCGCATCCGGCCAAGCGGGAGCGGGGACCGGCTCGCGCGCGACCGGCAAACGTCCGCCGATGGCCTCGACCGCCTCGCGTAGGTTCTCCACGGGAACCGTCTCGACGCCGTCCACGATCGCGGCCTCCGATGCGTTCTCGGCGGGGATCATGAGCCGGCGTCGGGGCTCCGGCGTCGCGGCGACGACCATCGCCATTCCAAGGACACCCCGCACCGCCTTGACGCTGCCGTCGAGGGAGAGCTCTCCGGCGATCGCCCAGCCGCCGAGCGCCTCGCGCGTGAGGCGCTTCTCCTCGGCGAGGATCGCCAGCGCCACCGGAAGATCGAAGGTCGCCCCTTCCTTGGGCAGCTCCGCGGGGGAGAGATTGATCGTGATCCGCCGGTCGGGAAACGAGAGGCCGCTCGCCTTGATCGCCGTCTCCACGCGCTCGCGGCTCTCCCGAATCGAGAGGTCGGGAAGGCCCACGATCGTCGTTCTCGGGTAGCCGTTGCGGACCGAGACCTCGACCGTGACGGGTCGCGCCTCGACGCCGACCAGGGTGAAGGACGTGACCTGGGAGACCAGGTAGATGATGCCCGGCCGCTCCGCGCGACAGGGGATGAGGCTCATCGTCGCTCCCTCATTGAGCCGATGAGCGCGTGCAAGAATCCGGCCGCCGGACCTGTCGGCTTCCGAACGATCCGGGAAGCGAGCAAGCGCGCCGCGAGGCCCGGCGCCCCCGGAACCTGGCCGGGCCGAGCGGATGCGCCAAGCGAGCTTCTCGGATGGAATCGAGTCGCTCTAGGCGAGGACCTTGTAGACCAGATCCCCGACCCGGGCGTGCTCCTTCACGCCGATGCCGATCGACTGCCCCTTCGTCGCGCGCGGGACATTCGTCTTGTCGATCTGCATCGACTCGATCTTCTCGGTGAAGTCGGAGGTGTGCCCCACGATCCGGATCGTGTCCCCGACGGCAAGCTCCCCGTCGCTCAACTCGATCGCGGCGACCATGATCTTCCCGAAGTAGTGGGTCACGCGGCCTATCTTGACCTCATCCGCCATTTCCGTACCCTCCCCGCGGGCCGGGATCGCTCCCGAGCCCTCTTCGGACACTGGCTGACAGGCCGGCAGTCTACACCATATGGATCTCAGAGGGTGTCTCTCTCGACTGTCGATGCGAGGGCGAAGGCATCGACGGGCGCGGACACGAATCCGATCGGAGTCGCGCCGATCGCCCGCGACATCGACGGCGCGCCCGGCGTCGCGGGCCGCCCGGCATCGATGCCGGCCAGTCCCCCGTCCGTCACACGATCCGGCGGGCGCTCTTCCGAGCTGGGCGCCATCTCGGGACCGGTCGGGCGGCCGGCCTCCACGGCGATCCTCTCCCTACCGCCTCCCGCGTGGCGCGAGCCGAGCCACACTCCTCCGAGGGCGGCCAGGCAAACGAGCGCCACCGTGGCCGCGGCCGGCACAGGGAGCGAGAAGATCGGCAGGATCCCAAGCCTCCCGACGCGGCCGATCCCTCTCCCGGCCCGGCCGGTCCCTCTCCCGGCCCGGCCGGTCCCTCTCCCGACACGGTCGACCCGCTTCTCGACGGGGCCGATCCCGCGGAGAGTCGCGGCGAGATCCTCTTCCATCGCCGCGTAGGACGCTCGCTCCGGACCGTCCTCCGCCGCGCTCTCGGCCGCGGGCGTCGACGATTCCAGGAGCGCGCGGAGCAGCCTTTCCTCCGACGCGCAGGCGGCGCACTCGGCGAGATGCTGCTCGAGCAGGATCGCATCCTCCTCTCCGAGCTCATCGCTGAGGCGATCGATGATACGGCCCTGCCAGCTATCGCATGACACCATCACTTCCTCCATCCGCGGCGCCGCGCTCCGCGTAGTCCTCGAGATCGGCTCTTAGCCTTCTCACCGCGAAGTGGAAGCGCGACTTCGCGGTTCCGATCGGGCACTGCATGATCTCCGCGATGCGCTCATAGGTGAGCCCCTGGTCGATCTTGAGCAGAAAGACGACGCGGTGATTCGCCGGCATCCGCTCGAGCGCCCGCGAGACGCTCGTTCTCAGAGCGCCGGCTTCACGGGCGCGGGCCGGATCCGACGAGACGGGGGCGGCCAGAAGGGCCAGCTTCTCCTCGGGATCCGCGGACGCCGGTCGCGCGCGCTCCTTCCGCCAATGGCTGTAGGCGAGGTTCGAGGCGATCCGGTAGAACCATCCCGCGACGCTCCCGCGCTGCTCGAACGCCGGCGCCGCTTTCAGGATCCGAAGAAAGGTCTCCTGCAACAGGTCCTCGCCCGCTTCTCGGGAGCCGGCGGCGCCGCGGAGAAACCGGCCCAGCCGGGGCGCCCACCTCCGGAAGAGGAGACGGAAGGATGCCTCGTCGCCGGCGGCGACGCCCCTGAGAAGGGCGAGATCGTCCGGCTCCGACTCGCGATCAGATGTCTCGATCACGAGTTCCTTGCGCATGCCTGTCTGCCCCACGAGGCTCCTCGGTTCCTGGCGATTGGGCATCCGTTCGCAGTCGGCTTGGCGTCCGGGCCCGCGCGCGGTACCCCAGGAGGATAAACGCGCGGGGAGGCCGATTGGTTCAAATGCTCGGTTCAGGTCCCGCCCCGCATGGCGGCCCTGTTCAACCCTTCATGGGTCGCTGGCGTTATGCTAGTGGCCGCAAAGGGTGCGTGCCGCGAATCGTCCCGCCAGGGACATGGGGGAAGCCATGCGATCCAGGTATGTCGGACTGTCCTCTGGGCTCGTCGTCGTCGCCTTGGCCTTCGCTTGCCTGCCGGCGGTGGGCCCGGCTCGAGCAGAGGCGACTGCCTCCGCGGGTAGGCACTCGGCCGCCGGCGCGGATCTCGCGGGACGCCCCGCGGAGATCCTCTCGTGGCGCCATCAGATCCTCGCGCCGGAGCAGTACCAGAGATTGGCGGCGGAGTGGGAAGCGTACGTACAGAAGCACCCGACCGACGCCAGGGCGATCGTCGAGTGGGGGGATGCCCTGCGCTACTGCGGCAAGCGAGAGGAGGCGGTCAACGCCTATGCGATCGCCTACCAGACCGACTCCACGGACGCCGCGGCGATCACGGCCCACGTGCAGCACGGCATCTGCGGCGACTATGAGAACGCCGACTGGAATCGCGCGAAGCGAATGTATATGCGCGCCGTCGAGAGCGATCCAACCTACCCCGACACCTATTACATGCTATGGTTCACGGCGCTGAGAACGGGGGATTCCGCGCTGGCGGGGAAGTGCCTCGCCCGGACCGTCGAGCTGGGCGACATGCCGCGTCCCCTGGTGGACTTCGGCTACAACATGCTTGCGGGCGCTCCCGAGAACGCGATCGTCCTCACGAACGGCGACAACGACACCTATCCCCCTCTCGCCGTGCAGAGCACGATCGGCTTCCGGACCGATGTGAGCATCGTCAATCTCTCGCTTCTGAACGTGAAGTGGTACATCCGCCACCTCCGGGACGCGGGCGTCCCGTTCGGACTCGATGACAGGGCGATCGAGAAGCTCCAGCACGCGGAGGGGAAGGTCATCTCAATGCAGGCTCAGGAAGCCCTTCTGGCGAGTCTGAGAAAGGGCCGCTCGCCGCGCCCCCTTCTCTATGCGGCCTCGGTCATGGAGCAGAACAGGGCGCTGAAGGGCCCCTCCAGAGTCGACGGACTGCTGGAGTGGATCGTGGAAGCCGAACAGACCCCGCGCGCCGTCGGAGAGTTCGATCTCGATCACACCCGCATCCTCCTTGACAGGATCTACCGATTGGATGGCATCACGGACCCGCTCATCGACTGGGAGCGCGAGAACTCGGTGGCGAAGCTCGGTCTCAACTATGTCGTCCTTCTCTCGAAGGTGGGGGAGGGGCTTCTCGCCGAGAACAGGCCTCCCGAGGCGGCCCCCTATCTCCTCAAGGCGGTCTCGATCCTTGCCTTCCATGATCGGCCGGAAAAGGCACGGGAAGTCGTCGAGGTCTGGAGGAAGACGGATCCCGGCTCGCCTCTCCTGGCCGAAGCCCTGCGGCTGATCGAGCGGGCGGACGGGCGCGCGGCGCCGGGGCGCTGAGGCCGGTCCCGCCCGGCGCCGTCCGGCACTGTCCGGGCCCCTCGGCCCGTCCACAGCTGCCCGGCCCCTCCGGCCAGTCCAGCCCTGTCCGCCCCGGAATCGCTGAACATCTGGACCCGGGGACGCGTCATTACCTATTGTGCCGCGTGGCAAGGGGTCCCCGGGAGGGGAGTCCGGGAAGGTGTCGATGGGATCTCGGTTTTCGTTCCTGATCGCGCGTCCGTGCCTCCTCGTGTCCCTGCTCGTCGTCCTGGCGCTTTGCGCGCCGGGTCTCGGAGCTGTGGCGGAAGCCTCCTTCGCGGGGTTCTCGCGGCCGGCAGCGGAGCCCCGTCCGGAATCGGCTGGCGCGGCCGCGCCGGCCGATCCCGCCGACCGTCGCGAGATCCGAGCGCTTCGGCTCGACGACGGCGCCGGGATCAATGTGGATGGACGGCTCGATGAGCCGGCCTGGGCGGCGGGCCAGTCGGGGAGCGGATTCCGCCAATGGGATCCGGCGAGGGGCGGCGATGCATCAGAGCCGACCGTCTTCAAGGTCGCTTACGACCGGGAGGCGATCTACTTCGCCGTCGCCTGCTTCGAGATCGATCCGAGCCGCATCACCAAGCGGCTGGCTCGGCGCGATCGATTCAGCAACTCCGATCTCGTCAGCGTCTACATCGATCCCTATCGCGACCGGACGACGGGGTACAACTTCCGCGTCAATCCGCTGGGAGTCCAGGAGGACTCCTACGTCTTCGCCGACGGCAACATGGATCGCGATTGGGACGCGGTGTGGGAGGCGGAGACCTACGAGGACGACGAGGGATGGTACGCCGAGTTCCGGATCCCGTTCTCCTCGATCCGATACCATCCCGGGGAATCGACGTGGGGCCTTCAGATCTACCGCTACTTGCACGGGCGGGGCGAGGACACGGCCTGGGTCGTCTGGGACCGGGAGCTGCCCGGCTTCGTGAGCCGCTTCGGGGAACTCACGGGGCTGGAGGGATTGTCGGCGCCGCGTCAGCTCGAGCTCCTGCCCTACGTGGTCCATCGCACGACCGATGAGGCCGTGACCGGTCCGGAAAAGGCGGATCACTTCGAGAACATCGGCCTCGACCTCAAGTACGGCCTGACGGCCGATCTGACCCTGAACGCGACCTTCCAGCCGGACTTCGGTCAGGTGGAGGCCGATCCCGCGCTGCTGAACCTCTCCCCGTACGAGGTGCAGTTCCAGGAGAAGAGGCCCTTCTTCATCGAGGGGAGCCGCTCGTTCGAGCACACCTCGTTCAACCTGTTCTACTCGCGCCGCATAGGCACCGCGAGCGAGGATGAGCGGATCCGCTACGCGGCGAAGATCACGGGGAAGACCGCGGGGGATCTCAGCATCGCGATGCTCTTCGCGGCGACGGACAGCACGCAGCCGGGCAAGGCCCACAACTTCCTCAGGAGCGGCGATTGTCCCTCCCGTTACCTTGTCGGGAGATTCGGCAAGGAGTTCGCGCGCGGCGACCACCGGCTGCACATCATGCAGACGGCCGCGCTGAACAGCGGGTGCCGCGAGAGGTGCGGGGACAAAGGCTCGCGAGAGGCCTACACCACTGGCCTCGATTTCGACTTTCGCTTCCGCGATCGCCTCTACTCCGTCGTCGGCTCGGCCGTCGGCTCGATCATCGACCCCGAGGGGAATCCCGCCGACTCGATGCCGGCTCCGTCGGAGTCGTACGGAACGGGGGGAAGCCTCGAGCTTGCGAGAAGGGGCGGGTCGATCCGGGGAGGGATCACGGGATACTGGGCCTCGGGTCGATTGAACCTGAACGATCTCGGGTATCTGCGGTCGGGGGACGAGATCCGGACGGGCCTCTGGATCTACCGTCCCTACAACCCCGAGGGAGAGGCGCGGCGCGTGAACTCCGCGAGCCTCAATCTCAACCTCTTCAAGAGCTGGCTCTACGCTGGCCGGACCGGCCGCGACCTGACGACGGGGACTCCGGCCTGGACCTATGGCCCGGGGCATCCGCGCTTCCTCTCGGTCGAGTGCAACGCCTTCGTGCAGTGGCGAAACTACATGGCGAGCTGGTTCGGCATCAACGGCCACGACGAGGGAACGCAGCGCCACGAGACGAGAAGCACGGTCCATCTCGAGAGCGGAGACCAAGTCGCGATTCCCGGTGGAGGGCCCCTCGTCAGCGAGCCGGCGACGCTGGGAGGGTGGATCGGCTCTTCGACGGACGGCCGGAAGAGTTTCGTGGGCGAGGTGAACTTCGATTACTTCGAGGACACGGCAGGCAATGTGTCCAGGGGCGGCAACGCGAGCGTGAACTGGAGCCAGACCGGCGCGATCCGCCACACCCTGAGCGCGAGCCACAACGTCAGGACCGACGATACCGACCATCTCGGCAACTTCGAGAATCCGGGCGGCGGCATCGGCGGCGTGAGCTACGTCTTCGGGAGGCTCAAGCAGAGGACCGTCGACCTGACGCTGAGGACGAGCCTCCTGTTCAACAGGAGGCAGTCCCTCGATCTCTACGCGCAGCCATACGTGACCGTGGGCGACTACAGCGGCGCGCGCGAACTCGCCCGGCCGGACAGCTACGACTTTCGGCCCTACTCCGCGGAGGGGTTCCGGGCCGGAGACTACGACTTCCGGTACTCCTCCGTGAACCTGAACGTGGTCTACCGGTGGGAGTACCGCCCCGGCAGCGCCCTCTACATCGTCTGGACGCAGGGCCGCGAGGGGTATGTCGATCGCGGCTCTTTCTCGGGCTCCGACCGTTTCGACAACGAGATGAGTAGCCGCTCTCTCTTTCGAAACGAACCGACCAACACCTTCCTCGCGAAGATCTCCTACTGGTTCCCGGTGTAGGCAAGTCAGGACGAAGCCTGTCGCGCCTGCTCAGTTCAAGATGACGAGCTTCCTCGTGGACGAGAACGCGCCCGAGCGCATCGAGGCCCAGTAGACTCCGGCTCCGACGCTCTTGCCCGCGTCGCTCTTGCCGTCCCACGCGGCCGTGTGCCCGCCCTGCTCCATCGGGCCATCGACGAGAGTCCGGACGAGCCGTCCCCCGACATCGAAGATCCGGATCTCGACATGCTTGGGCGCGGCCAGGCTGAAGCGGATCGTCGTCCGCCCCGATGCCGGATTGGGCTCGGTTCCCCAGAGCCGGTCGATAGGCACCTCGGACTCCCCGGCCGCATCGGCTGGGTAAGGCCATGTGCCCTGATCGATGGCGAGGTCCTCGGTCTCGGTGAGCCTTGGGATCTGGTCGTTCGTGGGCACCCCGAACGCCCACCGGAGCGCATCGCCGATCTCGCCTGCCGCCGCGGCGAAGATCGCCGGCGGGTCCGTGCGGCAATGATCCTCCGCGGGAAGAGCGAGGCAACTCCAGCTCACCCCGTCGAGGACCGTTCTGTAGTTGCCGTCCGTCGCGGTCCAGCTGTTTCGGATCTGGCCCCAGTAGAGGTCAGGGGAGCCGTCCAACGCGGCGTAGTAGCGGCTGCCTGTCCCTGCGGTCGGGGACAGGATGGAGAAGGTCGTCCCCGGGATGACCTCGGAGATCCCTGGCGCCCAGCGGAAGCACTCGTCGGCGGCGTAGGTCCCAGTGAAGCCGGCGCCCAGGACCTCCTGCATGAAGGGGCGTCCGTACGTCGGGAACTCGTTCAGGATCTGCCCGGCGAAGTTGCCGTTCATCACGAAGGCCTGGCGGTACTCGTTGGCGCCGGAGTCCGGCGTCGTGAGCCACCAGCGGTACAGCGCGTAGTCCCAGTCCTCGGTCGTCCCCGGGCCATGGTTTCCGGTGCTCAAGAGGATAGTCCGGTACCCGAGGATCTGATTCAGGGTCATCCCATTGTTGCTGCCCACGATCGCGCCGCGGGCGAATGGGGCGTTCCAGTTTGACGATGCGTCGAGGTAATCGTAGCGGTCCCAGTGTGGGAAGAAGGGGAGCGGGCAACCGTCCTCGTCCTGGCAGGGCGGTGAGCCGTGCAGGACGGTCGCGAGAGCGTTCTCAATGTAGAATTGCGCGCCTCGGTTGTCCGCATCTATGTACAAGGTTGCGGGCTGGAAGACGCAGAAGTTGAAGCCGGGCACGTAGCAGTTCGGCACGTAGGCGGTGCGGAGGCCGGGAAGGACCTCGAACTCGAAGAAGAAGCCGCCCGTGGTGTCGGGGTGGTAGGCGAGCTCGTCGGGTTGGTTCACGTAGTTGGCCGTGAAGAAGTACTCGATCTTGGTGCCGGGAAAGAGCACGTCGTCCCAGATCATCTCGTTCTCCGGGTTGCCCTCGCCGACGAAGTCGTCGTCCTGTTCGCGGAAGTTGGACAGGAACTTGTGCCTGTAGGGGCTACTGCCCAGCTGCGCGGAGTCCATCCAACCCCAAGTGAACTCGGGTCGGAAAGGCCGATCGATGGCCAGCCCGTCGGCGACCCTGTCCCTCCAGACCTTGTAGCGGGTCTGGAAGCCCATCGCGACATCGGACTGGAGGGGGGCCCGGCGGGCGAGGCGCCACCACATCTTGGCCTCCCAGCGGGTGTTCGGATCGGAGGATGGCATCGGCCCCACGATCACGAGGCTGTCCCCGCAATAGTCCTTCCGGTCTGCGCTGTCCATGAACTTGTCAAACACGATGTTGGCTGGACCGGGAGCTCGGGGATCGTAGAGTATCGTCGGGTAGCTCCCCACGTCCTGGAAGCGCATCCCGAAATCGGTCTGGATCGCCGGCCCTGTGGGCTGTCTCATGGCCCCGGTCGCGAGGATGGAACCAGGCTCAGGTTCGGCGGTCGCAGAGGCGAAGGAAACGGCGGCAAGCAGGATTGCGAGAGTCGCGAGCGTCTTCATGGTGGGCCCCCTTTCGACTGGTCTCGAGAGAGTGGCGTCTGGCCAGGAGAGGGGGGACGGCCTGGCCGGACTTGCCGGTGGGCCCTAGGGTGCGGCCTGCCTCAGCGCTTGGTGTGCGGCTGGATGCTGGGGCAACGCGCCTGCGACGGGCCTGCCTGACCTATCGGGCCCCAGGAGACCTCTCGAAACAAGTCACCCGGCATCGGCGCGATGGAATGTCGGCAGCGCCTATCTGTGGTAAATATAACTGTCATCGGGCGCCCCGTCAATCCGGCCTGCAGAATCGCTGCCGGTCGGATCGCCTTCGGGAGTCAACAGGGCGCCGGCAAGGGACAAGTGGCTGAAGAGGAAAGAACGCCGGATCTCGCCTCCGCGGCCGTCGCCAACGCGGTGACCGCGATCCTGCCTCGCATCTCCGGCCTCGCTGTCGCGATCTTCCTGACCCCCTTCGTGCTGGGGCACCTCGGACAGGCTCTCTACGGCGTCCTCGTCGCGGTCGGATCCCTCTACGAGTATCTATCGGTCCTCAGGGGCGGAATGGGCGCCGCGCTGCGCCGCTACGTGACGGTCTCCTTCCACGCGGGCAAGCGCGAGCAGGCGCGCGAGTACTACGCCGCCGGCTTCTGGTGGGGGGGGGTCTTCCGGACCTTCATCTTCCTGCTGGGGCTGTCTCTCGCCGAGCCTCTCTGCCACTTCCTGAATCTGCCGGCCGAGTTCCTCCACGATGGGGCTTGGGGGGTGGCCCTGATCCTGACGGCGGCGATCATCGGGGACGCCGCCTTGATGCTCGACATCCCCATCTACGTGACGGGGCGGACGGCGCGGCTGTCAGTCCTGCGGACGTTCGCGGTCTGGTCGAAGCTGGCCATAACGGTCCTCGCCTTTCACTTCTTCGTCCCGAGCCTTCGTGTCCTCGGTGGAGCGGCAATCGTGATCGAGGCGATCCCGCTCCTGGTCATGATCTGGATGTCGCAGAAGGCGGGGACGGTGGGGGCCGCGATCCCGCGGCCGCGCTTCGGAAGGCCGGAAGTGCGCCGCGAGCTCTTCCGCTACGGGGGACTCGCGCTGCTCTCGCAGGCGGCCGCCCTGCTCTACATCTCGACCGACAATCTCCTGATCGGCCGCATCTACGGCACAGCGGCAGTGACGCACTACTCCCTCGGGGCCCGCTGGTCGCCGTTCATCCTGAGCTTTCTCGTGACCGCGGTCTATGCCCTCACTCCGCTCTTTACCCGGCTCGACGCCCAGGGGGAATCGGAGCGCAGCCGGAGCGCTCTGCTGCGGGTTGTAGGGGTGACCTCCGCGCTGGCGGTTCCGGCGTGCCTGGTTCCCTGCGTCGTGAGCGACATGTTCCTCGTCCACTGGGTCGGCCCGGAGTACCGTCGATCGGCGGTCTACATGATCGCGATGCTCGCGCCGTCGATGCTCGATGCCGCTCTGGCGCCGATCTGGATGGCGCTGACCGCTCGCGGGCGGATCGGATGGATCACAGCGGGGGAGCTGATCGTCGCGCTCGGAAACGTGGCTCTGAGCCTCGTTCTCGCGCTCGTGTTTCATCTCGAGCTGCTCGGATTCGCTCTGGGCAACACCGCGGCGCTTCTTGCGAAGAACCTGCTCCTGCGGCCGCTCGCCAGCCGCAGGGATCCCGATGTCCCGTCGGCCCGGGAGTTCCTGGGCCCGCTGGGCAGGGCGTTCGCCGGAGGGCTCCCCGCCCTCGTGCTCTTGTACATTACGAGGGGGCTCTACGATGGCAGCCTGGCGCAGGTCGTGATCGCGGGATTCGCCGGCGGCGCGATCTGCCTTGCGGGATCCTCCCTCGCCGCTCTGGGCCCCAAGGGAGTCCGCTCCGTGATCGACATCCTGCGCAGGGAGCTGATGAGGCGACGCCCGGCCGGCTTCTAGGCTCTCCTGACTGAATCTGACAAGCCGGCATGCTTGCCGCGAGGCCGACGGACCCCGACGGCTCCCCTTCGCCCCGCTATGTTCGCGTTCGCGGCGCGGGGCTTCGGGAACCCGTCGGGGTCCCCGGACGCCCCGGGTGGAGCGCTGATGGCCCGCGCCGCTCGCGCCCTGTCACTCAGCGAGCGGAGCGGGCCGCAGCGCGACACCGAACTGGGCGGACACTCTCCAGGAGAGCGTCGCGGACGCAGCCAGCCCGCTCCCCGCCTTGCTCACTGAGCCTCGTCCACGTCCGCCAGTCTGATGCCGAAGGTCCGGCACAGGATCGGCAAGACCGCGGCAGAGTCGAAGCGGCGCGCCGCCTTCCGCCCGGCCTCCCCCATCGAGCGACGCAGTTCGGGATCGGCCGCGAGACGGACCATGCACTCCATGAGGGAGGCCGCGTCGCCGGGCTCGCAGAGAAGCCCCGTGGCATCATGAGCGACGATCTCGGGAAGCGCGCGGAAGCGGGTCGCGATCACCGGGAGGCCGTGCGTCATCGCCTCGATCACGACCGCGGGGTATCCCTCCGTCGGCCAGGCCGTAGGAAGCGCGAGGATGTCGGACGAGCGGAGGACCTCGGGGATTCGCTCGTGCGCGACCTCCCCGCGATGGACAATCAGGTCCTTCATCTCAATGAGGATCTGTCTTGCCTCCGCCAGGACGCCGTCGACCTCAGGTCCGTAGATGTCGAGGCGCGATGCGACACCGCGCGCCGAGAGCCGTTCGTGCGCGCCGCGGAACGCCTCGATGAGAGGGAGAATCCCCTTCTCGCGCTTCACCTGGCCCAGGTAGAGGAAGCGGACCTCGCCGGCGGGCTTCTCGGCGGGCCTACCCCCGCCGGCCGCGCCGGCCGGAGCCAAGGCGACATCGAGAGGCGAGGAGCCGAGGTCGGTCCAGTTGGGGATGACGGACAGATTGGGGAACTCCTCCCGGAGAGATCGCCTGAGCTGCTCCGTCTGGACGCCGACCGCCCGCGCGCGGCGGAAGGCAAAGCGGACCCCCGCCCTGCACGCCGGCGCGAGGGAGGAGTAGTAGACATCGAAGCCGCCGCCCTGGACATAGATCCCGGCCTTCTTGCCGAGCAACGATGCGATGACGCTGAAGAGGGATCCTGCCGTGGCCGCGAAGCGCTGGGAGCCGTAGATCAGGATCGTGTCGCACCGACCGATCTGCTTCATGAAGGAAGCGAAGATCCCCGCGAACGGCCCCAGGACTCTCTTCGAGGCAAGGGAGTAGCCTCGCTTGCTCCCCGAAGTCGTGTTGATGACGGCGACATCAGCCGCCGCGCGCCCGCGGACGAAGCGTACGAGCGCGTCGAACGGGATGCTCGTCCCGCACTCGGGCGGTGGGCGGGGCCCGATCAGGAGGATCCGCTGGCGGCGCTGGGCGGCGGGCCGATCCTGCGCGGGTCGCGGCCCGCGGGGCGCGACGGGTGCGCCGCTCATGAGCCGTTCCCGTGCCCGCCGGCAGCATCCTTGCGCCGCGCGGCTTCTTCCCTTTCCCGCTGCTTCGTCTTCCAGTAGTCGATGTCGGAGATCTGATCCGCTCCGCTCAACAACAGGGGGGCCGTCCGGAGGATGATCGAGAGATCCATCCAGAGGCTGAGGCGCGCGACGTACTCGAGATCGAGCCGGATCCGCTCGGGCCAACGGATCGCCCCGCGCCCCTTGATCTGCGCCCAGCCGGTGATCCCCGGGCGCACGAGGAGACGGCCTTTCTGCTCTTCGTCGTACTGCTCCACCTGGTAGCGGAGTCCGGGGCGCGGGCCCACGACGCTCATGTCGCCCCGGATGACGTTGAGGACTTGCGCCAGCTCATCGAGGCTCAGCCGGCGGAGGACGCGGCCGACCCGGGTGATCCGCGAGTCGCCCTTCTCGACGAGGATTCCGGCTCCCTTCGTCTCCGCTCCGGGGACCATCGAACGGAACTTGAGGAGGTCGAAGGGCCGTCCCCCGCGGCCGATCCGCTCCTGGCGATAGAGGACGGGACCGCCGTCCTCGATCTTGATGAGGCAGGAGATCAAGAGCATGAGCGGGCCGGCGAGGATCAGGGCGAAGGCGGCGATGACGAGATCGAGAGGCCGCTTGCCGAAGCGCGCGTAGAAGCCCGCCGGGGGAGAGCCTGGCGAGGGTCTCATCCCTCCTCCCTCCCCGGCGCTCCCGCCGGTATCGAGAGGGGCGCCGACGGGATCACGGTCATCCTCCCGCCCCGGGGATGACGCTCCTCGAGATAGGCGAGGACCTCCTCCCACCGGCGCGCGTGGGGATAGCCGGTCCAGAACGAACGCCGCACGTCCAGGGTCGAGAGGGCGGGCGCAAAGACGATCAGTCCGCGCCCCTCGAGATAGGGACGGGGCCCCGGCTGCCGGTAGAGGCGCATGCCCGGGCCGTGGAGGCTGTGGTGGCCGACGCCCGCGCCGCACGCGGCGGCTATGATCACAGTTCCGCCTTCGCGCGCGAGGGGCGAATCGCTCGCGCGGTAGGCGTTGAAGGCGTTTCCCGCCTGGAGAAGCTCTCCGTCCTTCGGATAGGCGTTCAAGAGAACCGCGTCGGCGCGGGGGATGATCTCCGTCCTGAGCGCGCGGCGCGCGAAGTCGACCGCCGCGCGATGGGCTTTGATGGGATGGCCGTAGAAGTGGCCGAGGGGCTGCCGGCGGGATCCGGGAACGATGTTCACCACAGCCTGGAGTCCCGCCTGGATCGCGATCTCCTCGATCTCGGCGCGCGCCTGATTCCCCTCGATGACGCAGACGCCCGCGCCGGAAAGGCCGGTCACGGCGGGCCTGTGGTTCATCTCGAGCGTCTCGATCCCCGCGAGGCCGGGCAGGACGATCTTGCATCCGCCGCCGAAGCCGGCATAAGGATGCGGCATCACCGATCCGACCGCGATCTTGAGATCCCGCTCCAGGAAGGTCCTGTTGATTCGAACGGGGATGCCGCGGCGGGATCGGCCCAGATCGACCAGCTCCTCGTACGGATGGTGGTTCACGACCTCGCACGAGGCGAGCGCGCGCTCGCCGAGCTTCGCGCGCAGTTCCGGGAGACGGAGGGGAGCATGCGCTCCGATTGCGACGATCACGGCGACCCGCTCGGGAGGAATCCCGGCGGCGTCGAGCCGGTCGAGGATCGCCTCGATCGCCGGCCCGGCCGCGGAGGGCCGCGTGATGTCCTCGACCGCGATCGCTGCGCTCCCGCATCCCCGCGCGAGCCGCTCGAGCGGCGGAGCCTCGATCGGGCTATCGAGCGCTTCTTCCAGGGTGGGCCCGGGCGCCGCGCCCCCGGCATCGGAAGGAAGCTCGCCCGCGAGCTTGGCGATGTCGCATCTCCAGCCGGCTGGAACTGGCAGCTCGAGATCGCTCTCCTCCGCCCACGCTCCCCAGGGAATCCGGATCGAATCAGGCGCGGGCATCCGGTCTCAGCTCCGCGCGGCTTCGATCGACGCTGTCCTGAACGATCTCAGACCGCGGCATCCTTCTTCCCCACGCGCCCCACGATCCTCGCGGGGACGCCGAAGGCGATGGCCCCCGCTTCCAGATCCTCCAGGAGGACCGACCCGGCTCCGAGCTGCCCCTCGGCGCCGATCGACCGGCCCGGGAGGACCGATCCGTTCATGCCCACGAAGGCCGCTTCGCCCAGTCGGACGTTTCCGCCGACGTTCGCGCCGGGTCCGACGGTCGCGAAGGGTTCGAGCACGCAGTCGTGCCCGACCGTCGCGTTGAGGTTCACGAGCGTGTGTTCGCCGAGGCGCGTGGAGGCTGCGATCGTGGCTCCCGCGCCGACAACCGCCCCGGGCGAGATCGTGATGCCCCCATACAGCGTCGCCCGCGGATGGACGGCGATGGCGAAGACCGCTCCCAGCTCGGCGAGGCGTAGGGCGACCTCGCGGCGGGCCTTTGGTTCCCCCACCCCGATCAGGAAGCGATGGCCTTCGCGAATGAAGTCGCCCGCGACCCGCACGCTGCCGTAGACCTTCAGCCCCGCGGGCTCTGCATCCCGGCGGGACGGATCATCGTCGAGGAATCCGACCACCGTGCAGGGGAATCCTCCCGCCTCGGCGGCCGCGCGCAGGATCTCCAGGATCCCGCGGCCGTGACCGCCGGAGCCGACGATGACGATCGGTCCCGGGCCGCTCATGATCTCCCGCCCGCCTTCCTCTCGACGAAGCGGATCAGCAGATCGAGCGTTTCGAAGTTCTCGCCGACGACGTCCTCGTCGCCGATCTCGATCGAGAAGGTCGCCTCGAGGTCCGAGATGAGGCGGATCATGCGAAGCGAGCCGAGGCCAAGGTCGCGGAGCGGGCGGGCCCCGTCGACCTTGAGATCGAGCGCCCGTCCCAGCGTCTCTCCCACGATCTTCATGACTCCTTGCGCGAGGCCGCTCCCCTCGAGCGCGACCCGGATCTCCTCCGCGCGCAGGTGGCAGGCGCGCACGGTCTCGACGACCGCGTCGAGCGTGGACTCCTCCATGTGCGAGAAGAGGGGCAGGCAGAGGATCTCCGAGAGGAGCAGCTCGGTCCCCGGGAACGGCCCCTGTCCTTCGAAGAGGTGCGTGAACCGTGTCTGCCTGTGCAGGGGAGGGGCGAAGTAGATCTTCGATTGGATCCCCTGCTTCTTGAGCGCGTCCTGCGTCTCGACGTTCGTGAGGCCGAAGCGCTCGGGATTGAGCCGGACGGCGAAGTAGTTGTAGGTCGTGCGGCAGCGCGGATCGATCGCTTGAAAGCGGCACCCGGGCAGATCTCGCAATCCCGCGCGATAGCGCTCGACGAGCGCGTGACGGCGCGCGATCGCCTGCTCGGTCATCTCGAGGCTGAGCGAGGCCAGGAGGCTGTGGAGCTCGCTCAGGCGAGCGTTCATGCCCGCGAGGCGGCAGTCGTAGTCGCCCGGGTTTCCGTATTCGCGCGCGACGCGAAGCTCGGCGGCCAGGGCGCGATCGTTCGTCGCGACGAGTCCTCCTTCGCCCGCGACGGTCACCTTCGTGGGGGCGAGGCTGAAGATCTCGGCCCGACCGAAGTTGCCCGCCATGGTGTCTCCCCACCGGGTTCCCATCGCGTGCGCCGCGTCGCTGTAGACGGCGAGATCGGCCCGCGCGAGGAGGGGGCGCAGAGAGTCCCAGTCCGGGCTGTTTCCGAAGATGTAGACGGGAACGAGCGCGCTCCCTCCATGCGCCAGCGCCGCGACGGCAGAGGCCGGATCGAGGTTGAAGGTGTCCGGATCGCAGTCGATCAACCTCGGACGCAGGCCGTTCCAGAGCAGCGCGTGGAGCGTCGCGGGGAATGTGAATGTGGGCAGGCAGGCCTCTCCGGTCAGCCCCAGGACCTTGGGAAGCAGCACGAGGCCGGATGTCGCGCTCGCCATCGCGACGACCTCGCTGCATCCGAGGTAGGCGGCTGCGCGGGCCTCCAGCTCGCGGACCCATCTGCCGTTCGTGATCATGCGAGAGGCGAAGATCTTCTCCAGGTGACCGGCGTAGACCTCGTAGGGAGGGAGAGTCGGCTGGCTGACCGGGATCGTCGTCTCGGGAACCGGCCCGCCCAGTATCGCTAGCTTGTCCAAGTCGTCCCTCCTCCGGCTATGCCCGCGCGTTCCAATCGTCCTTCAGCTTCTGCTTCTGGATCTTGCCCGACTCGTTCTTCGGAAGTTCGGCGCGGATCGAGAAGGCCGCCGGGATCTTGTACTCGGGGAGGCGGGAAGAGGCGAAATCCTTGAGGGCCGCCTCGGTCGCGCTGTGCCCCTCCCGCAGGACGACGAAGGCGAGGATCGCCTCGCCCAGGATCTCATCGGGAATCCCGATCACCGCGGCTTCGTGGATCTCGGGATGCTCCATCAGAACCTCCTCGACTTCCTTCGGACTGATGCGGTGCGCGCCGCACTTGATCATCTCCCGCTTCCGCCCGACGACGTAGAGGAATCCCTCCTCGTCCCTACGCCCGAGATCTCCGGTGTGGAACCCCTCGGGTCCGAGCACGCGGCGGGTCTCCTCGAGATCTCCCCAGTATCCCGCCATGATGTTCGAGCCGCGAGCGACCAGCTCGCCCGTCTCGCCGACATCGGCCTCGGTCGCGTCCTCGCGGAGGACGCGCATCTCGACATTGGGGATCGCGCGCCCGATCGACCCGACCTTTCGCGGAAGATCGGCGGGCGGAAGGTAGGTGAGTCGCGCCCCGGCCTCGGTCGCCCCGTACATGATGTAGATCGTCACGCCCGGGAGGGCCTCCATCAGTCGCCGGATCAGCTCCGGCGCCATGGCTCCTCCCGCCTGGGTGATGTAGCGGAGGGATGGCGGGGTGTCGGCGGCGAGACGGGATCGGTTCATGAGGAGCGCGAACGTCGAGGGGACGCCGGAGATCCCTGTCGCGCCATCCTTCTTCATCCTGTCTACAACGCTGTTCGGGAACAGGAGATCGCTGCCGACAATCAGCGAGCCGCCCGCCCACGCGTGCGTGTTGAGCAGCGACTTCCCATAGACGTAGTAGAAGGGGAGGATGACGAGGATGCGGTCCTCGCTCGTCAGGCGGAGGTAGGTGACGATCGAACGGACATTGGAGACGAGATTCAGATGGGTGAGCATCGCGCCGCGAGGTTGCCCCGTCGAGCCCGAGGTGTAGATGATCGATGCGAGGTCGATGTCGACGGCGGGGCACGGCGGGGCGGAGGCGCCCGATTCCGCCTCGAGAGCGGCGGGCAGAGGAATCGGCTCGATGTGCGCCGGTATGGCGCCGAACGCCCCTGGGTCCCTCGTGATCAGGTGCCGGAGATCGGGCGTTCTCGCAAGGGCCGGGGTGGTCACCTCGGCGAAGCGCGGCTGCGTCACGAGGGCGCGCACGCGACAGTTGTCGAGGATGAAGTCGAGGCCCCGCGCGTCGAGGGACGTGTTGATCGGAACCGCCGCGGCGCCGGCCTTGAGCGTGCCGTAATAGGAGAGAACGTAGTCGAGCGAGTTCTCCGCGAGGATTCCGATCCGGTCTCCGCGCCGGATGCGGAGGCGCCGGAGGCATCGCGCGAATCGGTTCGCTTGATCCTCCGCTTCTCCGTAGGTGACGATCCGATCCGGAAAGCGGAGGAACGGGCTCTCGGGCGCGCGCTCCGCGCTTCGCTCGAGGACTTCGTGCAGGAGAACCGGTTCGCCGGGAATGGCCAACTCCTTCCTGTTCGGGCGCTTGCCTCGCTGCGAGGCGGGCGGCCGAGCACACTACTATAGTATCGACCCTGCCGCAGTGCTGCTTGAGAACGAAGCCGCCGCAACTCTTTTCATCTGTTGGGATTCCGGACACGTGACCATGGAGCCGGCGGCCGCGGAGCGATCGAAACTCCTTGCCAGGCTCTCCGCATCGCCCACAATGATCGCGCGGATCTGGCGGCGAAGAAGGGGCCCTGCCTCTCGAAGACCGATGGACGCGATCGAAACCTGGAACGACGCGCAACTCGTCGCGGCGGTCGGCGGCGGAAGCACGCAGGCCGAGGCCGAGGTCTGCGTCCGCTATCGGGCGAGGATCCGCCGCAAAGTGGATGCCTCGCTCCGCGGCAGCCCCGACGCCGAGGATCTCACGTCCGAGATCCTGCAGGCGACGATCGAGTCGCTGAGGCGCGGGAGCTTCCGGGGCGAGTGCCAGCTCGGGACCTTCGTCCACGCGGTCTCCAGGAACAAGATCGCCGAGTACATCCGCCGCCGCAGGCCGGAGTCGGTGGAGCTGACGGAGGACGTCCCCGATCATCGGATTTCGCCCGAGGAGGAGGTTATCCGAGGGGAGATCGCCGACGCCGTGCGCAAGGCGGTCGGGGAGCTCAAGCCGAAGTACCGTAACGTGTTATATCTGTACTACTTCCGAGGTCTGAGCATCGCCGAGATCGCAGCCCGTTTGGGGGCTCCGGGCCGGCGCGTCAGCGAGTGGAAGGACTATGGGCTCAAGATGATCCGTTCCAAGGCGGGACCGTCGCTACTTCGATTCCGGTAACCGCCTCTCCGGTGCAACCAACATGTGGGGACGAAGGCCATGGACTGCGAATCGGTCCGGAAAGGAAGGCTTGCGGAGCGGTATCGGGAGGGGCATCTCTCTCCCGAGGAAGCGGAGGAGTACGAGCGCCACTACTTTTCCTGCGACCGCTGCTTTCAGGATCTGAGGTTGGAGGATCTGGTCGCCGAGCGGATCAGTGCGGAGGGGGAGGCCCTCTTCGCCGAGGAGATCGTTGCAGAGTCTGCCGTTGGATCGCGCGGCGCGGCTCCGGTCTCCGGGACGATTCCCGCGCGACGCCGTCCCCTCATCGATCTCAGGAAGTGGTGGTCCTCTCTTGCCCGCCCCGCCTGGGCAGGCGGCCTGGTCGCGGCGACGGCCGTCGCCGTCATCGCGATCGTCAGCATGATGAGCATGAATCGCGACGCCGCTCTCAAGAGATGCTGGACTCCATCCGCGCACCCCTACATCGCCTCCGAGTTGCGGGGAGCCGAGGAGATCGACGAGTTTCGGCAGGGGATGGAGTCTTACGCGGCCGGCCGCTACAAGGAGGCTGCGGACCGGCTGTCCCGCAGCGCCGAAGTTGACCCGCGCGACGCGGACATCCACTTCTACAGGGGGGTCGCCCTCCTCATGTCCGGAAGACCCCGCGCCGCGCGGGAGGCTCTCCAGACCGCGTCCGGTCTCGTTCCCGCCTCCGAGCTTTACCGCTGGTATCTCGCGCAGGCGCAGCTCATGAGCGGCGAGGTCGCGAAGGCCGAAGAGAGCTTGCGGCCGCTCGCCGCCGGCGACGAGTACGCGGTGCGGGCGAGAGCGCTGCTCGACAGGATCGCGGAGGTCAGGAGGGACTAGGCGACGCCGAGCAGTCCGGAGAGACTACGCCTGCGCGCGGCTCGAAACCCCTACGATGCCCTCGCAGGCCTCATGCGTTTCACGCCCGCCGCGACGCCGAAGAAGAGAAGCATCCCGGCGATGCACAGCGTGGCCTCCGTGTTGAGCATCCCGCGCGCGCCCCAACGCGTGTGCGCCCATCCGTCGACGAGGGTCATGTAGTAGATCGGGGTGTTCGAGAGCGAGGCGAAGACGTTGTACTTCGTCGCCGCGGCCCCTGTCCCCATCGCCTCGAGGACGAACGCGGTGAACCCGGCGAAGGTGAGGCCGGTGATCACCGCGTAGAGCGACGTGAACACGATGTACATCCGCTCGGTCCGCGGGGCGAACGCCATGCCGACCGCGCATGCTGCCTGAAGCGCACCGTAGATGACGTAGGCGGTCTTCCGGTCCATCCGGTCGCAGATGTAGCCGCCGATCAGACAACCGGCCGCGGAGAGGATCCCGCCCATGATGCCTGTCACGAGGGCCACCGTCTCGGCCGAGGCGCTCCAGTCCCCGGCCACAGCCGACCAGAGCCCCGAGGCGGCCCCCGAGCCGATCGGAAGGAAGCAGAGGAAGAGGGCGAGGAACCCGATCCGGGACTTCGCCATCGACCAGAGATCCAGAGCCACATTGCGCAGCGTCCGAAGGACCTTGTCGTCGCGAATCGTGGAGGCCGGCTCGGGGACGAAGAGCAGGGCGAGGCAGCACAGGAGACAGGCGGCCGCGAGGATCGCGCCGGCCATCCATGGGGCGGGAAGGCGCTGCGCGAGCAGAAGGCCCGCCCCTCCTCCCAGGCCCGCGCCGCCGAGATTGCCGGCCTGGAACCATCCGCCCGCCCTTCCCTTCTGCTCCTGAGGAGTGGCGTAGGCCATGAGGCTGTCGGTCGCCATGCCCAGGAAGGTCGCCGCGAAGTTCGAAATCAGGATGATCGTCGTGAGCAGCGGAATGCTCGACTCCCTGATCGGCGCCATTCCGGTCGCGAGGATTCCCAGGGCGCTCAGGACGCTCGCCGCGAGATACCAGCCCTTGCGCGTGAAGAGCGAGTCGACCAGAGGAGCCCAGAAGAACTTCCACGTGTGGGGAACGATGCCGACGGCGACCAGGGCCGCGATCCGCTCGACCGGGACGCCCTCCTTCGAGAACAGGTAGGCGAGGGCCACCGAGACGTATCCGCCCATCGCCCCGAAGGGGATGATGAGAAACATGAAGACCGACGGATGCGTGCGCCGCGGGGACATACGCGGGGCATGGTAGCACGGCCGAAGGCGCCGTTCACCGGTCCCCTGCCTCCACTCGCCGATCATCCATGGTCCGCCGCTTGATCAGGCGCGATCCTCTCCGTGTGGACGAGAAGAGGCCTCAGGGCTTCGGGAGAAAGGAGAGGAGAGTCATGAACGAGTTGAGGACAAGTCACAGCGTCGGGAAGCTGATCCTCGGAATCGCCGTCGTCGCGCTCGGCCTGATCTTCACGCTGAGCAATCTCAACTTGATCGATTCGGACCGCTATCTGCGATTCTGGCCGGTCGTCCTGATCGCCTTCGGCCTGGAGAAACTCCTCCAGCCGCGCGCGTCGAGCGGCCGGATGTTCGGATTCATCCTCGCCGCGGTCGGCGTGCTGCTCCTTCTTCGCAACCTCGCGATGATCACGTGGAACATCTGGGATCTCTGGCCGCTGATCCTGGTTCTGATCGGCTTCAGCATCGTCTGGGGAGCCCTCGGCCGCCGGTCGGGCCGGGAACGCTTCCGCTGCCGCCCGGATGTCTCGGTCTCCTTCGACGACGACGCGAAGAGGCGGCAGGTCGACCCGGAATCGACGCTGAACATCAGCGCCGTCTTCGGAGGCGATGAGCGCGTCGTCACGTCTCAAGGCTTCCGCGGCGGGACGGTTTCGACCATCATGGGGGGGTGCGACATCGATCTGAGGCAAGCATCGATCGCCCAGGGCGAAGCGATCCTCGATGTCTCGGTCGTCTTCGGGGGGGTCGAGATCCGGGTCCCCGAGGACTGGAAGGTCGTGCTGCGCGTCAACTCGATTCTCGGCGGCGTGGAAGAGAAGACCCGCAAGCCGATAGGGGATGCGGCCAAGACGCTGGTGATCACGGGCAGCGTCATCTTCGGCGGAGTGGAGATTCGCAACTGATCCTGACGGATCAGAGAGAGGCAGGTCGGCAGCCGTGACGCCGCTGGCGACGACCCGGCGATTCATCCCGCCCTATCTGGCGGCATGGGTTCCCATCGCCGGGCTCCTTGCGGCGATGCTCCGTCTGACGCCGGGGACGACATGGACCGGCGCCCTGGCCGTCGCGATTCCCGGCTCGGCGCTCCTTTCCTTCCTCTGTGTCGCGATCCGCTATCCCGTGCGCGGGCTGCCGGCAGAACGGATGCCGGTGTCGCGCTTGCTCGCGCTCCACCTGGGCGGCGCAGCCTTCGCGACGGCGGTCTGGCTCGGCGCGCTCAGGCTCTGGGTCGAGGTCCTCGGGCAGACGCGACCGTTCGAGCTCCTGCCGGAGGCCTTCCGGAGCCACGCGCCGCTGCTCGCGGCCGCCGGGTTGCTGCTCTATCTGCTGGCCGTGACGTTTCACTCGCTCCTGCGCGCGGTGGAGCGGAGCCGCGAGGCCGAAAGGCGCGCCCTGGAGCTGAGCCTCATCGCGCGCGACGCGGAGATCGCCCTGCTCAGGTCCCAGGTCGATCCGCACTTTCTCTTCAATGCGCTGAACTCGATCGCCGGCCTCACGCGGGACGATCCGGATCGCGCGCGCACTCTCTGCCTGCGTCTCGGTGACTTCCTCCGGGCGGGACTCAGGATCGGGAGTCGGGCGCGCATTTCGCTCCGCGAGGAGCTGGCTCTCGCCCGCGACTACCTCGAGATCGAGCGGATCCGCTTCGGCGCAAGGCTCCGGGTCGCGGAGGATGTCGACGAGGCAGGCCTCTCGTGCCCCGTGCCGCCCTTGATCCTCCTGCCTCTGCTCGAGAACGCTGTGCGTCATGGGATCTCGGGACTGGTCGAGGGAGGCGAGGTGCTGATCGGCGTTCGCGTGGGGGGAGGGGGCATCGAGATCATTGTCGAGAACCCTCGCGACGCCGAGGCGCGATCGAGGGCCGGGGAAGGGATCGGGCTGCGGAACGTTCGCCGACGGCTGGAGACGCTCTACGGCCGGGCGGGGGGACTCGCGATCCGAGAGACGCCGGAGAGCTTCAGGATCGAGATCGCGATTCCCCGGCAACTCGCGCCGGAATCGGGCGACGGCGGCGGCGCGAGCGAGAGGCAAGGATGATGAGCAAGACCAGCGATCTGCGCCTCCTCATCGTGGATGACGAGGAGCCGGCCCGGCTGCTGCTGCGGGACTATCTGCGCGGCGCGCCCGGCGTGACGATCGTGGGGGAGTGCGCGGACGGTTTCGCGGCGGTCAAGGCGGTCACGGACCTCGATCCCGACCTCCTCCTGCTCGACATCCAGATGCCCAAGCTCGACGGATTAGAAGTCCTCGAGCTGATCGGGCGTGAGATCGCGGTCGTCTTCGTCACGGCCTATGACGAGTACTCGATCCGGGCCTTCGAGATCCACGCGGTCGACTATCTGCTGAAGCCCTACTCGCGCGAGCGGCTCCTCGAGGCGCTCGATCGGGCCCGCGAGAGGGTTGCGCGGCTCGGCCCGCGCCGGAAGGGAGCGCCGGCGTCGCAAGCCGCCGCCACCGCCGGCGCCGGGAGCGCGACTCTGCCCGAGACGGTCGCCGCCATGGACATGCGCCGCTCGAGGCGGCCGCTCGAACGGATCCTCATCCGAGACAGAGCGCGCATCCATGTGATCCCGGTCGGCTCGATCCACTACGTGGAGGCGCAGGACGACTACATCTCCATCGTGACCAAGGACAGGAAGCTCCTCAAGCAGCAGACCCTGAACGAACTGGGGCAGGCGCTGGACGAGAGGCGCTTCGTCCGCGTTCATAGATCGTTCCTGCTCAACATCGAGCATCTGGCGAGGATCGAGACTTACGCGAAGGACTCGAGGATCGCGATCCTGAAGAGCGGCGCCCAGCTCCCGGTCAGCCGGAGCGGATACGAGAGGCTGCGGGGGTTGCTGTGACGCCTTCGACTTCCGCTCCAGTCCTCGGGCGGTTCCTTCCACGCTCCTGCAGCGAGGGCGTGGATTCCGGCGATTGCCGCCCAAACAGCTCAGCGTAGAGGCCGCCTTGCCCGATCAGCTCCGAGTGGGTGCCTTCCTCGACGATCCGGCCTCTCTCCATGACGAGGATGCGATCGGCGTCGACGACGGTGGAGAGCCTGTGCGAGATCATGATCGTCGTTCTCCCGGCCATCAGCGCGTCCATCGACCGCTTGACATGAGCTTCCGACTCCGCGTCCAGCGACGAGGTCGCCTCGTCGAAGATGACGATCGGCGGGTCTTTCAGGATCGCCCGCGCGATCGACAGTCTCTGCCTCTGCCCCCCGCTTAGGCAGGCGCCGCGCTCGCCGACGATGGTGTCGTACCCGCGGGGGAGCTCGCGAATGAACTCGTCGGCTTGGGCGAGGCGCGCCGCCCGCTCGATCTCCTCCGGGCCGGCGTCGGGATTCGCGATCCGCAGATTGTCGGCGACGCTGGCGTGGAAGAGAAAGGTCTCCTGGGGGACGACGCCGATCCTGAGGCGCAGATCATCGAGCGAGAGATCGCGCAGGTCATGCCCGTCCAGGAGGATCCTCCCCTTCTCGACGTCGTAGAGCCGGCAGATGAGATGCCCGACGGTGCTCTTCCCTGCGCCGCTCGCGCCGACGATGGCGACCTTTTCTCCCGGCGCGATCGCGATGTCGACGTCTTCCAGGATCAGCGGGCCGCCGTTCCCCCCGTAGCGGAAGCGGACGCTCTCGAAGACGATCTCCCCGCGTGTTCGGCCCGGGTGAACGGGCGTCGGGCTCTCGCTGACGCTCGGCTCGAGGTCGAGGAAGGCCAGAATCCTCTCGACCGCGCCCACTGCCGTCCGGAGTTGGACGTTGAGGAAGCTCAGGCGTTGGGCCGGCTCGTACATCCGTGTCAGGTAGCTGATGAATGCCACGAGCGTGCCGATCGTCATGGTCCCGGCTATGGACGCCCGGCCGCCATACAGGTAGATGAGAGCAGGCCCGACGGCGACGACGAAGAGGCCGAGCAGCCTCGATTGCGAGCCGAGGACTCCCATGCGGACGCTCGTGCGGGCATGGGCGCGCAACCTCCGCGCGAACGACTCCCCTCTTGCCGCCTCGTTCGTGAAGGCCTTGATCTCGCGTATCCCCGCGATCCCCTCCTGCAGCTCCTCGACGACCTCGCCGTAGCGGACCCGATTCTCGCGTGCAGCGGCGAGAAGGCGGCGGTCATGGAAGCGGAAAATCGCGAGCAGCAAGAGCAAGGTGGCCGCGCCGATCAGAGTCATCGGGAGGCTCATCGCCGCCATGAAGCCGAGCATGAGGAGGATCGTGAAGGAATCGGTCACGAGCATGAGAAAGGCGCTTGTCGTCAAGGCCTGGACGGCATCGACGTCACCCATGACCCGCGCCGTCATCTGCCCCGACTTGGTTCCGTCGAAGTGATCCGTCGACAGGCGCAGGAGGCAGTCGTGCATCCGTCTGCGAAGAGTGAGGACGACCCCGGCGCTCACCCGCAGGAAGAGGACGTCGGTGGCGAACATGCAGAGCATGTAGCCCGCGTGGATCGCGGCCATCGCGCTGACGATGCGGAGCAGCATGGCGCCGTCCCGCTCGGGCAGGGCCGCATCGAAGATCTGGCGCACGAGCAACGGGATCGTGAGGGAGGCGGCTGTTCCGATTCCCATGAAGGCCAGGCAGCCGAGCTGCTCCCTCCAGTACGGCTTCAGATAGCCGGCAAGGCGCAGGAGGCTTGTGCGCGTGCGGGGCGCCCCCTGCGGGAATGTCCCGGTCCCTGGGGTCAGCATGATCATGCTCCGGCGGAGCCGTCGGCCTCCGCGGCCGCGAGGAACCTGCGCCATCGTGCCTCGAGGGAGTCCACCGAGCACCCGTAGACGCGCCGCACGGCGCCGCGAGGGTCCCCCTTCGAGCTGCCATAGAGATCCTTGAAGCTCGCGACCCCGCGATCTCGGATCAGGAAGCCGGCGAACGATCCCGCCATCGGGTAGCTGAGCCACGGGTCGGCCTCCGTGAAGCGGGGGTCGTCGAGCAATCGCCCGAGATGAAGCTCGCCGCCGCGGGACCGCGCCCGCAGGTATGTGGAATGCGCCTGCTCGCGCAGCGCCGCGTATTCCGCGGCTCCCTCCTGCATGAGCATCGGAGGATCCCCGAGGGAACCAAGGAGGATGTGGCAGCTCTCATGCAGGGCGCCGACGCGGAGATACCTTCCATGGACAGCGTGGACCTCCGCCTGGCGGGAGTGCGCGTGCGCCGGCATCGGATCGCCCGTGGCGAGCTTCTTGTGCAGACTCGACTCGTACAGGAAGTAGACGATGGGTCGGGACCGCTCCCATCGAAGGTCGAAGAGCTCTTCAAGCTCCGCGAGCCCCGCCTCCAGGGCGGCGGCGATCTCCTCGCGCTCGTGGTCCGCCGTCGAGCCGGGAATCAGATGGAGGAGAAAACGGGGCGACTCGATGGCGCGCCACTTCGTGCCGAGGAGAAGCTCCTCGCCCGCCTCACACGGCCGATCCTGCAGCGCGAGGATCTGGGCCAGGTGGATGTGCAGGATGGCATCGTGCCCCGGAGAGTCGAGCGCGCTCCGGAGGGCCGCGAGCGCGGCGTCGACTCCCTCATGACCGAGCGAACGGGCGAGATGTCGCAGGTGACATTCCCTGGCGTAAGAGCTTCCCATCCCGAGCCCGGCGCAGATCCCCTCGAGTTCGTCGAGGGCGGTGAGGTCGTCGGGACAATCCCGGAGGTGGGCTTCCAGGATCGGGACGAGCCGCGCGGACTCTTGCATCGGGACCTCCCTGAAAGATGCGGGCCGTTACGGGCCTCGCTGGGGCGTCATGACATCCTCCCGATCGGAACTGGCCTGGGCCGCCCGCTCGCTGACCCAGGCCAGACCGATCGCTCGGATGGGCTTCTAGAACGGATCGGCGATCAGCCGGGGCCAGCAGTTCGGCCAGCAGTAGTAGCACGGCAGGCAGATGTGCGCCCTTCCCTGCACCTGGCCGGAGACCTTCTTCAGCTCGAGCATTCCTCTCACCTCCTGTCCTTTGGGATTCTCAGGCGCCCCGCAACGATCGACCAGGCGCCGCCCGGCGGGAGCCCCGGCTCACGCCGGCGCCCCCCACTCCCCCCTGTAGGGGTCGTAGCTGCAGTGGATCGATTTGGCCGTCAGCTCGCCCGTGGGCCCGTAGGTGATCGGCCGGCAGTCGTGGCACGCGTATCGGTACTCGCAGTCCCTGCAGACCTCGATCTTGTCGAAAGAGAGATCCCAGTATCTGCGCAGATCCCCCTCCACGATCTCGCGGAGGCTCCTCTCACAAACATTCCCGCAGGGATGGTCGCGTTGCATGATGCAGGGGTTCACGTCGCCGGTGCTGCTGATCGCGATCTTTCCCTGCCAGCAGCTATTCCCGTTGCACCGCCGTATGAAGGTCGCGCGATCGGTCCTCATGAACTCCGCGCGCGTCTTGTATGCGGTCGTCTTGGAGAGCTTGTCGGGAACCAGCTCGTCGTCATTGCCCCGGCCCGAGGGGCGGACGAGATCGAACCCCGGGGCCTCCATCCCCAGCTCGCGCACGAACTCCATTGTTTCGCGCACGTAGTCCTGGTTGTGCTTCATGACCGTCACCGCGAAGCGCGGCTGGATGCCTCGCTCCTTCAGGCGGGCGACGTTGCGCATCAGCCGCTCGAACGATCCGCTTTTCTTGGTCACGAGGTCATGGATCTCCGGCCGCTTGGAGTAGAGGGAACAGGAGACCTCCATGCGAAGGTCGACGAGCCTGTCGATCCACTCATCCTTCAGGAAGGTGAGATTGCTGAAGACGCCGACGCTCGAATACCCCAGCTCCCTTGCGCGGCCTGCGAGGTCGAAGAGCCGATCCCCGTATAGAAACGGCTCCCCCCCGATGAACTGGACGGCGCGGCACTCGAGCTGGGCGCCCTCCAGGAGCAGCCGCCGCCACTCCTCGTGGGTCAGGCGGTTCTTCGCCCCGGTGTCCGCCTGGCTCATGCAGTAGCAGTGGCGGCAGCGGAGATTGCAGTCCTCTCGCAGCTCGAACCAGATGAAGTCGAGCTTCCGGCACGGATCGACCAAGTCGATCTTCGGTCGCGGGCTCGGCTGCTCGCCGAACTCCCCCATCCCGGCCTCGGCGACGCGGCGGAGGAAGTCGAGGATCTCGTGGAGCGGCGCCTCCTGCACCTTGGCCACGGTCTCCTCGATCCCGCACTGCCGCTCGCATGCCTCGATCACTCGCGCCGCGAGCGGGTCGATGCTATAGACCTCCCCCGATGCGAGATCGTAGAGAGCGCCCCGCGAGGCGCCCCTGACGAGAAACGCGTCCGGCTTGAGGGAGAAGTAGCGCAGCGTGGCTCTCTGATCCCTTCGCTGGGAGAAGCTGACAACGCCTTGCATGAGCTGGACCTCCTCCGACCTTGGTTCACCCCGGGTGAGCCCCTCTCGGCTCCATCGGGTCTTCCCGGGCATCCCCTTGGTTGCGCCCCGTTCGTGGATATTGAGAAGGGGTCTCGATCGAAAGACGGCCCGCGAGGCAGCGGATGCCCGGACCGCCTGGTCAGAAGGAGCGGGCCGGGGCGGGCCCGATCAGAACGAAGGGGGCCCAGAAGTAGGGATGAGCGAGGCTCACCGTTCCTCCGCCCTCCGAGCGCGCCCGTGTGCGCAGGTCCCTCTTCGCGTCCCGAAGAGCCTCTCCCGCATCGAGGCCGCGGGAGAGCCCCGCATAGAAGCTCTCCATCAGCAACGCTGTCGAGGCGTCGTTCACGCTCCACAGGCTCACGAGCGTCTGGGCGGCCCCCGCGCGCAGGAAGGAGCGGCCGAGCCCGAGAACCCCTTCCCCCGCATAGAGGCGGCCGAGCCCGCTCTCGCAGGCGCTCAAGGTCACCAGCTCGCAGTCAAGCGGGATCGGGAGGATCTCGTGCGCGTGGAGGAAGCCGTCATCCGCTCCCTCGGGATCCGGCGCGAGGGCGAGCCCGGAGTAGAGGGGAACCTCCTCGTCGACCGTCCCGTGGGCAGAGATGTGAAGGAATCTGTATGCGGGAGCCAGCGTCTTCAGACTGGTTTCCGTGGCCTCCGCGCCCGTCAGGCACCGGGATTGGGGAAGGAGCCGGCTCACCCTGCGCGCCTCCTCGGCGGCGAACGGGAGTCGGTCCGTCGATCCGACGGACGCGCGGAGGATCTCGGCGCCCTCACGCGCGCCATCCGTCTGACCGCGGCTCGCGAGCGGGTCCGATGCGCCGACGGCGAGGAGTCCGACGCCGGCCCTGCCTTCGCCCGTCGGGCCCCGCGCCGGCGCGGGGAGGAAGGCGGCCGAGGGGAGATACCGGATCGCGAAGCGGTCGCAAAGGAAGACCGTCCGCCGGAAGCCCCCGTAGAGGGTGTCTGTCGCGGCTGATTCCGCCTGGGAAACGACGAGCATCTCGAACGGGAGATGATGCAGCGCTCGATCCGGAACGATGTAGAGACGCCTCGCGTCGCCGATGAACGGCTCGATCGGATCGATGATCCACTCGCGCAGCCTTCGGGCGAGCCTCGCGTCGAAGCTGAGGGTGGACAGGCTGCGCGGCGCCGTCAAGGGTCCCCGGATCTCTCGGACCAGCTCCTCGATCGCGCGCGAGGTCGCTTCGAGACGGACCGCACGCACGCCGTCTCTCCGGAGCACGAAGCAGAGCGATCCTCCCAGGCCCAAGGCGTACTCGACGAGCGCCTCGTCGGGAGCGAGAGCCGCCGCGATCGCCCGAGCGTCCGGGTCCGCGCCCGCTCCAAGAGCGGAGCCCGTGGAGGAGTCTGCCAGGAGGAGATCCTGCCGCGCCCTCGCCCACTCCGCCTTCGTGCGGGAGATCTCGCGTTCGAGCGCGCGCACTCTCGACCGGTCGGGCCTCCTCCCTCCGGCGATCCCAGCGAGCGATGTCTCGAGCGCCCTGAGCCTTCCTTCCAGGGCGCGCAGGCTCGCCGCGCGAGGGGACTCGATCGGCGGGTCGACTCGCGGAGCCCCCTCCAGCATCTCATCGCGGAAGGCGCTCGCGCGCTCCTTCTCGCAGATCTCCAGGGCCTCGATGTCCCGGCCGAGCCGGACCAGGAGGTCCGCGGCCTCGCGGTGCAGGTCGATGCGCCGCTCGATGAAGTCCGCCTTGAGCTCCTCGATGCGCAGCCGACGGCGGACCGACTCCACCGCGTCGAGGGCCGCGCGGTAGTGCTCGACGGCCGCCTCCGGATCGATCGACCGACTCGCGGCCGCCGCCGCCCACTCGCACTCCCAGACGATCTCGGGATCCCGCACCTCCCGCGCCAGAGCGCAGGAGGCGCGGATCTCCTCGACGGCGGCGGACGAGTCGGCCAGCGCCAGGCGGACCCGCCCGCTCCTGCACAGGGCCAGCGCCTCCCGGCCACGCCGCCCGTCCTTGCGGCTCGAGCGCAGCGCCAGCGATGCTTGATCGAGCGCCCGCGAGGGATCGCCCGACCGCAGGGCGAGGTCGGCGAGGAACAGGCGCAGCGCCTCCTCCCCGTCCGCATAACCCATCTGCGCGCATCGAGCCAGAGTCCGCTCCGCCTCGGCGATGGCGCGGCTCGAGTCTCCGAGGCGGAGGGCGACCTCGCAGAGTCCCATCGAGGCTTCCCATGAGCCCTGCTCGGCTCCCATCCCGCAGAAGATGCTGTCCGAGCGAGCGTACGCCTCGCGAGCGGCGTCCAGTCTTCCGAGGGAGAGATCGGCGCGTGCGATCGTCAGGATCGCCCCGGCGCGGTTGCGCTCGTCCGCGAGCGAGTCCGACAGGGCGAGGGCACGGCGCGCGTCGGCGAGGGCGGGGAGCGGGTCTCCAAGGGCGAGCGAGCCGCCCGCCCGATGGAGCAATCCCTCGACCTCGTCCACGGGGCTTCCGATCGAGCGGGCCAGCGAGATCGCGGTGTCGGCATACTCGATCCCGCGACGGTGATCGCCCGCCAGGAGATGCAGGTGCGAGAGGTTCGTCAGATTCCAGCACTCGCTGCCGGCGTCGCCGATCGATCGGGCGAGAGAGAGGGCGGTGTGGAACGACGCCATCGCCTCGCTGAGATCCCCCAGGTCTGTGTGGGTCAGTCCGATGTTGCCGAGGATCAGCTGCTGCGCCTGCCTGTCCCCGCGGGCGCCCTGGAGAGCGAGCGCTCTCCTGAATCCCTCGAGAGCCGGCCCGTACTCGGCCAGCTCCCTGCGAACAAGAGCGATCCGGTTGATCGCCCAGGCCTCGTACTCGGCATCGGCTTGCGCATGGAAGACCCTCCGCGCGCGGTCCCAGGCGCGGAGGGCTTCCCGAGGGCGGCCGGCGAAGTAGTGCGCGCTTCCCATCAGGAGATATCCGTGGCCGAAGCCGCGATCGAGAGCCAGCGCCCCTTGCGCCTGCGCCAGCGCATCCTCCGGCGATTTCCTCTTCATCGCGACGCATCCGAGGCCGTAGCGGACGCTCGGATTGCGCGGATCGGATGCGAGCAGGCCGCGAAGCTCGCTCTCGACCGCATCGAGATCGGCCGCGCGGGCGCGGCATTCGACGAGGCTGAAGTAGGGGCGCGGGTCGCGGGGCGCGCTTCTGATGCTCTCGCGGTAGGTCTCGATCGCGGCATCGATCGCGCCGGCGTGCCGGAGGCTCTCCGCGCGGGGGAAGTGGACGCGATCCCGGGCCTGATGGGGATCTTCGCGGGCGCACGAGCAGAGGAAGCAGGAGATGGCCAGCAGGGGAAGAGTGGCCGACGGCGCGACCGGCCGACGGCACGACCCGCGCCGCGGGACTCGAGCGAATCGGCTCACAACTGCCTCATGACTCCGCTCGTGGGCGCGTATGCCGCGCGGCCGTCGCTCAGCGGCAGAGACCCTTCAGTGCGCTCCAGCAGGATGTCGACCGCGCGGTTGTCCGTCAGCGGTACAGACCCCTCAGTGCGCCCCAGGATGTCGATCGCGCCGGCGTCGGCTCCTCCACCTCGAACTCCTGGCTGGCGTCCCATTCGTGCGGGATCTGATCCTCGAACCATGTGGCAAAGTCGGGGAACCGCCATTGCGATCCGCATCCCAGGAAGATCTCATCGCCTAGGCGCCCCCATTTCGGAGGCAATCGGGTCTCGCTCGTTGCCAGGGCCTGGATCCCCATCCAGAACTTGCCCGGTTCGAGAGGGATCGCAACCTCCAGGTCATACCTGTAGCAGGGGAGCTCGTCGGGATCGTTGCCGATGAAGGTCCCCGGGAGCTTGATCCCCAGGAACTCCGCCAGGAGACCCGTTGGAGTGCAGACCAGATCGCCATAGAAGCGGACATTGAACACGGCGCTGTCGGGGTAGGTCGGCCGCCGCTCCATGTAGCCGCCCCACCAGGTCGCCTTGATGATCGTGCAGGTCGATGTGACCTCGCACTCGTTCGCGACCTCGATCGAGTCGCTGGGGAACTTCGCGCTCTCGGGGATTCCGCGCTGGCTGCAAATGACGTCCCGCGGCGACCAGCGATCGGGCCCTCGCGGCGCCGCGGGCTCTCCCTCGGCTCCAGCGCCGGCGACGCCGCCGGCGACAAGCAGACCCACTACACATACGCATGCGCTCTTGGACATGGCGATGATCCTCCTGCGGGCGGGCTTTACGGACGGACAGACGACTCAGAGAGGCGCGGGATCATTATCGCACAGAGAAGCCTGGTTCTCAAGCCCTGCCGGGTTCCTGCCGGATTCTCCGGACGCCGCGGCCGCGCGCGGCGCTCCCCGCCGCCCGGGAAATCCGTCTCGCCACGCGGCCGGCTCCAGGGCATCATGACGCCATGCATGCTCCTCCGTCCCCGGCGCCCGCGCCCCACGTCCTGGTCCTGATCGACCATCTGAACCGGGAGAGGGGGGGGGCGGAGAACCAGGCGATCCTGCTGCTGCGCGGCATGCCCCCCGAGAAGGCCCGGATGCGGGTCGCCTACTTCGCGGGGCGGAGCGAGGACATCGAGGCCGTCGCCGCGGCGGGGGTCGGAATCGATCTCCTGCCCTCCGGCCCGCGCCGGCTCTGGCCGATCTCCGTTCTCCGCAAGGCGAGCGGGATCGTCCGCAGGCACCGGATCCAGGTCGTGCAGACCTTCCTCCCCTCGCTCGACATCCTCGCGCCCGCGCTGCGTCTCCTGCATCCTTCCCTCAGGATCTCGACCAGCCGACGGTGTCTCGACAGCTATCTCCCCGCGCGGCATCTCCGCCTTCTTCGCTTGAGCGGGCGCTTCGCCCATGCCATCGTCGCCAACGCGAGGGCCGTGGCGGAGAGCGCGCGTGTCGAGGAGGGAGCAGCGGAGTCTCGGCTGCGCGTCATCCCCAATGCCATCGAACCGTCTCCCGCGCCGGATCCGGTCGAGAGGCGAGACGCCCGCCGCCGCTTCGCCATGAGCGACGATGACTTCGTCATCGCCTATCCCGCCCACTTCCGGGACGGGAAGGGGCACAAGCACCTTGTCGATCTCCTGCGGCGGCTGCTAGAGAGGGCTCCACGAGCCCTTCTGGCGGTCGCGGGGGACGAAGAGGGCGAGCCCGACTGCGTCGCGAACTCCGCCCTCTTCCGCGCGGAGGTTCGACAGTCGGGCCTCGAGAACCGGGTCCGGAGACTCGGCCTGTTGCCCGGAATCCGTCCGCTGCTCGCCGCCGCCGATGTCGCCCTGAACCTCTCGGAGACCGAAGGGATGAGCAACACGATCATGGAAGCGATGGCGGCGGGGCTCCCGGTCGTCGCGACCCGGGTGGGCGGGACGCCGGAGCTGATCGAGGATGGGAGGGAGGGTTGGCTGATTCCAGCCGGAGATCTCTTCCTTGGAGCCGACCGCCTCGCCCTCCTCGCGGGGGAGCCTGAGGCCAGGAGGCGGATGGCCGCCGCGACCCGGGAGAGGGTCCTCAGGGACTTCTCGGTCGCCAGGATGGCCGATTCCTATGCCGCTCTCTATCGGGGTCTGCTCGAGCCCCGGAGCTGACCCGGCGCAGTCGCTGCGCGCAAGCGCGGCGCCCGATCATGAAGAGAGCAAAGGATTCCATGGCAGCGAGTTAGAAGATGCCACGACAGGGGTCTGCGCGCAGGGGGGTCGCACGGGCGTGGGCTGTCCGACCTTTCCGGACTCGCCCTGCGACCATCCGGCCTGATGCGTCGCGCCCCGGTCCGCAAGTCGAGCCGCGCCGGAACGGACGGTTTTCCGCTTGGTACCCGCTCCGATCCGGCCGAAGAGCACATGGAGGCCATGGCGGGCCGCGGGGAGATTCCGAGATGGACGCCACGAAGGTGCTTGACGATCGGCGAATTGGCTGGTAGTATTCGTACTTGCATGATGATGCGTCGCGTGGGGCCAGATTCCTGAAGGGGCTCGGGGGATCCGGAGAGACATCCGGCGGCGCGAGTCCGCGGACGACACGAACCCCAACAACGAATGGAGGATTCTCAGCTATGCGTTGGTTGTTAGTTCTTGCTCTGATGGTTGCCTTCGCTGGGTCGGCTCTGGCCGCGATCCACACGAGCAACACCGAGGTTCTCGGTCCGAAGGGTAGCGGCAACGGCGCTTCCGACGGTCGCGAGGGCGGCGAGACCTGGTACGACGCGGTGGTGATCGGTGGTCTTCCTTACACCGATACCGGCGCGACTTGTGACAACGTCGCCGACATCTCCACGACCTGTGGTGGCGGTGGCACTGCGCAGGATGTGGTCTACATGTACACTCCCGCGGCCAACGTTACCGTCACTGTCAGCCTCTGTGGCTCCTCGTACGACACGGTCCTCGAGGTGCAGCAGGGTATCGGCGTTGCAATCGCTTGCAACGACGACTACTGCGGTCTGCAGTCCGAGATTCAGGGCCTCGCCCTGCTCGGCGGCACGACCTACTACATCATCGTCGATGGCTACGGCACCGGCTGCGGCAGCTACACGCTCAGTGTCACTGAGCCCGTTGTCCCCGTCCTCGAGTGCCCCACCGGCGCGCTCCTCGAGGGCGAGCCCGATTGCTACGACGAGTACTACGACAGCTACAACGGCGGCTGCAACAGTGTCGGATTCCCCGAGATCTGTCCGCAGTCGGGGAACAGTGCGACCATGTGCGGTAAGAGCGGGACCTACTCCTACCAGGGTAGCAGCTACCGCGACACCGACTGGTTCACCTGCTACGGCGCCGGGATGACGGCCACGCTGACCTGCGTCGCCGAGTTCCCGCTGCAGCTGATCTTCATCTACGGTGCCGACTGCAACAACCTGCAGTACACCTACACGACTGCGCAGCCGATGGTGCCGGCTACCCTTAGCTGGTTCATGGCTCAGGGCGTTCCGTTCTGGCCGTGGATCGGTTCGTCGCAGTTCACGGGCGTCCCTTGCGGTTCCGACTGGATCATGGATCTGGCGGGCATCTGGTGCCAGCCGACTGCCACGCAGCCGTCGACCTGGGGCACCATCAAGGGGCTCTACAAGTAGGATCTGAGTTCGCATAGCCTCGACTGGAGGCTGTGAAGATGCGAGGGCTGGGACCGGGGTCCCAGCCCTCAATCTATGTCCGGCGGGACGCGTTTATCTCTGAAGGATGAACTTGCGGGAGGCCCGCTCTCCTCCCACCTCGACCGTGAGGAAATAGACCCCGGAGGGGAGAGAGAGACTCGCGGCAGCCGCATCGGACAGGGACCAGTCCTGCTCGCCCGCCGTTGCTTCCTCATCGCGCAGGATGGTCCGGACGCGGCCGGTCACGTCGTGGGCCAGGATCCGCACGCGCGCCGGGGTCGCGAGGCTGAAGTGGAAGCGCAGCGGCCCGACGGAGGGGTTTGGGAAGGGACCGTCGATCCGATGCCGGCGCGTGCGACCGGATAGGGATGCCGGGGTCGGCGGCATCGGCAGCTCGTAGCCGCGCGACGAGACCGCCACGACTCGATACAGGCAGCTCGGGCGCTCCATCGGCTCGACGAACTCGTTCTGTCGCTGGGGAGGGAGGAGGGCCCCGGTGCGGCGGATCCAGCTCGCACCCCCGTCGTCGGAGCGATCGACCGCGAACCCGGCCACGCGCGCCATCTGGCCGCAGCCCCAGGTGAGGCGGGCCACAGCGGTCTCGCCTCCCTCCTCCACCCGCACCACGACCTTAGAGTGGAATCCCGAAACCTGCGGAAGGAAGTCCGCGATGTCGAGAGTCACCGCGACCTCGGCGCTGGGGGAGGACGGATTGCCCGAGACATCGCGCGCCGTGACCGAGTAGAAGTACTCGATCTCGGGAGAGGCGGTCGTGTCCAGGAAGGATGGAGAGAGCAGGCCCGGCACTGTCCAGACATCGGGAGAGCCCGTCTGGCGCCTGTGCAGGGCGTAGTCGGCGAAGTCGGGCTCGGCCGACGGGAACCAGGCCAGGCGAACGCGATCCCCCTCGTCCGCGGCGGCGAGGCCCATCGGCGCGGCGGGGGGGCTGGTGTCGAGAGGGAGGAAGGTCTGGGCGGCCGCGTCATTGGAGCAGCCCGATCGATTCCCCGCCTCGTCGGCCACGCGAATGGCGAAGTGGTGCTCCGTGTCGGACTCGAGCCCCGTGACGGTGAAGGTCTCGCCTGCTCCGGCCGGCGCGGGGAGCATGGCCACAGCGATCGGGATCGCGGTTTCCCAGTTCGATTCATCGATTGGACTCACGGATCGGCGAAGCTCGTAGCGCGTCGCCTGCCCCTGGAGCCCATCGTCCCCGACCGCGGTCCATGCGATCTGTATTCGGGTCTCGTCAATGGCGGTCGCCGCGAGATTCGAGACGGCGGCGGGCGGAGTCGTGTCGATGGGATCTTCCTCCGGCGGCTCGGGGATTGCGTCCGTCGTCAGATCCACGACATTGGAGACGGGAGACCAGTTGCCCGCCGCATCGGATGTCTTGAGGGCGACGAAGTAGCGGGTCGAGGGCGCGAGCCCTTCAATCCCCTGCGATGCGGGCGACCCCGGCGGCCCAGGCGTCGGAAGCTCCGGCACGAGATCCGCGCCGCCCCAGGATTCCTCGTCGATCTCCTCGGTAGAGATACGCATCTCATAGGCCGCGCACTGCCCGCCGTCGTCATCGGGGGTCGTCCAGGCCAGGAGGACCGAGACCGTGTCCAGGCCTGCGACCCGGAGGTCCTCGACGCGGTCCGGCGGCAGCGTGTCCGGCGACGGAGGAGTCGTGGCGTCGACCGACTCGGAGAGTGGCCCCAGATTGCCCGCGTCATCGATCGCGCGCAGGGCGAAGTGGTAGGTTGTCTCCGGCTCGAGATCCGCGACGCGGAGCGACTCCGGAGAACCGGCGCCCCGGCACGAGACGACCGGCAGGACTGGCGTCGCCGACTCCCAGCTTTCCGGGGTCACAGGGCTCCGCGCCCTGCGGATGTCGTAATGATCCGCTCCGCCCGGCGCGCCCGCGTCACTCGGCGAGAGCCATGTCAGGAGGACGCGATCCGGAGCGATCGCCCGGGCGGCGATATCCGCGACCGGAGCGGGCGGGACGATGTCGGGGAGAACCTCCGGCTCGAGCGTGATGGCTTCGATCTGGTTGGAGATCTCCGACCAGTTCCCGCGGGGATCGCGTGAGCGAAGGGCGACATAGTAGCGCGTGGACGGGATGAGGTCTGCGATCGTGAGTCGTTGCTCGACGCCGGGGGAGGCGGGATCGGGGGCGCTTGCCGAGACGCCGGCCGCCCACCCGTCTCCATCGAGAGGAAAGGTCGAGAACCTGATCTCGTAGCGGTCCACCTCCGGCTCCTCGACGCAATCGTCGGGCACGCGATCCTCCGGCGCGCTCCACGAGACCTCGATTGTCGTTCGCGCGATCGCGCGCGCCTCGAGATCGGTGGTCCTGATCGGGGGAAGAGTGTCGGGGGCGGAGGTCGTCGTGACCTCGCAAACGGAAGCGAGCGATGACAGGTTCCCTTCTTCATCGAGCGAGCGGATTCCGACGTGGTAGGTCGTCGCGGGAGCTAGCCCCTCGAGGAGGAAGCTCTCCTGCGCCCCGGGCTCGCCCGGATCGGGAAGGCCCTCGACGATGAGCCCCTCTTCCCATGTCTCTTCGGCCAGCCCCTCTGCCGAGAAGCGTCCCAGGTAGCCGGAGACCGGCTCGCCGGGCGTGTCGTCGCGCGGAGCCGTCCAGCGCAGGAGCGCGCTCCTGTGTCCGGAGGCGACAGCCTGAAGATCATCGATGCCGGACGGAGGCTCCGTGTCGGGAGCCGGCTCCGTGCCGGCCGATGCCGCGTTCGAGAGGGGGCTCCAGTTGCCCGCCTCGTCGCCGACGCGCAGGGCGAAGTGATACCGGGTGCCGGGGCTCAATCCCGTGACCACGAAGCTCTCCGGCGCTCCCGGATTCGCGGGAGAGGGTTCGCCCTCGGCGCGGATGGCGTTGGGCCAGGTCGTCCCGTCGATCACCGTTGTGGCGTAGCGCAGATCGTAGCCGCTCGCGCGCCCCTGGATTCCGTCGTCACCGGTCGCGGTCCAGGCGAGACGGATCGACGTCTGGGTCGGCGACGAGGCCGCGAGGTCGTCCACGCCGGCCGGCGGAGTCGTGTCGGGGGGTTGGAGCGTCGTCGCCGAAGGGACGTTCGAGAGTCCGCTCCAGTTCGGGACCTCGTCGGCGACCTTGATCGCGAAGTAATATCGCGTGGCCGCCGCGAGACCCGGGACCGTGAAGGTCTCCGCCTCCCCGGCCGGCCGCGGCGCGGGCTCGCCGGTCGCGCGGGTGGCGCCGGCCCAGCTCGTCGCGTCGATGGGGGAGGTCGAGTACCGGATGTCGTACTGCGACGCGCGACCCTGGTTGCCGTTCGCCCCGACCGCCGTCCAGCTCAGGAGGATGCTCGTCGCCGTGGGCGACCCCGCGGCGAGCGTTGTGACGGGAGAGGGCGGGGGATTCGATTGGCCGGCGGGGAGAATCGCGAAGGCTCCGCCTCCATCGGCCGGAAAGGCGATCGATCCCGCGGAACCGGACTGCAGATCGTAGCCGATCAGCTGCGCGTCCTGAGCGACGTCATAGCCGTCGCCGGGGACCAGACCGAAGATCAGATGGTTGACCGTGGAAAGAGCCGGATGGGCGGAGAATGCCAAGGCTCCGCAGGCAAGGATGAGAGCGAGCCTCTTCCTCGTAGATCCTCCTTTGTGCCCTCGCCTTCCCGAGTCGATGGGGGCGCGTCGCCTGACCCACCCATCCCCTCCGCAGGTCCCGGCATCGCAAGGCGGGAGCCATCAAGAGCCGTTCGGGGCGGCTGTTTCCGGTATTCCGCAATTTGTTACGAGTCATTGGGTTGAGCGGCTGGCTGGGGCTCTGATTCGCCTGCGCGCGGCCCGGGATCGGATCCTTGGGATCTCGCTCGTTGCGATCCGGAATGAGGAGAGGGCAAGATGCATTGCACGCATCTCGGGCCTTCTTGGCCTCGGCGGCGGATGGACGAAGCGCGGCGGGGGATCGGATCGTCCCGATGGAAGGCGGATCGCCAATGCGGATCGCAGTCCTCTATCAGTACTTCAAGACGCGCGAGGGATTCGGGAGCACGCGCTCCTTCGAGTTCGTCCGCCGCCTTCGCGCGGACGGGCACGAAGTGCTCGTGATCACCTCGACCGCGCGTCTATCCGGCTTCGCGGGCAGGCCGCGCTGGGGCGTACTCGAAGGGGAAGCGGACGGCATCCCGATCTGGGCGGTTCCGTCCGCCTACAGCAACCGGATGCGTTTCGGCCGAAGGGTGTTCGAGTTTCTCCGCTTCGCCGTCGTCTCGAGCATGGCGGTTCTGCGCGCGCCGAGACCCGATCTGATCTACGCGAGCAGCACGCCCCTCACCGTCGCGATCCCCGCCCTCGCGGGCCGCATCCTGAGGCGCCTGCCGCTGCTCTTCGAGGTCCGCGATCTCTGGCCCGAGGTGCCGATCGGGATGGGGATCCTGCGCAACCGGATCGCGATCGTGCTTGCGAGGGGTTTGGCGAGGGCGGCGTACCGGCGCAGCGCGCGCGTGATCGCTCTCTCTCCGGGCATGCGGGATGGCATCCTGCGCTACGGCATCGAGCCCGGCCGGGTCGCCGTGATCCCAAACGGGGCGGACCTCGACCTCTTTCGCCCGGACGTCGACTGCGGGGACCTGAGGCGCGAGCTTGAGATCGAGGACGCCTTCATGGTGGTTCACACCGGGGCGATGGGAGTCGTCAACGGCCTCGAATTCATGATCCCTGTCTGCGAGCGGCTGGCGGCTCTCGATCCCCGCGTCGTCGTCTTCCTGGTCGGAGAGGGATCCCAAAGGCCGAGGCTCGAATCGCTCGCCCGCGACAGGGGGTTGGCGAATCTCCGGTTCTTCGGGCCTTTGCCGAAGACAGCGATCCGCCGATGGCTCGCGGCCGCCGATCTCGGGCTCATGCTGATCCGACGGATCCCGATTCTCGAGATGAACTCCGCCAACAAGTTCTTCGACTACGCAGCCGCAGGTCTCCCCTGCCTGATGAACTACGGGGGATGGAAAGCCGAATTGCTGCGCCGCTATGACGCCGGAGAGGCCGTGGAGACGGACGATCCCGGGCGGTTCGCCTCGGCGATCTGCGGCCTATCGGCCGACCCGGAGCGGCTCCGGAGGATGGGCGAGAAGGCGAGGCGGATGGCCGAGGAGGAGTTCGACCGCGACCGGCAGTACCAGGCCTTTCTGGAGGTCGTCCGGGCGGCCGCGGGGCCGCCCGCGGGGTCAGCGGACGGCCGCTGACCCCACGGCGAGGCCGGCCATCGCGATCTCGACCCTGCAGGGGCCGATCGCATCGAAGCAGAGGCTGCCCTTGTCGGAAGCGCGCTCGATCCGCCCTTCCGATTCGCCGATCCTGATGACGTAGTCCGCCTCGGGGATCAGGCCATGAATCATCTGGGGCAGCGGTAGCAACTCGCCGCTGATCCTGTACTCCATCTGCGGCTCGCCGTCGGGATTCCTGCCGAAGACGAAGACCCCCTCGCCGTCGATCTCGCACCCTACGGCGTTCGGCTCGTCGATCGCGCGCACCTCGGCCATGGTCCCGGCCGGCGTGCATGCCCAGAGCGCGTGCACGAAGTCGACGGTAGACGCCCGCGGGGCGACCGTCTCCACGCGCCACTGGCCGACTTCGTGGATGTCGGTGAACGCCCCCTGCGGCATGCTCTGCGGAGGGATGTTCTGGCCGTTGCCGTTGCCGTCATCCACCCAGAATTCGTATCCGGACCCACCGACCAGGCGGAGCGTGGCGTTCGCCGGAAGAACGGGAGCGCACCAGATCTTGCCTCCATACTGCACCGCGGGGGAGCCCGGCGGCTCGACGCGCTCGGTTCTGAGCGCATAGTACCTTGCGCGCGGGTAGGTGATGATGCGGTCGGGCACGGTCACGCTGAGCGGCTGGACTCCCTCCATGGTGGGGCGGTTGATCGTGTGGAGGAGCCAGCGCGCGCTGTTGTCGTCGTTGTTCTGGACGACCTTGTCGCGCACGACGAAGTAGCGGCCGAGCATCGCGACTTCCCGCACCTGCCTCTGGATCCGGCGCGTGGCGTTGGTCGAGTGGTAGGCCGAGCCGGGATTCAGGATCCCTTTGACGTAGTAGCTCTTCGCGCCGTCGTCCAAGGTCCTCTCCTCGAAGAAGACGATGTCAGCGGTGTCGTAGACGTTGTCGTCGGCCACGTCGCGGATGTGCATCGGGGGACCGGGCTCATCGTAGAGATAGTCCTGTCCCCATCGATCGCTCATCGTCGCCTGCTGCTCGTCGAGGACCACGACGGTGTTCGCCGCGATCGCCCTCGAGTTGTAGTTGCGCAGGTGCTCTTCGCCCGCCAGGTAGTAGCCGGACCGAATCGCCAGGGCCCCCCTGTAGTAGATCTCGAAGGCGAGCTGGTAGAAGTTCCAGTAGTCGCCGAAGAAGTCCCCCGCGTGGAGGGTGAAGTAGACGTCGTCGTTGTCGCCGTTCAGATTCCAGCCCGAGCGCAGGATCACCTTCTCGCTCCAGCTCGAGCCCGGCGGCTGGTCCTCGCCGCTGGCCCCATAGAACTTCGCGAGCGGAAGCGTCGACGGCTGCGAGGCGGGAAGATCGGGCCGCCAGAGCGTGCAGAGAAGTGCCCATTCGTAGCCGCCGTAAGAGCCGTTCCAGGGTCCGTTTGCGACGAGCCACTGGGCGTATCGATTCCCGCGAGCGGAAGCCAGGATGGCGAGAGACTCGTAGCCCCGGACGTAGACCGTGAAGTTGGTTCCGGACATCAGGCGCTGGCTGAAGCCGTCGGGCCTCCGGATGTGGAGCATGTACTGGGGCCAGTTGTCGATGTAGGACGCGCAGAGGCTCCAGTACTCCCCGAGACCCAGCTCGTCGAAGAGATGGAGATAGAAGGTGATCGCCTCCATGTCGACCTGGGTGTACTCGTTCCCTTTGTAGTAGCCTCCGTCGGGGAAGTAGAGCTGGCGGGTGGGCAGCACGCCTCCCTTCGAGGCGGCCGATCCGTTCGGCCAGGCGTATTCCCGCACTCCGCGCATCCTCCCGTCCCACTCGTCCACCATGGCCTGGCAGCGCTGGTTCTCGGCCGACGAGCCTTCCCCGTAGAAAGCGAGGCCGGCCAGACCGACGCGGCTCGCCTCGTTCGCCTCGAGGTTGTAGTAGACCGTTCTCTGGTTGCCGAGCGTGTAGCGAGGAAGGGCAAGCTGCCTCGTCGCGTTTCGCTGCGTCGGGGTGAGGTACTCGTAGACCCAATCGTAAGCGATCGTCCACTCGATGTGGCTCGTGATCCACTCGCCGCGGTCGATCGCCCAGATGAAGTACTGGGCCGCCTTGGTCGTGTAGGCGGAGTTCTGCTCGATCTTGCCGACCAGAACGAGATTCAAGACAGCATAGACGTTTGAGCTGCTCGGCGATCCCGCAAGGTAGCCGTCCGCGCGACTCTTGATCTCCTGGTACATGGCCGCCTTCGGGGAGCCGGGCGCGACCTCCGCGCGCAGCTGCGGCAGAAGAGTCTCCCTAAGGAAGAACCGCGGGTGAGGCGGAAGTCCTGAGAGGTCGACGGCCTGAGCGGCGGCCGGCGGCGGCACCGCCGCCAGCAGCATGCTGAGGGAAACTCCGCAGAGGAAGAGGGGCCGCGCGATCGCGCCCGTCCGATTGTGCAACCATCTGGGGGAGCAGACGATGGCTTTAATGGAGTATTGCAAAACGCCCTCCTTGCGGGTGCGCAGCCTGCCAAGCTCCGTTATCGGCCGGGCGGAGGAGAATCCGCACAGGCAACCTCGGCGCGCCGCGCCCGCCGCCGGCGCAACGCCCGCCTCATGAACCCGGAGACCTCCGCCTCCATCAGCATAGACGAGAAGCGCCCGAGTGGATTCCGGGCCAGAGCCTCCCCGATCCCTTTCCGGCAGAGGCGATAGGGGTCGTCCCCGGACCCGACGATCCCCGCTTCCCACGTGGTCGCGGAGCGATACCCCGCCTCCTTTGCGAGGCGCCGAGATCTCTCGTCGTGTCCGCCTCCCGGGTAGCAGAAGTCGCGCACCGGCGCGCGGAGCGCGTCCTCTATGATCCGCTTCGAATCCTCGATCTCGCGCCTCTGAACCTCGGGCGGCTCGCCCGGAAGATAAGTGTGCGAGATCGTATGGGATCCGATCGAGAAGCCGGAGGAGGCGAGCGCGCGGACATCCTCAGCGGTGAGGAGGGTGGGAGCCCCGGCTCCGGCCCGCGCCGGCGCGATCTCGAGAAGCTGTCCCACCCGCTCGACGATCCCGCCGATCTCGGCGATCGGACGCCGCTGGATGAGACGGATCAGGGCGTCGCAGCAGACCGCCCGTCTCTCGTCATCCGCCAGGCTCCAGGCGAGGGGTCGTCCGTCGATCGAGAGCGCGAGTTCCGGCGCATCGGTCCGCAGGATCGTCTGAGCCAGGAGATCGGTCCACAGGGGGCCGGTCCCCAGGATCCCCGCCGCCGTCACGTAGAAAGTGGCGGGCAGCCCGAGCCTCGACAGGACGGGCGCGGCCACGGTCAAGTTGTCGCGGTAGCCGTCGTCGAAGGTCAGCGCCACCAGATCGTGGGCCGGCACGCGATCCGACGCGATCCACCAGAGCATCTCCTCCAGATCCACCGCCTCGTGGCGGGTCGCGATCCACAAGGCCTGCCGCTCGAACTGCGATCGGGCCATCCCGATCCTGTAGGGAGAGAAGGGCTCCTCGTCCGGAATGACGCGGTGGTACCCCAAGATGATCCCGTACTTCCCGCCGAGCCGGCGTCGGATCGCATACCTGGAGGGAAGGCCGAGCGCCGTCGACGTCGAGCCGACGAGCCAGCGAATCGAGTTGCGGAGCCGCGACCCGGGAGCGCTCATGCTCCTCCGTTTCTCTCGGCCAGGATCTCCTCGTAGACCGCGCGCGTCCTTGAGGCGACGGTCGAGGACCTGAATCTCTCCTCGGCGACGGCGCGGGCCTTCCGCGACATCGCTTCCGCGTCCGATCCGCCAATGACGCGTAGGAGCGCGCCCGCGATCGATGCGTCGGACTTGGGGTCGACGAGGATCCCGCTCAGCCCGTCCTCGACCATGTAAGGGATCCCCCCGACGCGCGAGGCCACCACAGGCAGGCCCGCCGCCATCGCTTCCGCGATCGCGAGCGGCGCATTCTCCTGGAACGAGCAATGAGCGAGACAGGAGGCGGCCGCCGCCTCGCGCATGGTCTCGGCGCGGGATAGCAAGCCCAGGAAGCGCACTCTGGAAGCGATGCCGAGGCGCTCGGCGAGATTCCGGCAGCTCGCTCCGTAGGCGGTCTCAAGGCCACCCCCCACGATCGACAGCTCCGCATCCGGCCTCTCCCGGGCGATCCGGGCGAAGGCCGCGATGAGACCCCCGACATTCTTGAGCGGAGTGATCCTCCCGACGGCGAGGATGCGGCCCGGAACCGGCGCCCGTCGGATCTCGAAGAAGGAGTCGTCGACCGGATTGTCGATGCTCCATGTCCGCGAGCCGACGGTGCTCCCCAGGACCTCGGCGACGTAGGGGTTGATGACGATCAGATTGCGGGCCCGCCGTCTCCCGCGCGCCTCGAGCCGCCCCATCACGTAGGAGCGGACCGATCGGAATCTCCCCCTGTAGGCGATGTCTCGCTCCTGTATCCCATGGATCGTCAGCAGCGCCGGTCGGCCCCGATGAGGGACGAGGTGGGCCCAGTTCTGGATATGCACGATGTCATGATCGATTTCCGACAGCTTGCGGGCGACCTGACGGGGACTGATCCAGGCATATCCGATGCCGGGCCCCCAGCGGCGCGATCTCGGCAGATGGTGCACCTTGATCCTGCCCGATCGAGAGGTTCGCTCGGCGTCGACCGCGGCGGCCGGCACGACGACCTCGATCTCGAGGTCCGGGAGGAGGGCCAAAGCACTGACGAGGGCCACGGTGACGCCGGCAATCCCGCTCGGGATCCGTTCGGGGTCCTCGGGGTACTGGGCCACCATGGCGACCTTCATGCGGTGTCCTTTCGTCCGTCTGAGTCAGACCAGTCTCCAACAGGAACGCGTGGGATGCCACGGGGTATCCTCGCGCATGGCCGGGCCGCCCCCCGGCCTGGTCGGGCGGAGGGGGCGCGCAGCCGCTATGTCCGCTCCCGCCGGCGCGCCGGGCGGAAGACGGGTCGGTTGACGGGCGGCCAACCCGATGCTAGCATGCCGCACATGCGGTCGTGAGGCGTAACCCATTGTATTTCAACGCTTGAGCCCAATTGTCGGGGGAGGGAGGGGCGATCGGGTGCGGATCTCGAGGATCATGGCCCTTCTCGCTCCGCTCCTCCTGCTCCTCGCTTCCGCCTCCGCCTCCTGGCAGCTCGATCTGAGCCCGGCCCGCTGCGTCAGCGCCATCATGATCGAGCCGACGAGCGGCCTCATCCTCTACGAGAAGGAAGCCGATCTCCCGCGGGCCCCCGCGAGCATCGCGAAGCTCATGCTGGAGCTCGTCGTCCTGGAGCGGGTCGATAGCGGGGAGATCCGCCTCGACGAGCCGATCCGCGTCTCCGCCTGGGCCAGCAAGATCGGGGGCTCGCAAGTCTATCTCGCCGAAGGGGAGGCCTTCACGCTCGAGGAGCTCCTCAAGGCGGTCGTGATCTCCTCGGCCAACGACGCGTGTGTCGCCGTGGCCGAGCATGTCGCGGGATCAGCGGAAGGGTTCGTCGATCTCATGAATGCCCGGGCGCGGGAACTCGGGCTCGCCAACACGAGCTACATCAACGTGCACGGCCTCGATGACGAGCCGGGGCAAGGGAACGTGACCACGGCCCGCGACATCGCCGCGATCGCCCGGCACCTCGTCGAGATGTCCCACGTCCTCGAATGGTCGAGCATCGAGGAGGACTACTTCCGCGGCGGGACGTTCAAGCTGGACAACACGAACAAGCTGCTCGGCCAGTACCAAGGGCTGGACGGGCTCAAGACCGGCTACACGAGAAAAGCGGGATTCTGCCTCTGCGCGACGGCGCAGCGCGGCGGGATGCGGTTGATCACCGTCGTCCTGGGGGCGGAGTCGAACAGGCTGCGCTTCCAGGAATCGGCCCGGCTCCTGAGCGCAGGCTTCTCCCAGTTGCGCAAGAGCGTCCTCCTCGCGGGAGGACAGCCGGTTCCCGGCGGGGTGCCGATCATGGGCGGACGCAAGACCCGCGTCGAGGCGGTCGCCGCCGCTCCGCTGGCGGTCGTGCTCCCGAGGCGGGTCGATCCTCCGAGGACCGTTCTCGTTCCCGCCAGGGGGCTGCGCGCCCCGATCCAGCGGGGCGACACCGTGGGCGTCGTCGAGGCGCGTCTCGAGGAGGGAGGCGTGGTCAGCGTTCCCGTGGTGGCCGCGGCGGAGGTCAAGAGGGCGACGATCTTCCAGACGATTGCCCGGGCTCTCGGCGGGGGGCGCTCCTGATGCGCCGGCCGGGCCGCGCTCCGCGCCTCGCCCGTCTTGTTCCGCTGGCGCTCGTCTTCCTCGGGCTCCTCCTGACCTTGCACGAGGACGCCCTCGCGGGCCGCGCCCGCAAGCAGAAGCGCCGCCCTCCGCGGCGGAGCGCCGCGGTCCAGCGTGGCCCGACCTTCGACGCGGCGCTCGTGATCGACTCGGCGAACGGAACCGTCCTCTTTCAGAAAGACCCTCACGCGCAGCGGACCCCGGCCAGTCTGGCCAAGATGATGCTCGAGCTGATCGCTCTGGAGTCGATCCGGGAGGGGGAGATCTCCATCGACGACATCGTGACCGTCACCCCGGAGGCGAAGAAGGTCCGCGGCACCCGTGTGCGCCTGCGGCCCGGGGAAGCGGTCACGGCGGGCGACCTGCTCAAGGCCACCGTGATCGCCTCGGCCAACGACGCGGCAATCGCGCTGGCGACCCACATTTGCGGCTCCACGGAGGCCTGCGTGGCGCGGATGAACCGCCGCGCGCGCGAGCTGGGCATGCTCTCGACGCGCTACGAGAATGTCCACGGCCTGGACAAGGGAGGCGAGCCGGGCAATGTGACGACGGCCTGGGACCTTGCGATCCTCGCCCGCCGGCTGATCGACCTGCCGGAGGCGCTGGATCTCTCGAGCACGGTGGAGGCGACGATCCGCAGCAAGCAGAGGATCCATACGACCAACCGGCTACTCACGCGCTTCCCGGGTTGCGACGGCTTGAAGACCGGCTACACGGGGCGGGCGGGGCACTGCCTCGTGGCCACGGCCGAGCGGGACGGGATACGGCTGATCTCCGTGGTTCTCGGCGCATCCGGCAATCGAAGGCGCTTCGCGGAGTCCGCCGATCTCATGAGCAAGGCCTTTGCGGAGTGGCAGAAGGTCCGCGTCGTCGCCAAGGGACAGGACCTCGGGGAGGATCTCGCGGTCCGGATGGGATCCAGGGACTCGGTGCCGCTCGTCGCCGGGGATGATCTCGATGTCCTCGTGCCCGCGAAGCGAGCGGGCCAGATCAGAGTGGCGATCGCCGCGCCCCCCAGCACCCGCGCTCCGATCGCGGAGGGATGGACGCTCGGCCGGGTGCAGGTCCTGGTGGGCGACAGCGTCGCGGCGGAATGCGCGGCGCTCGCGGGGACGACCGTTCCCCGCTCGTCCGTGGCGCGGCGGCTCAACGAGATGCTCCAACCCTAGACGAAGGATCTCGCCGTGGAAGTCCGTCTGGCGGGGCAGAACATCGACAGGGACCTCCTGCTCGAGATCAGGGCGGCCCTTCGCCTCGCCGCGCGCATTCCCGGCGGCCTATCGCCCGAAGGCGATGCCGCGCGGGCGGAGGCGGAGCGGCTTCTGGCGGCGGACAACTGGACCCCCGAGACCCTCTCGGCCGCCTACGCGAGAATCAGCCGCGACCCGCGTCCGGTTCACGAGCTGCGCGCAGCCGCGAGGAGAGAGGTGGACGCGGCCCGCCGGTCGAACAGCAAGATCATCTTCGGGCTCGGTCACGCCTCCGTGGCCGAGCACGCCGTCTTCAATCTCGACATTCTCGGGATCTCCAGACTCTGCGTCGAGGAGATCGAGAAGATGCGCCTCTGCTCCTACACCGAGAAGTCGCAGCGCTACATCCTGCTCGACGAGGACTTCGTCGTTCCGGAGGAGGCGCGGGCCGCCGGAATCGAGGCAGACTTCAGGAAGCTGCTGCGGGAGCAGAACGAGTTCTATAGGAACGCGTACGAGACGCTGCGTCCCTGGATTCTCGGCCGGCACGCCGCGGGCGCGGGATCGCAGAGCGAGACGCGCCGCCTCGAGGGGCTCGCGAAGGAGGATGCGCGCTACGGCCTCTCGATGGCGACCACCGTCCAGCTCGGGGAGACGATCAACGCGCGCAACCTCGAGGCCTTGATCGCGAGGAGCGCGGCTCATCCGCTGGCGGAGCTCAAGTCCTTCGCGAGGTTGCTGCGCCAAGCGGTTCAGGATGTCGCTCCTTCGGTAGTGAAGCACACCGAGCCCTCGGAGCACCTCCGCCGCACGCCGGAGGCGCTGCGGGAAGTCGCGGCGGGGACCGGCGGCGACGGAACGGCGGGCGGAGACGTCGTCCTGCTCGACTGTCCCGAGGATGCCGAGGCGCGCGTGGTGGGGGCGATTCTCCATACCTACGGCGCGAGGGACGCCCGCGCGTGCAGGAGACGCGCGCAGGAGCTTGGCCCCGAGGGACGTCTCGGTCTGATTCGGACCGCTCTAGAGAGACTCTCGCCGCATGACTCCGTCCTGCGCGAGTTCGAGCACGCCTCGCTCTGCTTCGAGCTGGTCGTCTCTGCGGCCTGTTTCGCGCAACTCAAGAGGCACAGGATGGCCACCCTGACCGCCCAGGAGTACGATCCGGCGCTCGGAGTCACGATGCCCCCGTCATTCGAATCGACCGGCCTCGCGGAGCCGTTCGAGAAGCTGCGAGCGAGCACCGAGTCTCTTCATGACCGGCTGCGCGCGGCCGCCGGCCCCCGCGTCGCCCCCTACGTCCTGCTGAACGCGCATCGAAGAAGGGTCCTCTGGCGGGTGAGCGCCAGGGAGCTCTATCACGTCGCCCGCCTGCGCTGCGATGCCCACGCGCAGTGGGACATCCGGCGAATGTGCGACGCGGCGATCTCGCTCGCCCGTGAGCGGATCCCGTCCCTGCTGCTGCTCGCCTGCGGGAAGGACCGATTCGAAGAAGTGCGGCGCTCGGTGTTTCCCGAATCGGCGTGATCGTCCTCGTGCCGGCGCCCCTACCGGATGAGCTGGACCCAGGTCTTGAACGGATCGTTCCCGCACGCCTCGAGCATCTCGAAGATCGCCATCTCGACGCAGGTGCGCTTCACGCCTTCCTCCACGAGGCGCTCGATCCCGACCTCCCTGTTGACGGGCGAGCGAGAGGAGACGGCGTCGGTCGCGATCTCCACGTGGTATCCCTGCTCGAGGAGGTGGAGAGCGGTCTGATGGACGCAGACGTGGGTTTCCATCCCGCAGAGGACGACCTGACGGCGCCCCGTCGCATCGAGGGCACTGCGGAAGGGCTCGTGCAGCATGCACGAGAAGGTCATCTTCTCGATCGGCTCGAAGGGGTGCCGGACCCCGGCGCCGGGAGCGCCTTCGCGGATCGCCTCGACGATGCCTGGGTCGGTCTCCCCGAGCCCCCTGCGGTACTGCTCGGTGATCAGAACCGGCGCCCCGACGATCCGGAATCCGCGGATCAGCCGGGCGATCTGGGTGAGCATTCCCGGGGCATCGTGGATGGCGGGGAGGAGCTTGGACTGGACATCCACGACCACGAGCACCGCCTGATTCCTGTGAAGCATCGATCACCCTCCTGATGCCGGCGATCGTACCACGTCCCGTTGCCGTGTGGCGTTGGATTGGTGTAAGCTCCCCTGTTGATTTTGGCGACCATGAAACCTCGGACTGGCCGGCGGGATCGGCGGCGAGCCGGCCCGCGGGGCCAGATGTGGAGAAGGAGAGGAAGAGAGATGAGTGTTCGTGTCGGACAGATGGCGCCCGACTTCAAGATGCAGGCGCTCGTGGGCAAGGAGTTCCGTGAAATCAGCCTGGCCGAATACCGCGGGAAGTGGGTGGTTCTGTTCTTCTATCCGCTCGACTTCACGTTCGTCTGCCCTACCGAAGTGACGCAGTTCAGCGACAGGCACGAGGAGTTCGCCGCCCTCGACGCGGTCGTCGTCGGCGGGAGCACCGACAGCGTTTTCTCGCACCAGGCGTGGACGAAGCAGATCGGCGAGTTGAAGTATCCGCTCTTCAGCGACCTGACGCGCGAGACTTCCCGGCGCTACGGCGTCCTGATGGAGGAGAAGGGGATCGCCCTTCGCGGGACTTTCATCGTCGATCCGGAGGGGAAGCTGCGCTGGTCGGTGATCCACGACCTCGGCGTGGGCCGGAACACCGATGAAGTCCTTCGCGTTCTTCAGGCGCTCCAGACGGGCGAGAACTGCCCGGTCAACTGGAAGCCCGGACAGAAGACCCTCGGGAAGTAGAGCCGGATCGCCGAGATGAGCAAGAGGACTCGGAGCGCGGTCGGATCACTCCTCGCGGGGGCCTCCGCGCTCCTGTTCCTGACCACCTGTTCGGATGACAAAGGAAAGCCCCAGCAGCCGCTTCCCCCCGTGAGCGACTACGCCTTCTCGCTGCTGGACGTGAACACGAATTCGGCGACACACGGGCAGAGGATCTCGCCCGCGGGATTCCCGGGCAGGCCGGTGGTCCTGCTCGCGGGCTCCGGAGGGTGAGACTTCTGCAGGGTGCAGTTCGCAACCCTCGCAGACAGTTCGCTTGGATGGCAGGCGGCAGGCGTCGATGCCGTCGCCCTCGGCGTGCACATGATCGGCTCGGAGTCGTGGATCGACCAGATGACTCAGGGCCGGGCGATGCCGCTCCTGCAGGACGACAGCCAGACGCAGGCCATGGCGAGCCGCGGGATCCACAAGGACGATCTGCTGATCCTCGACCGCGCGGGGAACCGGTGGAAGCAGGTGCCGCTGACCAACAACTTCAACCTGGCAATCCCGCACGTCCCCGACACCGTCCTGGCCTGGGTGCGCCGCGTGCCCTGAAGCCGGCGCGCCCGCCCGCTTCTCGAATCCAGTCGAACGCGTCTAGAGGGCGGCCGGCGCGCCCGGGGCGCCGGTCGGCCGCTCCGGGAAGGCCGTCCAGTATCCTTCCATGATCCTCAGGAAGATCTCGACGCCGATCGGCATCGCCTCCTCGTCGAAGTCGAACCGCGGGCTGTGATGAGGGTGGGCGGTTCCCCCGGCGTCATTCCCCGCGCCGAGAAAGAGATAGGCACCCGGAACTTCCCGCAGGAAGAAGCTCATATCCTCGCCGCCCATCGAGACGAGATCGCGCACGACGTTCTCAGGGCCGACGACCTCCGCGGCGAGGGCGGCCGCGAAGTCCGCCATTCGGGGGTCGTTCACGGTCGGCGGGTAGTGCTCCTTGAAGACGAACTCGCATCGGGCGCCTAGAGCCGCGGCCACTCCCTCCGAAACCTCGCGCAGCCGGCGGATCAGCTTCTCGCGAACGTCGCTCCGAAAGGCGCGGATCGTGCCGCGCAGATGCGCGGTCTCGGCGATCACGTTGAAGGCCTGTCCCGCGTTGAACTGCCCGATCGAGAGGACTGCCGTCTGGATCGGATCGGCGTTTCGCGAGACCACCGTCTGCAGCGCGACCACGATCTGGCTCGCGACGACCACGGCGTCGACCGCCTCGTGCGGGTAGGCCCCGTGTCCGCCTCTTCCGTGGACGATGAGGTCGAACTCGTCGGCAGCCGCCATCATCGGCCCCGAGGTCACGGCGACTCTTCCCGTCGGCAGGCCGCTCCACAAGTGGAGCCCGAAGGCGGCCTCGATCGGAGGGTCCTTCAGGATCCCTTCCTGGATCATCGGCGCCGCGCCGCCGGGCCCTTCCTCCGCGGGCTGGAAGACGAAGCGGACCGCCCCCCGAATCGAGGCGGGCGATCGCGCCGCGAGGCGGGCCGCGTGGAGCAGGATCGCGATGTGCCCGTCGTGGCCGCAGGCGTGCATCACGCCGGGGACGCGGGAGGCGTAGTCGGAGGCGCTCTCCTCCTGAACCGGCAGGGCGTCCATGTCCGCCCTGAAGAGAATCGCCCGGCCCGACGCGCCCGGAGGCTCGAGCAAGGCCGAAACGCCGGTTCGGGCGATCCCGGTCCGCACATTCCCGTACGATTCCGACAGGCGCTCTGCGATCTTCGCCGCGGTTCGAGTCTCCTTGAAGCCGAGCTCCGGGTGGGCGTGAAGATCGCGTCGGAAGAAGACCATCTCCTGCCGAAGCGAGAGGACGCTCTCGCGAATCGCCGGGCGCCGGTCGTCTCTCTCAGCCATGAGTCCGCCTTTCAGCGCGAAGCCGGCCGACAGCCATGCCGGATCACCGCGGGTTGGAGACGAAGTCCGCGATCTCCTGGATGACGCCGGGATCGACGCTCCCGCGCGCCATGAGGCTCGCGGGCGTCGGGTCCCCCTTGATCGGGATGAAGAGGTGGCCAAGATCGGGGCGCTCGATGATCTTCACATTCGTCTTCCCACCGCGAAGGGCCGCATCCCTCCACGATTCGACATCGAGCGCGGTGACCTGATAGTCCTTCGTCCCCCTCATGATGAGGACCGGACCCCTGAACGCCGCGAAGTCCTCCGGCAGATCCCGACTTCGGTAGTCGCTCAAGTACCGGCCGCTCATCCCGAGGATGAGACGCGCGGGCGGGATATGGCCAGCCGCCACGCTGTCGAGCTGGGCGAGGAGCAGTCGCAGGCCGGTTTCCTGGCTGGGGGTCGCGATCTCCTCCCGCCTCGCGAGATCGCCCAGGTAGACGATCTGGTCTCGCAGGATCAGGTCGAGCGGCCGGAGCGAGCCGGCGAGGATGACGAGACCCGCCACGCCGCCGTCGGCCCGGGCGATCGCCGGAGCGAGACAACCGCCGAGGCTGTGTCCGACGATCCAGATCCGCCGGCTGTCGATTCCCATCTGGGAGCGGAGAACCTGAAGCGCGGCGAGCGCGTCGTCGATGACTTCCTCCTGGACCGTCACCTCGAGCGGGGGGGTGGTCTCAGGAGCGACGAGAGTCCTCTTGTCATAGCGCAGGCTCGCGATCCCGAAGACGGCGAGGCCGCGCGCGAGCTCGCGGAAGGGTCGATTCGGGCCGATCGTCTCATCCCGGTCCTGCGGTCCCGACCCGTGCACGAAGAGCACGGACGGATAGGGGATGGTCTGCCCCCCGCGCGGCAGAGCGAGCGTTCCTCCGAGAACGATGCCGCCCGATGGGACATCGACCGGCCGCTCCTCGAAGAGGGCCCGCGCGGGGCCGCCCGGCCCCTCGGGGACCGACTCCCTCTCGATCCGCGGGGGCGCGGGACGGGGCTCGAGAATCTCCGCCACGGGGTCCTCTCCTCGCGTGTAGCTGAATCCCTGGGAGGGGATCTCGATCGCGGAGATCTCTCCTGACGGATCGACGCGGAGAATCTCGATCACGGAAGCGATCCGGATCTCGATCGATCGCGATCCGTCCGGCTCCGGGTCACCGGGAAGGACGAGCGCCGTGAGGAGGGCGCCCACCTGGGGGACGATGACCTGCAAGGTCTCCGGCCGGAAGCCGCCGCCGGCCGATCTCATCGCGAGAAGCGAGAGGTGGTTGGCGAGCATGTTGTCGAGAACGTGCACTTCGCCCGATGCATGCAAGGCGCGGCGGAGATCGGCGCCGGAGGCGCTCAGCTCGACGATGACCGAGTCCCCCGCCCGCGAAGCGCGAATGGTCTGCGCCTGGCCGCCCACGGTCGCGTGCAGCGTGTAGTCCTTGAGAGAGAACGTGCCCGGATCGACCAGCAGCCGCTGCTTCATCTCGACCGATCGATACGGAAGCTCGATCCGGGCCTCGGCCTCGACCGCCACGGATCGCTCCTCGGGATGTTCCGCGATCGTGTAGCGCTCGGTGCCGATCCTCTTTTCGGCCTGCAAGAGCGTGAAGACACGCTCCTCCTGCGCAGCGACGGCCCAGGCCGCGAGGGCCGCGAGGGCCGCAAGGGCCGCAAGGATGGCGGCCCAGAGGCACCCCATGTGGAACGAGGAGCACTGCCGCATGGATCGACCTCCCGTCGGGATCCCCCGTAGGGAGCGTAGCGAACCGCATCTGCCCAGGCAAAAGCCAAGTTCACCGGAAGTGGACGGAGGAGTATCCTTCTCTCTTGAACGCCGCGCCTCGCGGCGCGAAGGAGGCTCCCACCCGGATGGCTGGCAAGAAGGAAGGACCGGACCGGAATCCACCCCTCTCCGATGAGGTCATGGACCGCATCGACAGCGCATGGGACGCGCTGGAGAAGGG
>Ga0194125_10000285_pt1 | contig 83442 bp, 107 predicted proteins | sample TA2KigC250mmetaG_FD_148626 | JGI IMG/M metagenome (GOLD analysis project Ga0194125, IMG submission 148626) | Freshwater microbial communities from Lake Tanganyika, Tanzania - TA2015034 Kigoma Deep Cast 250m | ecosystem: Environmental > Aquatic > Freshwater > Lake | place: Tanzania: Lake...
TTCAAGGAGACTATAGTCATACTCCTGAAATTAAAAGTATTTTTAATACAAGTGATTTAGCTGCTCAACAAAAATATTTAGCAAAATTTAGTAAAAATACGCCCAGTCATATAAATGTTCGCTACAACGTAGCAAAAAACCCAAATACACACCCAGACATTCTTCATAAACTAGCAGTAGACTCTGACGAATATGTTCGCACAGGCATAGCAGAAAACCCAAATACACACCCAGACATTCTTCATAAACTAGCAGTAGACTCTGACGAAGATGTTCGCAGAGGCATAGCAGAAAACCCAAATACACACCCAGACATTCTTCATAAACTAGCAGTAGACTCTGACGAATATGTTCGCAGTAACGTAGCAAAAAACCCAAATACACACCCAGACATTCTTCATAAACTAGCAGAAGACTCTGACGAAGATGTTCGCTACAATGTAGCAAAAAGCTCAAATACACGCCCAGACATTCTTCATAAACTAGCAGTAGACTCTGACAAATATGTTCGCACAGGCATAGCAAAAAACCCAAATACACACCCAGACATTCTTCATAAACTAGCAGTAGACTCTGACGAATATGTTCGCACAGGCATAGCAGAAAACCCAAATACACACCCAGACATTCTTCATAAACTAGCAGTAGACTCTGACGAAGATGTTCGCAGAGGCATAGCAAAAAACCCAAATACACACCCAGACATTCTTCATAAACTAGCAGTAGACTCTGACGAATATGTTCGCACAGGCATAGCAGAAAACCCAAATACACACCCAGACATTCTTCATAAACTAGCAGTAGACTCTGACGAAGATGTTCGCAGAGGCATAGCAAAAAACCCAAATACACACCCAGACATTCTTCATAAACTAGCAGTAGACTCTGACGAATATGTTCGCAGAGGCGTAACACTAAACCCACAATTCAAAAATTTACCGCTAGAAATACAACAAAAAGCAAGACCACTTGTAAAGACACCTATTCAAAAAATTATTGCCATGATTAATGATGGCGAAAATAACCCAGACTCTGCTCGTCAAGCAACAGAAGAACTAAAATTACGCCGCCAAGAAAAATACGACAAAATTCTTTCTCCAGAAGGAAACTTAAGTGATATTCAGCATTTATCTGAATCACACGATAATGATATTGCAAAACGAGCTAGAGATGAGTTGAAGCGCAGAGGATTACAAAAATCTCTTAAAAAATCAGACTCTCCTAAACACCTAATCCATTTCTCTACTACCCCTAAACTCACCACCCTAGACCCAGAGTTTCAAGGGACGGCGGGCAGGCACTCTCCTGAGACTAAGCACGGCAAACCCACCCACCCTAGAGTCTACTTCTATGAAGAAGGTACGCCGACAGAGTCAGTAGTGACAGGTGGAGCTAAGTCAAAATATATCATCAAACACCCCGGAGATGATAAAATCATTGATATTGCTAAAGACACCGAAGGCTTACAACAACAAGCTAAGGAGCAATGGCTGCAGAAACCAATTGGTAGTATGCAGGATGCTTACTTTAAGTTGTTGAAAGATAAAGGTTATTTAGGCTTTAAGAACTCGGCAAGTGGTCTTCCTAATGTAGTGGCGATGTTTCACGCAACCCCGGTACACGCAGAAGTCCCCATGCCAAAAGATATGTCAGCAAACCCAGATTGGACAAAGGCGGAAGTACCTATGAGTCTCAAAAAGTCAGATGTAAAAGAAGCCGTAGAGAAAATCAAAGGCCCCGCCAAAGTTAATGAAGTCCTAGACGCTGCTCAACCTGACATGCGCTCTAAAATTCTCGCTGCTCTTCGTAAAGAGAAACTTGCTAAGATGAATGGTACAGGAATCCCTGGGACTGGTGGAGCCACCCCTCCTGCAATGCGTCCACCTGTACCCGCAGCTCCTGCATCTATGGCTATGTCAAAAGCCGATGAGTCTGAAAGCCATATGGCTAAAAAAGACCTCAAAGACATCATGGAGTATGCTCAAGCTCTTGATAAGATGGTTGTTGAATCAGAAGACCTTGAGGATTGGGTAGACTCAAAGATTACAGTTGCAAGACAGTATCTTTCTGATATTGCTCATTATTTGTCATACGAGCATGGTCAACCAACTGAAGAGTTGGACAAAGGCGACGTTGTTAGTATAAAAGACAAAAAAGTCATTTCAACTGACACTAAAGCAGCTCCTAAAACTATGGTTGCCAAACAACCAACTGCCGCTGTTTACAAACGAGGAACGGAACTCGCAATTGATAGTGGTTGGAAAGGCGATGCCGGAAAAACAGGCGGAAAGCCTGACCTTTCTCTTGTAAAGTCTAAAGCTAAGTTCGAGCGTTGCGTCCTTGCCGTTAAACAAAAATCAAAAGACAAAGTTAACCCATGGGCAGTCTGCCATGCTTCCGTTGGTGATGCTAAAAAATCAGAAGACCTCGAAAAAGCTGAAATGAAGGTTAAAGAGCAAGAGAAGCCCACGAAGGGAATGCCTCAAGCTAAGCAACTCAAGGCCGATGCCGACTTAGAGAAGATTAAAGAAGGCGCAGAAAACGTAGCTAAGGCTGCGGATAAAAAAAAAAAGTGAACTGAACAAATCAGGTTATTTCAAAGAAGACAAGAAGACTCAACTTCCCAAGTGGCATGACCCTCTCAAAGAACAGAGAGAGGCCGCTGCACAGGAAGAACGTGAGTTGCGCCCAGAAAGCAAAATGCACATTTGGGCTGAACTTGAGCGTCATCACCAAATGTCTGAAAAGCCTAAAACTCAAAAGCCAAAAGAAGAATTAGAAAAAGGCAAGAATGTTCGCAAGCAGCGTGAAGCTGTATTTGGAGGATGGAAGACATCTGCAGGTTCACCCCGTAGAGAAAAACAAATTTCTGCCCTTGCTGATATGATTAAGAGAAGGTTTGGATTAGAAGCTCAACGCGCCCCCGGTAAAGTAGCTGCATCTGGCAAGGTAATCGACAAACCAAGCTTTCATGACAATGTTGTTGAACATATCGGAAATCCCGACTCTCTCGCTCATGAAGTTGGTCACCTATACCAATACGGCAAAGACATGGAGTCTATCGACCCTCGTAAAGAATTTAAAACCAAAGAACAATCACTCGGTGATTGGCAAAAAGACATGGACGCTCATTGGGGCGACCTAAATGTCAAGCATGGTTATAAAAAACAAGCGCAAACGGCAGAAGAGTATGAGCCAACTGCTTTAGAAAACTACTACCGCCGCAGAGCAGGCTTGCCGACTCATCAAAAAACGGCATCCACCGAAGAAGAAAATAGAATAGAGTCTGAAAAAAGAGGCAAAAAATACAAAAAGCCAGCAATTTCAAGAACTCAAGCAGTTGACGACCCCTCTAAAGAAATTGTTCAAAAGGTAAAAGTTAAAGGTAAAGACGGCAAAGAGAAAGAAGTTTGGTTGACTGGTTCTATGAAGAACCTAACAGATAAGACAAGAGAGCTTGTAGACCAAATTGACAGGGGCGAACTTATGTTAGACCCAACCCGTGGGTATGTTGAGGGTACATCTGTTGACGCTAAGATTAACCGCCGCGCCCGTGCAGCTTCTAAGGACAAGACACGTAAAGACGCCGACACTCTTATGCGCTCAGACGAAGTCCTTGAGAAAAAACTCATCATTGGCGAAAACAAACCATCAAAGGCAACTAAGAAGGCAACCCCAGAAAAGCACAAGGCAATTATGGATAAACTTAGTGCTGCTCTCGATACGATTCAAATAGACACCTCCCCTGAAGCTGTAAAAGAGCGTAAAATGCTACTTGAACATGTAAAACACAAGCTTAAGGGAAGAAAATAATGTATTACTTCCAAGTAAAACCCTTAGACCTTTTTGATGAACCTAACGATATTGCGCCGTTAGAGTATTGGGAAGTCACACAAGACTCTCCAGTAAGGCTGTCGTTCCAAATTATGATTTCAGACGCTCTTCCCCTAAGACGCTTTATGGTGCCAACTGGCCAAGTCGTCAAGGCTAAGTTTCAACGAGCTAAGGTTGCTAAGCTAGGTCAAGCTGCTACGTCTCAGACGTTTGAGGTGCAAGCTCTGCCTATGGCCATGGACAGAAGCATCTGGACAATGAACTTGACTGCTGACCAAGTTAATACCCTTGTTGGCGGTACTGTTCAGTTCAATATCTACAATGGTACAACACTCGTACAGACTATCAATGTACCTTATATGATTAAGAAAATTCTAACAGGGGCGGGCTGCTAATATGTCAGACCAATATCCGCTTGGCTATAACCCCGCAGGATTAGAGCCCTATAGAGGCGACTACAACACATATCCAATTCATTGTAAGTCAGATATGGAGACAATCGAAGGAGCCTTTAAAAGATTCCTTCCGTTGCCAACCATTCATGACCTTAGAAAGTTTGCACTGTTTGGACTCAAGAGACTTGTTGACCCAGAGCAACTTGAAGAGATTGACGATGCCTTCTTGACTCAGTATCTTACGTCAGCCATCAATGAGATTGAGATGTCGATGGGGATGTTTCTTTCTCCATGCGAGCAGACTCTTGTGTTTGACTACACAGAAGGTATGTTTGCTAGTAACTTTAGCGGCTTAAAGATTAAGCAGTTTCCTGTGACAGATATTTTGTCAATGAAATTAAAGTTTTCTCATGCAATGAATGACTTGCCTATCAACGAGTTCACGTTGCCACCTTCTTGGATTTCTTATAGAAACAGAAGAATCAACGTCTTGGCTGACTTAGGTACTATTAAAACAACAGCACGCGGGGGCGACGGAACGGTGTTCAGTTTTATGGCTGGCTATGCTCCCCAAGCCTTCCGTCCTAATATGATTTCTGTAGAAGTATTGACTGGTTTCCCAGAAGGCAGAGTGCCTGCTATTGTAGTTGACTTAGTTATTACTGTGGCAAGTATTCGTCTTTTGACAGACATCGTTCCGATGCTTTTCCCTTACAGTTCAGTCAATGTAAGTATTGATGGTGTAAGTCAGGCTGCGTCACTGCCTGGGCCAAATTTTCTATTGAACAGATTGCAGGCACTTGAAAAGAAGCGACTAGAGCAAGAGTCAGCCATCAAAGCAAGTATGGGGCAACAAATTAAAGTAGGCTTCATCGGAGCTTGACAGTTTGATTTATCTGTGGCATCGTTAAGATGCTTCGGAGGCTTGGAGTCCGTTCAGTTTTTATTGAACGGGCTTTATTTTTTGCTAAAGTTTATTTTTTGACCTCCGATAAGTATTATGTAGGGGGTGGCTTATGATTAAGTTTGAAGGTAAAAAAATGTCTCCAAAACAATACGCACAAGAAGTGTTGCAACAAACACTTCTTGTAAGAATAGAGGCGGAGCTGTGCTCTTCCTCTAGAGATGAGGAAATGTCTGCAATGACGGACAAAGAAAGGGAAGAAATGATGAGACAGATTGACCTTTTGGTTGCTAGGGCACTGAAGGTGGTTGGAGGAAAAAACAAATGAAAGTTTTTGTTTATAGAAATCTTCACAAGGGCTGTCTGAGTGTAAAAGCCCTTGAGGGCGAAAAAAAAGGCAGAGTAATTGCTCACGTAGACGAAATTACGCTGTCTAACTGCCAACTCAAAGTTAGTCAAGCGGGCCGCGCTAGAGTGCTGCGCGAGCGTCAAAAAAATGTCCACGCAGGCGTAAAGGGCGAGTGGAGTCAAGGGCTTAATTTTGTGATTGAGTCTATGACCAAAGTACGATACAACCCTTATGAAGTTTCTACATTTGTAGAAACAAACACAGGAAATCCAGTGCTTACGGCAAAAGAAGTTTTTATTAGCAAAAATGGAGTTTTTGTTAATTTTTAATTAAAGTTTATTCACTGACTGCCGATAAGTATTATGTAGGAGGTGAGTTATGAGATTAGTAAATTTAACACCACATACCGTCAATGTGATTAACGGCCAAAACTACGCCAGTGAAGGCGTAGTCAGAGTTTCTGAAACAGAAACTCAAGTTGGAGAAGTTGGCGGAATCCCGCTCTTTTCCAAGGTTTTTGGAAAAGTTGTTGGCTTGCCAGAGCCAACGGAAGGCACAATGTTTATTGTGTCTGCTCTTGTCAAGGCTGCTTGCCCTGACAGAAAGGACTTACTTGTCCCTACCAAATTGGTAAGGGACGAAAAAGGCAACATTATTGGTTGCTGTGGCTTTGCTGTTTAATGCTTTATTAACTAAAGGGGGTTTTATGACAATCAATGACGAGTTCTTCAAGAAGACACAAGAAAACCTTAAGAAAATCAAAGCGCAAAACAATAAATATACACTCAAAACGTATAACATTGACGGCAAGGCTGAAGCAGAAGAGCTGCCGTCAACTCAACCTGTCACCCCAGAGCCAACAGAAACCCAAGACAATGTTGTTTCTCTTGATGCCTTCAGAAAAAAACAAGTTGCAAGTCAGACCAAAACCAGTAGAGTTGAGCTGTCCATTGAAGAAAGAATGAAACGAGTTGCAGAGTCAATTAACAGAATTAATGACTTGATGGATCAACTTGAAAAGAACAACAGGAAGCCCCAATGATTGACCTTAAAATTGGCAATCCAGACCTGATTATAGAACTTCTGAGAAAGAATCTACCTCATGACCTTGTCTCGTCGACAATCATGAGTGGGATGCCTTACCACAAAGAAGGCCCTTTGCCAGAAGTTATTAATACAATTAAGATACTGCACGAAAGATTCCATCCAAACCTTCTTACCCCCAACTCCCACATTATTGTCGGGAGTGGGGCATCTCAAATTATTTCAAGCTTTTTTCATATTCATAATACTCCAGCCGTTCCTACGCCCTATTGGTTTAGGATTCCACACTTAGCCAAGCTTCATAATGCAACTCCTAAGTACACTCATTTCAATCAAGAAATAAATCTACTGACGTACCCCAATAACCCCAACGGTACTTTGCCCCTACTGCCGTACAACAGTAAGACTTGGTATGACGCTGTCTATTTGTGGCCTTGGTACTTCAATACAGATTCAGACTTTGATAGCGCTACAGCAAAACTTGCTGAAACGCCTAAAACAGCTACAGTCTTTACTTTGTCTAAGATGACAGGTCACTGTGGAACGAGGTTTGGATGGGCAATCGTAGAAGATGCGGGGATTGCTGCCCAAATTAATAACTATATGGAACTAGAGTCCGGCGGTTTGTCTCACGATGCTCAAATCAAAGCTATGGCAGTCATGGAGTGCCTACTGAATGAAGAGCTATGGATAGAAGAGCTAACTAATATTCAAGGTATTATGGCAGAGAGAAAAGAAGTCTTTCAGGATTTCTGCCATAAGAATGAATGGTCTTACGCCAAAGGGTCTGGGATGTTTGCTTGGGTGACTATGGCCGAAGGGAATGCGGCAGATACCTTTAAAGAGCTAGGCTTGCTAGGGACATGTGGCACCAAGTGCGGCGGCAACCTTAGTCAAGTTAGGTTGAATTTGGCTGTAGATACAAAGACTTGGGAAAAAGCGTTAAAAGTGATTTTATGAAAGAACGAATTAAGCCAGCACAAAAAGCAGCAAAGAAGGCAGAGCACTACCGCTACTACCTTGGCGCTGCTTTGTTCTATAAAGACAAACTCATCTCGACTGGCTGTAACTATCTTTCTAAGACCCATCCACTATGCAGTGAAGAAACTTACGGCAGACCTGTCACCATGCACGCTGAAGTGAATGCTCTTATCAAAGCGAGAGGCTTTCTTAGTAATCTTACTAAGACAGAAAAGAAAAAACTTATGATGGTGACCTATAGAGAAACCAAAGACGGTTGTTGGGCAAACGCTAAGCCCTGTTCAGGCTGTATGGCTATTTTGAAACAAAATGAAATAAAAACAATCATGTACACTACTGAAAACGGTTTTACAGTGGAGGAGTTATGACAGACGAAGAGCTGATAGAAAAACTACGATTAAAAAACTGCCTTAGATGGATAGACCCACCAATTACTACTCAAAAAATTCTTCAAGAAGCTTTGACTAAAGCAGAAAATTTGCTGCTTGAAATTTCCATTCACGAAAATGAAAAAATAGTTGAGGCACACAAGATTTTAAATTGCATCGTAGAGAAAAAACGCGAAATGGGGGACTTATGAGCCAATTAGATGAAATCCTTAGAGAAGAGTCTCTAATGAAAGAAGCCTTCAACAATCATGAGACTCTTGTCAAGCTAACTTATGATACTTGCGGCTCTACCATCTTAAGAGTCGCTTCCTACATGATTGACGCCCTAGAGAATGGCCATAAGGTTCTTTTTATGGGAAATGGAGGTAGTGCCGCTGACGCTCAGCACTTGGCCGCCGAGTTGGTTGGAAGGTTTACTCGTGAAAGGAAAGGACTAGCATCGGTTGCTTTGACAACAGACACATCTATCTTGACGGCAATTGCAAATGACTATGGCTACAACCAAGTCTTTTCAAGGCAGGTAGAGGCATTGGCTCAGAAGGGAGATGTCGTCGTTGGAATCTCTACGTCCGGCAACAGCCCTAACATTTTGAAGGCCATGGAGGTTGCCTCAGAGAAGGGCTGTATTTTGATTGGTTTTACAGGCGGTAAAGGTGGAAAGCTGTATGAAAACACTGACTTGTGCATAACAGTACCGTCTTTGACGACTGCCAGAATACAAGAAATGCACATTTTAATTGGACATGTAATATGCGATATTGTTGAAGATTATTTTTCAAAAAAGGAGTAGATTATGACTACAAAGAGTGCTATTAATAATTTGATGGAAATTGTTTCCATCTTTTTTATGGAGAAAATTATGCGTCGCAGTACACCGTCTACCTACACAGAAGTCGCAGTCGAAGTTCTTGCAGCAGCAGGCAGCCGCGAACTTACAGCAGCACAAGTTTTTGAAAATGCACGTAAGCGCGGTCTTTTGCGTCGCTTTACTGCTCAAGGTCGCACCCTGGAGCAAGTCAAAGTAGGTCTTTCAGCCAAATTGCGCCAATCATCTAACTCAGGCAACAGCGGAATTGCTGTTCGTCAGAAAAATGGCGTCAATCTTTATTCAGTGTGAGATAAGAGCTATGCTTGAGACTTTTATAGTAGCTGGCGTAGTTTCTTACTTTGTGGGGCAGGTCAAACTGCCCCCTTGCATTGTTGGAAAAGAAAATAGTAATTACTGTGTTTCGAGGCAGTATGCCAATGTCCGATATGAAAACATAGAGTTTGTAAAAAAGCTAAATACCAACCCCAACGATGCCCGTGTTATTATTAAATTAAAAGAATACGGAACAATATCAGTCCCTTATGACTCCAACAAGCTGACTTTTGAATATCACGTTAACTTTTGACTCAAGGTTTTTTACGCACCGTCGATAAGTATTATGTTGGAGGTGACCTATGGAAAATGTAATCAAAGTTTTGCAAAATGATTCCCATAAAGAGTTTTATGATGTTACAGACAGCATTGAGGTAGACAATATAGTTTTTAAGTTTACTGTTCTCGAAACAGTGCAAGAAGATGTCGATGGATATTGGCCTTCAGAAGTCAAGCTTTTGTCTGTAAACGGACAAGAGCCAACACAAGAAGTTTCTGATTTATTTAAAGAAGTGTTGGCCACAAAATGGGCTGTTTGGCTTGAGCCTAAACACATGGAGTAATTATGAAAAAACAACGTCCACAACAAGACCTGGAGCTTGAGATGCTCCAGCCGACAAAGATGTCCCCTAAAGCCCCTAAGCTTTCTAGGAAAAAACTAAAGAAAGCCTTCAAAATAATGCAAGCAGTTAAATTCTAAAAATATTTTTTATCTAATCATTTCAGAGGGATAGTTAGCTTAACGAGCCAACTGTCCCTTTTGTTTATTCTTTTTCTAAAATTGTAGTAAAATTACCTCATACATCTTTTGATGTAGTGTGATTCATTGGGAACCAATAGAAGGAGACCTTTCCCATGACGACCGGTTATCAGTTTGTAGGCCAGCAAGACATGGCCAAGATTCGTGAACGCCTTGAGCGCATGGCGAAATCTTTCAACGCCATTGGTTACCAAGGAATGCAGAACGCTGGCCGTACAGGCATCAGCGCTCTTACTATCGACAGCGCCGACCCTGTCATGTACGCAATCTGCGCACAGGAAAAGCAGCTCAAGTTGATGAAAAATGTTAAGACCCTCAAAGCTACACAGCCTGTTTACTTCTATAAAGTACAGACTGCTATCGCTACTCAGGGCCTCGACCTTGCTGGTTTTGAAAACTTCATGCCACAAGAAGACCAAGCTCAGTATGAGCAGGTTGCTGAACCACTCAAAATCTATGGTATCAAGAAGACTCTTGGCGACATGGTTCGTCTAACTAACGAAGCAGGTGGATTCTTTGACGGTATCGACATTGAAAAAGAAAACGAGCGCAACGCTGCTATGGCTCTTTCAACACAGTTTGAGCGCGATGGTTATGCCGGCGGTGACTACTACGTTGACGCTTCAGGCGCTATCGACGTTGAAACTCCCTTGAAATTCCTTGGTAACCGCCGCATTCCAGCTATCCGTCAGCTCCGTGGTATTCAGAACAACATCCGCGAAGGCGAAAGAGCTACTCGTGGTTCTACTCCAGACTTCGTTGCTTACGGAAACAGCTTCTCCGTTGTTCAAGACCTTAAGGGCAAAGCACTTGACCAAGAAGTTCTTGACGATACAACTACAGCAGTTGTCTCGAACGCGGGTGAAGTATCAGAAGCTCACGCTACTCCAGCTCAAATCGCTGAGTTCCGTAAGACTTTCTTCGGTCTTCAACGTGGTGACATCGCTCAGAACTTTGCAATCCGTGGACCTGACCTCAGCAACGCTGAAGAAGGTGGATTCGCGATTATGTCTGTTAGCGGTCTAGTTAAGTTCATTCCTGCTATCTACAAGCACTCTGTTCGTCAGAAGGCTCTTCCAGTTAGCGGAACTAACGGCGTACCTCCTTCAACTCCAGTTATTGCTTCTGCAGCTTTGACTGTTGGTTCAGTTGGCTCAGAACTCAAAGTTGGCGACAAAGTCAAGTTCTTGGTTCAGGCTACTTCAATCTTCGGCATCAGCTCACCAGCTATGTCCGCTGAATTGACTGTAACTGTTGATGGTCAGGGCGTTGACCTCTCTATCGCTGCTCAGGCTGACGCTGAAGCATTCATGGTCTTCATGACTCCTCGCGAAGCTGCTGGTAAGGCTGGTTCAGAAGGATTCGTTGGTAAAGTAGTTAAGGCTGCTTCTGGCGCAACTGCATTCAAGTATGTCGGCGCAGTAATGCCTGGCTATGAAAGCGTACTCTTCATGCCTTCAAGCGAAGACCGCGTTAAGTTGGCTGTTCTTGGAAACCTCCTCAATAAGTCTGACCTTGGTCGTCAAGGTTTGGCTCTTGAGAGCGTATTCAGCTCGTACTTGGCTGTTGTTCTTCATAAGCCACGTTCGTTCGCTCTTCTTGACAACGTCAAGCAACGCCGCCGTATCTAATCTACTGATTAGATTCAAGAAAAGGCCACCCTTAGGGGTGGCTTTTTTATGACCCACGTTTTAAAGAGAACAAGACCATGCTAAAAAATGGAATTAAAATAAATTTTGAATTAACCAAAGACGACATTAGGGTCGACGTTGCGGCAGGAGCCCTTGGGTATGTTGTGAATTTTAGTATAGACTTAAAGCGCTGGAAAGTTAAATTTCAAAAAAAATCCTATTCCGTAATGGCTTGTGTCGGTCCGTTTATGCTCAGAATTACAAGTCTTGAAAAGATTGGGCAGTTTATCAATAATGTTTTAAAAGAAAATGAAGATAAGTTGCATTCCGAGATGTAATATATGTAAACAAGCAGGAGAAGATAGACATGAATAAAAAAAATTTAGCGTTTAAAAGATACTCAGACTTTTATATTAAATACCCCCTACATGTTACTAAAAAAGTAATCAATGGTGCTGGTCCGCAAGGCAAAGGAAAATTCATCAGAGACACTTTATTTTATAAATTTAGTGTAACAGAAGCTGCTAACATGCATGATTTTTTATATTCAGAATATGCTCCTAAGCAAATTGTCAGAAAAGATGCCGATGATTTATTTTTAGAAATGATGCTCAGAAAGCTAAAAACGCATTCAGTTGCGTCAAGAATTATAAATAAACCCTTAGTGTATGTGTATTATTTTGCTGTACGGGTATTTGGTAAATCTTTTTGGACAAAAGAAAAAATTGAATGGTAAATTAAAATCTCCATTCAGGAGTCCCCGTTTTAACGCACCAGCTATTTAAAACAAGCTGTTTCGGTTTTGGATGCATGCTCGGTGCATCAAATTGCGCTATTAGAAATACATCGTCAAGAACATTTTGCAATCCCCGTGCGCCGAGCCCCTTAGTCAAAGCATTTTGTATAATTTCGTTTATTGCGCTTTCTTCGACAATCAGTTCTATATTTTCGCCTTTAAACCATTCGTCATATGATGTTAATACGCTTTCTTTGGAGTTTGTTAAAATTGACTTTAAGTCTTCAGCCTTTAAAGCTTCCAAAGAGGCTACAATACTAAATCTTCCTAGAAATTCAGGAATCATTCCGTATTTGATTAAAGAATCCGTTTTGTGTTCCTCCAATCCAACAAAAGCCCCAGAGCAAATAAATAATATATCTTTTGTGTGCAGCTTTCTCGGAGTGTGGTTGATTTCGTACCCTATTTCGCTTCCTTCTAATAACTTTAATAAGCTTTGTTGGACGCCAATTCCATTAATATCAGGAGAGCCGTCATTACTAGATTTGCGTTTAATTTTGTCAATTTCATCAATATAAACAATTGCTTTTGATGCAATATCATCATTAAATTCGCACATTGCACATAATTCGCTAATAATTTCCGTAACGTCTTTGCCAACATAGCCAGCACTTGTAAACTGAGTTGCGTCAACCGTCATAAATTTTGCACTTAAAAATTCTGCAAGTTTTTGAACGGTGTAGGTTTTTCCACTTCCGCTAGGCCCAATCATAAGTATGTTAGATTTTTTAATTTTTGCTCCATAATAAGCCCTTTTGTAGTGATTGTAGGCAGCAACGGCTAAAGCTTTTTTGGCTTTGTCTTGGCCGATAACATAGGTATCTAGGTAGTTTTTGACATCTTTAGGAGTGAACACTTTTAATTTTTCCTTGCGTCAGTGACTTTGATGTTTTACTATAAACGGGTGGAGGAGTCTATGGTTATAGAAGATAGAATCAAGAAAGCTCTTCTTAAGTTAAAAAAAATACCCCAAAAGGCACACAAAAAAAGATTCATCAAAATGATAATGAAACGTCTTAGGGGGAAAGATGGGGATAAAGATGAAGGGTAGACTGACAGACAAAGAAAAGGAAGAATTGCGTAAACTTTTGGAAGAACAAGAAAAACCCCAAGACACGACTTGGCTGATGGTTGATTATTATGCCAAGTTATCAAAAAAGGAAAATCCGCTTAACTTAGGGTGCAAGCTCTGCGCTAAAACTCATTTTCCCAAAGATTGCCCTAATAGAAAAAAAGAAACTTCAAAAAATACATATACTTATACGTCTTATAACCATGATGACAGTGAAGGATACTAAACATGCCACTTGTAGCCGAAAAGCTTAAGAGTAAGCTCAAAGAAACCATTGAAAAAAATCTTAAAGACCAGTTTGCTAAAGAAGCTAAAGATAACCCTAAAGGTCAAGAAATGTGGACAAAAATGGCCGAGGCTATATCTCACATAGCAACGGACATAGTTAGTGCGTTACAGCAAGACGCTGAAGTGGCTCCGGGAATATCAATCGTTGTTAATCCTGGAATACCAACGGCAGGTAGCCCCGCTGCCCAGACAACAGTAGGACCGGGGACTGGAGCAACAACAGCTCCGGGGAAGATTCTTTAAAAAACGCTAAAGGTTTTTAAAAGACCTCCGATAAGAATAATAATGGGGGTGAACCATGAGAAACAACTGGGCACAAAGATTGGCAGCAGCTTTTGAGCATCCAGTGGGTGATTACACCCTTGTGGACATTTCTAAGGGTGAATCATCATGTGCTTGCGGCACCCGCATCAAGAACGTCTACACGGTAGCTTGCTCAGGCCACACTGTTCAACTTGGCTCTGAGTGCATTCAAAGCTACACAGAGCTTGAAAGCATTCAGGCTCAGGTCAAGGCTGCCGAAGAGCGCAGCAAGGCTGAGAAGAAAGCTCATCTAGAGCACCTGCAGACTAAAGAGCTTCAGGCTCTCATCAACGAATACGCTGAGCTGCTCCGTCCTTACAGAGAGCAGATTGCCAACAGAAAGAGAATTGACTACCCTATTTGGGAACACTGCGCAGGCAAGCGTCTGCGCATTAGCAAGCTTAAGTCTCTTAAAGGAAAGATTAAAGCAGTCCAAACAGCCCTTGACCATCTTAGGAAACTCATTAATTCAGAGGAGGAAGTGGCATGAAGCCCAACATTACAGTTGCTACAGCTATTGCTATTCACGTTATTATTCAGTTAGCTGCTATAGTAGCGCTAGCCGTTTATGCCCCATTATGGATTGCCATTCCATTGATTGTTTTAATGATTGCAGCTTAAGGAGATGACTATGCGTTTCACTTACATAACAGAAACTATTGGCAACCAACCTGTAACTACTATTCAAGAGACAGCCGGAGTGTTCTCTGGCTACACAACAGAACAGGTAGCTGCCATTGCAGAAGACTTCTACCCCAATTACCAGTCCAACAACATGTCTAATATCTTTTCAGACATCCACTTCAACTATTGCCTTAGAAAGCTACTAAACGGCGAAAAGCTGCCTAATACTCATGTTTCTAGTAAGATTAAACAAAGACTAAATGAAATCAACGAGTTAGACGAATAAGCATTAAAAACAATTGACTTATTCAATCAAATCAACTATAAGTTTATTTAGGAGGTAATTGTATTATGATTGAAGGGCTTTTTGCAGCAGGACTTTTGGCTCTTTTTGTTGGAATTTCACACAAGACGCCCGAAGTAGACAACAAGAACACACAATATTGTGTGGCGGCTCCGACTCGCTCTAATCCCAAACAAGAGCAATCTGTCTCGACAGGCAAGTGCTCTAAAGGCACAATGACCGCAGAGCCATCCAAGCGTACTCCACTTTCAGAACGGAAATCTAAATAATGCTAAAGTATATTGCTTTGGCAGCATCAGTTCTATCTCTGAGTGCTTTTGCACAAGAGCGAGTAGAGCTGACTCCGCCAGAATGTCTGCAGTCAAATATTGACTTTTGGTATGACGTTTATACTAAGTACACGCGCCACGATATTATCGTCTATAACCAAAAGACGATGGAAGTCTACAACGTCTACCCTAGACCAAAGGGAAGCAAGAAGGCGGTCAAAAGATATAAGAAGCAGTTATTTAACAAATATGCAAAACTAATACCTAAAGAAAAAAAGAACATCGCCGTCAAGACAGGAGCAAGGGGGTTTTTCGAGAAGGGCTTCGAGAGAATGCACGAACATTACCCCAAGATTGCCGAAAGACTAGAACAACAGGGGATGCCCCATCAAATAGCCTTCTTGCCATTCGTAGAGTCTTCGTACTCACATAAAGCCACGAGTCCAGTCGGGGCGGTAGGCATGTGGCAAATCATGCCGGCAACAGGGAGGCTATTTGGAGTTAAGAAGAGAGTCAGGCTCAGAGACAATAGGGTAGCCACCGACGTAGCCATCAAGCTCCTTAAGTTTAACTATGAAATGCTAGGCGACTGGACTCTAGCCATTAATGCCTATCACTCTGGCACAGGAAGGTTGCTCAAAGCGTCTAACATAGCAAATTCAAAGGATATTTGTGAAATATTCAACTATCTCGACGAAAATGACGTAAAGATAAAAGGCTACAAGTTCTACAGTAGAAACTACGTAGCTCAGTTATTTGCTATTGACAAGGCTGTGACAGAACGGCTAAACCCTCGTGTAGAGGACGAGGCCGAAGAAACAGAAGAGGGGGAAAATTATGGATCAGAAGAAGTTACTATCCAAATTCCAGAAGAATATTGATTTAAGAAGCCCAAACGGAACTGTTCTTTATCTTGAAAATATTAAAAGTCTACGTTCAGTTCAAGTGTATGATACGGGCGACGCTGATAATATTTTCAAAGTAGACGTGGTCGATGTGGACGGTGTTTTTCGTCAAGATTACACATGTAGTCATGATTGCCTTGCCCTTATTTGTGCAATGCTTTATTCAGAGGGCGACGCCGAAGATAAGACAATTGTTACAATATCTTTCGAGGCGCTTGTTAATGCATTAACCATGTCTCGTAATTTAGGCTACACTGATGCTTCCAAAAGTCTTCTCGAAGATGAATATGAAGAAGATGCTATGGAAGAGTATGCAAATCGTGAAACTAATGTCACATTAAATTGAGGTTTTTATGAAAGTTTCAGAAGAAGCGCTTAACCACTTAAAATCACTGCAGGTAGATCCAACTAAGTTGTCTGAAGAGGAATACTTCATGGCAACTCATATTCAAATGCCTAGACTTGTGTACAGAGGATTTTATGCAAATCCTTTGCCTGCCTATCAGACAGAGCAGTCAAGTTGTTTTGATATTTTGGCAGATGATAATGCAGTTATTCGGCCCAACTCTTATGCAATCATTAAGACTGGCCTCTATCTGACCATGGAAGACGCCGCTCATTTCATTAATCTTAACCCCGCAGTCATGAACCTAGCTCTAGTTCTTAGAGAGCGTTCTGGCTTGGCGGCCAGAGGGATTGGACTAGGGGCAGGCGAGATTGATAGAGACTACCTTGTTGAAAATAATCCAGAGAATGAAATTAAAGTCATTCTTAGGAATTTTTCAAATGAAACACATTTTGTTAAGATTGGAGACAGAATCTGTCAGGCCAAATGGGAACTAGTCCTCAAAGACCCATTCCTTGAAGTTAAGACAGTTAAGCGTATTGGCGGCATGGGAAGCACCGGCACATGAAGACAAAGAAAATCCCCAAAGACTCAGGGCTACCTCTTTATATTGTCTCCCCGGAGGCAAGAGAGAAGAACGCCGTTCCTGCTTCATGGAAGAAGCTCGTCCTGTATGTCTTTGAGGAAAAGCTGTCTCATAGGTCAGCACCGACCCAATACATCGTTGCCTACGATTCCTTAGTGGAAAACGCCGCCCCAACAAACCTATATTACGAAGGTTTAGCGGAGACTACATATAGTGGACGCATTAGGATTAGGTCTGAAGAAGAGTATCTATTTGTTTTGACTGGAAAAAAAACATTGCGTTCTATCCACTTTAGTCAAAAAACCCTTGAAAAATGGACACTTGTAAACATAATTATAGATAAAGATGAAATTAATTCCATTCTAGCTTGATTTAACTAGCACAACTTTAATAAAATTGTTAAGATTCAAGAACATTCAGGTTTTTGCAAAAAATCTGATAAAATCTGTATGTAGCGTTTGGCCACAAAATTAGGAGCCATAAGATGACAATAGCGTTTTCAGTAGGCGGGTCGAGAGTTGTTACCCCCGGTGTTTATTCAGTATTTAAGGTGCAGGATTCGCTACTTAACGTAGTCGCGTCTGCCCGCAACGTTCTTCTTATTGGCGAAGCTTCTGAAGGCGTTCCAGGCAACATGCTCGATCCAACCTCTGCTTTTTTTAGTGATTACCCAACCATGCAAGCTTTTTTCACTTCAGGGCCGGTTGTCGATGCGGCGCGTCAGTTGTTCACTGTGCAACCATCCGCTGTGTTTACTGGCTCCGTTGGTCGTGTATATGTACAGCAAACCAATCAGGCTACCCGTGCAGAAAAAGTAATTACCTCTCCCTCCGCTTATGGTAAAGTTGTTGCAACTAAATTTGGCGAATCCGGAAATTTTGTTAAATCGCAAATTGTTGCTTCTGCAGAAGTTTTGCCGGCCATTTCTTTTCAAGTTCTTCCTCTTTCTGTAAATATGGAAGCAGCTGTTTCCGGTGACCAATCTGTCGGTACAGCAGCGATGTCTTTTGCGGGAGTTGAAAGCTTTGCAAGTAATCTTGCAGCTCTGTTAGGAGCTAAAGCAACCGTTGCGGGCGGAGTGCTTTTAAATGTAGTGCCTACCGCAACAGATCTTACTCTTTCTGTCTCCGGAATGGACGTTATTATTTCTAGCTCTTTGCCTTGGTCTCTTGTGCCAAAAGTCGGAGAAGTTGCAATTATTCCACACTCCTCACAGTTGGTCGGAACCTCTGAAAGAAACATCGGCTCTTACGTTGTAAAGGCCGCAACTTCAACCACAGTAACTCTTGAAAAAGTTCGCCAGATGGATAGCTCAGGTGCCAATCCGGTTGCTTGGGGCAGTCCAGAAGCTGTTTCTACTCCCGTCACAGCAGGGACAGCTCCATTTACATACGCCACTGGTGATGTTATTTTTGTTGATTCGGTTTCAGTTCAAGTAACTGAGGCAGCTAAAGAAGGTGCAGGAGCCTCTCTTGAGTTGGCTGCCGCTTCCGCTTCTCTCTTGGGGGTTGCCGCTGCTGCTCGTATGTCAGCTCGCTCAAACCTTCTTAACGCAGCTAATGCTTCTTTTGGAACCATATCAGCGGTTGCTTCTGCCGATCAACTTACCGTTTCTCTTGGTGCCGGTGCCGTGTGGGTTTCTGCTCCAAAGTTAGGCGATGTTGCTTATATTTCTCCATCTTCTTTAATTGCTGGAGGAAGTAGGCAAAATATTGGTCTTCACGCCGTAATGTCAGCTTCTCCCTCTTCGGTTGTACTTAAGCGCCTTGACGGCGGCGTTGCGGCTACAGTATCTTCAACGGCTCTTGCTGGAAAAGAAGACACCGTACAAGTCATGCCTGCGCTTGTCAGCTCTTCAGTCATGGCGAAGAAAGCTGTTTCTTCAAAAGAAGCCCAAGTGTCAATGAATAGTCTCAATACCGTCAGTGGTGAAAGATTCCCTTCAGACAAAGTTGGCGGAAAAGTTGTTCTTGAAGTTTCCTACTCAGGTTCGGCGGCAGTTGCTAAAGTGTCGATTGATACAAGCCGTCGCATGAAGCTTGTTGCGGGTACCGACGAGGTTGTTTTGCCAACTCTCAAGTATCCAACGCTCGCTGCTCTAGCTGAAAAAATTAGTGCGCAGTCAGGATGGGCAGCTCGCGTTGTGGATGCTGGTATGAACTCAGCTTCTCCATCCGTATTGGATATGGTTGATGAGATTGGCTGTATGTCTCTTACTTCTGAGCACGCATTCTCAGGTCGCCTTAAGAATGATTATTCGGCTTGGAGCTCTTTCTTTGCTGATACCGTATCTGTGCTTGACTTTGTTGCTGGTGCTCGTTCAACTAAAGCTGGTTTGCCAGCAGGCGAAGCCTCACAGACATTCTTGTCAGGTGGAGCTAAGGGCGCTACTTCAAATGCAGACATTCAAGCTGCTCTTGATGTTGGCCTCAAAATCCCAACTGTTCAAGTTCTCCCATTGTTTTCACGCGACGCATACCTTGACGTTGCTGACGGCCTAACTGAGCCAGAGTCAACCTACTCTATCGACTCAGTTCATGCAGCCCTCAGAGCACATGTTGCTACTGGATGGTCAAGTGCTATCCGTCGTGAACGGTTTGGTCTAGCTTCTTTCTTCGGTTCATTCGAGGATTCTAAGGCCAAAGCTCAGGCAATGAATTATGAAAATGTTTCTATGGCGTTCCAGTTGGCTCGCGCCACAGGTGCAGATGGTAATGCTCAATGGTTCCTCCCATGGATGTTCCAGTGCTGCATGGCCGCAGGTCGTTCGCAAGCAACTCTTGGAACACCTATGCTTCGTAAATCGTTTAACGTTCTAGACGTTAAGCATATTCCTGAATCTTCAATTTACTCAGACACACTTATGCGTGACTTCGATCCAGCAAGTAAAGCTATGCTCGACGAAGCTATCGAAGCTGGTCTGTTGACAATGGGCGTTGTTGAGGGCGCAGGACTCCGTTTGGTATCTCCAGACCTCTCAACTCGCAGCCGCGTTAATGACCCGAAAGCTTGGGTGTATGAGCGCAACAACGTATCGTTTATCTTTATTGAAATGATTCAGACTCTCAGAAGCGTTCTTGAGAACTACATTGGCGAGCGTACAACAGACGTTACTACGGCTGAAGTTGCTTCGACTGTTGTCAACGTCCTTGGTTCATTTGTTACTAGCGGAGCAATTGTTGCTTTCAACCGCTCACCTCTAGTTACAAACCTTGGAAACGGCTACGCAGTTCAAGTTCAAATACGCCCTGCTGAAGCTCTCGAATTTATTTCACTTGATGTAACAGCAACGAGAAATCTTTAATACATAGAGAGTAAAATCTCTTTATGTATTAATAATGGAGTCATAAATGGCAAACAAATTACCATCATTTCTCGACGGAGCCAGACTCGTCATCAAGGTAGACGGTAAGCCGTTTGCTTTCTGCGAGGCTCTTAGCTTTTCAGACAATATGGCTTCTCAATTGACTATGGCGATTGGTTCATACAGCCCTCACACCAACGAGCCATTAATTTATTCCGCTCAGGCATCAATGAGAATCTTGCGTTATACAAAGTCGGCTCTTGGAGGGTCTAAGGATATTCCCAACATGAAAGGAAAAGTAGACGCAATCAAAGCAACCGCAGGGCAGACAAAAGACAGGGCATCCGATGGTAACTCCATGATGATGCTCAATAGCTTTTCTCCTGTTAAGATGCTTCTTGAGTCCACCTTTGATGTAGAAGTCTTTACTCGTGTTGGAGAGAAGAATGCTCTTTCGGCCGTTCCCACTTACGTAATGAGAGACTGCTTAATCACAGACCTTTCAATTCGTTTTTCTGTAGGTTCTTTGGTATCGGAAGACGTGTCTCTTCTTTGCCGTATGATTGAAGATAACGATGAACGAATCACTAAGGCATAAAGGTAATTAACGATGGCAGCTCAAACTCCATTTTTCATGTCTGGCCCACGCCTCCTCCTGAAGATTGACGGAGTTAAGGTTGCATACGCTGTTGGCCTAGACCTCCGAGTCAGCCGTAACGTACAGATTGTTAATACGCTCGGAAGTTTTGCTTCTGTAGCTATCCAAGCAACTATGTATAACGGTGTATCTGGCAGTATGCAGATTGTTCGTCTTTTAGATAGTGATTCTCGTACAAAAACAGTTGCCGCTGCATCTGCAGCAGGAAAACAAAAATCAAACCCCGCTCTTTCCGCTGCCCCCGAACCAGCCTTGACGGGAATCAAAAATTCTGTAACAGACAGCGATTCGGCCTCATCAAATTCTTTGATTGCTGCTACAGAGAATCTCAAAAAACACCTAGACCCTGCTTCTGTCTTGGCCTCATCGACATTTGATATCGAAGTATGGCAAATGTACCCAACAACTGATACGGTAGAGGCAGGAAAAGAACCTAGTTTGAACAATAAGGGAGTCCTAGTAAAACACTTTACTGTGCAAAATTGCAGACTCAACTCTCGTTCATCTAGTATTTCTGCTGGTCAGCTCTTGACTGAGTCGTTCAGCTTTACAGGCACTTTGTTGGTATCTGAAGACAGAAACGAGGGAGCAAGAGACGAAGCTGACTTATCAGGTTTTGGTTCGGCGGTCTAATTCGGCTTGACTCTTTAGTGCCCAATACGCTAAAATACCCTTAGACAGCCTCTAAGGGTATTCTTTTTTTGGAGTCATATCATGAAGTTAGTACAACTGCCTAGAAACACTAGCAATAAATACTCTTCATCAGATACGACTCTAAAAACATTTGTCGTCCATCTAGTTGATGGCTCTGAATTGCATGTGCGCGCAGTTAGTTGGCTTGTTGGTGACTATGGCAAAGTTTGTTTTTACATGCAATCTCCAGAAGAGATTGCAAAAATGAGCATGAAAGCTCAAGAGCCAATCGCTGTTTATGCAATTAAGCGCGGCCTCGTTGAAAGCGTTGCCGAAGAAGGCGCGGTGACTGTTACAGTTAAGAAACGTACTGCACGTAAAACAAAAAGAAGAGTTAAAAAATAATGGCTTCATTCAGAAGTGTAATAAATAAAACACTAGACGATAGAATCTTGGCTGAAAATGACGCTGCCAGTCAGGGTAAAAACGTCGACGTTGTTTTTCCAAAATACTTCTCAGGTGCCAGAGCATATGTGACCGTCTCGGGAGAATTATTGGCTGTCTGTCAAGATTTTAACTATACGGTTGAGATTACCCCTGAAGAAACAAGAACAATTGATACCCATGTTCCATGGGATATTTCTGTAGGACAGGTATCTATTAGAGCGTCCCTTAGACAACTTGTAGATCCCGCAGACTCTCCGGAATCTCAAGGACTATGGTCAAACATGGCTGCAATTATTCATCAGCCATTGATCGAGCTTGAAGTGTTTGATAAGTTAGGTCAGAAAATGTTTTATGCACGTGGGATGTTTACTCGCATCTCAGGCAGTGTAACAATTGGGGCTTTGTCAAACAGAAGTATTGATTTTGTTGGAACGGCATATGCTCATAACGTGACTCAGAGTTTTGTTCCCTATAAAAAGTGATTTTTAATTTTGCAGGTGCATTATGGAACCGTACTTGGCCGAACGTATAGAGGCCGCCAAGAAAAAAGCCAAACAAATTATTGACGGCAAGATTGATGACGAGAACGACTTGAGGCTCGTCTTTCAGTTTGTTTTGTGTCAAAAATACAGCATACCAATATTCTCGCCTTACTTTGAAGAAAGAACTCTTGACGAACTTATGTTTGAAGTCTATCTTCATAAAGAAGCCACTGTTAAGTCAGACCCAGAACTCGCCAAAGAAGAGGCTGCCGATTTTGTAAGAGAAGAGGCAAACAAAGACGAGTATTGGGAGGACTTAGACATGCAGACGGACGACGAGTTTTTGGAACAAGCAAAGAGAGATTTTGCAGCAAGAAAGGAAGGCGCAGATGAGCAGTCCACTTAATCCTGTAATTTTTGTTGAGTTGGATGTTGTTGGTACAACGACGGGCGAGAAGTACCAAGGTGTATTTGAACTCAAGAAATTCCTTTCTCACAGAGACATGACTGAGTCGTCCCGCGTAGCCAATAGGCTCTCAACTGGCTTGCGCCGCCCGCCATCCTACAGCGTGCCCAGCCTCTTGGCGGGCATCAAGGATGCCCTACAGAACATCCATGATGAAGTAGCTAACGGTCTTGATAACAAGGATAAGGTAGCTTTGGTGGCAAGTGACGAGGCAATCCGCCGCGTTATTGAAGGTATCTTGCCAGAATTAAAAGACATTGACCCACAAGCTGAGTTTATTCAGATGCTTGCAGTCCTCAATGCTCACGTCGTTAAGGCTCCTGATTGGTGGAAACCTAAAAATGAAGAACTAGGTGGCTATCACCTTCTTGACTATACACCCATTTTGGAACTAAACCGTCAGTTGGCCGAGGCTCAACGCCCTGCCACTAAAGAAGAAAAAGACGAGTAAGCCTTAAAATAAAAGCTGAGGAGAATCAGCTTGAGTCGCATAAACGTAGACTTATCAGAATTACTAGCCCCCATTAGGCAGATGCGCGAAGAAATTCAGAAGATGAATGACGCGCTACGTCAAACCGTACAACTGCAAGCACAGATGGCTGCTCACCAAAGACAGGCGGCTAACTCTTATTCTCCCACCAAAGCTGGACTTTCTCTTCAAGTTCAAGATATGGTTGCTGTTCGTGGCGGCCCTACCTCCAATGTCTACTCTATTGGAACTGGCGCTCCAATTCCGCCGTCTAATATCAACCCAACGGGCAGCCCATTAGGTTCGCCACTCCCCAGTGCTCAATGGCAATTATCTCGTGGGGGGGTGGGAATTGCCGCTGCGTTTGCAGGACAAGCGGGCTTTCAAAATGACTTGGCAGCCAAGAGAGAGCGTGAAGAGGCTGTTAAGATTCTGTCTGGTAGTGCAAACACAACTGCCAAGATTCTATTAGACGTATCTAAAAAATTTGAACAAGAAAGAGCGGCCGCCTCTGATGCCCTTAAAAAAGCAACGGAAGAATATGGACAGGCTTCTGAAGCGGGAGCCAAAGACCTAGCTAAATTTGCCAAAGAATTAGACCAAGCAGCAAAAAATTTTAATAAAGTAAATCAAAAAGTTGAGCAGTTTTCTGAAACTGTAGATGACTTTATCAAACAAGGCGGCGGAGACGGTGGGGAGCCTCCTAAGCCACCTCCCACTTTGCGTGATTTGTTTGGAAATTTAACGGGCGGCGAAAAAGCTTTAGCTATTGGCGGCGGTTTAGCAAAAATCGCTTCAATTGGATTGAAGGGGTATGGGGAATATCAAGGCTTTAGAGCCTTGGGAATGGAGCAAGATGTTTCGGTTAGGTCAGGATTGGCCAGAGACATTGTTTCTGTAAATCAAGCCAGATATCAAGAATATATGGCGCAAGTGGCTCCAACCACGGGAGAGCAGTTTTTACGTGCTTATGGAAATCTTTTAACCCCTGGTAAAAATACATTTAAATTTTTAGGAGTTGGAAATAGAAATAGATTACAAAACGAAGCCTCTTATTATGCCAACTTAGACCGACAAGCAGAAAAAGCGCGACTTGATGAAGAGTTTTATAAGGGAGCCGGAGGAGTAGCGGGAGCTGCAGGCGCTGCCGGATTGGGTACCTTTTTGGCAACCAAGGGCGGTCAGCAGCTTATTCAAACTCAGTTGGCAAAAATGGCAGCCAAGGCTGGAGCGGGAACCGTACTTGGCACTATTGCACCCGGTGTTGGTAACTTTATTGGTGGAATTGGTGGAACGACACTCGGACTAGCGTCCGGTGCGTATGCTCTTTATCAAGGTTATCAACTTTATAAGACTTCTGAACAAAGAGCAGCTACGACAAGAACAGGACTAGAGGGGGGCGGAACTTCCTTTGCCGGCGCTCCTGAAATGGCAATTCGCGGTCAACAAATTGCCAGAATGGCCGAAGTCGAAAAATTAAAAGAAGAGTATAGACAAGAAGAGTTGTCAACAATTCAAGCCAAAAGATTGTCAATGGGGCTTGACGAAAACATAGCTGCAATGAGAATGAGGACTGCTGCTACTGTTATGGCAGGCGGCGCAGCAGTTTCTGGTTTTGAAATGTTTAGAGGAATGCCACAAGCCAGAGCCGAAGCGATTGCCGATAGATACGCAAGGCTAGGTTATTCAGTTCCAGAAGTTGGGCAAATCTATAATACCTATGCAGGTATGATGGGTACGACTCGCGGAGCGGATAGGCTCCTTGGGTTAAGTCGTGCAGGCGTCGGTTCCGTAGAACAAATGGCATCAACCGTATTAGGCATTTCAGCAGTATCAGGTAAACAAGGTGACACCAAACAGCTAGAGAATATCTTTGCTAAGGCTTTTGAGTCTGGACTTAAGGGTGCTCCAGCTATTCAAAGATTCTCCCAAGCAGCTATGGAAATGTCCCAAGCTTTAAAGATTCAGTCAGCCACAGGAGCTGCAGGATTCTTGTCTCAATTGACAGGAGCGATGAGAGGAACAAGCGGCTCAGCCATGATGTACATGGAAGAGGCTAAGTCTGGTTTGGCAGGACTTGCCGGAGTTACCGGAGCCACAACTGGCCTCATGGGAACATTAAAAGTTCTTTCTGGAGCAGGCGCTGGCTTGACCATGGGGACAGGTCTTGGCCTAGTTAGTCGTTCTAATGTCGTTCAGGTTCAGGAAGCATTGCAACAATTATCTGCAGGCGGCGACTACAAAAAATTAACAGGTCTTGCGCGTGAAATGGTCGGTGCTCAGATTTCTTCAGGAGCTACACCAGAAGCAGCCATGGCAAATGTTCGTAGACAATTACAAGCTCAGTCTGCGGCTCAAGTATCTCCATTTGCTGCAGATTTTAAAAGAAGAACAGGACGAGACTTTTCATCAATACAAGCGGAGGCCAAAGCACTTCTTAAGAAGGGAGATGCCGAAGGTCTTAAAAACCTGATGGCACACTTCAAAGATGTATCCACTGGAATGGCGGGATTAGAGGCTGAAGGTTCTGCAGCGGCTCTTTTGTTGTCAGGCGTAGACCCCGGCGATTTTAAAAAAGGCAAAAATATACTCGCTCAAGAAAAGGGCAAGGGCGCTGCTGTAGCTGCAGCAGACTTTACTACTGTTAACTACAAAAGAATGCTTAATAAGGCAGCTATTGATGCCTCTAGCGGAATAAATAGAGACGTAACAGATAAAGAGCTAATTGAAACGGCTAAGGGAATGGGTCTTAAAGGAACTGACCAAGAGTTAATTCAACAACTCAAGGGTGCTGCTGGAGTTAAGCCCGGAGAGCAGATGACTTTCTCAAAGTTAACAACAGCAATGTCTCTTCTCTCCGATACCGAAGGAGTTCGTGCTCAGAATACAGTCATTCAGAGTTTTGGTGATAAGGCTTTAGAACAACTTGCAGACGCCATGAAAGGCAAAGCGTCGGGCGGAGGCTTAAACACTAAAGCAGGAGTTGGCGCAAACCCACTTCCTAATTCAGATTTTGCTAAAGATAGGGTAGACTTTTTGAAATCATTAAAATAAAGTGATTATTAAATAGAGGTTTTTATGAAAGTAAAATATGTAACAAACTCAACAAGATGGGACATAATCTTATTTGATTATGTTGATGACGTTCCTGAGCCAACAACAAACCCAAATGTAAAAGTTTATAGCGGTAACAGAGGAGTTGTGTCAGTTGGTATTTCTCGCTCTAAAGCTTCTATACAAAATACTGCTAGTATTCAGGTGGTCGGTGACCTAAACGCCGCTTACTCAATTGGTAATTGGGTAATCATTAAATCAAAAGTTGGAAAATTTACAGAAAAAGAAGATTCTAGTTTTCCGGGAGTGTCGCCTCTTAAGGAAGGTATTATTCGTTTTGTTGGACAAATTACAACCATTGAAAATACCTATGCGGTTCAAAGTTCTGGACTTTTGACCAAACAGGCAACCATTCATATTAGAGAGTGGTCAAGCTTGCTCAACATCCCTGTTAGAATTGATGCTTATTCTTTTTCTAGCTTTTTCAATCAGACGAAGGAAGTGATAGGTCGTACTGACGTAATCTCCGCTGCATTAAAATCCCCTCAGATTAATGTAGGAGAGTTGGCTGGTAAACTAGTTGACCCCTTCATGGGAGCGGGTATGGTTTTGGCCATTATTGGCGGCCTAAATACAGACCCACAAACAGGTGCCAATCTTGGAGCAGAGCTAGGAGAATTTTCAAAGCTCATCAGTGTATCTAAATTAACATCTAGAATGCCCTGTGTCCCTAGAGAGCTTTTAGATTATCTAAAACTACCTAAATCAACTCAGACAAATAATGCTTTTTCTACAGGTTTTACAAACACGCTTTTAGGCGTTATGTACGCAAACACAACTTTTGAAGCCTCAAAAAAGGGAACGCTAGGGGGATATAGCGAAGAAAAACGTGACCCCAAGTCATTTAAGGGGTATTTTAAAAGTTATGACCAGCTTAAGTCAATGTTTTCTAATTATCAAGATAGGCCAGTAAATACAAACTTTTTTTCTACCCTGGGAAATGGCTCATCGGCCTGGAGTCTTATCCAAGAGCACATAGATACGACTTTTAATGAAGCGTTTACTGATATTTGGTATTTTAAAACCGAATCAGGAGAGACAACGTCTTTACCCATGATTGTTTTAAGAGACAAACCTTTTGCCCTTAAAGCTTTTTTAACAGACCCAGACAATCAAATTAAGCACACAAAATGGACAGCTTTTGACGATTTGCCCAGAATCTTTGTAGATGATGCACATATTCAGGCTGTATCGACAACTAATACGTTTTTTACAAGTCCTAACTTTATTATGCCCGACATTCAGTCTGGTAATGTGGGGGCATCTAGACCGGATGACCCCGTAATTGCTTATACAAATGCAGCTCATCGTATTGTAGACGAAGGCGCTATTGATAGATTTGGAACTATTGAACACTATTGGAATACTGTCTATAGTGCTCCAATTTCAAAAATAAAAGAAGCGGGACAGGACGTTGTTTACACTCCTTGGTTTGAGGATACCAAAAAACTAATGTATTACTGGCACGCATTGAGTTACCGATTTGGTAATGCTCAGTTAGCCATGAAAGATAATGACTTGCCAATTATGGTTGGTTGTAATATGTCTTTTCCGATGGGCGAGAATGTTTTGTGCGGCCATGTGGAGTCAGTTCGCTGGAGTTTTAGTATTGCTATGGACGGAACGGCCTCAACATCAACAAGTGTTCAGTTGTCTTACTTGTGCAAGGTAAAAGACGATGGAGAACTGACTCTAATTGGCCCGGCAGGTTTTACAGACTTGTTTGACCCAGAACTTGCTGATCAGGATATTAAAGAAACATTTAAGTTTCCTGAATTTAAAGGAAAGGTTCCAGAGTTAGACAATTTAATGTCAAAATTAAAAGTACCTAAAATACCGAAAGTGCCGTTTTCATGAGTAATATACCTTACACTCCATCTATTTCTGTAGGTGAGATAGTCGCTGTTCAGGAGCCGACTTCCGATACAGATACTATATTAAAGTATCTTGTTAGAATTGAGATAACAAATGGTGCAAGCACTTTTGTCTCAAGTGTTATATCGTCAACAGCTATTGGTGGCATTGCAGACGGTCTTAAGGTATACAGAAGACCAACCGTCGTAGATGGTAAATCTTATGCCGTAGACGACAAAACACCCTTCGGCGTTGGCGAGAGAGTTATTGTCGCCTTCATTAATAATGATATGCGACGTGGTGTAATTATTGGTGGATACAACAGAGTTATAGACCTTATTGAGCTTCCGGAACCAGAAGAGAAGAAGCCTCAGATGAGGTTTCAGTATCTTGGTATGATTTTTGATATTGACACCAAGGGTCAGCTCACGATTACTCATACAGGTGCTCCCAAAATTACAAGTAGCCCAAAAGATGTGCCTAAAATTGATGAGAAAAAAGTCTCAACTCTAATATTTAAAGACGACTCTAGTTTTGTGTTTGTTGACGCCAATAAACAGTCTATTAAAGTTGACTCAACTAATAAAAAAATTGAACTGACCTCAGACAAAGAAAAAGTCTCTATAGACCAAAAGGGCACCATCAAAGTCGAAGCTTCTAAACAGGTTATTGTCAAGGCTCCCAAGGTGGCTTTGGGTACGTCTTCGACGGAATTACTTGATTTAATTGATAAATTGTTAGAGGCACTTCAGAAAGCTGCACCTCAGCTAGTACAGACCGCGGTAGGCCCAGGAGCCATGGACCCTAATCTCATCTCAGCAATCGTAGAAACAAAGACAAGCCTTGCCAAAATTAAAGGCAAGGTAGAATGAACCATGTCTCTTAAAATAGATATGGGGAGTAAAGATGAACTTAAAGTCATTAATAAAACAAGGCGTTGATAAGCTAAAAAGCAAACTAGGTGCTAAGCCCAAAGACGACCCCAATTCAGTTGGTAAATTACTTAAGGCTGCCTATCCAGATAAAAGTGGCTTTTATACTGTTACTGCCGAAGATTGGTATAAAACCTATCCTTATAGATTCAAAATGATTATTAAAGGTAAGCCCACTTATTATTCGCTTCCTATTCCGCCAGAAGCTTTAAGCTATCAAATGGTGTCGGCTTCTCAGCTTATCCCCACTCTTGGCGGAGTTGTTGAAGAAACATCTAAAACAGTCTTTTGGCAAATTGCTTTGTCAGGAACAACCGGAATTGGAATTAGTCGTCCTTACACCGAAGATAAAGATATTTTGGATAAACCTGCGTCCGGTGAAAGCAACTTTAGAACAGTCTTAAAGGGTGGCCTACTTGCAAATACTTTTAACAAAGCCGTCAATGCAGTAGATGCCGTTAAGGGTGCTTGGGGACAAGGAGCTGAGGGTGCTGCTTTTGGTTTGTTGGAAGGATTGGCCTCAACAGCCCAAAGATACAACACGTCTGCCGTCCGAAATGCTATTCCGGAAGAGAGTACAGGCTCAAGACTCGCCAGCGCTGTCGGACTTGACTTTTCTCGCTTTCAAACTCTTAAGCCAAACGCAACTAATGGCTATGTTGAGATTCATCTTCTTCATTCTTTTTTGAACGCATATTCGCATCTTAAAGAAAATGATACAGAAAACGTAAGTCTTTATTTTGAATCACAAAAAGATAATATGCAATGGCAAGTCATCATAAAGAATTTTGCATTTCAGAAAAACGCAAATCAGCCTTATTTGTACAAATACAACATTGTGCTGCAAGGTTTTGACCTTAACCAAGTTGGCGGAACGGCCAGAGTCGCTGTAGATAGATTTGGAGCAGATGGTGACCTTGGAAGCGTTAGTTCGTTTACCTTAAGCGGCTCGCTGCAAAGAGCGAAAGCTCTTCAAAGAAAACTCGAAGGCGCTCAAAGCGTTGGCGGCTACGTCGGACTAATTTCATCTAAACCACCAATTATTTAAGGTTTTCAATGTTTTACACGTATTTGGATCAAGTAATGACCGACTATCTTGGATATGCTCAAGTATCCAAAAATGCTCCGTTTGCTTTAGCCAATGTTCAGACTATCGCAATTAATAGGTGGGATTGGTTTGTTCAAAACTGGGAAAATAAACTAAAACCAGAATTTAATAAAAGTCTTCCTAAGTCTGATTTTTTTATTAATCTTCTTAAGGATTTAAATAACGAAATTGTTACGCAAAAATTATTTCCTACAACTAGCACCAACCCGTTTATTAATTTAAACAAATTTATTAAATATAAGCCTATATTATCTTATATTTCCTTATCTGACATTTCTCTTACTCCCTCTGAGTCCTTAGTGCTTAAAGAGGAGCAAAAACGACTAGCTAATCTTTCTGTTTCAGACTTTAAAAATATGGCATATTTTTTACGCAGCAGTGCCGCAACAGCCGCACAAATCGTTGGTCTTGGTGACAATGATGGAGCCGCTGTACAAGGCTTTCCTATTACATCGGCTCAAAGGGGATACTCTCCTCAAGAGTTGGAGCAGATTGGCGATATTTTTGATTTAGCCGACGAAATTGATGGGATTATTTATTATCTTCAGCAGCAAACCGTTAAGCAACCTAACCTTTTGGCCGTTGCTAATAAAAACACAGACGCTGACTCTCAAGTTGTCTTTAATCAGTCGTATACGACAGCCGTCTCGCTCCCTTTTGTGGAATCCTTAGAGTATATGGCTGAGCAGTTTATGGGGTCAAAAGATTTTTGGTTTGAGATTGCAACGCTCAATAACCTTCAACCACCATATGTCGACAAAACGGGAACAAAAGAATATCTTTTGGGGCCAGGTACGCTCGCTTCTGTAAAGATTTCCACTAATCGAGCAAATGAAGTAAAAGTTGGAACAAAAATTAAGATTGGTTCGTATACCGTAAGAGAAGAAACTCGGTCTGTTTTAAAGATCGTTAAGTTTGATGATGGCACGATGATTCTTTCTTTGTCCGGTGCAGCCAATCTGTCTAAGCTGAAGATTTCGGAAAAAGCATATGTCAAAATCTATAAACCACAGACAGCAAACGAAGACTCCCTCCTTCTTATCCCCGTAGACGCAGAATCAGCCTTAATTGAAGGAAAGCAGCCGTCTCTCGATGTTCTGAAAAGGCTCGATAGGGCATTGCTAGACTTTGGCGTAGATGCTCGTCGAGATGAGAAAACAGGCGAGATTCAGATTGGCAAAAACGGTGATTTTGACATTATTTATGGAATGCCCGCCGTTCGTCAGGCAATTCATTCCCTAATGTCTACAAATATCGGTGAGTTACCGTTTCACCCGGACTACGGAATACCGTTTGCTAATTCAATTGGCGAGCGTTTTTACGGCAATGTTGAGCTGGCGGCAGCTTTTTCTGAGATATTACAAGAAGTTATATTATCTGACGGCAGGTATTCAGACGTTGTTGTTCAAGACTTAACAGTTACGGAAACATCTATCTCAATCAATATGATTGTGACCGTAGATGGCTCTAATGTCATAATTCCGTTAAGCTTTGTTTCAACGTAAATTCTTCTTGAAAAATAACACAGTCCATCTTAAAATAAAGTCACCTGAATCTTATTGAGGAGTTGGGCGCGTGACAGTTACTATTAAATCCAAGGAGCAATTGCTGGGCACTTGGGTCAGAAGAATCAAGAATAATACTGATATTACTGACTTTCAAACAGGCGGCGCTCTTGTTACATTAATGGAAGCTGTCGCTCAACAGGTTTATCAGGCGCAGCTATCCGTGCTAAAAGTGCTTGAAGTTACTGAAGTTGATAATCTTGTTGGCGAAAGACTCGATGATTTGGCCGAGTCTCTTAAAATTCCAAATGGTCAGGGCGGAGTGGGTCGTCAAGCGGCTATTCAGGCTACCGGTACCGTAACGATTGGTTCTGAGTTTAAAAAAATATCAACTCGCGCTTATGCCGGCAGACCCGCTCCGTATGCAGGCTCAACAGTTCTTTATGTTCAAGATGCCTCAGAAATGTTTGCAGCCGCTCCGGTTAATGGAAAAGTTTATCTTGGTCGCAATACGGTTGATTCGTTTGAAGGACCTATTTTATATACGAGTATTTCTTCAACCGGAACGTATTGGATTATTAATCTTGCTGACCCTCTTACAAAAGATCATCCCTATACCGACGAAATTGTGTTGGCGCAGGGAGGAGATAGAACTATCAACGCCTCTACCGTTGTACAGGTGCCAGCGTCCGCAGAGTCTCCTGCTATTCAGCTTACGGTAGATGCGGCAGTCATTTTGCCAGACGGAGAGGATTCTGTTACTGTTTCCGTAACTTGCTCTCAGTTTGGCGTTACGGGGAATGTTGCTTCAGGTGCTGTTACAGAATTTTCCGCAAAACCTTTTGTTGGCGCCACTGTTATCAATAAGCAGCCATTCGTTAATGGTTTTGATACAGAATCAGACGCCTCTCTTCGTCAGCGAATTAAAGATTATCCAAATACACTTGCTCGTGGAACTGTTGGGGCGATTAATTCCGCACTCTTGACAGTTGTAGATGCCGACACCAAGAAAAAAGTTGTTTCAGCGTCTGTTATTCGCCCTTTAGAAAAAGGCGAACCAACAACGGTTTACGTTGACGACGGATCTCTACTTGAACCCGTTTTTCTTGGCCAGGACTATGAACTATTGCTAGCAAAGGCATCTGGATTAGAGCAAAGTTTTAGAACTGCTCAAGCTCCGGTGACTCCCGCCGTTGTAGCGGGCGCACAGCAGGCTCCGTATGTGCTACAGGCGGGCATGTCCATTACGTTTCTTATTGATAATATTCCCTACGTATACACAATCGCCCCTTCAAATTACAAAGATTTGACTGCAGCTACAGCTTACGAAATTGTTCGTGATTTAAATTCAGACGCTGAAGGTATTCTTGATTTTCGCGTTACTGAAAATGGTACAAAAATCGTTGCGATAGACAGAACAAATACTGCGGAAGAGATACGTGTAATTCCGGGCGAATTGCAAAGCGTATTGGGTTTCCCAACCGTAACTCAGCGGCCTATTTATTTGTATAAAAACGGAATTTTGCAATCCTTCAAGGGAAAAACAGCAACAATTTCATCCAATCCTTTTTCAAATTGGTCTATTACCGGAGCTTCTTATACAGGACTACAGGTAATCGTTGACGGCGTAGCTGTGGCCGTTGCTGATATTACCAATACAGACTTTTTGTCGCGTTTTGGCGTTGCTATGACTGCAGCAACTGCCGAAAACTGGCGAGAGGTTTTGCAAGCGAAAATTCCCGGCGTTACCGTAATCTTTCAAGATAATAGATTTATTATTAGTTCAAATAAAGAAAATAATTCCTCCAGTGAAATCACAATCAGCGCCGGCGGTTGGATTGGGCCAGCTTCTATTTTTTCTACAGAGCCAGAAGAAAGAACATCGGTAGGCGCCTCAAAGGATTATACCTTTAATAGATATACCGGAGATATTCGCTTTATTTCGCGATTGCAGGCCGGAGATATTATTGAGATAGCTTCGGTTAATACTCGTGCATTTGTTAAGTCTACGACCACATCTACTGGTCTGTATGATTTATCAAATGACTATCCTGGATTTGGTCAGTCTAAGTTTATTGTTGCTTTGGACGGTGACGTACAGGTTAAAACAACGGGAAGCATTACGAACGGCTTAATCGAAGTTACAGAAATTGATTCAAGTGGTTTGACCGTATCTCTTCAAGATTATTTAGGAAATGGACTTTTTATCAATGCCGAAATTAATGACTATATCTACTTAGCGGCAGTTAAGGAAACTGAAACTACTCCAATTTCTGGATTTTCTTCTTTTTCCGACGAAGCCATAGGTTTTTATAAAATTAAAAAAATTGTGCGCGGCACGGTTCCTGCAAACTCTGACACAATCGTCGTAGAGGTGTCTTCCTATCAGGCAGCGGCTGCTTTTATTCTTGGAGATAGGTACGACACTTCATATTTGGGTGCGCCAACATTTAAGTTATTCTCTTCCACCGTTGTCCCGCAAGTTGTATCGCTAGTTCCAACGGCAGCGGCAATAGTAGAGGAGGTGGCGAATCAAATTAACGAACAAATTGTCGGCGGCGTTGCGGAAAGAAGCTCCGGACAGTATTTCTTTTTAAGAACAAATACTTACACAGACGGACAGATTTCAATTATTGCAACTTTTGGAAAAGCGAACAATCTATTCACCTCGTCAGCTGGATCTGCTTTGCAATCTCACGTTGGATCGTCCTCCTCCGTGTATTTGGATGGTGGTTTCCCCGTTGTAGCAGAAACAGTTTTGCCTTCCGATCCCGCAGCCGGATATGCGGCTCGTGATTATTTAAAAGTTGCTCCAAACTATACAGAAGTAACACAAACAACAACCAACCCAATTGCTCAGGCTGCCTCCATTGTTAGTACCTATCCAGTTGGATTTCAGGAAACTTGGGTCACAGGAAAGCTGTCAGGATGGACAGGGCGCGTTTACAACACAGAAACAATTGCACCATTTGAAGGTTTTTTAAGAACAGATAGCGCAATTAAGCCAATTGGCTCGGTGAATGTTACCTCGGAAACCCTGGACAGATATTCTAATATTTCCCTTAGGTTGCAAGATTTATCCATTACCCCCTTTGATAAATTCGTTGTTGAGATGGATTTAGATTCAGCCAACAAAACAATTACTTTGCCTTTATACAAAAAAGCTATTATTTCAGATGAGCAGCAGATTGCGATTTCTGGAAAAGGTCAAAAATTTCAATTTACTTTAAAAGATCCAGAAGATTTTGATAAAGAGTTTTTTGACGTTACAAGCCCATTTAGAGATTTTGATTTTAACGATTTTAAAGTAGTTGGTAAGTCAGTCGGTGTTTATAAGTTAAATAGCGCGGGTATGGGCTCGAATGAGCCGGCACTGGCTATTCGCTCTACTTCTTTTGGCGGCGCCAATAGAGTTAAACTAAATGTTCTTTATCCCCAGTCTCCATCAAAGGGTGAAATTACAATTAGTCACTCAAATGTGTACGAAAATGAAGAGGTTCAGACTGTAGTTGTTGCAGAGATGGCGTCTCAAGCGGCCATTCCCTCTACAATTTTTAATTCCGGCACTTATAAAGTGACTAATTCGTCTACATCTAACAATCTTACAGACATTACTTTGTCAACATTTCAGCCATCAATTACTGCAGTTGCTAAATTTGAATCACTTAGTCCTTCTTTTGGCTTTTCTTTTGGGGCACGTTCTGCAAATTATCCGGGAGTGCTAGGAAATAGCATCGAACTCGTTATTCAAGATAGCGGTAAACTGGGCACAACGGCAGAATTAGTTCAAATGATCGCTCAGTCAACTAAAAAAGTAATTCTTGATTTAAGAGGTTCTGCCCCCACTAGCGCTCAGCTAGCCGCCGCGTTAAGTGTCAGTACATATTTAGAAACAGTAACCGAAACAGTCGTGGGAAGTGTCTTATCGCTCGTGAAGATTCCAAATACATATGGCTACATACCAGAAGTTTCGGCAAAAATTTCAAATCCATATTTTACCATTTCCTTCAATCAGGTGGACTACAGTCCGCGCTTACGCGGAGCTGCGGGCAATTCATGGTCATTTAAATGTATAAGCACTGGCACGGGTACACCAATTGTAACTATCAATACTGCTCAAAAAATAATCGAAGTTAATTTAAGAGGCTCTCGCCTTTTGTTAACCGACTTAGAGAATTTGCTTAATGGCTCGTCTGGTTTTAATGCCAACATAATTAAAGTAGAGGTCTCAAGCGGAGACCAGTATTTAGCTCCGTTTGGCCCTTCTTTCTTCTCCGGTGGAGTAACCGTCTCCAATACAATTTATACGTCAGATGGGGCAGATGAGACAAATGGTGTTTTTGATGGTTTGTATTTAGTCAACAATTTATTACAGGTCAACGGAACACAATCCACTGTTTCCATGCCAATTGGGGTTTGGCCAATTGTTGATAAGCCGACTGCAGCGGAATTAACAATCCGTGTTCCTAATTACGTTGGCCTATCTTCGGCTACAGCAGTTAATACTATTTTCAATGCTGCCAACTATCAGCTTCAGTCTTTTCCCGTCGAGGCAAAAACACTCAAAGATCTGGCAGATGCAATTAACGCCTATTTGCCAGAAACACCAGTCGTTACTGCAGCTATTTTGGGATTAGAAACCACCAACGCTCTTATGCCGGGAGGTGCTCAGATCCCTCGGGCTACGTATATTAATTACACAAACCCAAACGCCTTGCCTGGTACCGTTGATAGCTCAAGCTCAGCATTGTCATTCCATGCTTTTTGGGCAAATCGTTCAGAAGGTTGTTCGATTTATGATTATGATTTGCTTGGAAATGCAATTAAGTCGGTTGTCCAGTCAAATGATGCAATGTTCCCTAGCGGAAATGCTATTTTGGGTACGGCATATTCTTCGGTGGGCGAAGAGGTTTATCTTCTTCCAACAAATGCGGCTACTTTTAGTAGATGGGCAAATTTTGCGCCAGCTTCTTCGTTGCCAATTCAGGCTGATATTGTTCGAGCCGAAGGCGCTGCAAAAGTTCAAATTTCTTCAAAGCTTCGAGGAACAAAAGGATCTGTGTATCCAAAAGATACACTTGCAAATAATTATAAAACAGTCACACTTGAGGCCGCCTCAGCTGAGAATGGTTCGGTTTACTTTCCCCTGTTGGTATCGCAAACAAAACAGCTACCAAGAGGCTCAATCGTAAAAGTAAAGAATGCGCTTGTTTCTGAATTATTAAGGCCATTTAGGGTTGCCTCCCCTCTTGCAAACTTAACTCCGGCCAATACTGCAAACGAAAAGACTTGGTTCAGAACAGGAACAAATATTGTTTATGAGCAGGCCAGTTCAACACGTGGGCGATTGTATTTCTTGAGACACGGGCAGTCAGCTACAATTGGTAGCATTTCGGTGACCGACACTGAGCCATTAGCTTCAGGTACAGAAATTAATATTACGTACAATACTCCCTCTGTAGGCTTAGCGACTATTACTTGCTCAGCGGGAACGCTTTCGGCTCGAATTGGCGATATGCTTTATATTCGTTCGGCGGGATTTCCTGCCGAAGTAAACTGCCCCGCTCTTGATAGCGGTCTAGTTATGAACAGCAGCCTTTATGATAACCCCTATGGTCTAACAGGTTATGTGGGCTATCCAGTAGTTCAGGTCAATGACTCAACAAGCTGTTGCGTCATTGCTCCAAATTTGACTCAAAATCACACACTTACCCTTGCCGCATCGACAGATCTTGTTTTTGTTCCTACTGTTTATACAGAAAAAAACATCAAGACACAGCATAAGGCGGGCTCACAAGGGGTCGAGGTTCTTGGAAATGTGGCAACTCAGGGAACCCATGCAGAGTCTATTTCGGGTGTTTGCTCATACGGAATCGTAAAAAAACTGTCAGATGGGTTTTCCGCCCTGATTCTTTCTAACACCTCCGACGGCACAACGCCTCCAGATCGCTTAAACGACACAATGCTACTCGCAGAGTGCGGTGTAAATACCGACGATTATGTGTTTTTAAATGGATTTGGTCAAGGAGTTGATGGTCAGTACCAGCTTGTAGCGCACGACGGAAAAAATACGGCTATTCTTTATAACTCAGTTCTTCCGATTCAAGACGTTGTTCAGGATAGTGTCACACGCTCAGTCAATGTAGGTAAAAATTGGTGGGGCAAAGAATTGCAAATTGTCGATAATGATTCGGCTGATTATACAATTGACCCTCGCGTAGTTCGTATTGTGGATGCTGAGTCTGTTTTGCCCGGATGTAAGATATCAATTGCTTCGGCTGCTGAAGGTACAAGTAATTGGTTCCCGCAAGCGCTCGTAGGGATTTGGACAGTAACAGAGATTGGTTTTTATGGCCCTTCGGCTAGTATCTGTCCGTATATTGAATTTGATATGCCAGCCGGGGCTCCCGCCGCAGCACAACTTGTTACTATTGCGGCCGCGAATGAAGAGAATATTGGGTTTTTGGAAAAAGAACCATTTTCTGCTTTTAGGCTTGTTCAGGGATGGGCAATTGATCCTAAAAATGCAGAAAACGCTCAAGCCTATCTGACTCCAGCTAAATCTTATCAAAAAATTTCAAATTACCTGGGATCAGAAATTGAATGCGTTCATAAACTAGGATACGAAACTGTACCTAAAACCGGTATCGACGGATATAAAATTTTTGGTGGCCTTATTCGAGAGGCTCAAAGAACTGTAGATGGCGTTCCTACTTCAATTAGCAGATATCCCGGTGTTAAGTCTACGGGAACCGATGTATCGGTATTGCCTCCAATTCCTCGTTCAGTTTCAGTTTCTTTCCGAGTTCGCGCTCGTGATGGTATTTCGATTAACACAATCGCAGCCGTCGTTCGCTCTGCCGTAGTATCTTTTATTGGCGGATTGGGGATCGGTCAATCTGTAATTTTGTCCGAGCTTATAGGATTGGTTCAAGACATTCCCGGTGTTGTTTCTGTAGAAATTATCGAAACTCTCCCCTTTGCAGTTGACGGGCGTATTCCGGTTGCGGATAATGAAAAGGCAGTGGTGATAGATTCGGCATCTAACATTAGCGTTGGGCAATAAAATGTCAAATGTTCGTCAGTATTTACCGTTAGTTGCAAAGCCAAATAAAGAACAGGCGCCAAAAATAAACGCCTTGCTCGATGGCGTTGATGACATAGTTGATCAGCTTGAAAAATACACGGAATATGCGCAAAATCAATTTTTCTTTACAACCGCAGACGCTGAGTATGTTTTTAAGCTCGCAGCTCGAAGTGGTTTTTATTTGCCAAGAGACGCTGGTTTAAATATCGAGGGACTTAAACCACTTGCCCCATTAATGATCAATCAACCAAAGACATCTTTGGAAATTTTGTTGCGCGTTTTAGAAATTTATTTTTCTCAGACTTTAACCAGGCCAAGTGTTATTTCTGCTCAGGCTGAGCCATACAGATTAAAAGAAAAAGATGATTTGATTGTAAAAACAAGAGACGCTGAACACTGTTTGACTGTCGATAAGTCAATGTTTTCTGATATTAAAAACGTATCCGCTTCGGAGTTAGCAACTTATATAAATTCCGTTCAATATCATTATATTGCAACCGTTTTTTACGACAGAATCGTCGAGAAAAACAAAATTCGACTTACACCGAATGGCTCTGGTCTAAATGAAATTATTCAAGTAATTGGCGGAACCCTTCAAAATTTATTACTTTTTCCAAACATTATCCCAACGACAAACTCTTTTCAAACACGTTGGCTTGTTTCTAAGGTTGCTGAATATTCCGACATAGTAACCTTCACATATTTAGACGGGCCGCCACCGTCTATTCATTTAGCAAAAATTGGCGACATTGTGACAATAAGGGGTCAGTTTGATGTAGGAACTTCCGGAGCTGCACAAATACCGGTGCAAGATATCTTCGGAAATGATGTGATTGATAATTATGGTAACCTGGTAACTGTATTAGTTTATCTAATACAAGGAAATTATTCTGTTTTAAACGGCACTTATGAAATTATTGATGTGGGTTACGATTACTTTAAAATTAGAAATAAATATTTAAGGTTACCTACCGGAAATATTGGAGAAGTAGTACAGCTTTCCCAAAGAGACATTATTTTTACCGAAAATATACCACACAGGGTTTACGATCAAGAGACATTTTCTTATATAACAGAAATGACAGACGATGAGTTAAGCGTTACCGTTCCGGCAGTTCCTCCAATCGTAAAACGTTTTTTGCAGGGTGCTTGGCACGCTTATGGGGCTAAGTACACAGTAGCGGACTTTACCAGAAATACTGTAAGAATAGAAAGCTCTCCAAATGTGCAATTACCCACACAGGGCGCAAGTTTTGTTTTAGAATCTGATACTTTTGCTGCAAATTATGCACAAAAAAGGTTTAAGATTCTAAATACTAATCCCTCCAACGGAATTATCACTTTAGAAAACTCAGACGAATATAATGTTTTGCCTTACACAACCCCTACCTTAATTGGAAAAAATAACCCATTCTTTTGTGATATCAATTCGGATGTCGTGGAGATGGATTTTAATTATCGTCATGGATTATTTTCAGGGTCAGAAATTATTATCAATTCTGCTGCGATTAATTTGGAAAGCAATATAGATGTTAATGGGTCTTGGGTGGTAGATAGGGTTTTGTCGGATACAAAAATATCTTTTAAAATCAATCAAAAAAATATTGGCACACCTTCTGCTAGTTCTGCGGTTTTGTATTCCCTTGGTAATAAAAAATATCGTCTGCAGTTTTCCTCAACGACGACTCTTAATTTGTCTAAAATAAATGTAGTCGGTAAATTTTTTGAATTTTACGAAGATGGCACCGCAAATATTTTTAATCCCTACACTTGGCAAAAACTAAAAGCTAGGTGCTTTAAGACGCTCAGCGTAGGAAGTACCAGCGTCGATTTTGAAACACTTGAAGATTGGTCTGTGTTGCCAAACGAAACAATTGCTTCAAATGTAAGAGTAAGGACAACCCAAGTCGCGTGGGGGGAAGACACCTCTTCTTATTATTTTGACAAAACATCGGCACGCAATCAAGAAGTTTTTATGAATAATTTAACAATGACGGCTGCTGATTACATTAAGCCAACTAGTCCATTATATTTGGGTTCTTATTTGTACGATCCGCAAGGATTAGTAACTAGGTATCTTCCCAGTGCCACAGGCGCTGCTGCGGAGATAGCGATTTTAAGAGGCGAAAGCGGAGTCCTTGTAACTGTTGATTCTGCTTTGGAATTTAGCCAAAACGGAGGGTATGTGGTATTTGAGTACGGAACCTCGCTCCAAGAGGGGCCGGTACCGTACATAACTCTTTCGGGAGGCCAAATTGTTATTGACCCAGCGTATGTTTTTAAAAAAACTCACTCAAAGGGAGCTACAGTTAGGCAGGTAAAAAGATTAGAGCCACTTATGCCAGCCCCTAATGGATTGATGTTTCAGCCATTTTTAACAGGAACCTCAAAAGCCCGAGATAGTTTTTTTGAAATTATTAAAAAAATAATTTCCGCTGGAGTTTTTGTTACAGACGATGTATTGTACCCAGAGCTGCGGTTTGCTGACGAAAGTATTGAGCCATACAAGTAGTAAAATCGCTGTATTAAGCAAGAGGAGCTAAAATGTCAGTTCAGTCAAGAGTCAATTGGTTGGGTGGTCAACGCATTGATCTTCCTGATTTGTTAGCAATTGATTCATATGTTGTCAACGACATCCGCAATTTGCTTATGTCTCTCACCGGCGGCTCTTCGTTCGTTGTCAGTGGATTGGAAATAACTGAATGGGCTGGCCTGACGGTAAGCGTAAAGGTTTCGGATTGTTTAGTTTTTTGTCCCGGCAATTCAATTGCACCTTTTTATAAAGGTCTTCCGGGGGACTCAAACCTTTCTATTTCTCTTCAGTCTAACTCAGAAATATTTTTAGAACTTGTTTTAGAAACCTCGACTAGCGGCTCAGTTTCAAAGGGTTTTTGGGATTCTTTGGCAATTACGCCCGATTCTGCAGCGGGATCAGAATATGTAGAAACCGTTGACGCTCAGAAAATTATAATTCCAAAATTAGTTCAAAGATTTGGCGGGTTTACGCCAAACTCTATTAAAATTGCAAAAATTAAGACAGGCGCTTCCGACGTTACCGAGGTTGTAGATTCAAGAGAGTTGTTTTTTAGGCTAGGATCAGGGGGTTCTGTTCCTAATCCTTCATATTCTTTTCCTTGGGACTCGACTTCGAGACAGGAGTCGCCTCAAAAATCGGATATCGCTTCTCGGCTGGCATCCACAGATCCCGCCTCGATTTACTACTCAAACACAACCGACGGGACCGTACTCAACGATAAGGGTTTAAAGACTTTTAAAGATTGGCTGAACGCAACCATGTCGGTTTTGCGTGAAATTAAGGGTACTCCGACTTGGTATCAAGATGCTGCAAGTTCCGTTGGTTTTCCTTTAAATTTATCTCTTTTGTCTTTGTTTCTTGATTCTACCGCTGGTCATTCTATTTTGGCTATTCCTTCGGCCACTGTTTTTTGGGGCTCTACGACGGGGGCTTTGGGAAACAAACTACACAGCGACGGTACATCTACAATTCAGTGGCAGGCCAACTATGGATACACTCTTAAGTGGCAGCTCGGCGGAACCTACTCCTCTAATCGCATTTATGATAATGTTAATTTCATGTCGCCAGAAATCGACGAGGGCGATGCTCTTTATTTGGCTTTACAGAGAAATGTTCGATTGACAGAAACGCCCGTTTTGTGGCGCCCAACCGTTTCCCCTGGCGGCGGACTGGATGCTGAAAAATCCGTTGAAGGAAATGGATTGTTTATTGGCGTTGCGATTGGCGACTATATTAAAAAAGAATCCGAAGGGATTCTTGCGTATTACAGAGTTACAAAATTGTATGACGGTTTGACGGTTGTAACCGCAGAAGGCTCTGTAGCGGGTCTTTCCGTCAGAGCCGTAGAAGTCGACCGAACTATCAATTCACAATCTACCGAGCAATACAGGTATTTTAGATCTAGGTATTCTAATATTGATTTATATGTTCGCGGCTCGGGCGATGTTCCACCCAATGATGTAGATTGGTATTGGCTTGGAAGAAGAACTGGTTCTAGTTTTTATTTTAGGGATTATGGCAATCTTTCTCAAGGGGAAGAAATAGAAATTGTTGATCCCGGAGCTACAGACGAAAGTCAAAATGATTTTGGAGTAGAGCCTATTTTGGCGCTACATCCGGACGTTGCCTACAAACTAAACACTCTCGGATTCGCTCCAAATCCGGATATGTCTGTTCCTGCAGATGGATTGGTTTTAACTTTTTATAAACGAAAAACAAACAACAGGGTTAATTCTGATTCTACTCAAAATCCGACGATTTTTTCTTATGAACTAAACACCGCTATTACCTTAAATGCGAATCAAGAGCTTTGGGTAAAGATTTCAGATTTGTATTCTGCCGCTCCGTATTCTTTGGCCGCCGGTGATGTAACAGACGTTACAACAACAAACGTCTATCAAGTCAGAGATGCTACGGACTCTCCTTTAAGAAACTATGACAACCGTCAAGTATTTATGCTTGCCAAGCAAATAACTATCGGCTCGGCCTCATATGTTGTTTTCTTTGACGGAACCGTCGTGGGGGCTAAAGGCCGAGCTACTCCACAAAGACTCCAGGTAGAAAATGTTTGGATTCATGACACTGAAGTCGACGTGACAACAACTGTAACTCCTGCTCGTCTATTTGAAAACGCAAACGCAATCAAAATTGGTCAGGCCAATAGCGTTATTCGTATTGAGGGTGCTCAGTCTGTAAAAAGAGCAAATGTTTCAGGAACTTATTCTGTTTTATCCACAGATCACATTCTTTCTGTTGACACCTCTTCCGCAGCTGCTACGATTACTTTACCGGTAATTAGCGCAGTCGGGGATGGTCATACAGTAATCGTAAAAGATAAGTCAAACAATTCTTATACCAATACGATTACTCTTACACCTAGCGGCGGAAATACGGTAGACGGTCAGTCTTCTTTTGTAATTCAGTCAGATGGAGCGGCTTTCGTGCTTGTTGCAAATGCAGCCGGAGACTGGGAACTTATGTAAGGAGTTATTTTTATGAACAATGTTATTGACTTAAATAAAAAAATTAGACAAAAGACACTTGCATCAATTATTCGCCGAGAAACTCTCGGCGTAGACCTTACTCAAAATCAAATCTACAAGTTGCGAGTCGGCACATCATTATGGTTTGACGCAGATGATGCTATAGTCGTTGTTCAAAAGAACGGAGACGACTTTAAAGTATTATTATGTCCTGTCAACAGAGACTTGCTCGAAGGAAAGTGGGAAAACTTTGGTTTGTTGAGTTGGCTTTGGCTCCGCCACATCAAGCTCAAGAGAGTCGGCAAGCACAGGGCATCTTCAGATGAGTTCAAAGTGCTACTTCAAAGGACTACCGGAGTTGACGCAGACATTGAGTTTGTGAGAACATTGCCTCAACTACCGGAAATCAATCCGGCTTATTCGATGTGAGATTATGGCCAAGGTGACCGAACAACAACTAGCTCAGCAGAAACTCTTGAAAGAACTACAAGAGTCATACGAGCGTGATTATGCTTGGCTAAACGACGAAGAGCGCAACATTGCTGAGAGAGCGCTCGCTGCCCAAAAGACGTTGGTTGTTAGTCCTTCTCAAGAAGCCGCCTTGTTTGGCGTGTACGCGATGGGCAGAACTTGTGTTCAGATTGCTAGGCAGTCAGGTCATCTTCCTGAGACTATTGTATTGAGTATGCTTCGGTACAACTGGTGCCTTAGAATGCAGATGGCCAATCAACAAGCCGATGGCAGCGTCTTGGAAGTCTTTGGTAAAGAGGCTATCGACACAATCTTTACTATGACTAAGATTGCTATTGAGAATGACTTGAAAAAAGTCTTAGCTGGCGAGATGGCGGCGGGCGACTCTGGCTTTGTTCCTAAGAACATAAAAGAGATGAAAGACTTTCTAGGAATTGTTGGAGAAGTTCATAAGATTGATGCCTTCATGCGTCTCGGAGCCAAGCAGCCTTTGGTCAATGTCAGCAACCAGACGTTGACTCTTAATGGCGGCCAATCTCAAACGCAGACTCAAGTCACAGATGCTCAAACAGTTGAGCTGCTGGAAACATCAGAAAAACGAATTGAAGCTTTAAAAGCATTGGAAGAAGATAGTAAAGAATAGTTAGGAGAATTTTATGTTTAAGTATTTAATTTTGTTTGTTTTGATTGCTTGTCAGTCTACTCCTGCCCCACAGCCACAGCCGTCTCCAGCAGAAATGGCATGTGCGACCGTTTATGACCCTCATATTTGTCTTATTACTATTGACAGTACGACGTTTGCAGGGCATGGTCAAAACAGGTGCCAAGCTCTCAGAAAGCTTCGTGCCACACTAACTGAGCGCGGCCACAACCCGCTAATCGCTCAAAGAGCCGAGTGTGGCAGAGTTTTTGAGTAGTCAGGAGATTCTTATGAACAACGAAACTCAAGAAGAACAAAAACAAGAATGCTTTAGCAAAAGAACTGGCTACAAAATGGCCGACAGGCAAGTTGGCTATCGAGGCAAAAAGTTTGAAAAGAAATGCTTTCAGAGGCAACTAAGAGAAAAATACGAATCCAATGAAGTTATACCCCTAGGGGACATAGAGATAAAAGAAATCCCATTTAAAGAGGCTCAAGATTTTATCTTGAAGTATGAGTGGCTTGGCACGATGGGTACGACAAAATTTTCAATAGGAATTTTTTGCAAAAATATACTATGTGGCGTTGCATGTTTTGGCCTTACGGCGGGAACAGCTTCTCTATCAGAGCCATTTGGAGAAGAGTATAAAAACAAAGGAATTGTTTTGGTTAGGGGTGCGTGCGCAAGTAATGCTCATCAGCACTGCGGAAGCTATCTAATTGGCAAATGCAAAAAGATATTAGAAGAAAAAGGATATCTTTTTTGTATAGCGTATTCAGACCCAGAGGCTGGAGAAATAGGCACGATATATCAGGCAACTAATTGGAATTTTTACGGTTTCACAAGCAAAGTAAACTACCTTGTCAGACCCGACGGAAAAAGAGTAGACCCAAAAATTATTCATAAGTATTCAAAAAAACACAAAATATCATACTCAGAGCAAAAAGAACTCTTTTTAAAAGAGGGTTATTACTTTGAAAAAGGTAATAAAAAAATGAAATACCTTATGTATTTTGGTAACAAAAGAGAAGTTAAACAAATGCTTAAGCATAAAAAAGTCAAATTTTATCAATACTTAAAAAGAGAGCATTTTGAAACCTTAGATTTAATATACGAAACTAGCCTCGTTGAAAAAAACACCTAAAGGTTTTTGTTGACCCTCCGATAAGACTTATGTAAGTCAACTACGGGAGGTGCTGCATGTACACAGTTCTTATTGAGTCTGATGTTGCTCCAATGACCATGCCTAACTGGACAATTGACCAATCCTTTGAGGCTGAGTTTGACACACTAGGCGAAGCGGAGTCCTACGTGCGCTCATTGGAGCGTTGGTCCGCAGCAGATGCTCATGATGAGCTATGGGCTTGGCACGGTCCACAATTTAGAATCTTTTCAGAAGAGGCAGGAGACTTTTGTGATTAAAAGGGGATTGATTATGTTTAAGTATTTGAGTTTATTTGTGTTTTTGGTTGGTTGTGGCGCTCCGCAAACTCCAGACGAAGTCAAAGCAGACAACTTCTTGCAAGAGTTTGTGGGCGACTGTAAAAAAGTCCATGGAGACAGGTGCGATGTTCCCATGACAGTTCACAGCCTTAGCGAGTCTGCCGACGAGCAGACTTGTTGGACAGAAGACGGTAATCCTATTAGGTCTGTGGTGCTTCATAGGGAGGCGGTGACCCGAGGCAACAGGGCGGCTGTCTACCAAGAGTTGTTTTATTGCAGCCTGAATTTAAGCACGCTTCAGAGTGACCTGTTGAGTTTAGAAGAGTTTGCCAAGGCTATTGGTCTAAGTAAATAATCTATAATAAGGATTTGGTTTATTATAGTCTACGCTCGTAGCCTATAATAAGCTCATGGACAAAGTTTTACAAAAATGAAGTTTAGATGACGTGCAGATGAAATCTATTGACCATTTTAGTGTTGGTTGGTCAATAGAAGTCATTAGAATGGCCAATAGGCGGTCAATAGAAAATGATTGGCCAGTTGAGCAGGTGTTGTATGCTTGTTTGAGGTGGGACTTGTGAGTTACCGAGAAATACTTTGCTTCATGACTCGGAAGAACAGGCCATCCAGTTTCTTGATACACCGACTCATGTTTTGTTTGACAAGACCCCTAATGAGCATATAAAAGATGGTTACGGCCAGACGGTCATCGAGTGGCTGAATGAGTTGGTCGGACGTTAATAGCATTCTAAAGAATATTAATAACATTCCATGGAGAACAAAAAATGACAGAATCTCAATGGCTTGACGCTCAGAAGGCTTACGACAGAGTTAGGGCATTATTAGTTCAAGATGGCCAAACAATGGAACAGGCTCAAAAGACTCTTGAGACTCTTGTACTGTTTGTGATGGGAAGTAAACTCAATAAAGAAGAAAGCAACGTCCATTTGGCCAAGTTTTTAGAGGCTATGTTGAAGGGCGATAAGCCACAGTGTTAAATAGTTTGAAATGTTTCTATTTTTTTCTAACTAGGTATTTTTATGAAAAACTTATTTTTATGTGTGCTATTGGTTGGTTGCGCTTCATCTCCGCAGGTTCCAAATTCTGCTCCGCAGCCAACACCCACCCCCACTCAAGCACCTAAGCGTCAGCCAAAATATAAGATAGGCGACTGCCTCATGATTGTTGACTTGCCAAACGGAGAGACTAAGTCTCGCCATAGAGTCAGAGTTGAGAAAGTCGGCGTTGACCGTTATTACTACAGATGGCTTCTTGACGATGGGCGCTGGGATACAGAACTATCTAGTAATGTAGGCAAATTTGAAGTTTTAGAAAAAATTTCAAAAAAAGTGTTTGACTGCCCTAAAGGTTAACGCTAGACAGCCGATAAGTATTGTAATGGAGGTGATTATGAAGAACCTAGCAAGCGAAATCAAAAAGGCAGTTAACGCTAAATGTGCGCCCAATGGTAGGGCAAATCTTATTGTCCACCTTAAAGACGGACAGCGCATCAAAATAGAAAAAGTAAATGCGGGTGACTTTTACACACCCATGGTCATTGCTGAGTCTTTTCCAAATGTGGCCAAGGCAGAATTAGAAGTTTATTAAGGAGGTTTTGTGACTGAGTATCAATTGTTTCTTATGTTTGCTACTTTCATGGCAGTTCTTTTTGGGACAGGACTGCTTGTTAATATCCTTCAGGACTAAGGAGTCTTGCCATGGCTAACCACAAAATCATGCTCCAAGCCTCTAGCTACCTGACTCAAATGGGCATCCCATTCCAGTCAGTCAAGATGTTTGGCAAGCTGTTGGTTATCCATACCAACGACCACCATGCTGCAAAAATCATTCAAAGTATTCTTAGCGGCTCTGGCGTCAATAAAACAGGAATTGAAGAGCCAGACAGAATGAATGACGACTACGTTGTAACTGGTCTTATTGATGATGCCATCAATGAAGCTCTCGAAGAGTTTGACGATATAGACTATGGGGATGAAGAGCAATGAAGTTAATTTATCTCATTATCCTATTTCAAATCTGCGGCAACACTATGGCTATTTTTGAGGATGGTGAGCCTACTTTAGCTTGTCATCTAGTTAAGCAACAATGTGTGAGTCTGTCTATTGCGCAACTTATGATGCTGCGCCAGACTTCATCTTGTACAAAACTTAAAGAGTTTAAAGTGGTTGAGTAGTTAGGGGGACTTATGCGTTTTGTCTTTATGGCTATATTGTTGGTTGGATGTGGGACAGGTCTTGGAACTACAGAAGTAGAAAAGATTGTGGAAGTCCCCCAACCCTTTTATATTGACACCCATAAAGTAGACGCCAAACTTCTTCCCCACGTTATGGAATTTGCCGGATATTGTGACAAGTTTGGAACATCTACCAAGTGCAAGGAAAACTTTAATAAAATCAAGTCAATACGGATTGTAGAGTCTTTTCCTGAAAAGTTTGTTATTGGCAAGTGTTATGTATCTTCCTCAAAGCGCTGGGTCGAGGTTCTTGACTGGCAGGACTCAGACTCTTTTTCAACTAAAGCTTTGATTGCGCACGAGCTGGCTCACTGCGCCCTTGGCGACCCCTTTTCTCACTACGACGAGGAAGATGACATCATGAATAGCTACTTAATCTCAGACCAGACCATCTTTCGTAGCTGGCCACAGCTCATTAAAGCTATGTTTTTACGCGCTGGCGGCTCTTTACCGTTGACACAAGAAGAAAATGCTTCTACAGTTACTCAGTCAATCATTACTGAGACAGGAGAGGTGGCTTGTGAAACCAGAGAAAATTCAATACCAAGACATTGAAGACAAGTTTCCGCAGCTCTTAAGGTGTGGTTTAGAAGTCAACGAGGGTTGGTTATCATTAATTTGGGACATGTGTGAGCATCTTTTAGCCTCAAGAGAGGCTATTGGTGTTCCCATTTCAGAAGAAAATCCTCTGCACTTTACACAAATTAAAGAAAAGTTTGGAACTCTTCGGGCATATGCAACTACGTCTACAGAAGAAGACGAGAGAATTATTTCTATGTTTGAAGATATGAGTCAGTTTGTTTGTTCTGTTTGTTCTAAGCCAGGACAAATTAAAGGAAAGCATTGGCTTTATGTTGCTTGCGATGAGCATACGAGTCCTTCTGATAAGTAAGGAATTTTATGGATTATTTTAAATTTTTAAAGGTTACTGAGGCTGCGGCTATTGCTAGTTCTAAGTGGATTGGAAAAATGGATAAGAATGCAGCAGATGGGGCTGCTGTAGACGCCATGAGAGCCGAATTTGATTCTATTAACTTTAGAGGGATTGTGGTCATAGGTGAAGGTGAACTCGACGAAGCTCCTATGTTGTACGTTGGAGAAAAACTTGGCACAGGCCGTGGCGACAAGTACGATATTGCTGTAGACCCACTTGAAGGAACTGAGTTAGTCGCCAAAGGCAAGCCTAATGCTCTGTCTGTTATGGCAGTAGGAGAATGGTACAGCCTTATGAGCGCACCTGACTGCTATATGGACAAGATTGTCGTAGGCTCTAAAGCCAAAAACGCCTCTATATCATTATTCAAAACAACCGAAGAAAATCTCAAAGAAGTCTCAGCTCATCTTAAAAAGCCAATTGAAGAAATGACAGTCTGTGTCCTCGATAGGCCGAGACATGCTGATTTGATTAAAGAAATTACCCAACTAGGAGCTAAAATATCACTTATCAGCGACGGAGACGTGCTGGCAGCTATTGGTGTCTGCATGGGCAAGTACGACATGTTGATGGGGATTGGCGGCGCTCCGGAGGGTGTTGTCTCGGCTGCCGCTATTAAGAGTCTTGGGGGGAAGATACTAGGTCGATTAGTATTAGATACTCCAGAACTTAAAGAACGAGCAGCTTTTATGCACAAAACAGACGAAAAAGAGTACGATACTGACAGGATGGTTAGCGGAAAAGCGGCTTTTATTGCAACAGGAGTGACTGACTCATTCCTACTTGATGGAGTGACTCACAACCAAACTCATTCAGTTATTTTGACTCCAAAGGAAAAAAGATTTATAAAGACGACTTATGGCTAAGAAAAAAGAACCTGAAATTACAGAAGAGCAAAGGGTGCGCATTGAAATGCGTAAACGTCTTTTGTTTACTGTTTGTGAAACAAAAGAAGAGCTTCAACAATTCATTAAGACTTTCCTTAAGTTAGACTTGCCAGACTGTACAGTAGACGAAATGTCTACTTCTAATCCCATGGAAGCTGTCTGGCAAATTTACCTCACAATGAAGACCAACAAGGGTGCCCACCGTGTAGTCGTGGCAGCCTCTCGTAACTCGATGAAGACAGTTATGTCGGCGGTGATTCATTGGTTGGCAATGATTCATTTTAGAAGGTCATGTCTACAGATTGCCGCCATTAAAGACCAATCTTACAAAGCAATCAAGTACCTTAAAAAGTTCCTCCGTATTCCAGAACTTCAAGAACATTTTGAAACAAACCGAGCGGGAGAGCTACGACTCTTTAATTTGCCTCCAAATTCGTATACAGCAAAAGACGATGCCGACGTTTTTGTAACAGCAGCTACACTAGAGGGTGCTAACTCATCCCGCGCTTCTATTATTATTCGAGACGAATGTGACCTAACCCCCAGAGAGATTCTCTCAGAAGTCGCCATGGTTGCCGACCCCACGCAAGATGAGCACGGCTTTGAGCCAATCACCATCTCGCTGTCTTCTCGCAAGACTTCTCAAGGACCTTTGCAGGAACTGATGGAAGAGGCCGAAAAGGGCGACGACCCAGATATTAGACTAGACAAGTGGTCGGCTGTGGATTTTATGAGGAAATGTTTGCCAGAGACTCACGGAGAAAAGAGACTCAAGGCATATCTTCATACAGAAAACCTCAAAGTCAGATGGGATGAAGAGCTATTCCAAGAAGAACCAGAAGCAATCAAAGTTAAGTACAAAGAAATATTAGCTTATGAAGGATGTATGACATGCCCTGCGTTTATTGCCTGTCAGGCTCGCGCCCCCAAACAGACAGGCAAATCTAAGACATTAAGAACTATTGCCTTCATTGGTAACTTCATTAAAGAGACAAAAGAAGCCAACAAAATTATTGCTCAGATTCTCAACTGGCGTCCAGAAACAGGCGGCTTAGTTTTCCCTACGTTCAACAGAATGAATCACGTCCGTAGCCCCGCTGAGACTTGGTTTTGGATGACTGGTCAACAGTGGAAGAATAATAGAAAATGTACTAAACAGGATATTTATGCTTGGGCAGTGACTAATAAATGGGAAGTAAGTTTTGGTATTGACTGGGGCGTTCGCGACCCCGCAGTGGTCGTTGTATATCTGTACTCTCAATCTCAGACTAGAGCCATTTTGCTTCATGCGCGGTCAGCTACTGGCTACCCCAACTCTCAGTGGGCACAAACAGTTAGAGAAAAAGAATGCCTAATGTTTCCTCCAGACATTATTTGCCCTGATACAGCCGATGCTGGTTCTGCTCATTACTTTCAGCCTTTTGGGTTTGCTGTTAAGCCCAAGAAACCGACTCATATTGAGACTGGAGTAGTTCAGATTCAGTCTTTGCTTTGGAATGTAGAAAGACAAGAGTCAGACATGATTCTTTGTAAAGAAGAAAACGACAGCGGGATAGAGTATGCTATTGAATCTTTTACCAACTGGATGCACAAGAAAGACCCCCGTGGAGAGTTTGATACAAGTCGATTTGAAGACGATGATTGGACTCACACGAATGACGCAAGTCGGTATGCACTAGACAAATACCGCACCGCAGTCGAAATTAAGATTAGTAGCGCCTCTAAACACATCGGCACTGCCGCCCCCATGAGCCGCGAACAGCAATACCAAAAAGAGCTAGAGTCTGCCATGTATGATACCTATAAAGATATGGGTGTACCCATCATGCCGTCGCAACTAGCTGATATGACTATGGATGCTTACAGAAAAGCAGGCATGGGTCACCTCATCGAAGGTGATTCCAAAGGCCCTGCCCCCGAACCAAAGAAAAAATTAATTAAATTTAGTATTTAATGTTAAAATGTACCCTAGTTCTAACCCAAGGAGATATGAACATGGCTCTATCAGATAAAGCAAAAGATGAGAGCGGAGAGTCTTTCGGGCCTAGCACTCTATGAGTCTTTTTAAACACGCTAAAGATGTTGTTAAGGGAAAAGCTAAGCTTTTTTCAAGACGTTCGTCTAAATGGCCGTCATTGCGCAAGTCTTTTTTAGAAACTCATGGCTCTTGTGCAGCTTGCGGTTGCACAGAGTTTTTAGAAGTACATCACATTGAGCCATTTCACGTAAATCCCTCCTTAGAGCTAGACCCTAACAATCTCATAACGCTGTGTGATAAGCCTGGGAAAGACAATTGTCACCTAGAGATAGGACATTTGGGCAGCTTTAAAAGCAAAAACCCCAACGTCCGAGAAGACGCAGAAAAAGCCCTTAAAGCAAAAACTAAAAAATAACGACAGCCACCCGATAAGAAATCATGGGGGTGGCTATGAACTTTGTCCTAACGGCAATCGCTTTAACGGTTGGTTATTACACTATTAAATTTTTTATGTTTTTGGTCAGCATATTAGTGTGGATTTCTAATTTACTATAAAATTAAATTGGCTGTTCAACCAACAAGGTTTGTTAATGAAAAACATCTATGTGTGTGCTCCGTGGCGTGACCCAAACTCTATCCTGCAGTTCAAACAAATTTCTAATAAAATCATTAGTATGGGTCAAAATCCTGTTAGTTGGGCAGTTATGTACTCATCAGTTCTTGACTTCTCTGATTATAAAGACAGAGATAAAGCGGTCACCATGGGGCTTATGCTTATGAGCGCGTGTCATGAAGTGTGGGTGTTTGGAATGAAAACCCCCTCTATGGTAAAAGAGATTGAGCTGGCTCAAGAAAAGGGACTTACAGTTGTTGAGTATTCTTTGCTTGACTTTCTCCATGGTTCGAGGTAAAATAGGCAGGACTATAGGAGTTTTTTAACATGTCCTATCTATCCTTGTCTCTAAATACAGCGGCTTCTTCTGTTGAAAATCCGCTTAAATCAACGTCTGCAGCCTCTATGGCTTTTGATGTCTCTGGCCTAGCCTTAGACATTGCAGAAGGATTTTCAGTCGTTCTTGACCCCAGAGAAGAAAGAGTCGTTGCGTCTACGCGCAAGGCTATCTCTCTTGATTCGACAACTGAACTCCAAGTTACTCAGCCTTATAACAGCCTAACTCAAGAAACAACTTGGCGTGTCCGTTGGACTGGTAATGGGACTAACCCTAATTTTCGCGTTCGCAGGTCACTAACAGTTAATAGCACAACGACTGTAGGCATTACTCGCTTGAATGACACAGTTGCTCGCGTTCAGTTTTCAGGAGCCATTGGCTCTAACGCCAAAATTAATGACATTCTCCTTTTGGAAAAAGACAACGACATTGGCCTCCTCTCTCCTTTCAATGCCGGCAACCAAGGCATTCCTGTCAGGATTGTAGGAGTAGGCTCTAACTTTTTGGACGTTGACGACTCCGGAGTTCTTGTTAACGAGATAGCAGTCCTCCTCGGAGTTGATTACTTAGACGTACTCAAAGTCTTTTCTTCGTCTGGAGTTCAAACTACAGACGTTCTTAAGATTAGTTCTCCTGCCTTTAACTATGGTAGTAGAGGGTCTTACAAGGTTATCTTTGTGTCAGCAGACTATATTGATATCGAAACGCCTTCTCTTGTGCCAGAGACTGTATCTGGGATTACTGAAGGGTTTCAAGTATTTTCAAACACAATTCACTACTTTGCAGTTAAAGCAAAGGGTGCTATTCAACTTATAGTTGATGAAAAAGTTCTTGACCTTTCTTTGTTAGGTGATACAGCTATATTTGCGGCTGCAATCAGTTGTTCAGAAGTTATCGTTAGAAACTCGTCTGACGGCAACTTGAGTGTCGAAGGATTGTGGTGTGCAGCAGGGTTAAATGGAACTGCTTGTTAATAATAGGAATTTTACATGTCAGACGATAAAAAAATTACTGTCAAAATAGCTCAAGGCGACGTATCAGAAGACATTAACGTCAACTCTATTGATGATGTTGCGGGAATCATTAAGCAACGCCTTGGTAGAACTATGCTCAGTAAGTCTGATGTTCAAAAGATTGCCGAAGAAGACTTTAAGAAGCGCAAGTACAAACAATCTAAAGTCAAGTTTGGTTCTAGGTTTAATACTCGCATGGGGGTTGGCGACTCTCTTTCAAAAGAACCTAAGCGTCTCTCTGATGCAGAACTTAAAGAACTTTCTCTTATTGACCCCTACATTGGGGCAATCATCAACACTCGCGTAGCGCAGATTTCTAGCTTTGGTGCTCAGTCTGAGTCTAAGTTTGACAAGGGTGTTCGCGTCCTCGACCTAGACGAAATTCGCCGCGAAGACTTTGAAAACGAAGAAGCTTTTGAACGCGAACTCAAACTCCGTGAAGCCGAAAAGAAAGCAATTCTTGAATGGGTTTTGCATTGTGGTACGTCGGACAAGAAAGTCTTAAACGAAATCTACGAAGCCGCCGACCCAACATTTAAGCACTGCTCACTCAAAGACTACTTCCAAGCACAGACTCGCGCATTGTTGACGTTTGGCCGTAGTGCTCGCCAGAATCTACTGAACTCTGATGGCACCATCGTAGCCTTCAGACCAACTCCTATTGAGACTATCAAGCAAGTCAAGTTTGGCTCTAGGGTTCATGTGACCGCAGTGTCAGATATTGCTCAGCAGTCAGAAGTAGACGCTCAAGAGTACAACAAGATTCCAGTCAACAACAAACCAATCGCTTACGTTCAAGAAGTAGACGGCGTCCAGACAGGATTCTTTACAGACGAAGACCTTAAAGTAGTCTACTATCAAGTCCAATCATTCCTAGACTTGAACGGCTACCCTATGGGACCAATCGAGTTTGCTCTATTCTTGGTTTACATTCATCAGCACACGTTGAGCTATCTACGCAATCAGTTTGTTAAAGGTCAGCTCAGCAAGAGTATGATTGTTGTCAGACCTACTGACCCATCAGTCAAAATCTCTGACGAAGATATTGAATCTTTTAAGATGGAGATTCAAAACCTAGCTACAAGAACTGACAACTCTAGTGTCATTCCTGTTATCGGCGGCCCAGTAGAGCTAGAACTCATCAAGACGACCGAGACTCCAAAAGACATGGAGTGGATGCAGGTCGAGCAAACAGTCATTCGCGCCCTCTGTTCAGCCTTTCAGATTTCCCCCACAGAAGCTGGCTTTGGCCAGTTGGGCGACACTGCCGGCATGGGTCAAGGTTCGCGTGACTATGAACTAGTCCAAGGCGAAGAGCGCGGTCTTAGACTACTTGTAGATATTCTAGTAGAAGATATCAATGATGCTGTTTATCAGAACTTCCCAGAAGCCAAAAAACGCTATAAGGTAGCTGCTTTCGGAATTGGTAACGAGACACGCGAAGGTGTTATTCAGCGTCAGACACAAGAGCTACAAACGACGGCAACCCTAAATTCTCTGTTCAGCGATTCTGACAAAAATAGACAGTTTGAGTTTGGTGGAGATGTTCCTTTGTCTCCCTTGTTTCATCAGAACGTAGCCCGCTACATGACTTATGGAAAGTTTATGGAGAGCTACTTTGGGATGGAAGGTGCAAGCAAGCGCCCTGAACTAGACTTTATTATTGACCCTAGCCTCAATCAAGCGTATCAGCAGCTCAAGATGGGTATGCAGCAAATGCAGGCTCAGCAGCAGGCATTAGGACTGCAAGGCCAACAGATGCAGCTTGAAATGCAGCAAGCCCAAATGCAGCAGGCAGCCCAGCAGCCAAATGTGCCACAACAGGTGGCACAAAGTCAGGGGCAGCCAGAAGAGCAGCAGAAGTCTGAAGACGTAGAGCTAGAGAAGGCTTGGGAGGAATCTATGAAGGCTAACCATGAAACTTTACTGAAATCGTGGCTTAGGCTCCATGATTTAAAGATTGACGAAGAATAATTAAAGTTTTGTTTGTGTATGTCTGATAATTAAAGTGGAGGTACCTGTTATGAGTAAGGCTCAGGAGGCGCGTGAGATGGCAGATAGCTTCAACCAACCAGAACATAAAGCCAAGCGTATGGCTGAGTTGGTTAGTCACATTGTGGATATTCTGATTGAAGATGCCTTGGCAGCGGCCAAGCGTGGTCTTTACGACATGTCTTACAAGATGGAAGAAATGGAAAAAGAGCGTATCCGCCTTGCCAACCTTCAAGAAGCAGATATCACTAAAGAAGTTATTGAGAAGATGAATCAGCTTGGTTTTCAAGCAGGCTTTAGTCGTCCCTATATTAACGTCTCATGGAAATAAATGAGACTCTCGACCAGCTTGTTGAGTTGGTCAAAACTATTTTGTCCAAAAAGAAAACAAAAGTAATTGGAATTGATGATTTAAGTCGAACTGCCGGGAAAGCCGGCCTAAAGATTTCTCTTGACGAAGACAATGTTGCAGAGTTATGTTTTAGGTTGCGAGAAGAAAATATTATTTGTAGGCCGCAAGGTATCGGAATATTTAAGCATATTAGGATTATTGAATGAAACCTAACCTCCCTACAGTTACATTGATTATTGCAGATAGTGTCGATTATGACAGAGCTAAGCTGTCTTTTGACCATTCTAGAGCATCGTGCAACTTTGGGGAGGCCAAGCTTCTAACTCACTTTGATACTCAAGATTCACATGTGGTCAAAATCCCTCAAATCAAGTCTATTGAAGAATACTCTCATTTCATGATTAAAGACTTAGCTAACTATTTTGACACTCAACACGTCTTGGTGGCTCAATGGGATGGGTTTGTTTGGAAGCCAGAACTATGGGACAACAAGTTCCTGCAGTATGACTACATTGGTGCCCCGTGGCCAGAAAGTGTTCTATTCAAGGGAGTTCCTAAGCATTTCAACGTCGGTAATGGTGGATTCTCTTTAAGAAGTAAAAGACTTCAAGATTTTTTACGAGATGACCATAAGATTACTATGCACAGGGCAGAAGATGTAGCCATATGTCAGCTCAATAGGGCATACTTGGAGGCCAAAGGATTTACGTTTGCTCCATTTGAGCTGGCTAAGAAGTTTAGTTGGGAATGTTTAGAAATGAGTCCAGCTTTTGGCGTTCATGCTAGGCTAAGGCTGGTTAAGAAGGGGGAATAATTATGAAGGTTTATGCGATTAGGTGGGGTGGCTTTATGAATGGTAGCCACATGCCGTTGTTCTTGACTAGAGAGAAAGCAGAAGCAAGAGCCGAAGCTATTGCCGAACATCATAGAAAAGCTATTAAAGTAGCTGACGAAGAAAAAGAAAAATTAGGTTTGCTCTACAAAACACGCGATATGAGCCACACGATAGAAATTATTGAGCTTGACGTAGAAGAGTAATTTACTAAAAAGGGGCAATAGTTATGATTTTTGAGAAGATGATACCAGAAGTAAAAGAGACTTTGACGGAACACGAACACCGCAAGATTCTTGCCAAACGAATTGATGAAGTCACCGAGCTTTTGTGGAGAGCACACATTGGCCTAAATGGAAGTGTGCGTAAATCAGAAAATGTTTTAGATACTTATGAAAATGTTTTGTTCAATATTAATCAAGCTATAAACTTACTGCCATCTATTGTTAGGTCGTTGGAAGAAGGTAAAAAATCTTTTGATAACAAAAAGTAATTATTTTAGGGGGTTAAATGTTTTACACTATTACAGCCACTATTGATGATGAAGAGTTGGTTCTTGTTAGAGACGTTCCAGACGAGGAGCTAGAAGGTGAACTAAATCATTTAACCCGCAGACACGAATTAAAAAATGTAACTCGCTTTGAGATTTGTCTACAAGAAGACAATTGATTTCAGCCCGCCTCAAATTGACAAAACATTAGACATTGTTTAGCCTTATCTTAAAGGAGAGGCGAACAATGTCTGATTTACTTAATAATCTCGACTCAGTCGAACAAGACGCGGAAAAACAACAAGAGTTCTTCAAGATGCTTGACGAGATGGTGTCTTCTTATGGCCACCTTCTCATGGAAGTTCAATCTATGGGTCAGAAGCTCCAAGAGTTAGCTGGCTTGGCTCATTGGTCAAAAGAGCATATCGAATATCTCCTAGCTAAAGACGAAGAGTATATGGCTGCTGTCAAGGCGTACATGGAATCGAAAGGAAGCGACAATGGCAGCGAAGCCAACGAGGTTTCAGCAGACTTGTCCGAGAAAGCTTGATAAGCTTCCGGCAACTGCTTGTCCTCTCGCAGTAGAGTCTATAGAGGCCATTAAGGCTGGGCAGCCTGAGAAAGTCACCTGCCCATTCTTTGTTAACGACCTTCATTCAAACTACTGTTTTTGGAAATTCATGGATGAAGACGGAGAGGCGATTGACTCTGCCCGCCGCCTCGCTCAACTTAACGTCATGCAAGAAGCAGAAGTTAAGGAGATTGTCGGTAGAGCCGGCGAGATACTCTCCAATGCTGTTGATGCAGAAAACCTACAACTCTTTAAAGAAGCTGTCTACGAAGCCATGCCCGAAGTCACTGCTGATATCTACACTCAAGAGTCTTGGGTGGAAGAAGTTATTGGGGCTGACGGCATTCCACAAGAACCTGGGAAACCGGGGCGTAAGAAAAAAGCCAAGATTCAGGCTCCAAAAGGGTTTTCAGGTGGACACGCTCTACACAAGTCTGGGAAAAGAACTCAGTTGACAGGACTCAGTGCCAAGTGGCATGAACATGTTAAGGAGTTCCAGAAGGGTGATACCCCTATTCGCATGAGTTCTAATACTATGGCGAAGAAAAAGAAAGACGAAAAAGATGAAGAATCATGAAGCAATCCAAAAGCTAAAATCCGAGATACCAGATGTCCGTGAAGACGGCATTTGGGTTTTGTACGTTAATGCCATTCATGCTTATAAGACTTTGGAACACCACGCCAAAAACGAGCCTGACTGGAAACTAAGAGACTTATTGAACAAAATGTTAAATGATTTTAGGATTTTACATGACAAAGAAAACAGTTAAAAATACAAAACCAGTCTTAAAAGTCGTTCAACACCTCAAGTTTATTAAACAACTTGAGAAGAACGCCAACATGTCTTACGAAATTGTCGTAGACAGGATGATTGACGATATTATTAAACACTTAAAAGCAGAAAAACTAGCCAAGTCCGAAGACCCCCTAGACCCAGTCAACCTTCCGTCTAACTGGCAAAGACAAGTTCCAAGAATCACAGTCAATTTCAATAAGACTATCGGACCTATTATTGAAAAGTACATGTTGGTTTTGAAGTATGCCCTGTTGGGCAAGGCTGCTGGTCAAGATGCTGAAGATGCTGTCGAAGAGCTGGGGCTTAAGACTTATTTGCCTAAAGGCATTTTGTTTCAAGGCTTCTTCGATGCAGTAGACACTCACGATGACTACTTCTCCAAAGCCCTCAAGATTCCCAAGCCACGAATTAAAGCAAAGAAAGATCCTTTCTTAGAATACACGTTCAAATTTATTCAAGAGAAGACAGCTCGGTACGTAGACAAGAGTCTAGTCGAGATGAAAGTAAAGGCTCTGACGGCTCTTGAGAACTTAGTGACAGACCACAACCATGACAATATGTCTAACGTACATAGAGTCGCCCATAACTTGGCTGAAGGTCTTAAAGAGACGCAGAAGAAGAAAGAAGCCGTTAAAGATGCAGTTAGAGCAGTAGCTGAGCAGAGACTTAGTCTTACTAAAGCCAAACAGACTCTTAAAGACACATTCAAAGACTACAGCACAAATTGGGACTTGGTTGTAAAGACTGAAGTTGGTATGGCATCTGCTGTAGCAACAAGTCAGACAATCCTCCATCACGCTGGCTCGTCCAACAGAGATGTCATTGTGACTATTGTCTCGATTGAAGACGATAGAGTCTCTAAAGAGTGCAAAGATTGGAGCCGCAATGAAGATGGCTCACTGAAATACTTTAGGCTGACTGCTCTAAAACCGCCGGGGTATAACTTAGGTAAGAAAAAAGCTCAGTGGGAAAATTGTCAACCATTAAGGCACTTTAGGTGTAGATGCACTCTTGTGTGTGTCCCCAAGGGCTACAAGGTAGATAACTTTGGCTCGTTGGTAAAATTGAGTGAAGGTGAAGAAATCAAGATAGAGAATTGAGATGATTGTTACAGTAATAACTCCATCAATAGGCAGGCCGACTCTCAAAGAAGCCTTGGAGTCACTACAAAGCCAATCTAATCCTAAATGGTTATCGCTCGTTGGGTTTGACGGCGTTAATCCTCCTCAACCTGTCCAAGACAACAGAATCACCTATGTCTATCTGACTAAGGCGGGCGGCGGCAAAAACCATGGCGGCGGAGTTAGAAACAAACTTATTCCGTTAGTCATGACCGATTGGCTGTGCTTCTTGGATGACGATGATAGCTTTCGGCCACACTATGTGGATGCTTTGGCAGCAGAATTGACTACCAACCCAGACGCTGACTGCGTTATCTTTAGGATGAGTTACGACGATAAAGACTCTAAAGTGCTGCCACCAGCTCACTTAAAGAATATTCAGGCTTGTCTTGTTGGGATTTCTTGTGCAGCCAGGAAAGAGTTTTTAGTGCAAAACGGAATTGAATTTAAGAACGGACCCCTAGAAGATTATCACTTCTTAAGGCAGATTGAAGACAAGCGGGGCAAAATCGTCTTCTCTAAAGAGATTACTTACAACGTCAGGTAGCAATCACTTCTTTAAAAACCACTACTCGAATAGACATCCAAGTCTCTAGTCCATCATAATTAAAGCTACGGCGATGCTTAATTTGGTCTGGAGCGCGTCTATAGACTCTTCTTTGCGGCGTTTGTTCTGGCACAGAAACAGACTTGATTGGCGCGATTAGCTCTTCGGTTTTCCAGTCACAACTAAACGTGTTTTGAAACTCAATGGGGTTAAAGGAGCGGCTTAGCACTTCGTCCGCACTAACTAATGTAATTTCAATAAAATCTGTCATGCGTCATCTTCCCTGCTTTTAATGACTAGAATCTTTTCTTGTTTTAAATAAGTTGTAAAAACTTTGGCTAAATGTTTATTCACAGCGTCTTTCCAAACTTGACTAAGAGGCTCTAAAGTTTTTGGATTACCCTGCTGGGCATTAAAGGCAACGGCTTGGGCAAATTTAACAAGATCCTGAGAATGGATAACAAGATGATAATTTCCTGTTTCTTCGTTTTCTGCAAGTGTATTAATTTCTTCTTTTGAGTAAATCTTCATTTAGTGCCCTTTTTTTGATCGACTTTTGTTTTAATCATGTTTTTCACTTCGATCCACTTTTCTTTTGAAATACGCATTTCTCTTTCAGATAGACCTACCATATCCCACTTGCCATCTATACTAGACAGAGACACTCTTCCAAACTTAAGGACTTCGTCCCCTTCTGTCAATACAAAAATAGCCATCTTTGTCAAAGAGACAATTAAGCCAACTTGTGTCTCATCTTCTTCATTTGCCATCTCGATGGTATCGCCTAGCTCAGCCCCTATAAGCTGTAGCTCGTCGTGCGCCCATGGCGTTGCTGATGTGTCTAAGTTCATAAATTCCTCTCACGGAGCTGGTTCAAATCTCCAAAGTGGTTTATTGCTTGAGCCGTTGTAAATTAAAATTTTTTTGTAGTACCAACCATCGGGGCGTTCCACCCTAAGATTGTCAATATATTCTGCTGAATAGCCATCTAGTTCGTCTGCTTTTCTCAAAGCCTCAATCACTTCATCTCTTGATGGCATAGAAGACATCATTGCGTCTGCCCTGTAGTCATCCTGACCATCTACCCAATAAGCAGGAATCATTAGCTTATAGCGATGTGGCTGTGAAAAGCTCATAACTGACCTCACCAAATCTTTAATTGGTTTAAAGCATCTATAAACTTTTTACTAGTCATTTTTGTAACACACTCTGCAAGCTCCATTTTGCGAGGACAGTTTGCAAAATTCCAGTAATTTAGTGACCAGTCTGACTCACAAAAACCGCAGGCAATATTGGGAGTAATTGAAATGGTGGGAACTCGTCCTCTGTATGGAATCCGGAGCTCAGGTTTAATAGTCGTAAATCCGCAAACAACGGGAGTTTGGGTTGTCCAAGCAATGTGCATAGGGCCGCCGTCCATTCCCACGATGGCTTTAGACTGATTCATAATAGTTGCAAGCTCCCTAAAAGACGTATCGTCTCTTAAGTCTACTCCAAAGCCCGGATACTCAAAATCACTTACAGCGAGACTGCTTTTCCAAATAGAAATAGCTCCTCTTTTGCCTACGTATACAGGAGTTAGCCCTTTTGAATAAACATATTCGGCAATTTTAGTAATTTCGTCTGATAGAATTGTACGCTGCTTGTCTCTGTAAGTAGTAATAATAATTACAGATTTACTAAAATCTACGCCGTAACGGCTTACGTCCGTTGGTAAAAGCGGAACGTACTGGGCGTCGATGTCATCTAGTACGCGCCCCAGTAAACCAATAGAGGCGTATTGGGTCAGTTTCATGCGAGACGGAGTTAGCTTACAAACATGGTTACCAACTCCGAGCATATTTAAATGCCTAATTGAATATCCCTTAGGGTACTGAGCCGTAACTTCGGTAAATTTACTTTCAGGAATAAAATGAAAAAAATCTTTAAAATCCGGATAAACTCCTACAAGGTAATCGTCCGTTCTTTTGTGAAAATTTTCGGTAGCGTATTTTAAAGAAGGAGCGGCAGCTATTAGATCACCCACTGCAGCAGAGTTCAAACAATATACGACTTTATCTGCAATCATCTTAAATGTCCTTATAAACAATGTCTTCGGTTATCGTCTCATAAACACTATATCTTGACTTAGCATACTGTTTAAAAATATCAAAGAACTTTTCGCTATCGCTATTCCAAACCCCATAGCCAGCGGTTGTAATGTCGATAAAGATTAGTTTCTTGCCTTTTTTATACCGAAGGCCACGGCCAATAACCTGCCGAGTTAAGGCTTCTGCCGAGTTTTGAACACAACTAATCATAAAGTCAACGTCGGGCAAGTCGATACCTTCTCCCAACAGACTGCTATTAGACACTAGGAGATTCGTCTTACCATCTTTAAATTGATAAAAAGGATTGCGGTATCCGCTATGAGCAGGCTCGCAGGCGACCCCCATTTCAGACGCATACTCACAAAACTCGGCTGACGGCTCGACTGTCTTAAACAACACTAAGACCTTAAGTCCCTTGTTTAGTCCGCTCTTAACTAGGTTAAGCACCGTATGGAGCGACTTTTCGTGAGTAGAAAGCATCTTGTAGGCTGTCTGCTGATGAGTCGTCTCTCTAATGCGGCCTAAACCAGTAATCGTTAGGCAGGTAATGGCTACGGGGCAAAGGAACTCATTGTCAATTGCCCACTTACTGTCTTTTTGAAAGACAATAGGCCCGACAATCCCATGGAAGCCAAGTTCCAAGTTGTCTGCTCTGACTGGAGTTGCCGTAAAGCCATAGATATACTTGGCTCGACTTCCAAAGATAGCCAATTCTTTATACATGTTAGAAGAGGAGTGGTGAGCTTCGTCAATAATAATAGCATCAAAGATGTCTGAGTAGTTACGGCCACTGTTGACAGTGGCAATAGCAACATCAACACCCTCTTTGAATTTGTGCTTGCCACCGATGCCGCAGCTCTTGGGGGCAATCTGTTTAATGTCTTTAAGCATCTGAGAGATAAGTTCGATAGTAGGGACAACAATGAGGACTCTGAGGCCACGCTCGACGAGGGCACGACTCAGTAGGCTGATACACATTGACTTGCCTGTTCCTGTCGGCAAAACAATACAGCCCCTCTTATAGCCAAGAGCAGTCTTGACGGCTTCAGCCTGATAGTCTCTTGGAACTTTAGGACCTACGGGAGACAGATTGAGTTCTCTATCTTTTTCTTTATGGCCTTCCATGTTAGGAACGAGCCACCAGAACCCAGGGGGTACACTGAGAGTCCCATCATCATTTTCGCCGTAATATTCTACTTTAGTCTCTAGTTCTAGTTGGGCAAGCTCAAGCTTAATCTTGATGGCGTGCTTTTCGTTGTAGGGCTTTTGACGCTTAAGGAGCTTAATTTTTGAAATTACACCCTTATTTTCAACTGTTAGGAGATTTCTAACAGTTGCGAGTACGTCTGAAGTGCCTGACAGAGTGATTTCATTGTTCTTATACTCGCCCCTAAGGCCGCGTATGGGTTCAAAAGTATTATCTTTAGCCATAAGTTCTCCGTTTTGTTATCTATAACAAAGACAAATGTGTGAGTCAATGTTAAAATACAACGAGTATGTCATAGGGGTTAAGACATGGGACTCAAAGTCTTTGGATTGGGCGCAGTACAATCAGTCGATAAACAAGGCGAACTGATTGAAATTGCTAATATTGATACATCCAATCTACGCATGATTACAGACGAACACAACTCCGACCAAAAGGGAGCTTGGTGTATTGTTGGCGGAATTACTGCCCACAAAAAGATTATGTCTGAAAAAGACTGCGAGACTCCCCGCCAGAAGAAATGTTGGGACTTAGTCAAAGTTCCTTACCTTTATGTCGAAGGAGAACTTGCCGATGGACACCCAAATGCTGATGCTGCTGCTGCTCTTATTAGGTATACTGCCGCTAATCCTGATTTACCCCTAAGAATTGGGATGTCAATTGAAGGTCTTATCCTAAAGCGTGGCGGACCGGAAGGTTCAGCAGAACACAAAGTCATCAAGCAGTCTTCGGCAGATGCTATTGCTATTACGGCTAAACCCTGCAACCCACAGGCTCAGATGTTCCCCATGAATGACCTCATGAAGTCATCTGCAGAGCCGCCCCCCGCTGAGTATCTACAAAAGTTTATGAAATCCGAGAGCGCAACTCAGTCTTTTAAGCACCGTCCAGAGATTCGCCTCAAACAAAAGCTCGAAGAGTTGAAAAAGTCTTTGGAAGATGTTTTAAAGGGTGGAGTGTGTTCTGTTAAGTGCTGGAACTGCGGCGACACTGAGAGAATGTTCAAAGCGTCGCGCGAGTGGAGTAATCGCTGCAAGAAGTGCGGAGATGCTCGAAGTATGCAAGATATCTGGAAAGCTTTAAACCAATAAGAGGTTGATATGCCAAACATTTTTTCTGATAACGGCGTGGGTGGATTAAAATTAGATTACGGCGAAGCGACAAAAGTTGCTTTGGCCGCCGCTACAGAGCTTGCGCCAGCAATGTTAATTACATTGGCAGATCAGTCTCATAAAATTATTTTTCACAACGACTCGGATCAAGAAGTACAAGTTTTAATTGCAAATCCTTCTAGCTTAGAAGGAGCTTGGCAAAAAATACTTTGTCTTGCCCCCGGACAAAGCTTACCGATTGAAAACTATGCTGGGCCTATGTGTTTATTTCCGCCTCGCACCAAGTTTGCGGCGTATTCATTGGCCACTCACATAGGAATTGGCAACCCAGATGGAAAGTGTAGAGTTTACTGCTGGTTAGCGTAAATATCTAGGGGGCTTGAAGCCCCCTTTTTTTTATTTCTTAACAAGTCTCGCCACTTCATGAACAATAACATTAAAGACAGTTGTCTGCCTTTCGTCAGCCAGCTCAACTAGATAATTAAGAATTAAGTCAAGAGTTTTTTGCGCTAATTGCTTGTTAAGGGCTGCCTCATCAATTCCCTTGACTGTCAATTCTCCTGTGGGTGTTCCTACGGCGGATTTTGAAGAAGACTTAATCTTTGATGGTTTTTTGGTTGTTACGTGTGATTTATTATTAAGTACGAACACATCGGGCTTAGGGGTAGATTTAGCCACAGATACTTTCTTTTTATTAGACTTTTTGGTAGGAGCAAACTGCGCTCTAATAGAGTTCAAGATAGGGGTATTACTGTCTTGTGTTTGCTCTGGTTCTTCATGTGCCCTAAGAGCAGCTTGAGCTTCTTCTAAAGAACTAAACCGTCCCAAGTAGACCGTCTTAGAATCTTTGTAAGTTCTAACCAAATACTTGCGCTCAGTCTTGCTATAAGAAATACCGTTAATGCCAATTTTCATAACTTCTCCTTTTTAATAAAATCTCTTAACTCTGGATTCCACTCACCAAGCATTCCATCTTCTGCAAAACGTCTATTATTAGTTACAGGGTCTCCTGCGTGTAAATGAGACAGTTCTAAGCTGTCTAGCTTATGGACGGCCAGATTGAACATACTGGGCGCATACGTAGACCGCCCGTCTACGTACCTAAAGGCCATCCACATAGTGTCCTGAATGATTTGTTTTAAAACTTCATTCTCCTCTTTGAGTTTTTTCATCGTCACGAGAAACCTCTCTGTCATTAATCGTCATAAGCAGCATTAATGAAGATACCAAAATAACCCCCAACATTGCAAGAAGAATATTTTGCATGACTTGTCCTCCTTATACCCTTCTATTCGGAAATTGCTTGAGAAACTTTAGTCATTATTGTAAAATAATCCTATATCGTTCTACCTAAATTTCCCTAAGAGGGCGAAATGGCTGAAATTTTACATAAAGACCTAATCGGCGAAGACATTCACGAATTGCGTATTACAATTGGGTCAACCGCCCCCTCTTCCGTTCCACTGTTTGTGGGACAAGGGTATTATGATATTGTCGCTAAAAAGCTTTATATATCCCAGGGAACGTCTACCGTTGCAGATTGGGTCACAACTGAAATCCCAGCATTTGTAAATCTCATAGACACTCGAACCGTTTCGTGGACTTCCACCGTTATTGGGAGTCAAATCGCATATAGAGCAAACGTTGAAGAGGCTGAGTTAATATTGACCTCTTCAAATGTTACGGATTTCGCCACCGCCGTTTTAACAATTCCTCAAATTGTTTCTCTTTTGGCCGACCAGCATACTCGTTTAGTTATGAGAACCGGGGCAGAACCTCAGCCAAGCGTTTGGAATCCATCTTTTTTTAATGGTCTGGAGTTAGATGCCGATTCTCAAAAAATTAAATTATCGCAAAATTTATCTGACACCGGAAATCCAACTTTTGACGAAATCACGTTAACCGTCAAAACAAAAACACCGATTTTAACGCTTACCCCGGGCGGCACTCCTACTTCCGCTTCGCTCTATCTAGATCCCGTAAAAGGTATGGTTTCAAGTGGGTACGCCGGCTCTACGTCTAGTTTTGTTTTGGAAAATGAATTAGGCGCGACCGTTCTTTCTAATCCAATCGGCACCGATCAGCTGGTGGTGCCTTCTCTGGGAGCCGGAATTAACACTCCCGGAGTTGTACACACAAATAGTAATGGATTACTTAGCTCTTCAAAAATAATTGATGTCGATGTGGGAGTTAATGCCGCCATTCAGGGAACAAAAATTATCCCTGACTTTGGTTCACAGAACGTTCAGACAACCGGCGCCCTTTTTGTTGATACAATCGAGTCGGATACCGATGATATTAGTGTTTTGGCGGGCAACACAAATAAAAACATTTCAATTGGTACGGGTATTGGATACAATACAATTACAATCGGTGGACTTAATTCTACCGTAAATATCTCGGGAGCCACATATACAACCCCGGTTGAATATGTCTCCGAAGATAAAAATATTGTTGTAAATTTCAACGCTTCTGGACAAGATTCTCAGGAATCTGGACTGTACGTTCAAGAAGAATATGCCGGTGCGCATATTGATTTGTTAGATGCTATTTGGCAATCTGGAAATACAGTTAGATATATAGTCGATGGTGCCGGAAGTGGCGTTGATGGATTAGCTGCTGGCGAATATATTCGCGTGACAAATTTTTTAAATAACCAAAACAACGGTACTTTTAAGGTAACTACGGTCAACGTTGGTTATGTGGACGTAGTTAACCCTCAAAGAACAAACGCTTCTTTGGATGAAACGGGCGTTTCTGGAGCAAGTGGCGCTCGTTTGTTATTAAATGGATATGTTCACGTTGGCGCTACGCGCATGAGTTGGGAGGTTAGGGCACCTGCTCATTCAGGCATAATTGATTTAAAGCCACAAGCTTTGGCAAAAACCCTGCTTTTAACCAGCGAATCGACAGATAATGTAACAGTTAAGTTTAATACGAACTTAACTATTGATCAGGATTTGCAAAAAACATCGTCGGCTGAGTTTTCAAATTTAAAGCTTTCTAGCTTTGGAACCGGCATAGTGCGATCAGATGTTGACGGACAGCTATCATCTTCTTTAATTCAAAATTCAGACATTGACGGCGCTGCCGGAATTTCAGGAACAAAAATTATCCCTAACTTTGGTTCACAGAACATTCAGACAACCGGAGACTTATCGGCTGGTTCTGTAAAAATTACAGGATTTGAACCAATTTCTGGAGCAAATCTTTTTAAATCAACAACAAATGGTTTGGTTTTAAGGGGAATTGCGGGCACAGCTGCATCATTTAAACTAATTAGCGAACTCGGAGTAAATTTAGTAACAATTACCGATAACGGAACTGTTACTTTTCATGAACTAACAAATGGAATCGTGAAGGCTTCTGCCGCTGGAGTTTTAAGTTCAAGTTTAATAACAGACGCTGACGTTGGCGCCGCCGCGAACATACAGGGTAGCAAAATTCAGGAAGCCAGTACCACTGAGCCTGGAATAGTTACAATATCTTCTCAGTCTTTTTCGGGGAACAAGACATTTACAGGAAATGTTGCTGTTTCCGGTTTATCTACGGTCGGTGTTGTTCATAATGATGTCGCCGGCTTGCTTTCAACGTCTCTAATTATGGATGCTGATGTTAACCCATCTGCGGCAATTTCTGCCTTCAAAATTTCAATTCAACCGGGCGGAAACATCACGTCAATAGACGCTCAGGCTGCAATCGATGAGCTAGATGAGAAAAAAGTCGCAAAAACGGGCGACAGTATGTCCGGATCTTTAACTTTTTCAAGCGGATTTGGCATAGAATCAACAGCGCCGTCCGCTGCACTAAATGTCGGAGCAACCTCAAATACGTCTGTTTTGAATCTTGGAACAGGCAGCTCTACCAAAACTATTAACTTGGGTACTGGCTCGGGCGCAACAACAATTAATATTGGTGGCTCTGGCGATACTATTAATATTGTTGGAACCTTAAATAGCGTTAATGTTACCGATATGGAGGTTACCGACAAAAATATTACCCTCAATAAACAAGGTGCATCCTCTTCTGGAGACGGAGCTGGTCTTGGTATTGAGGAAAATGCAAGTATTGTCGGCTATGCAAAAATTGGTAATAGCAGAACTAGTTGGGAATTTAAGGCTCCCGCAGGTTCTGGCAACATTAGGTTAACTCCCTCCACCGAAGCTTATGCCGCAGAGTTTAAAATTCCTAGCCTGACCTCTTCGGTTGTTTATAGCTTTCCCGCAATTACAGAAACTTTGGTGGGCAGAAGCACAACGGACAATCTTTCTAATAAAACGTTGTTTAATCCAATTATTGATCAGATCACGCCCTATAACGTCGACAAAACAATTGCGATTAGTAGTACCGCTGCTTTAAAAATTCCAGTTGGTACAAACACAGAACGGTCTGCCTTTACGGCGACAGACGGAATGGTAAGATACAACTCAACGGATTCTTTTTATGAGGGGTATTCCGACGGAAATTGGTCTTCATTGAGTGCTATCAAGATTCTTACAATTTCTTCCGCTACCGTTTTGTCCAAACAAACTAAATATTTAGCTAATACTTTTGCAGGCTCTTTTTCTGTTACTCTTCCCCTCGGCAACGCAAACTCTAGAATTGAGATTAAAGACGCTAACTTTACCTGGCAAACAAACAACCTAACGATCATTCCAGCCTCTGGACAAAGAATCCATAATCTAGCTATTAACGAACCCCTCGTGTGCGATGTTAATGGCGGTTGGGTTGGTTTGGACTGGGATTCTGTAAATTCTCGGTGGGTTTTAGCCACAAGCGCAATTGTAGACCTAAACGATACGTATGCGACTGAACTATACGCAGGGGTTGTTAGTACAGGAACTCAAACGTTTTCGGGCACAAAAACATTTAGTGACGGAATTGTATTAAAAACTAACGCAACGCCTGCAATTGCTCCGGCAGACGGGATTCAGGTTTATGCTAAAGCAGACAGTAAACTTTACACCTTAAACTCATCGGGCACCGAACAAGCCGTTGGTTCGGGCGGTTCAGTTTTATCGATTACGCAAGCATCCCACGGATTTACTTCGGCTGATGTTGGTCGTCCGTTGTATCTTAACGGTTCCGCATATGCATTTGCAAAAGCCGATATTGAGGCTACTGCCGAAGTTTCTGCGCTTATTAGCAGGGTAATCGATTCAAATAAGTTCGAGGTTTGTCTCGGCGGCGAAGTATCGTCGGTTGGAGCTAACCTTATTGTTGGCGGCGGGTTTCTCACGCCCGGAGAAGTGTATTTCCTCTCCGCATCCGAAGCTGGTAAAATTTCAACCACTCCACCTTCCGTTGTGGGTCAAATTTCCAAGCCCGTTGGTATTGCCCGTACTACGACTGCGCTTGATTTCTTCAATATGACCGGTTCTACAATTGGTGGAACAAATGCATATACGCAGATTGGTCTTACCAATAACGCAGTTACGACTATTCAGAATGCTTCGGCATATGATAATGTAGAGTTGACTGGTTGGGTTTATATTAACGCAACTACCCCATTACGTTTTAGTGTTAAAATCCAAGTCACCAAAAATGGCGCCGGAAATAATTATTTAGTTAGCCATCAAACATCGGGCGATACTCCGCCACTTGGGTTTGACGTTGACGCCACAGCGGCTGGTCTTGTTCAGATTACTTTGCCATCGATTGCAGGATTTACGTCTGCGGTTGTGCAGTTTAGCTTGAATGGACCTGCAGTTGGTGCGAGTTTGCCGCTAAATATTAGTCCGGCAAATATTAGTGGCGCTAGTGATCTTACCATGCAGAGCGGCTACGGGATTAGCTTTGGTAATGAGACGCTGAAACACTACGACGAAGGAACATGGACACCTAGACTTTCTGGTACCGCTGGCGGTGTTTATACAATGGGCGGCGTGAATGCAGGTCGATATACTCGCATTGGAAATACAGTTACCGTATGGGCAAGTATACAATGGACTGCAGTAACAACTCCGTACAGTGGACTTTTAATTATTGCAGACCTACCATTTAATAACGGGGAGATACGATGTGCCGGTTCACTAGTTGCGCCACTTGGAATAACGCAAGCTAATGCAATGTTTGGAACACTGATAGACCCTGGATATAATTATGCGTACATTATCGCAAATACAGTTGGTGGTGGTTATAACCACATACCAACCGTCGCAAGTAGTGGTGTTATTTATGGTTTTGCAATAACATATAAAATTGCTTAACGGAGTAAAACATGGCAAAAGTACCATTAATACAAAGCAGTTACCCTGTTTTTCCTGAACGCCCTTCTTTTTTTATAGGGTGGCCTGGGGCAATGTCTTTAACAGGAACCGCTGCTCTTCCTCCTACAGGAGGAACGGTAAAATTTAATAATGGCTCTCATTTTAATACGTCAACAATGCGATTTACTTGCCCTGTTGCTGGACTGTATTTAATAGGTGCAAGCTATTTGCGACAAAATGCAAACAATGTTGTAGTTCGTATGAATGCTTATAAAAACGGAACTAATGAAAACCAACAGCTGCGCTCTACCGAAGCCTATACTGGTTTTAATTATACAGCCGGACAATGGTGGTTATTAAAAGCAAATGTTGGCGATATTTTAGATGTTAGGATTTCGGCAGATGCTGCAACCTCGTTGTACGCGGACGGAGGAAACGGTGAATATAATTGGATTTGTGGATATTTAGTGGGGTAACATATGTCATCATCAGTAATTAAACAGCAATCTTCGGGTATTGCGACAGAAACGCAAAGTGGACTGGTTAGCACAGGGACACAATCGTTTGCGGGTAATAAGACTTTTAGTGGCACAACTATTGCATTTACTGGTACAGCAGTAAACGTTAGCGGAAACGTGTTTACTCCGAATAGACCAATGTTTAGTGGTTCATTCTCACCATACACATCGAACACTTCTAATTATAATCCCAACCTAGTGACTTCTTTTAATGTTGGATTTGCTGTAAATGCTGGGCAATCTAGGATTACGGTTCCGGTTGCAGGAAAATATTTTATTCAGGCTCAACAGCTTGTAAACACCGTTGGAACAACTGTTTATTTACATATAAGGAAAAACTCAAACACAGTAAGATATGCGTATAGCAATAATGACGATACATACGACATGAACGTGTCTGCTATGGTAGATTGCGCAGCAAACGATTATATTGATTTTTATTATTCCGGAACGACAACATATTCGTGGGCAGAACCTCACACTGGTGTTATTTGCTATTTAATAGGATAAAAAGGAGAATAATATGCAGGACATAACAATAAACCTCACGGAAACCGAGCTCAAAGCGTTGAGTGTGGCGGCTCTTTCGCCCCAAGAGTGGGCTAAAAACGCCGTCAAGAGCCGTGCCCAAATCGCAATTGATGAAATTGTTCAATTGTGTGTCGCAAAATGCCTTGAAGAACAGGTTCAAATTCCTTCATCTAAGGAAGAAATTGTGGACTTGGCAATTGCTAAAGGTTGGGTTACAGTGGCATCGGAGGTATCAAATGGCTAATTTAAGTTTAATTTCTACTGCGGGTAGGGATTTTCAAGATGGCGGATATAAGATTAATTACGGCGTTTATAGCCCAACAGTAACCACAGTTTCTGGAGTTGCGGACGCAAATCTTGGAAACTCTTTTAGAGACATGAGAACAGGTAACAGAACAATTGCTGTTCATAATTTAAAAGATGGCCAATCTTTAACGGTTTTAGTTCAGGGCGCACTGAGCAATGTTATTACAATAGCTGTGTTTAGCGATGCGGGAGTCACTTCCGTTCCCGTAAAATACGGAGCAGGACAAAGCGGAACTATGGCTTCTACGTATTCTCTTTTTACAGTTTATCGCGTTGGGGGGGATTTAAATTTTGCAGTGATTGGTCCAATTCACGGGATAGTATAATATGTTTTTTAATAATGCCGTTGGCATGCTGGCAACACAAAAAGCGATTGAAACGGAAGAAAAAATTACATCTTCTACAACAAAAACAATGTCGTCTGCTTACGTTCCCCAAAGCATTAAAGTCTGGGGAATTGGCGGGGGAGCCGGTGGATCCAATGGGGCAAATGGGGCAAATGGTAATGTCGGCGGCTCAGGAGTAAACGGAGGTACCGGTATAGCTGGATCCGGAGACAGCGGAGGTCGTGGCTGGTCGAGCGGCGGATACGGTTACGGTGGAGCCGGCGGAGCTGGCGGAGCCGCTGGCAACGGAGGAGCAGGCGGAGCCGGGGGGGCAGGCGGAGCAGGCGGTGGAAAAGGATCCGGAAATTTAAATAATTACATTTCTGAAAATTACAATACATATGATTTTTTTTCTGATTTTATTGGCGGGGTTGATATCGCAATCGTTGTTGGAAACGGAGGGAATGCTCAAACAAACGGAAGTTTATCTGGCGTAAGTATTAATGGGATTCAAAAAATTATGTATTCAGGTGGGCTCATAAACCAATCACCTGGAACACCGGGAGCAAACGGAACAAACGGTACGGCTGGCAGCGGGGGAGCCGGTGGAGCCGGGGGTGCGCTCGTTGGAGGATCTGGAGTAAATGGCGGAGGCGCAGGAGGAGGAGCAGGCGGAGCTGGTGGTAGCGGACGAGGAGTCGGTGGAAGTGGGGGCACCGAGGGGATCGGCGGAAGCATGAGCATTGGTTTCGTCTTAGGTGGTATAGAATACGGAACCGGAGGCGCCGGCGGAAACGGTGGAATTGGCGGAATTGGTGGAATTGGTGGAATTGGTGGAATTGGTGGAAACGGTGGAAATGGTTACGGAGGAGGAGGCGGAGGACAGTCTGTTTATCAAACAGATTTTTTCCACCCTTACGCTGGAAACTCCGGAGGCTGGGGTTGGGGCGGCGGTGGCGGTAGCGGAGCGGCCTCTACCTTCACAAATTTAGCCGGAGGAAACGGAGGCTCTTCGGTAAATGGATATAGTGGAGGAGCAGCAGGTAGTTTTCCACCCAATGGTTTTGGAGGAGGTTGTGGTGGCGGTGGCGGTGCCGGCTCCGGTGGAAATGGCGGCGGCGGTGGCGCTGGATATTATTTAAACGGTATATACTATCCGGGCGGCGGTGGCGGCGGAGGTTGGGGCGGCGGAGGAAATGGCGGACGAGGACAAGGATATTTGGGGCCATATTCCGGAGGTTCGGAAAGCGGCTATGGCGGTAGCGGTGGAGGATATGGAGGAGCAAGCGGAGCCGGGGGTGCTTCTGGTGGTGCAGGAACATCCGGAACTGCCGGTCAAGCTGGACAATCTGGCAAAAATGGCATAATAATATTAAGGTATAAAACATTTCAGTGATATTATTTTTTATAAGGAGTTTTAAATGTTTATTAGTTTAATTTTTATCTTATTAATGACCTATATAATTTCTAGAACTACCCAACACTAAAGTTTTTACATTAACTGACGATATGTTTTGTGGCATCTATATGCGGATGCCACAAAACATATTTAGGAGGCAATTATGAAAATGCTTGATATGATGATGGCTTACGAAAACAACGAACTTAATATGGAGCAAACCGTAGAGTTGTTTCAGAATCTTATTGACAGTGGATTGATTTTTAGTCTACAAGGTAACTATATGAGAGTGGCGAGGGATTTGGTAGAAGGTGGCCTGATTGACTTAACAACCGCTGATATTGAGGAGTAAGAGCATGATTATGGAAATGTTTGTTAACAGAATCTTAGCAGAAACACTCACGTTAAGGGATTTTGTGGTTGGCGAGAGCTATGAAAAAGATGCTGTTGCTACCTACGAAGCAGTTGTTATGGGTACAATTTTATGAATAATAAACACGGCGATGAGGAAGACCGTTTGCCCAAAACATTAAACGAAGCTTTAATGTTTTTGACCTACCACGCAGGAATGTTTGCCTTAAAAGTGGCAGCAATAGTTGCTGTGTGGGTTATTTTGGCAGATTTCTTAAGAAACCTTATGATGCCGTAAGGAGTTAATATGGTTAACATTATTGCCATAGCTGTTATTTTGACTGGGGGGGCTTCGCTCTCAGCAGCGGTAAAAAAACCACTGCCCGTTGGTAGCTGTATTGCTGACAAGCTTCTTTGTAACGCAAACGACCCTAACCTCGACCCATGGCAAGTTGAATGTTACAACGGAGCTTTGTTAAAAATTGAAGCAATCGGTAAACATTCTTACAAAACAAGTTGCGTTGAGGAAACCTTTCATTGTAAAGGGTTTGTTTCTTTTAGGGACGCAAGAGATTTTTATTTTCAAATTCAGTGTCCATCCAGAGTTATGAAACTACATAACTCAATTCCTTTGCCGAGAGACTAGTTATGAAACAAAATCTCATTTTGCTTTTGTGCGTTGTAGCCTTGCTTGCGACACTTTCTTACGTTACTAAGACTTTGCTTGACTTTCATAAAATTGCAATTCAAGTTTATTGTGAGCAGCGGCTTGATTTCGATAAGTGCTCTAAAGAGTTTAAAGACAAAACCTACAAGCTGAAGAGAAAGTAATGCGTAAGGGAATTATTTTGGCGGGCGGCTCCGGAACCAGACTTCACCCACTAACTAAAGTTATTTCAAAGCAACTTCTGCCTGTCTACGACAAGCCAATGGTCTACTATCCGTTGGCAACCCTTATGTTGGCAGGCATAAAGGACATTTTAGTTATTTCAACTCCGCATGACTTGCCCTTATTTCAAAAGCTGCTCGACGATGGTTCCCAGTGGGGAATCTCTATTAGTTATGCAGAACAGCCTTCGCCAGACGGTCTGGCACAGGCATTTATTTTGGGTGCTGATTTTGTTGGAAATAATGACAGCTGTTTGATTCTTGGCGACAACATTTTTTATGGACAGAGTTTTCAAGAAAATCTTAAAACAGCTTCTAGCCGCCCTAACGGTGCGACTGTTTTTGGTTACCATGTAAAAGACCCGCAAAGATATGGAGTTGTATCTTTTGACCCAAACAATCAAGTTGTTGATATTATTGAAAAGCCAACAAAACCAAAAAGCAATTACGCTGTAACTGGTTTATATTTTTATGATAATGATGTTATAGAAATAGCAAAATCACTAAAGCCAAGCTCTCGTGGGGAGCTAGAAATTACCGATGTTAACGCTGTTTACCTGTCTAATAAAAAACTGCATGTAGAAAAGCTTGGACGAGGAATCGCTTGGTTGGATATGGGTACCCACGAAAGCTTGTTGGATGCTTCAAATTTTATTGAAAGTTTGGAGAATCGGCAGGGTTTAAAGATTTGCTGCCCAGAAGAAATTGCGCTGCTAAATGGATGGATAGGAAAAGAGCAAATAGAGAAAATAGCCAAATTGATGAAAAATTCTCAATATGGTCAATATCTTTTAGGTCTTATTGAAAATAAATTATAACTATTTATTTTTTGGGGGTGTATTTTGAACTACAAAACTTTAAGAGAACAACTAGTTATAACAAAAGAAGGCGACGACTATGTCGCCACCCACCCTTCTCACCCTACATTATCTGTCTGTGCACCTACATTGGAAGAAGCTGAATATGAAATCTTGCGCTATGTCATTTATCTTTGCCTATTAAATAATGTGAAGAGCTAATCTCTTCACATTAAAGCACTTCCTGTGTAGATCTCGTATTCTTTTCCTAGCAGTTGGCAATTATTCTTGCCCTTCATAAGGTTCTCTCTCGTTTCTTTCGATGCGAGGCTGTCGTCTTTCACTTCAATAAAAGTTTTAACAAATATCATTGACTTTCCGTTTTCCGTAGGATTAATTCCGCCAGCAATAATCAAACTCGCGCCATCAGACAAAGTTCTGTCTTGTAGGCTACTCTTAAGGGTAGCAAGAATATTTGGTGGTGCCAGCAACATAGTTTGAGCAAAATTAATGTTATTGGTAACTTCTAAAATTTCAGTTGTACAGCTTTGAAGCTCTTGAGGGCTTAGGGTTTTACTAATAGACAGCACACTGACAACAATAACAGCCAAACCACCAAGACCTAATACGATATTTTTATTCACTTTCAGTCTCCTGTTTATCATCGCCACTCCATTCTTTTTTAACGTGTTCTTTAAGTTTAGGTTTATGCTTTAGTGGATAATAATGATTTGTTATTGCATTCAACACTAGTGCCACGTGCGCTGACTGAAAACCTTCTGGTAACTGACTGGCCAGCTCTTCAATCAAATGTTCAAAACAAAGCTTCTTGGAAAACATTGGGGTTACCATCGCGTCGCACTTCTTGCATTTTCGCCACTGTTCGTCTTCCATAACTCTCCTAATTAAAAGAAGATTTCTTCAAACTCATTAAACTCATTATCAGAAATCAACATAGACCGTGTTTTGTCATCAAAGGCACGCAGCTCACAGCTCATTCCAGAACTACTTATATCAGATAATAGCCACTTAGTCCTAGTGTCTTTATGAAACAAGACAGAACCAACCTGAAAGGGTGTCTTCTTAGATTCTGGCTTTTTAGACTCATCCTTACTTGTCCAGCCCCAGTTCTGTTGAGACTGAGGCTTAACAGACTGAGACACTCCAGAAACATTTGACTGCATTCCTGTGTTTAGGTCTATCTTAATTGTCATGCAGAGAGCAGAGTCATAATATTCAACCATGTTTGTCCAATGGTCATAGGTAGCAGCCATCAGTCTCTTAAAAACCGAGTCGTGCATATCTAATGCTGTATAGCTAGGCCACAACATAGTGAAATGATGATTGTTATTAGAATCCATTACGCCGTCGGCCTGCAGGACGGCATTTAGAACAGGATCATAAAAAATGTCATTTTTATTAAGCGCTTGCGCCATACTTAACTCCTTTCAAAATTACAGGGTTGGGTTAGATGCTCTCAAGATACACGATGATTTCTTTTGATAAAAAAGAAAATGTTAGTAAAAATCCAATAATTATAATATCTTGCATTTTTGCCCCGTAGTATTTTTTAACTTGCACTTTCAACATATGCATGTTAAAAGAAAAAAGCAAGATGTTTTTTGATCACAAAATGTTTGTAAAAATCATAGACTTAAATATTAAAATAGGTATGCGTTTTTAGTATAAAGGAGAAAACGTGAGCTATGTAGGCAAAAAACCTGGTTTTAAACAGGTTCGCACAAATGAAATCGTTGTCCCAAAAGGCACCGACATTACTACAGCTGGAGTAATTGTAGCTCTAGATGTCAGTAACATCAGTTTTGTGAAGCTTACGGCTGCTACTGAGTTGCAAGGCATTGTAGCGCCTGAGTCTCCGGCAATTGATGGTAAGTTGGTAACAATTACAAATGCCTCTTCAGCAGATTTGTTGATTTCAAACGAATCTGGCGGAGCGTCTGCAAACAATCGTATAGTTACCGGCACAAGCCGAAATATGCGGATTACCGCCGAAGCGTCCTTTACGGCAACATATGATGTTGGCTCTTCTCGATGGAGAGTTACTGCCACATCTGCCGACGTTAATATTGGTCGTCTAGATGTAGGTGTCGGTACGCTTGTTTTAGATTCGGAAGATATTTCTCTCGCCTCAGGCAACCTTAATTCATCTTTAATTGAAGTTACTGCGGGAACTGCTGCCAAAATTCGTTCTGTCGACACGCAGAATACTGGAAATCTAATTGTTTTTACTAATAAAACTGGTCAAATTTTTCAAATTAAAAATGAAGACACAGACGTACTTATTGAAGAAAAGCGCATTCGTACTGGTACGGGCGGTCCAATTTTGATACAGAACAACGCTTCTGTAATGTTGGGTTACATATCCAACAGATGGCACGTCGTTGGTGGTACAGGCTCTGGCGGCGGAGCAACGGAACAGGTTACGCAACCTGGACTCGGAGATTTGCTTACACATCCAGTTGGTACTCCGCTTTATGTCGACGTAGCAACCGGCTTATGGACAAAGGCAAGCGCTGTTTCGGCAGATACTGCAGAAATTGCAGGACTTATTGTCCGCAGTTTAAATACTGATTTTGCTGAAGTCGCTCTGGCCGGCGAGGTCAGCGAAGTCACTGCAGATGCTTTTGTGGAGGCGGCGTTGCCGCCCAAGGGCTCTGTTGTATTCTTGTCCACTACAGCGGGACAGCTTACAGTTTCTGATGTAACCACTATTGGATATGTTAGTAAACCAATTGGTATTGTTCATAATGTAAACGGAACGTCGTCCGTTGATGTTATGTTTTACAATCTGCGCGGAGTAGTCGTTGGTAGCGTAAATGCAAGATCTCAAATTTTGCTTGGCGGCTCTCCAAGTGCACCGGTAGTTACGCCGATTCAAAATGTATCACAATACGAAGCGGGCGAGCTTGCTGGTTGGATTACAATTAACGCAGACACTGATTATCAGTTTTATTTTCAAACGCAATTTGCAAAAATACCAAACACATCGAATTACAGTATCGCTGTTCCTCAAACAGTGGGGTCGACTCCTCCAGCAGGTTTTTCGATGGACGTTGTGTCGGGCGTTGTGCAAGTAACTTTGCCTGCGTTGGCTGGTTTTGTTAGTGCATATGTAAATTTTGCCCTTAATGCACCTGCCGTTGGCGCAACCCTTCCCTTAAGTATTAATTCAACAAATGTTTACACATCTTACAAAACGGTTTCAGGTGTTTATTCAATTGTGCCAACGGATGACCTTATCTACGCTACTGGCGCCAGCGCATATTCAATAACTTTGCCGACGGCTGTGGGGGCACTAGGGAAGTCATATACAATTAAATCTGATTTGAATGCTGATCTTTTTTTAACGGTAAGTACAACTGGCGGCGAGCTAATTGACTCTTCCTCCAGCAAAGTCATGCTTAAAGGGGAATCCCTATCGGTTGTAAGCAATGGAACAAAGTGGGTAAACCTTTCGGCTCCAGTAAACGAAGGTCGAGGCGTTGTTCCCTTGGGAGCTGTAATTGCTGTTGGTAATATAGCAAGCTGGGCTTTGCCCGCTGCAGGAGCGATTAAAGACGGTTATGCGCTCTGTAATGGACAGGCTTTCCCCTCAGGCAGTAATACACTATTTACTGGGAATATGCCTAATTTGAGCGATGAGCGGTTTTTGCAAGGTTCTAGCTCTGTAGGCGGAACCGGAGGCGCCAATAGTAAAACACTGGCAACTGCTGAGCTGCCTGCGCATACGCACACAATGGCTCATACGCATAGTATTGAGCATGATCATGAATCGGCAACCACCAACCTTGCAGGGTTTCATTCGCACTCAATTGTGAACCCCTATAACTCAGGGGTTAATGGATATTTGACTTGGAACGGAGGCCCAGGAACATTAGGCGGACCTGAGTTGAGCACAGTACTAAGTCCTACTGATAATGCGTTTATGGTAGGAACAGACGCCGCACCCAGCCATGCTCACACTGTAGATTTATCAAATTTTACGGGAACATCTGGAGCAGCATCCAACGCAACAACCAGCTCCGTTGGCTCCGGAACAGCATTTGACATTCGTCCGCAATACTTTAATGTTGTTTATTTGATGAGGGTAATTTAATATGGAATACGTAATTGTTTATAAGTATAAAGCATCTTGGTTTTGGAAAAAGCAAAAAGTGACGGGTCACTCTTACAACAAAGAAGTAGACAAGTTAGTTCTTTTTAAAAAAGATGGTTCGTTGGAAGAGGTTGCAGAGTGGTCTAAACACCATGTTAAGCTAGGCGTAGATTTTATTGCTGCACAAAAAAAGCAAATAGAAAAAGAAACAGGAACAGATGTAAAGCTGAATGTATAAGGATTTTTTATGGCTCTCCAAATAGTATATCAAGGTCCAAACGGAGCCGTTGCGGTAGACGAACAGCAAAACACAACTGTATCTGCTGATTACGATGCTGTTTTTTCTGATTATATTATTACTGCTACAGGTGCCGGTAACTTTACAATTACTCTCCCTCCGGCCAACCCATCTAACGGCAAAACTGTAGTTATTAAATGCCTCACAACAAACCCAGTCACCGTAAACGCTCAAAGTGGAGAATTTATTGATACTGTGCCTTCTAAGACTCTTATAAACGGAGAGGTTTTAGAGGTATTAAGTGATGGTATTAAATGGGTTAATACCGGAAGTGATGTTATTTCTGGCTCAAAAATAATTAATGGAACTGTTACTGCAGACAAGTTAGCTAGTAATAGTGTTACTGCAGACAAGTTAGCTAGTAATAGTGTTACTGCAGACAAAATTACAAATAGCTCAATAACAGGAGCGAAATTAGCTGCTGACAGTGTTACCGCCGACAAAATTGCAACGGGAGCCGTCGGAACAACTGAAATTAGTACAAGTGCCGAACCCACCGTTAGTACAATTTATTCAAATAATTGGTTTAGAAGTAATGGAAATTCTGGATGGTACAATCAGACACATGGCGGCGGAATTTTTATGGACGACTCCACATGGGTTAAAACCTATGGTGGTAAAAACTTTTATTGTAGTGGAATAATTCGAGCGGACGGTGGGTTTTATTTACAACCAAACCCTGGTGGTGGCAGTGGCGATGAAGCGTCAATTAGGTATTTTGCTCAGTCTTTTAGTGAAGACACGATTTTGGAAATTAGGGTACAAAACGATCCTAACGACAGGATAGCATTAATAAGTCCAGCTGCAACTTTTTCTGTAGGTCGAACCTATAGCGGCAGTCCTGATATTACTGCGCGAGTTGGCGGAGGAATTGAATTTGAATATGCCAGCGGTACACGATATTTTAGAATGCAAACCGATGGTAATACAGTCATTTATAACAATCTTGGGACAGCACTATGGGCTAGTGGTACTGTTGGTTCTGATATAAAACTAAAAGAGAATATTAAAAATTATAATGATTCTGGTATAGAAGTCGTTAAAAAGCTCAATGTTGTCAGTTTTAATTATATAAAAGAATATGAACCCGCTCAATTAAATCGAATTGGATTTATTGCGCAGGATGTAGAAAAACTTATACCCCAAGCTATTAAGTCGATTGGTTCAAATTTAGAGTCTCAAACATTATTGCTCTATAAAGAAGAGATTGTCCCTCATCTTGTCAAGGCTATTCAAGAACAGCAAACTCAAATAGAATCTTTGGAAGAACGTATTAGAAAATTAGAAGAATTGATAAAATCTTAATTTTATTAAGAAAAGGAAAAACCATGGCAAATTCAGCAATTACAGGAACCGCTTTAACAGACCTTCAGACTCGATATCAAGATGGAAGTCTAAGGATTGATTATGGAGTGTTCAGTCCCACTGTAACAGCGGGCGGAAATGCCGTTGATTCCTCTTTGGGAGCAAACTTTAAAGTATTGGGCTCAGGAAACAGAACCTTATCTGTTTATAATATAAAAGATGGTCAATCTGTAACCATTCTGGTTCAAGGTGCGATAAACGACGTTATTACGCTAAATGCATACTCCGACGGAGGATCAACAGCATTATCGGTGAAATTTGCTGCAGGTCAAAATGGCATCATGGCATCTGCGTGGTCTTTGTTTACTGTTATGAGAATCGGCGGAACAACCGGAGCAGGCGCTAATTTTGCCGTCGTTGGCGTAATGCACGGAATTTCATAGGAGAAAAAAATGATATTTAATGCTCCTGTAAAACTTACGCCTCAAAGAGTCGAAGAGACAGAAGAAAAAATTACATCTTCTACAACAAAAACAATGACATCCACATATGTTCCTCAAAGTATTAAAGTTTGGGGTACTGGCGGAGGTGCTGGCGGCGGCAATGGAGCTGGCGGTAATAATGGAGGTTCTGGAAGTAACGGCTCGCCTGGATTAGCCGGCCACCCAGGAAGTGGAAGCAATGGAACGACTGGAGAAGGAGGGACAGGATATGGCG
>Ga0194125_10000290_pt1 | contig 82993 bp, 74 predicted proteins | sample TA2KigC250mmetaG_FD_148626 | JGI IMG/M metagenome (GOLD analysis project Ga0194125, IMG submission 148626) | Freshwater microbial communities from Lake Tanganyika, Tanzania - TA2015034 Kigoma Deep Cast 250m | ecosystem: Environmental > Aquatic > Freshwater > Lake | place: Tanzania: Lake...
TCCTCTACGGAAACGACGAGACTGAGTCTCATGCGCCCCTGCTCACAGTCGCCGGCATTCGCGTTGCGCTCCTTATGGCGGGTACGCAAGCGAGTAGATGCTCTTGCCGCCCTTGGTCGGGCCCTTGAGCACGGCCTCGATCTCCTCCTTGTCACGCTCGGTCACGTACTCCACCGGCGGCAGCACTCCGGGCGGGAAGGTCTTCAGGATGTCGGTGACCAGCTTCTCGAGGTAGTCCAGCAGCGCCAGGACGCCCGGCCGGGCCTTTTCCGCGGAGGCCAGGGTAGGCCTGCCCACTACGCCCTCGGGGTATGCCTTAACCTCGATCGGGCCCGCGCCTATGTGCCCGTACCAGTTGATCGGGCGCCGCATCAGGTTCCCGGCCTTGTCCACGTGACCTTCCGGCAGGAAACCAAACGGCTTGTTGTCCACCGCCCACTCCTGCTTCATCAGTTCGGGAAACAGCGCCATGCACCACGAGGTCTCGACCTCGTCGGCGTGGATGAACTGGGTCTCGTACGGCCCACCGTCCGCCTTGGTCTTGAAGTAGTCGGGAACTGCATGATACCAGTTCACGTTGACGATCAGCGCGGGCACTCGGTAGCGTTTGCCGAACTGATGGATGGCGACGGGAATCACGAACTCCTGACCGTGCCCGTTGAGCAGGATCTGCTTGCGGAACCCCATGTTCCAGAAGCCCGCGATCATGGAGCGTACGAAGCTGCAGAAGACATCCTCTGGAATCACTACCGTTCCCGGCATCCCAAGGTGGTGGTACGGGTGTGATCCGAACCACAGCGGCTGGGAGACCGTGCAGCCGGTGCGCTCTGCTACCGCCTCGGCCATCCTGGCCACCAGGAAGATGTCCTCCCCGATCGGCGCGTTGGGTCCGTGCGCCTCCGTGGCGCCGAGCGGAACGATGAGCACATCGTTCTTCTCAAGTCGTTCGTCAATGTCGCGCATCGTCATGTTCTGCACGTAGACACCCGTGCGCCTGTCCATGTGCCCGCCCGGAGGCGGGAGTTGCCACTTGCTCATGCCTGACCCTCCCCATCGTGAGTGACCTCGCGTTCGTAGAGCACGTGCATTCGTTCCGGTGCCAGCGTCAGGTAGACCTCGCCGCGCAGCAGCTGCTCGCCGGGCGCGGCGTGGTCTACGATCCACTCCTTGCCAACTGCCTCGACCCAGTACCGTGCGAGCCCGCCCAGGAAGGCCACGGTCTTCACCCTCCCGCGGAGGGCCGGCAGACCGGGAGCCGTGGGGAACGAGGCCGCCAACGACATGGTCTCCGGGCGCACGACCAGCAGCGCCGGACCAGGCTTCACGGCACTCTCCACGGGCAGGATGACCTCGTCCAGGCGAACTCGGCCGGGGGCGACCACCTGCACCGGAGCGAAGTTGGCCAGCCCCACAAAATCGGCCACGAACCGGTCGGCAGGCCTGTAGTAGATCTCCTGCGGCGTGCCCACCTGGACAACCCGGCCCTGGTTCATCACGGCGATGCGATCGGAGATGGATAGGGCTTCCTCTTGGTCGTGGGTCACGTAGATCGTGGTCTTGCCCAGTGTCTGCTGAAGGCTGCGTATCTCGGTCCGCACTCGGACGCGCAGCTTGGCGTCCAGGTTGGAGAGCGGCTCGTCGAGCAACAGCACCTCCGGCTCGACCACGAGTGCCCTCGCCAGCGCCACGCGCTGTTGCTGGCCTCCGGAGAGCTGGTGAGGAAACTTGGACTCCTGACCCACCAGCCCGACCAGTTCCAGCACGCCGCCGATCCGGCGCCGGGCCTGGGCGGACTCGACGCGCCGCATGCGCAGGCCGTACCCGACGTTCTCCGCCACGGTCATGTGCGGGAACAGCGCGTACTCCTGAAAGACCATAGCGGTGTTGCGGCGGTGCGCGGGGATGTCGGTGACCGGGACGTCACGCACGTAGATCTCGCCGGCGTCGGGGTGGTAGAACCCGGCCACCATGCGAAGCGTGGTTGTCTTGCCGCAGCCTGAGGGTCCCAGCAGCGTCGTGAAGCTCCCCTCGGGCACGTCCAGGGACACGCGGTCCACCGCCAGCGTCGCGCCCAGGCGCTTGGTGACGTTCAGGAATCGTACGTGTGCCTCCGTCATGCCCATCATCCCATCGGCATCGAGCGCAACGTCCTGCCCACCACGGCCTGTGCCACGCCCACCGAGGCAAAGGTGATCAGCAGGAGCATGGTGGTCAGCGCCGCTGCGCCCCCCCAGATTCCATTTCCAATCATGTTCAGAATGGCGAATGTGGCCACTATGTTGCCCGGCGTGACCAGGAATACGACGATGCTGACGTTGGTCACCGATCGTATGAACGACACGGTGAACGCGCCCAGGAAGGCGCGCCGCAGCAACGGCACGTAGATATCCCAGAGGACGCGCAGCCCGCTGGCCCCAAGGTTCGTCGCGGCCTCCTCAATGGACCGCTCGACCTGCTTGAGCGTTGCCACCGCAGCCTGGTATCCCATCGGCAGGTGCCAGAAGGCAAGCGCCAGCGCCAGTATCCAGGGGGTCCCGACCAGTTCGAGCGGAGGGCGGTTGAAGGCCAGCACAAAGCCCACGCCCACGAACACCCCGGGCAGGGCACCGGGCAGGACGGCCAGGAAGTCCAGCACCTGCCTCAATGGCAGGCGGCGTGAGGTCAGGAACGCAACCGCGACGCCCACCACACCGGTGATGACGCCGGCCATCGCGCCGATCTTCACGCTCGCCAAAAGTGTTGGGATCCGATCCATCGCCAGGCGCCAGTGCGCCAGGGACACGGTCCAGTCCCGGCCCCACACCGCGGTTAGCGATCCGGCCACGACGCCGAAGTACACCAACCCGATCATCACGCTCATCAGGCAACAGAACAGGAACGTGCCCCACTTCAGCACGGGGTGCGTCGGCGGCCGCTCCACCCGCGATCCCCTCCCGGTCACCGTTGTATAGACCCTCCGGCTCACCCAGTAGCGCTCGAGCAGGAACAGGCAGACCGTGGGAACGATCAGCATCGCAACCACGAGCGCCGCACCCTTCAGGTCTGCCAGCCCCTCCATCCGGAACCACGCCTCGGTGGCCAGCAGCGGGAAGCCGCCCGCGATGACGACCGCGTTGCCGAAATCGGCCAGTACCGAGATGGCGACCACGAGCGCCGCGCCGGCGATCCCGGGCCGGGCGAGTGCAAGCGAGACAGTACGAACTACTGCCCACTCGTCGGCGCCCAGGTTCCTGGCGGCATGCTCCATGCTGGGATTGATGCCCTCCAGCACTCCAACGATTATGAGCATCGCCAGGGGAAAGAAGGCCACCGTCTGGACGAGCCACAACCCGTGCCAGCCGAAGATGTTGGCGTCGAGCCCCAGAACCGTCTTTGTGATTAGTCCCTGCCGGCCAAACATCAGGATGTAGGCAAATGCCACCATAAACGGTGGGGCGAATATGGGCAGCACCGCGATGCTCCGGAAGAAACGCCGTCCAGGCACGTCCGGGCGCGTGACGGCGAAGGCGAAGATCAGCCCCGCGAGCGTCGCCGTCAGGGTGGAGATGACCATCATCACCAGGCTGTTGCGGGCCGCCTGCATCCACCGCAGGCTCCTGGGGATCTCCAGGTAGTCCTGCAGCGCCGGATAGACCAGCACGCGAAAGGCCGGATACAGCACGAAGAGCCCAAGCATGACCGCCGCACCTGCGAACGCAAGCGCGACACCGGGATCGCCGGCATGCCGTCGGACCTCTCCCCAACGGATCACGGCCACAGGCTCAAATACCACCCCTCAGGGGTGGCCCGGCGCATCGAACGCACGCTCGGGCCACCCCGCATGGGTTTCAACAAGATCCGCGCGCTACTAGCGCCCGATCTCCCGCGTCCATCGCTCGCGAACCCGGGTCATGTTGTCAATGGCCCAGGCGAGGTCGTACTTGACGAACTTCAAGTCCTCGAACCTAGTTGCCCCCATGGGCACCGGCACGTCGGCCCGCACCGGGTAGCGGTACCCGAACTTGGCGTTGATGTCCTGCGGGGTCCGACTGGCCAGGAAGTCTACGTAGGCCTTGGCTCCCTCTGGGTTCGGGCCGCCCTTTATGATAGAGACCGCGCCGACCTCAAACCCGGTATCGGGCGGGACGATGGTCTCCAGCGGTTGCATCCCCGCCAAACGGGCGCCTATGCCCTCATGCGCCCACTGCATGCCCACTATGCCCTCGCCGCGGGCCAGCAGGGTGATGGTGCCGGGTGCGGTGGGCGTGAACTGCGAGGCGTTGGCATTCAGGGCGCGCAGGTATGCCCATGCGCGGTCCTCGCCCAGACGGAAGATCTGCGCGGCGGTGAAGATGTAGCCGCCCCCGGTCGTAATCGGGCTCGGCATGATGAAGTGCCCTCTGAACTCCGGCCGCAGGAAGTCGTCCCAGGTGGCCGGCTTGGGCACGCGGCGCGGGACCATCTCACGGTCCCACCGGTCGGTGTTGATGATAATCGCCAGGGCTCCAAGATACCAACCGTGCCAGAACCCATCGGGATCGATGTAGACCGGGCTGACCTTGGCCTCGGCAAACGCCGGCGACTTGTAGGCCAGTAGCAGGCCCTCGCGCGCCAGCGGGATGTGGAAGTCCCGGGAGCCGCCCGTGAAGATGTCCGCGCGCGGCTTGTCCTTCTCGGCTCGAATCCGCGCCGCGATCGTACCGGCTGCGGCAACGCTGAGGGCCTCCACCGAGATACCCGTCCGCTTGGTGAACTCGCGGTTCACCATCGTGGTCTCGAGATCCGGCAGGGCTGAGTAGACCACGATCCTGGTCGTCTGCGCCTGACTGACTCCCACGCCTACCAGCACCAGCGCCAGCAGCAGTCCCATCGCGATCAATCGCTTCATGCTCTCCCCTCCTCCGACACTAATCTCGTTCAACCGCTCGACGTGCCTTCGCTAACCCTCATGCCCTTTCCATGGGCATCAAGACGAACCGCTCGATCACCTCCTGGAGGCCGTGGTCGTTGTTGCTGCGCGCCACGAAATCCGCGCGGGCGCGGAGGGTCTCGGGGGCGTTCGCCATCGCGACCCCCAGCCCGGCGTACTCAATCATAGCAAGGTCGTTCAGGTTATCGCCGACGGCGATGATCTCCTCCCTGCCCACTCCCAGGCGTGCTGCGACCGCCTGCAGCGCCGTACCCTTGTCCACCCCGGGCGGCAGGACCTCCAGGTAGATGGCCTCCGAGAAGACGTGGTTTACAGGATAGGGCAGCGCGTCGAGATCTCGGGCGACCGCCTCCAGCGCAGGCCGCTCGCCGATGTTCAGGATCTTCATCGGCACCCGAGCGGGGTCGGCCTCCAGCCAGTCGGCCAGGTCGCCCACCGGATCGGCACGCAGACTGTCCTTCTCCTGGTAGGTTTCCGTGAGCGCGTTCATCGCGGGGACGTAGACCCGGTCACCCGCGTACAGGTGCGGCTGCACCGAGGGATGTCGTCTCAGAATGCGCAGTACGTCCCTCGCCTGATCCATTGCCAGCGGCCTGCGCAACCAAATCTCGTCGCGGGCGAAGTCGTAGACCATGCCGCCGTTGTACAGGATGGCCGGCGGGTCGGCGCCCAACCCCTCGACGAATTGCCTCGCCGACGGCCAGATGCGGCCTGTGGCCAGACACACGCGGATGCCGCGCGACTGCGCCGCGGCGACCGCGGATCGCACAGGAGGCGTTATCTCGCGGGAGGCGTTTACCAGCGTCCCATCTATGTCCGCGACCAGAAGCCGGTAGCGCACCTTCTCCTCCTGTGCCTGTCCTGCATCCGGACGGCCGGGGTCCTGCGGCCCTACCTGTCACCCATCGAGCGGTAGCCGCACCACGCCCCCGTCCCGCACCGCGCGGTAGACGGCTTCCACCAGCTCGGTCGCCCGGTAGCCGTCCTCGGCGGTCACCGCCGGGGGCCGTTCGCCAAGGGCGGCATCAATGAACAACCTATCCTGCTCGATGTAGCCCCATTTCTGATCGAAGGGCATGTGGAAGCAGTCCACGGCCTCGACCTGCTCCCTGACCCCAGGGCTGAACCAGGCGCGCTCCAGCTCTTCGGTTACGATCGTTGAGTGGACGCCGTAGATCTCAACCCGCTCGTACGGAAACAGCCACGACGTGTGCGCCACGCTTGTCACGGACGCCACCAGGCCGCTGTGGTAGGTGAAGAGCATCATGAACCCGTCGGGTTCATCGTAGGCACTCTGGCGAGCGCTACCGGTGATCTCGGCGACCTCGCCGAACAGGAACCGCCCCATGTCAAACAGGTGCACCGGCGTCTCGTACAGGTACCCGCCGGTCACCGACCGGTCGCCGGTCCAGGCCGGCTGCTGAAGCTCCCCGCGGTTGTGCTTCATCTGTGCGAGGCGGGGCACGATGCGGCCTTCCTCGATCCGCTGCTTAGCAAAGCGATAGGCGTTGGAGAACCGCCGGTTGAACCCAATCTGGTAGATGCCCTTCGACCTCCCGGCCGCGTCCCGGATGGTCCTGGCGCCGTCGAGCGAGGTGGCCATCGGCTTCTCGGAGAAGACGTGCAGCCCGGCATCTAGCGCGGTTACCACGGGCTCCACGTGCCGCACGTTGGGCGTGCAGATGAAGACCGCCTGGGCGCCGGCGTCCATCAGGGCAGGCAGCCCATCACACGGCGTCGTTGCCACCTCGACCGCCAGGCGCGCGGCTGCGGACGGCGCAACGTCCGCGATCCCAACCAACTCGACGCGCGGATCCCGCTTCAGGATGAGCGCGTGAATCCGGCCGATGAATCCCGCTCCCAGCACACCAACCTTGATGCTCATCTCCTCGCTCCTTTGGCTCTCAGGTGAACAGTCGCACCATGCTGTCGAGCCCGCGCCGCGCGATCTCGGCAGGGGGCCAGGCCCAGTACTCGGGCCGGAACAGCTCGAGGGAGTAGGTGCCGCGGTATCCCGCTTCCTCCAGGCGTGTGATCATGGCCTTCAGGGGAATGACCCCCTCGCCGGGCAGCAACCTGTGGGAATCACCGAGGCCTGCCGGATCGCCGGGCTCGGCATCGTCCACGTGGACGACGAAGACGCGGGCGGCGTCAAGGCCGTCCAGGTCCTCAAGCCGCGATCCACCGGCGTAGAAGTGGAACGTGTCAATGACGAGGCCCGCCGTGGGATCCCCTACCTCGTCGAGGATGTCTCTGGCGACGCGCAGGGTGTTGACCGAGCACGTGCGAAATCCAAGGAACTCAAACCCGACCTTCACCCCAAAGGGCTTGGCGACGCCGGCCATGGCGGCCAGCGATGCGCCGGTCTGCGACCGCATCCCCGCGTCCATGGAGTCCAATGAGCCCGCCTCACCCGGTGCCAGGAAACTTGGCACCGCCACCACATAGGGCGCGTCCAGGGCACGGGCCCACTCGCAGAAGACCCGGCAGCGCGCCAGAATCTCCTCCAGGCGCGCGCCGGTCCGGAGCGTCGAGTCTTCCAACGCGTTGATGCTGAGCACCTCCACGCCGGCGTCGCGGAGCCGGCCGCGCAGGGCGGCAAGCGTGCCGCCCGAACCAAGGTACCGCTCGATCTTCGTGTCCCTTAGCTCGACGGCCTGATACCCTGCCTCCCCGGCCACCCGGATGTCGGTCTCGATGTCAACGTGCTCACCGGTAGTGGCGCCGTTCAGTCCGAATCGCTTCATGGCAGCACGAGGATCTTGCCGCCTTCTCGCTTGGTGGCAGTCTGTATGGCCTCGACCCCGCGATCAAGCGGGAACCGGTTCGTGACAACCTGCGTCATGTCTATCCGGCGCGCCGCCATCAACCGAATCACCGACGGGAAGTTCCCGTATCCCGAGTGGCCCTGCGCGCCGTACAACTGCGCCGCGCGGGTCTGGAAGTGCTCAAGGTACATCGGCACGCGCTCTGAGGCCCGGCCGATGATCACGATCTTGCCGCCCACGGCCAGGCTCTCTTCCATCTCGGGGATGGTCAGCGGCGGAGACCCCGCGGCCTCGAAATGCAGGTCGGCCCCTTCGCCCTTGGTGGCCTCCATGATCACGTCGCGCGGCTTCGTCCCCTGGCGTCCGAGCTCAACGGGGTCGTATGCGAAGTCGGCGCCAACCTTCTTGGCCAGCTCCCGGCGCGCCGCGGATACGTCGAATGCGATAACGCGGCCCGCTCCGGCGGCCTTGGCAAGGGCAACCCCGGCCAGCCCAATCGGCCCCGTTCCAAAAACCGTAACGTACCCGCCCGGCTTGAAGCCGCCGGCCCTGGAGAACATGGCATTGTAGGACACGCAGGTGGGCTCGCACAGCGCGCCGGCCTCGTATGCGCGGTCCACGCTGCCGTAGACCTCGGCCAGTTCGTTTATCTTCCAGCAGTACTTGGCGCCGATCACGATGAACTCGGCCATGGCACCGTGGATCGTGAATCCGATCTCCTCGAGCCGCAGGCACTGATTGGGATACCCGTTGCGGCAGGGAACGCACTCGCCGCACCAGATCATCTCCTCGGCGGTGACCATGTCGCTCACGACCAGATCCGTGACCTCGGAGCCAACCTCAGCGACCTCGCCGGAGAACTCGTGGCCAAGGAACGCGGGGAACTTGGTCAGCCCGGGGTAGAGCATGTAGCCGTCCTTGTCGGTCTCGTAGAAGTGCACGTCCGAGCCACAGATGCCACATGCTCGGACCCGCAGTCTCACGTCCTTCGGACCGAGCGGAGCGTCGGGCAGGTCCGCAATACGCAGCCGCGGGCGGTGCCAGACGCTACTGCCGGTGACCGCCTTCCCGGTGGTGCGCTCGAACTCACTCACCTTGTAGCCGTCGCGCGGCTTCCACTCGGCTTCTAGCAACAGGCCTTTCATCTCTCAATCCCCTCCTTAGTTAGATCGCTTGATCTCGGTGCGCGTCAGGTTCGCCCCACATGATTCCCGAACAACGAGCCGTGGTTCCAGCACGAGCCGGCGGGGCCGGGAGGCCCCGCCGTTGAGCAGTTCCAGCAGCCGCTCCATTGCCAGGCGGCCCATCTGGTACTTGGGCTGCGCGACGGTCGTAAGCGGGGGCTCAACGAGCGAGGCAAACGTGATGTCGTCAAACCCGACCACCGCGACATCACCGGGAAGCCGCCGCCCGCGGCGATGGAGATCCTCCATTGCCCCGATCGCCATCAGGTCGTTGGCGGCCACGATGGCCGTGAACTTCACCCGCCGGCTCAGCAGCGCCTCCACCGCGGCCGCGCCGCCTTCGGGACGAAAGCCACCGTCGAAGACCAGAGCAGGGTCCACCGGTATCCCGGCTGCGCCGAGGGCATCCCGATAGCCGGCCAGGCGTTCACCGGCCACCGGCAGGGTCGCCGGCCCTCCGATGAAAGCGATGCGCCGGTGGCCGAGATGCAGCAGGTGCTCGACGGCCTCGCGTTCCCCCCGACGGTTGTCCACCAGCACGGCATCCATGTCCACCCCGCCCGGGGCCCGGGCGATCAGCACCGCGGGCATGCGCTGACGCCGCAGCATCCGCAGGTGCTCGGTGTTGGCGCCTACAGTGGCGAAGATGAAGCCGTCCACCATGCGCTTACGCAGCAGCGCGAGGTAGCTACGCTCTTTGGCAAGGTCCTCGTAGGTGTTGCACAGCAGGACCGCGAGGCCGGCCTGGTTTGCGGTATCCTCGATTCCTCGAACGATCGCCGGAAAGAAAGGATTGCTGATGTCGGGCACTATCAGACCGACAGTGCGTGTGACGCGGCTCTTCAGGCCCTGCGCCACCAGGTTGGGTTGATAGTTCAGTCGCGCGACTGCGGCCAGCACCCGGCTGCGCGTTGCCGCGGCGACGCGGTGATCGCTCTCGCTCACGACCCGCGAAACGGTCGCGACCGATACCCCAGCGGCCTCAGCCACCTCCCGGATCGTCGCGGTCACACGCAGGCCTCCTGTGCCAGAATCGCCGAGGGCACGACACGCTCATGGATGGAAAACGATTACCATGAAGGGTGTTCGACGCGGCGGAATCGAGTCCTCCTGATGTTCTCAACTCGGCGCCTGGGAAGTTGGTGTCTGGGAAGATGGGTCAGCCGTTCGTGCGGGAGATCTCCGGCGCATCGAGCCGAGCCAGGGTGACCCGGGCTGCATCGCGCACTCCTCGAAAGAGCGTGGCATCGCCCTGGACGCGGCCGAAGACGTTCACCGGGCTCGCCGCGCGGGGCTCGATCCCCTGGCTGGCCGGGGTAGGGCCGAAAAAGAGGCAGAACGCCTGCCCCGGGGGCCAGTACGCGAGATCGCCCACCTCCACGACCTCCACCGCGTCCTCTTCGGGCAGGCCTAGCCCGATGCGGAAGTAGATCTCGTCCCCCCAGCGGTTACCGCGGCCCTCGATCGGCAGCGCCTCCCAAATCGCATCGGCGGTACGCGTGTTTCCCATCGCTGCGCTTGCCTCGACGCCTCCGGCACTGATGCGGATGATCCGTGTCGCGGACATGAGGAGAGGGTTCCAGATCCCAGGGCGGAACCCTTCCCCGGTCGTGCTCCATCCCATAGAATCGAGGGGACGCCGTACTACTGGAGGTTGCCGCGTGAGTGAACTCCTGGCACGACCGGCCGACTACTACATGCTTGATGGACTGCTCTCCGACGACGAGCGGTTGATGCGTGATACGGTCCGCCGCTTCGTGGACCGCGAGGTCCTGCCGCACATCGGGGGTTGGTGGTTGAGGGGCGAATTCCCCAAGCACCTGGTCAAGGAGCTGGGAGGCCTGGGAGTCCTGGGCGCCAACCTGCCCAGTGAGTACGGCGCGGCAGGGATCAACAACGTCGCCTACGGCCTGATCCTTCAGGAACTGGAGCGTGGCGACTCAGGCCTGCGCTCGTTTGCCTCGGTGCAGGGTTCGCTCGTCATGTATCCCATATATGCCTACGGCAGCGAGGCGCAGCGGAGGCACTGGCTCCCGCGCCTGGCGCACGGAGAGGCCATCGGCTGCTTCGGCCTGACCGAGACGTCGGCGGGCTCTGATCCCGCAGCGATGCAGACCCGCGCCAGGCGCCGCGGGGACGGATGGGAACTAACGGGCTCCAAGATGTGGATCACCAGCGGTTCGCTCGCGGACGTGGCGGTGGTCTGGGCCAAGGACGACGGCGGCGAGATCCTGGGGTTCCTCGTGGAGCGGGGCACGCCCGGCTTCTCGGCGCACGAGTTGAAGACGAAGGCCAGCATGCGCGCGTCCGACACCTCTGAGCTGGTGCTCGACGGCGTGCGCCTGGACGACGACGCCCGTCTTCCCGATGCGAAGGGATTGAAGGCGCCGCTCTCCTGTCTGACCCAGGCACGCTACGGAATCGCGTGGGGCGCCGTGGGCGCGGCAATGGCCTGCTTCGAGGAGGCGCTGGGTTACGCGCGCGATCGCGTGGCGTTCGGCAGGCCCATCGCCGCGACGCAGATCATCCAGGCACGGCTGGCGGACATGCTCACCGAGTTGACCAAGGCGCAGCTCCTCGTCTACCGCCTGGGGCAGCTCAAGGATCAGGGGCTGATGCGGCACACGCAGGTCTCGCTGGCCAAGCGCAACAACGTCCGCGCCGCGCTGGAGATCGCGCGCGCCGCGCGCTCGATCCTCGGCGCGTACGGCATCACGCTCGAATACCACGCGATGCGCCACTCCGCCAACCTGGAATCGGTGGACACATACGAGGGCACGTACGACATCCACACGCTCATACTGGGCCGTGATCTTACGGGCTTCAACGCTTTCGGCTAGATGCGGTCTGTGGTGAACGCAGGCCGCAATCACGAACAAAGAGACGGCGGTTAGACCCGCCGTCTCTTTGGGGCAAGCGCAGGGCGGCTACTTGCCCTTCTTCTTAGCGGCCTTCTTAGCCTTCTTCGCCACCGTCCTCGCCTCCTTCTCTTGGAAGATGGACGGCACGATCTTGCCGTCGTATGTCCGTTCGATACCACATATAGATTCTCCTTCTTCGCCGGACACAATTTGTTGATTTCCAAGACAGGTGTATCAGGCGAGCAGGAACAACAGGGCGTCAGCAGAATCCCCGAGGCGATGTTTCCGCCGGACGCACGCCGCACGCTCTTGATCGCGCTCACCCTCCTGGCCGCGCTGCTGGTTGCCTCAGGAGCCGCCGCATCCGCCCAGTTGCGGCCCGAAGATGCGCGCGGCCACTGGGCAGAGGAGCGCATCGCGAACCTGCTCGCGCGCGGCGTGATCGAGGTCGGCGCCGACCGTCTGTTCCGCCCGGATGCGCCAATCGGCCGCGCACAGTTCGTCGCTTGGCTCGTAGCAGCGCGCGGACTGCCGCAGGTGCGGCTCGATCCGCCGTCGTTTGCCGATCTATCACTCGCACGCGAACTGGCGCCCGCGGTTGAATCCGCCGTGGCTTACGGCATCCTTCCCGCGGGCGGCCTGTTCCGCCCGAACTCGCCGCTCGTGCGCGGCGATGCTTTCATCTGGCTGGTGCGCGCGCTGGGGCACACGTTCGAATCCGCGTACATGGTCAACGCAGCGCTACCGTTCACCGACCTCAACGGCCTACCGCCTGCAGTCCGCGGCGCGATCGCCGTCGCCTCGCATAGCACACCGCCTCTGCTGCGCGAGCCACCCTCGGAGCGCGTGCGCCCCGGCGATCCGCTCACGCGCGCCGAGGCAGCCAGTCTGGTGTGGGCATACCTGCAGGGCGCGGAGCAGGGCATGTCGCTGACCTTCTCGGTCGTGCTGGAAGCCGGCGTCACCCTCATCTTGGAGAAACGAGGCGCGTTGCGAACGCCGCCGGTCTGGCGGGTGCAGATCGGCGCGTTCCTGGAAGAAGAGCGGGCGCGACGGTTGGCCGATGCGATGCGGGCGCGGGGCTTTCCGGCGTTCGTGGATGCGGTTGACGAGTTCTTCAAGGTTCGCGTGGGGAACTACGCCACCCGCGACGAGGCGGCCGGCCTGCAACAACGCCTCGCGGCCGAGGGTCTGCCTACCTGGATCATCCTTACAGTGTCCGACTACGAGGCGCTGCCCGGACCTTTCTGGAGCGGGGTTGTGCTAGTCGAACCCGCGGGCGGCGCGCGGCTGCGACCGGCGCTGGCCTCCGGGCCGCTCATAGGCCGCGGCAGGACCAGCGAGGCCGCGCGTCGCGTCGGCGCGACCGCTGCGATAAACGGCGGGTTCTTCACCTCGTTGGGAGATCCACTGGGGTGCCTGGTCATAGAGGGTGAGGTGATCAGCGAGCCGCTGGCGGGCAGGAGCTGTGTTGGAATCACGGATGACGGCCAGTTGCTCTTCGACGTGCTCCGGCTCGATGCCGCCGCTTCTACCGATGGAGGCACGGTCACGATAGACGGCGTCAACCGCGACCGCGGCGCAGGTGAGGTCATCCTGTACCGCCCGGCGCACGGCGCCACCACGCGCGCCAGCGCCCTCGGCGCCGAGGTAGTCGTGGCCGGGGACACGGTACAGCATGTGCTGGATGGACGCGGCAACAGCCCAATCCCTCAGGGCGGCTACGTTCTCTCGGGACACGCCCGCGGTCGGGCCTCCCTGCTGGCCGCGTTCAAGCAGGGCGATCGGGTCTTGCTCCGCCTGCGGCTGGTACCGGCCTCCGGCGATGCGCGGTGGGAAGGCGTCCGGAACGTAGTAGGCGGTGGACCGCGGCTCCTCTCCGGCGGCCAGTTCGCCGGCGGCGAAGGGTTCCGCCCGTCGTTTGTAAACCGGCGCCATCCTCGCACCTCTATCGGCCGGCTGGAAGATGGCCGGATCGTCATCGCGGTGGTCGGAGGGCGCCAGCCCTATCACAGTCTCGGCATGACCCTTGCAGAGCTGGCAGGAATGCTTCGACGGCTCGGGGTGACCGACGCCCTGAACCTGGATGGCGGCGGATCAACGACACTCGTGGTCCGGGGAGTGGTGATCAACCTGCCGTCGGACGAGACCGGGGAGCGCCTGGTCGGCGATGTCTTGTTGGTGCTGCCTCCGTCCCAGGGTGGGAAGTGAGGGAGGGGAATAGATGTACAGCCTGGTCTTCCGCAACGCCCGCATAGTGGACGGCACCGGCAACCCGTGGTTCTGGGGCGATGTGGGCGTGGAGGACGGCCGCATCGCGATGGTCGGCGATCTGTCCGGGGCTGCTGCCCGGCGGATTGTTGACGTTGACGGCGCTGTGCTGGCGCCCGGATTCATTGACCTGCACACACATGGCGACTTCACTCTCCCGGCATTCCCTCGTGCCGAGGCGATGGTGCGCCAGGGTGTCACCACGCAGCTCGTCGGCAACTGCGGCTTCTCGCCGTTCCCGGTCCACAAGGAACGATTGGAACTGTTGCGTGCGTACGCAGCGTTCGTGGACGCAGGGCTGTCGTGGGAGTGGGAGGACGCCTCCGGCTACGCGGCCTGCCTGGAACGCCTTCCGCTGGCCTGCAACGTCGCCCTGCAAGTAGGCCATGGGACCGTGCGCGTCGCGGTGATGGGATTTGACGACCGTGCTCCGTCGTCCCAGGAACTGGACGCGATGCGGACCCACGTGGCGCGGGCGCTCGAGCAGGGGGCGTTCGGTCTTTCCTCGGGCCTGATCTACGTCCCCGGCAGTTACGCCGCTACCGAGGAACTTGTGGCGCTGGCAGAGGTGGCAGGGCGGTATGGGGCATTCTACTCCTCCCACATCCGCGGCGAGGGCAACTCGCTGCTGGACGCGGTCGGCGAGGCACTCGCGATCGGACGCCGCGCCAGGGTGCCCGTGCAACTCAGTCACCACAAGGCAACGGGCCGCCAGAACTGGGGCCTGGTAGGTGCCTCGCTGGAGATGATTGACCGCGCGCGCGCATCAGGTCAGGACGTGCTGGCGGATCAGTACCCGTACACAGCCGGCAGCACCACCCTGGCGGCAATCTTGCCGAAGCGGGCGATGCAGGGCGGGATCGAGGCGATGCTTTCCCGCCTCGCTGATCCACACGAGCGCGCCCGCATCCGCGCCGAGATCGCGTCTCCCGGACCCGAGGCGTTGTCCTCTGGAGCCCGCGAGTTCGACCCTGAGGCGATCATGATCAGCAGCATCCCTGACGGTCCATGCAAGGTGTACGAGGGCAGGATGCTCACCGAGATCGCCGCGGACAGGGGCGAGGATCCGGTGGACGCGGCCCTGCACCTGCTCGAGAGCGGGCGCGGCGGGGTTCAGATGATCATATTCTCCATGTGCGAGGAGGACGTGCGGCGCGTGATGCGCCACCCCGCGGTCGCCATTGCCAGCGACGGTTGGACGCTTTCCCCCTCGGCCGGGGGAAGGCCACACCCGCGCAGCTACGGCACGTTCGCGCGCGTACTGGCCAGGTACGTGCGCGAGGACCGCGTGCTCAGTCTCGAAGAGGCAGTGCGCAAGATGACCTCCCTCCCGGCACAGCGGCTGCGCCGCTACGACCTGGGGCTGATCAGGCCGGGCTGCGCCGCCGACCTGGTGGTCTTCGATCCGGACCGGATCACCGACCTGGCCACGTTCCACGACCCACATCGCTACTGCGCGGGCGTCGCCCAGGTGGTTGTGAACGGACAGGTTGTCATCGAGAACGCCGTGGACACCGGCACCAGGGCGGGGCGGGTCCTGAGGCGCGTCTAGTCGCCGATGGCCGAGAGATCTTCGCTGGTGTCGATGTCCGCGGCGCAGGACTCGGGGAGCGGCACCAAGACGCATTCCCGTGGATGGGCCTGGATCACGCTGCGGGCACCGCGGTCGCCCTCGAGGGCCAGCAGCTCCGGAAAGTAGGCTCGCGGGAAGTAGACCGGCGGAGTCGCGGCGCCGTGGTGCTCCGACGCGACGATCCTCCGCCTGTCGGAGGCGACGGCCTCGATCAGACGGTCAATCACCTCTGCCGAAACGAACGGCTGGTCCGCCAGCAGGATCACAGCGCCGGAGGCGTCGGGCGAGACCGCCTCGATTCCGGCGCGGATCGAGGACGCCATACCCTCCGTGGGATCCCGGTTTTCCACTATCCGTACTGCCAGGCCGTCGAGCAGCGAACGGTAGAGATCCGCGTGCGTGCCCAGCACTACGATGGCTTCACTGCAGCGCGAGGCGAGCGCGGCCGCCACTATGCGGCGGATCATCGGCGTTCCCCGCACGGGAATCGCCAGCTTCGGGCGGCCCATGCGGGTGCTGGCTCCGGCCGCCAGGATCACGGCAGAAACGAAGGGGCCCGCGTCCTGCGCAGGCACATGGATGGGACCGGAGCGGGCACGCAGGAACCCTCCTGCGCGGCCGTGCGCCACGGCGAGGATCTCGGAGAGGGCTGCCAGCGCGATCTCGTCCGGGGTATCACCGCCGATATCCAGGCCGACCGGGCCGTAGATCTGCGCGCGGCGGTCCTCGCTGATCGCCACGCCTTCGGCCACAAGTTCCCCCAGCATCTTCTCGGTACGCGCCCTGGGCCCGAGCATTCCCAGGTATCGTACCGGTGTCGGCAGAAACGCCCGCAGCAGGTCGCGGTCGTGGACATAGTTGTGGGTCATCACCAGCACGAACGAGTTGGGGTCGGTTGGGACCGTCGCTCCGGCCTCGGGAAACTCCGTGCGGACAAACCCGGTTGCACCCGGAAATCGCTCGGGCGTCAGGAACGCCTCGCGCCTGTCAACAACCAGCACCCTCCAGCCGAGTTGCGATGCTAGACGCACCACGGGTATCGCATCGTGCCCTGCCCCGCAGACGATTAGGCGCAACGGAGGATGCAGCACTTCCACGAACAGCCGTATCTGCGGCCCACCCTCGGCACCGAGGGTGTGAACCCGCGAGCGGAGCGCGCCCGAAGCGCACAGCACGATCCGTGCGGCTTCTTCATCCACGGCCGCATCGCCCAGGCTGCCCTGGCGGCGACCGTCGGGCCACACCACCATGCGCCCTCCGGCAGGGACAGTGGCCCCTCCCTCCACCACGGTAACGAGCCCAAGGGTGGCGCCGTCAAGCACGGCCTCCGCCGCCTGCCACAACAGATCGTCACCCGTTACGGGCTCGACGAACACCTCGATCGCGCCGTTGCAGCCCAGGCCCAAACCCCACACCGCGTCGTCATCGGCGGTTAGGTCGTAGAGCGTCACCCGCGGGAGGCGCCGCTCCATTACGTCCGCGGCCACGACGGCCACGTCCCCCTCGAGGCAGCCCCCGCTGATGTTGCCGGTCAGGCGGCCCGAGCGGGTGACGAGCAGGCGTGCGCCCTCACGCCGGTACGTGGAACCCCTCACCCCTATTATGGTGGCCACGGCCATCGGCTCTCCTGCGGCCGAGGCCTCCCGTGCGGCGGAGAGGATGTCGGCGAGTTCCTTCATGGGCGGCGCGCCAGATGGCGTTCGAGCCGGCGCAGGCTGTCCAGGTTGTGCGCAGGGGCGAAGACGTCCACATGGGGCAGCGCGACACGCATCCCCTGGCAGATTGGCTCATACCCCGGGCTCGCCAGCAGCGGGTTCAACCAGATGACGCGCGCGGCGCGCCGGTGCAGCTCGGCCATGGCCGACTCCAGCACGTCCGGATCGCCGGTATCCCATCCGTCGCTGATGATTATGACCACGGTCCGGCCGTCGAGTGCCCACCCTCCGTGGTCGGCTAGAAACCGGCGCAGGCTGCGACCTATCTTCGTACCGCCGGACCAGTCGGGCACCTTCCGGGCGATCTCGTCCAGGGCGGCACGCAGATCGGCGCGTGCGAGCGATCCCGTGATCCGGCTGAGGCCGGTGCTGAAGACAAAGGTCTCGACCCTGGCCACCGCGTGCTGGAGCGCGTAGATGAACTGGATTATGAACCGGCTGTAGAGGTCCATAGAGCCGCTGACGTCGCAGACCAGCACCACGCGCGTCTTCTGAAGCTTCCGTTCCCTACGGAGAACGTCTAGTATCTCGCCTCCACGGCGCAGGCTGTGCCGGATTGTACGCCGCAGGTCCACCAAGCGGCCTCTCCTGGCCTGCCTGGTCCGGCGTGAGAGGCGCGTTGCCACCTTCCGGGCGATCGCGTTCACGATCGCGGTGATCTCGTCAAGTTCATCGGCGGAAAGCGTGCTGAAGTCCTTGTGGGTGAGTGCCTCAACCGGGCTGTAGGCCGGGACTCGATCGCCGTCGGCTCCTGTCTCACCGTTCTCCTGCCACTCGATCATCACGCGGTCGAGCGCCTGCTGGCCGTCCAGCGTCGGCGCACTCTGATCTCCGGGCGGAGGAGCGCCCACCGCCTTGTGCATTTCGCCCCAGAACTCCCAGAAGGCGACGTCGAAGATGCGCTGCGCCTCCGGCCCGGACGCCAGAACAGCCCGCAGCGCGAGATAGGTCTCCAGGCGGTCGGTCAGGTCCACGGCGGACAGAGCGCGCAACGCGTCGGCGGCCTCGGGCGGTCCAACGATCAACCCGCGCCCTCGCAGCAGGCGGGCGAACGCCACCACGTTGGCCGCGAGGTCACCGTGCCGCGGGCGGTCTACCTGCGGATCGCGAGCCGCTCCGCGGCGCGCACCACGGCTTCCTGGGACCATGGCCGTCCTTCCTGCTCCAGCGCCGCGACACCATCGAGAAGCTGATCCAGCCAGTGCGCCCGCACTGTCGCGGCGTCGTCATGATGCTTGAAGAGCACGCCCAGCGTCTCCTCGACCGCAGTGCGGTCGAGATGGTCTCGGTGGAGGGCCATGAGCGCGGCGCTCCAGTCCAGGGTCTCGGCAACCCCCGGGGCTTTCTCCAGCCGGACGCGCCGGATCAACTGCATGAAGGCGCTGATCTGCTCGGCCAGGCGCCCGTTGACCGAAGGCACCTTGAGCCTGACGATCTCCAGCTCCTTCTCAAACGTGGGGTAATCAATCCAGAGGTACAGACACCTCCGGCGCAGCGCGTCGCCGAGTTCGCGGGTGCGGTTGCTGGTGAGCACCACGTTGGGAATCGCGGTGGCCGCTATCGTGCCGATCTCGGGGATTGAAACCTGGAAGTCGGAGAGGACCTCCAGCAGAAACGCCTCGAACTCCTCGTCGGCCCGGTCTATCTCGTCTACCAGCAGCACCGGCGGCTGCGACCTGGTGATGGCGTCCAGCAGCGGCCGCTTGAGGAGAAACCCCTCGCTGAATATCTCGGCCTCGCGCTCGGCAAGCGACCGCTCGCCACCCTCGGAGAGCCGGATGTGGAGGAGCTGCTTCTGGTAGTTCCACTCGTACAGCGCGGTGGTGGCGTCGAGGCCCTCGTAGCACTGCAACCGGATCAGGTCCGCATCGAGGGCGCGGGCCATTACCTTCGCCACCTCGGTCTTCCCCACGCCTGCGGCGCCCTCTATGAGCAGGGGCTTGCGCAGCGTGATGGACAGGTAGACGCTGGTCGCGATTGTGCGGTCGGCGACATAGCCCTGCCCGGCCAGCAGTTCCTGGATGCGGCTAATCTCGGAATGCATCCCCTGCTCCACCAATCAGGCTCGCGACGCGGCCCGTCCTCGGCGCCGGACCGCCATGGCTCGGTCGCGGGCCAGCGCAAGGGCGCGTCGCGTGAGAACACCGGCCAGATGTATCCGGTACTCGGCGCTGGCATGGATGTCGGGGTTGGCCTCGACCCCGTCCGCGGCCGCGGCGGCGGCGCGCTCCAGCGCCTCATCATTGGGCTCCTTCCAGGAAAGGGCGGCCTCCACGCCGGATGCCCTGTATGCGGCCGAGGCCACTCCGGTGATGCCCACGCGGACGTGGACGCAGCGGCCGGACTGATCCAGCCCAATCACGGCCGCTACCCCGGCCAGCGCAAAGCCCGAGGCCGGGTTGGGCATCTTCAGGTATGCCGCGCCACGCATGGGAGGTGCCGCGGGGACGGCGATCTCGGTCATGATCTCGTCGGGCCCTGCTGCGGTCGTCATGGGCCCGAGGAAGAACTCCGCGGCCGGGACGGTCCGCACGCCGGATGGGCCCTGCAGCGTGAACTCCGCTTCCAGCGCCAGGACCGTGGCAGGGTAGTCGGCCACGGGATCGGCGTGCATCAGGGCGCCGCCGATTGTCCCGAGATTGCGCACCTGAAGGTCGCCGATGACCGCCGCGGTCTCTGCCAGGACCGGGGCCGCCCTGCGCACCGCCGGTGAGAGCTCGATCTCCCTGTGCGTGGCCATAGCCCCGATTCGAAGCCGGCCCTGGCGCAGCCGGATGCCCCGGAGAGAAGTCACGTGCCCTATATCTATCAAGTGGGCCGGAGTTGCGACCCGCAGCTTCATCATGGGAAGCAGGCTCTGCCCCCCGGCCAGGATCTTGGCGTCGTGGCCGTGCGTCAGCAGCAGCCGCATGGCTGCCTGCACCGTGCGGGGCCGATGGTAGGCGAACGCGGCCGGAATCACAGGGCCGGCTCCGCGGCAGCGCGCTGGTGCACCTCGCGCTCCAGCGCCTTGAAGAACACGCCTGCCAGTTGCTTGGCCACGCCGCCGAACAGGCGGTGGCCCACGCTCATCAGTATCCCGGTAACCTGCACATCCCCGACGTACCGCACCAGCGTCTCGGTTCCCTGGCCTTCCAGGGTCAGAGCGCCCGCTGCCCTGATCGTGCCGGGCCGCCCGCCTCCCTCCACGGTCAGGGTCATCCTCTCCGGGGCGGTCTTGTCCGTGATGCGAGCCCTTCCCTGGTAGGTTCCGCGCACAGGTCCGACTGCCAGCTCGATCGTGGCCTCGTAGGCGTCTTCACCGGTGGGATTGAGCTGCTTGAGTCCCGGGACCGTCTTGACGAGCACGTCCGGGTCGTTGAGAGCTGCCCATACCTCATCGCGCGTTGCGGGGAGGAGATGCTCGCCTTCTATCTTCATGCCGGACCTCCTGGAAGCAAAGCCGGCGGTCGCTGGAAGCCGTGTGGCCTGCAGCACCCGCCGCACCATCCTCCATTATAAGAAGGCCGGTTTTTGCGTGTCAATTTCGCGCCTTCACGCCTCTGCCGCCAGGTAGTCGCGCAGCGCCTCGCCGCGCAGCCCGTTGCCCAACCCCACCGCCAGCTTCAGCCTGGCCTTGTGGCCCGGCAGGTCGTGCACGAAGTAGACCCCGCGCGCCAGCAGATCGCGATGTGCGCCCGGGTACCCGTAGCCGTTCCACATCTCTCCGGCAATACACCGCGTGGTGACGACCACCGGAACCCCTGCGCCCAGCACGTCACCGATGGCAGGCAGCAGCGGTGGCGGCACCCGGCCGCCGCCGAAGGCTTCTATCACGATTCCTCTAGATCCGCTCTCCAGGCTGCAGCGGAGAAATCGGTCATCAACGCCCACGGCCAGGCGGATCAGGTCCACCTTGGGCTCCATGGCGTTGGGCAGCACGCGCCGCGGGTACGGCGCGGCCACGAACGCGATCCGGTCCCCGTACGCAAGACCCGCCGGGCCGGTCACCGGTGACTTGTAGGTATCCTCCTTCTGCCCGCTGGTTTTGGTCACCCACCGTGCTGTATGGACCTCCTCGTTCAGGACCACCAATACCCCGCGCCCCCGCGCCTCGGGCGAGGCCGCCGTGCGGATCGCGTCGTAGAGGTTGCGATAACCGTCGAACCCGATCTGCGAGGCGTTGCGCATCGCACCGGTGAAGACCACCGGAGTCTGGCCGCCCACCGTCAGGTGCAGGTAGTAGGCAGACTCCTCGAGCGTGTCGGTCCCGTGGGTGATGACCAGGCCCGCCACCTCCGGCCGCGTGATGATCTCCGAGGCGCGGCGGCTCAACTCGAGGATCTTCTCGAGCGTCATGAAGGCGCCCGGGATGAAGTCGAACTCTTCTACTGTTAGCGAGGCGACCGCGTCGAGCCCCGGGATCTCGCGCAGCAGGTCGGCGCCGCGCAGGACAGGTGTGGCCCCGCGGCCGTCCGCATCGCGGGTCGAGATCGTACCGCCTGTTGTCAGTACCACGACATTGGGCATGGATGCCTCCCTGGGCCGTCCCGGCTGCCGGGCCATGGCCCGCCTCGAATCAGGGATCTCATTGGGTCGCGCGGTAGGCCACCAGAAGAAGCCAGGCCGCGGCGCCCGAGCCGGCGACGCTGACCACCCATCCGGCCGGGATCACCATCAAGGTTCGGCGGTTGACGCCCATGACCCCCTTGGTGAGGCCGACCCCGACGACCGCGCCGACGATCGCCTGCGAGGTGGACACGGGGATCCCAATCTGGGTGAACAGGTGGATCGTGATCGCCGTGGCCGTGGTCGCCACCAGGGCGGAGATCGGATCCAGCGCCGTAATCTGCTTTCCTACCACCATGATGACGCGATGGCTGTAGGTCAGCACGCCTAGCGCTATGGCCGCGCCACCCAGGGCGGCTCCGGAGGAGGCCCCGATCACGCCGACGGCCACGTACGGCGCCATGGCGTTGCCGACGTTGTTGGCGCCCATGGCATAGGCGGCATAGCAGCCTATGACGACCGCGGCGTAGCGCACGGACCGCTGGAAGGCCAGCGTGCTTCCCAGCCGCCCGGCAGCCAGCGCCGCGAGCCCCCTGTAGATCAGGTAGGCGATGGTGGCGGCTCCAACCGGCGTCGCCACCATTGAGGTGACTACCTTCATCACGATCGGAATGTTGAACCCGGCCCGTTCGGCGAACCCGACGCCGATGAGCGCGCCGATGATCGCGTGCGAGGTCGAGACCGGCATACCGAACCTGGTCATCACGTTCACGTTGATGGCCGCAGCCAGGGCGGCCGTTACGCTCATCTCGAGCGAGAGGTGGGTAAGACCGCCCAGGGCCGGAAAGATCTTCTGCCCTTCGATCACGGCGCCCAGGAAGCCGAAAGCCGCGGTAAGGACCGCGGCCCGGCGCAGCGTGACGATGTTGGCGCCTACCTGGGGGCCGAACGCGTTGGCGGTATCGTTCGCGCCGATCCCCCAACCGAGGTAGAGACCTGGAAGGAGACTCAGCACGGAAACGCCGCTCCGGATGCGGCCCGTTTGCCTATGCCCATGCCGCCCTGCTCACCGAAACAGGCCTGACCCCGCCATAAGGAGGTAGCCCGCGATTCCCGAACCGAAGATGCTGATGACCCATCCCGCCGGGATCATCCAGAACATCCGGCGGTTTACCGCCACCACTCCCTTGGTCAGCCCGACGCCGACCACCGCGCCCACGATTGCCTGAGATGTGGACACCGGGATCCTGAGCTGGGTGAACATGTGGACCGTGACCGCCGTGGCCAGCGCCGCCACCAGCGCGGTGATCGGGTCCAACGCCGTGATCTGCTTGCCGACCAGCATGACAACGTTCCGGCTGTAGGTGAGCACGCCGGCGGCGATGGCCACCCCGCCCAGCGCAGCCCCGGCGGCAGGGCTTATCACCCCCACTGCCACAAACGGGGCCATCGCGTTGCCGACGTTGTTGGAGCCCAGCGCGTACGCCGCGTAGCAACCCACCACCACCGCGGAGTAGCGCACGGCACGGCCAAAGAGCAGCCCCCCGCCGAGTTTCCCTGCCGCCACCCGGGCAAGCAGCCGATGGAGGAGGTAAGCGGCGATCCCGGCGCCGATGGGCGCGGTCACCATCGAGGCCACCATCCGCGCAGCGATCACCGGATCGAAGCCCTTCCCCGCATACAGACCCGCTGCAATCAGCGCGCCGAAGATGGAATGGGAGGTCGAGATGGGCAGCCCGAGCCTGGTCATCACGTGGGCCGTGATGCCGGCCGCCAGCGCGGCGACGATGCTTATCTCCAACGTCAGACTGGTAAGGCGCCCCAGCGTTGGGAATACCTTCTCCCCCTCCAGGACCGCGCCCAGGAGGGCGAAGATCGCCGCCAGGACAATCGCACGGCGGTAGGCGATGATGTTGGCGCCGATCTGGGGGCCGAAGGCGTTGGCGGCGTCGTTGGCCCCGATCCCCCAGCCGAGGTAGAGGGCGGGCAGCAGTGCGATCATGTCTAGATCTTCAGGCCGATGATCAGTGCCTCAAGACGGTCGCCCGCGTCCTCCATCTCGTCGGACATCTCGGTCAGTGTCTCAAGGAACTGCTTCAGGTGGGTCTTACCGGCCAGGGGAAGGTCAGAGGTGAAGATCTGCCGGGTCATCTTCCACTCGATGCCGTCAATGAGTGATTCGGTAACGCCGAGCTTGGTCAGGCTGTCGCGGATCACCCGTTGATCAGGGGTCGAGAAGAAGTTCGTCACGGCATCGTGCAGGGCGGCATAGGCCACCTGGGTCTGCTCCTGGATCTGATGGATGTGCTCCGCGTACTCCGAGGGAATCTCGGGGCGCTGGCCCAGCAGGAAGTCGCACATCACCTCGGCGGCATCGGCGATCATGTCCATCCGTTCGACGAACTCGTGGATGTCGGACCGGAAGATCGGCAGAAACGCCCCCCGGTACAGCAGGTCAACCACCGAGCGCCGCATCTGGTCCGCGTCGGTCTCCAGGTGATCCACCTCGATCGCTCCTGCCTTGGCCTCTTCGATCCGGCCGGCCAGGTAGTCGTCCATGACGGTTCGGGCCCGCGCCACGCACTCGCCGACCTTGTCCAGGTGCTCAAGAAGCAGCTCCCGAACCTCTCCCTCCCTATCGTGCCCAAAGATGAACTTCATCGCTCTTGCCACCGCCGTCACCTCCAAGAGGCATTCCCACCGTAGGTTCGCCGGCGCGCCGGTCCCTCCTCCGCCCGACCGGACGCACTGCTGCAGGGCAGGAGCGCAGTTTGTGCGCCGCGAAGACACTGTTACTCCCTTTTTGGCTCGACATTCCGCAGCGGTCCCGGGCAATCCGGCAGGCGGTGGTGTTGGAGGCGCACAAGATGGGGACGCGGTGGTTCGGCGAACGGATCCGGCGGGTCGAGGATCCCCGGCTGCTGACCGGCAGGGGCTCCTATGTGGACGACATCCATCCCCCAAATCTGCTCCACGGGGCCGTGCTCCGAAGCCCTCATGCCCGCGCGCGGGTTGTGCGGATTGACGCCTCCAAGGCCAGGGCAATGCCCGGCGTGGCCGCGGTCTACACCCACGCAGACCTGCCGCCGCCGCTGGGGGATCCGCTACCCAGGCTCATCCCCCATCCCACCCTGATCCACCACAAGACCCAGGTGGCGCTGGCCGCGGACATTGTCCGTCACGTGGGCGAGCCGGTGGCGTTCGTGGTAGCAGAGAGTCGCTACCTGGCCGAGGACGCCCTGGAAGCCATCGAGGTTGAGTACGACCCGCTCCCTGCCGTTGTGGACCTGGAAACCGCGGCCGGGCCTGACGGCCCTCTGGTCCATGAGGATGCCGGCACCAACGTGGCCGCGCACTACACCCAGCGCGTGGGCGACCCCGAGGGTGCGTTCGCCAGCGCTCCGCGTGTCTTCCGCGAGAGGATCCGCATGGACCGGGGCACGGCCGCCTCCATGGAGACCCGCGGGGTCGTGGCGATCTGGGACGGGCGCATGCGCAACCTGGTGATCTACGACTCCACGCAGTCTCCGATCCCGATCCGGAACGGCCTGGCGCGGCTGTTCGGCCTCCCCCAGAACAACGTAAGGGTGATCGCACCCGACGTGGGCGGCGGTTTCGGGCCCAAGATCATGATGTTCTACCCCGAGGAGATCCTGGTGCCGCTGGCCGCGATGCGCCTGAACCGGCCGGTCAAGTGGATCGAGGACCGGCGCGAGAACTTCGTGGCCACAAACCAGGAACGGGAACAGATCCACGACGTCGAGATCGCGGTGGACGGCGAGGGCCGGATCCTGGGCGTGCGGACCGTCTTCCTACACGATGCGGGCGCCTACATCGCCTACGGGCTGATCGTGCCCATCGTCGCCAGCACAACGCTGGTCGGTCCCTACAGGATTCCCAACTACCACTGTGAGTTCAAGGCGGTGTTCACAAACAAGACCCAGGTGAGCCCTTACCGCGGGGCAGGCCGACCCCATGGCGTCTTCATCATGGAGCGCCTGATGGACAGGGTGGCGCGGGAGCTGGGGGTTGATCGCGCCGAGGTCCGCCGGCGCAACCTGATACAGCCCGACGAGTTCCCCTACGACACCGGGCTGATCTACCAGGACAACGCGCCGCTCATCTACGACAGCGGTAACTACCCGGCGGTACTCGAGAAGACCCTCGGGATGATCGGGTACGCCCAATGGCCACAGCAGCAGGCCGAGGCGCGCAGAGAAGGCAGAACGTTGGGCCTCGGCCTTGCCCTGTACGTGGAAGGCACCGGCATCGGTCCATACGAAGGATGCCGGATCACGGTCGAGCCGACGGGCAAGGTCTTCGCGGCGACGAGCGTGGGCACACAGGGCCAGGGGCACTTCACCGTGTTCGCCCAGATCATCGCGGACGCACTGGGCGTGGACGTGCGCGACGTCACGGTCACCACCGGCGACACAGCGGCGTTCGGATGGGGCACAGGGACGTTCGCAAGCCGCTCGGCAGTGGTGGCGGGAAGCGCGGTGGCGCTCGCGGGCCAGGCGGTGCGGGAGAAGGCCCTCACGGTCGCCTCCGGGCTCCTGGAGGCAAGTACGGACGACCTCGAACTCGCCGGGGGTAAGATCTTCGTACGCGGAGCGCCGGCGCGGTCGGTGACGCTGGGCGAGGTAGCGACTGCGGCCAACCCGCTCCGCGGAACCATCCCAAAGGAATGGGAAGGTCCGGGGCTGGAAGCCGCGCGCTACTTCGCGCCGCCTCGGGGGAGCTTCGCCGGCGGGTGTCACGCTGCGATCGTAGAGGTGGACAGGGATACAGGCGCGGTGCGCGTAGAGCGGTACGTGGTTGTCCACGACTGCGGCACCGTGATCAACCCGATGATCCTGGACGGACAGATCCAGGGCGGCGTGGCCCAGGGAATCGGCGGCGCCCTCTACGAGAGACTTGTCTACGACGAGGACGGCCAGCTCCTGACGCAGACCTTCATGGACTACCTGCTGCCGACCGCGGCCGAGGTGCCAAGGGCCGAGATCGGGCACGTCGAGACCCCGTCCCCGCTCAACCCGTTGGGCGTGAAGGGCGCGGGTGAGGCAGGTGTGATCCCGGCCGCGGCGGTCTTCGCCTCGGCACTGGACGACGCCCTGGGCACGAGAGTCGCAGAGATGCCGCTGTCGCACAGCCTCCTGCTGGAGATGCTGCGCGGCGCAGAAGCCCCGGCGGAAGATCGGAGCGTGCACTCGTGAAGCCAGCACCCTTCGAATACCTCGCGCCCCGCAGGCGCCTTGAAGCGCTGGAGGCCTTGAGCGAGTACGGCGTTGAAGCCAAGGCCTTGGCCGGCGGGCAGAGTCTGGTGCCGCTGCTGGCGATGCGCCTGGCGCGCCCGGCGGTACTGGTGGATCTGAACCGGATAAGGGATCTGGCCTTCATCCGTCCCTACAACGGGGGACTCGCGATCGGCGCCATGACGCGCCAGCGTACGGTGGAGGCCCACCGACTCGTTGTCGCCCGGGTCCCCCTGCTGGCAGAGGCCGTCCGCTGCATCGCGCACCCGCAGATCCGCGCGCGCGGCACGATCGGCGGGAGTCTGGCACACGCCGATCCGTCCTCTGAGCTGCCCGCGGCGGCCGCGGCACTGGACGCCCACTTCGTGCTTGCCAGTGTGCGCGGGGAGCGCGTGCTCAACAGCGAGCAGTTCTTCACGGGATACCTGACCACCGCCCTGGAGCCCGACGAGCTGCTGACCGAAGTGCGGCTGCCCGCGTTGCTGCCGGACGCCGGATGGGCGTTTGTCGAGATCGCCAGGCGCCACGGCGACTTCGCCCTGGCCGGCGTGGCAGCGGTCCTGCGGCTCGACGGCGATGGCCGCTGCACCGAAGCGCAGTTGGTCTTCACCGGCGTGGGACCTGGACCTGTGCGCATCCCACAGGCCGAGCAGGCGCTTCTGGGACAGCAGGTTCCTGGTCCGTCCGTTGCCGAGATGGCGCGCATCGTCCAGGACAACCTCGACCCCCCCACCGACATCCACGCCACCGCGGACTACCGCAGGCACGCCGCCGGCGTGCTGGCAGGCCGGGCCATGTTGCAGGCAGCCAATAGGACCAGGGAGCGACGATGATGCGCACCAGACGCAGGATTCCGGTGAGCCAGGCGCAGATCCACGTGCGCGTCAATGGCAGCGAGGTCACCCGAACGGTCGAGGTGCGGCGCACCCTGGCCGACTTCCTGCGCGAGGACCTGGGGCTGACCGGAACGCACGTCGGATGCGAGCACGGCGTCTGCGGAGCGTGCACGGTGCTGCTGGACGGCCGGCCGGTCAGGTCCTGCCTCCTGTTCGCGGTGCAGGCCGACGGCGCCGAGGTCACCACTGTCGAGGCGCTGGGCACGCCCGAAGCGCTCTCGCCTCTGCAGCAGGCGTTCATGGACCACCACGCGCTCCAGTGCGGCTTCTGTACGCCCGGGTTCTTGATGAGCGCGACCGCCCTGCTGCGCGATCATCCCCGGCCCTCGGACGAGTTGATCCGCGAGATGATGGGCGGGCACCTGTGTCGGTGTACGGGATACGCGGCGATCGGGGAAGCGGTGAAGACCGCCGGGGCATGACCCTTCCCCCGCGGGCCGATCCCATCGCCGCCCTTCTCATCGCCGCGCCGCTGGCGGGCCTGCGTCACCGTGAGGCGGCGGGGACCGTTCTGGCCTCGTTCGAGCGCAGCGCCTATCTGGAGATGGACGGCTGCATAGTCGCGGCTGCTGCTGCCGAACTCGACCCTGGACCATTGACGATTGGGCTGAGCGAGTTCTCTGCAGTGAAGACGGCCACCCCTGGGGAGCGGGTCGTCCTCCGGGACGGCGTACTGCGGATCGGGCAGACCGGGGTAGACCTCGGGTACGCCCGCGTCTGGGATCCGGCGCTGCCCTCCCTGCCCAATGACCTGGCGCCGGTCGCGATGAAGAACGTGCGTGAGGCGGTCGTGGACGAGCTCCGTGCCCGCAGATCCCAGTCAGGCATTACGGCGAGGAGTGTAGCGGCAGGGGGTGGCTTTCCGGAAGCGCTCGCCTGTGGGCTGGATGCGATCGCCGCGCTCCTGTCAGGAGAAGGCAGTTCCGATGCGGCGGCCCACGCGGCCGCCGCGCAGATCGCTGGCCGCGGCCCAGGATTGACGCCGTCAGGGGACGATCTCTTGACCGGTATCATGCACGCGATAACCCTGTGGCCCAGGTTGGCCGCACCGGCCGGAGGTGCGTCGCGGGTTCGGGATCTACTGGTCAACGCCGCGGTCCCACACACCACGCGCATCAGCGCCGCCTACCTGGTGACAGCCCGGCAAGGTTGGGCTTCGGAACCCTGGCACGGGCTGGTGCGTGGCATCGGCCAGGGACCGGACGCCGCTCGCGCGGCGGCCCGGCGGATTCTCCTCATCGGCGAGACCTCCGGCGCCGACGCGTTGACCGGGTTCTGCTGGGCATGGTGGCGGGTCGTGGCGTAGATGCGCTGGCGTGGATATGCGGCGGTGCTCACGGCCGCGGCACTGTGGGGCATCTCGGGCGTTGTTGCCAAGTCGCTCTTCTCCGGGAGGGTGGACCCGCTGGCTCTCGTCGAGATCCGGCTGACCGCGGCCTTCGCCCTCACCCTCGCCATCTTCTGGATCAGGCGTAGGCCGGTCCGGCTGCCCCGCGCCGAGGTCCTCCGGCTCTTGCCGCTCGGCGCGGCGATGGTCCTCGCGCAGTCCACGTACTACCTTACGATCAGCCTCGCCGATGTGGCCACGGCCATCTTTCTACAGTACACCGCGCCCGCGCTTGTCGTGGCCTACGGGATGGCGCTGCACAGGGAGCGGCTAACCGCCATCCAGGCGCTATCCGTGTCGGGCACGATCGGCGGTGCGTACCTGCTCGTTGTGGGCCCTGGAGGCCTGGCGGTCACACCGGCGGCGCTGGCTACCGGCATCGCCTCGGCCTTTGGATTCGCGGCGTGGGTTCTTGTAGGCCGGTCGCGGGCGCGCACAACCGGCTCGTGGGAGATGCTCCTGTACGCGCTGGGCACCGGCGCCGTCCTGTGGAGTCTGTTGGTGCCACCGTGGCAGGCCTACCTGCGGCCGTACAGCGCGGCCGAGTGGGGCATGATAGCGTTCATCGTTGTGGCCGCCTCCCTTGTGCCGTTCGGCCTGTTCCTGTACGGTCTGCGGTTCATAGACAGCAGGGCCGCGAGCCTGACGGCCACGATCGAACCGGTGGTCGCCACCGCGGTCGCGGCGGCCCTCATCGGAGAGACGCTCACCGGCAGGGGGATTGCCGGGGCTGCCATCATCCTGGCATCGGTGATCTTGCTTCAGGTGATGCCCGAGGTCTCGGCCAGGCAGACCTGACCGGCCGAACTGCCGATACGCGGGAGCCTACCTGGTCTGGCCTCCGACCTTGCGCGCGAGGTCCGCCAGGCCCTCGTGGAGGGCCTCCACGCCCAGGTCCACCTCGTCGCGTGCAACATTGAGGGGAGGAGCGATGAGGAGGATGTTGTACCGCCCGAAGACACAGACGCCGCGCCTCCTCAGGGTCGCGTGAAACTCCCGGAGCGGCGTCGGATCCCCTCCGTATCGCGATACCAAGGGCTCCCGGCTTTCTCTATCGCTCACCAGTTCCAGGGCGAAGAACGCGCCCAACCCTCGTGCGTCCCCCACCACGGCATGCTTGTTGTGGATCTCTCGCAGGGCGGACCGCAGCCAGCCCTCCACCTCAAGGGCCCGTGTGAGCAGGCCCTCCTCACGGTAGGCCTGCTGCACCGCCAGGGCCACGGCCACCGCAAATGGGTGGCCCGAGAAGGTATGCCCGCACCAGAGGACGTTGTTGTCGAAGTGGCGGGCCAGGGACTCGCGCACCAGAACTCCGCCCAGGGGCACATAGGCGGAGGTCACGGCCTTGGCAAAGGTGATCATGTCTGGCGTGACCCCGAAGCGTTGTGCGGCAAAGGGCGCCCCGGTGCGGCCAAATCCTGTCATGACCTCGTCAAAGATTAGGATGATCCCGTGCTGCTCCGTGATCCTCCGAACCCCCTCCAGGTACCCATCCGGGTACACGATCACGCCGTTGGTCCCTACGACCGGTTCTAAGATGAGCGCGGCGATCCGCTGGGGATCTTCATTGAGCAGGATCAGCTCCAGGTGCTCAAGGGCCCGCCGCGTCTCTTCCGCGGGCTCCTCGGTGAAGAAGGGACTCCGGTAGGGGTACGGGGCCAGGAAGTGAACCACGCCGGGAATCCCGGGCTCTGCTGCGAACCGGCGGTCATCCCCGGTGAGCGTGGCTGCTCCGTGGCTCGATCCGTGGAATGAGCGGTAGGAAGCAAGCACCTTGGGCCGCCCGGTGATGAGCCGTGCCATCTTGATGGCATCCTCATTGGCCTCCGCTCCACCGGTGGTGAAGAACGCCCTGCCTTCCTCCGGCCATGGGGCCAGTTCGATCAGGGATTGCGCAAGTTCGGCCCGTGCATCGTGAAAGAACGACGGTGCCGCGTAGCAGAGACGCTCGGCCTGGGCCTGCATCGCCCGCACGACCTTGGGGTGCGCGTGCCCCAGGTTCACCGACACCAACCCCGAAGAGAAGTCCAGGTATCGCTTGCCCTCCGCGTCGAACACGAACCGCCCTTCCCCGCGGACGATCGCAGGAGGCCGCAGCCCGGCCTGGGCCGACCAGGGCGTCAGCACGTAGCGGGCGTGCTTTGCCTGATGCTCCGATGTCTGCTCAACCATGTTCATGCCACCACCTTCCCCAACTCAAAGGGCGAGAACTACGGACCGAGGCCCTGTCAATAGAGGTTGCCCGTGCGCCGCGCGCCTGTGTAGTCAAGGTAGACAACCTTGAGATCGGTGTAGAAGTCTACGGCCACGCTCCCCTGCTCGCGCGGGCCGATGCCTGTGGCCTTGGCGCCGCCGAAGGGCAGGTGGGCTTCACCACCCACCGTGGGCTGGTTGACGTGCACGATACCGACCTCGCTGCGGTCCACGAAGCGCATGGCCGCGGTCAGATCGCGGGTATATATGGACGAGGCCAGCCCATAGCGCACGGCATTGGCGGCTTCCACCGCGGCGTAGAAGTCCGGCACCCGGCAGACCGCCAGCACCGGGCCGAAGATCTCTTCCTGGAAGATGCGCATATGCGGGGTCACGCGATCGAACACCGTGGGCGCGACGAAGCACCCCTTGGCTAGGGCACCGTCGGTGAGCCGGTGACCGCCAGTGATCAGCGCCGCGCCTTCCTGCCGGCCGATGGCGATGTCGCGCAGCACGCTCTGCACCTGCGATTCGTCCACCAGCGGACCCATCTCGGAGGTCGGGGCCGACCCGTCACCCACCACCAGCGCCGAGGCCCGATCGGCCACGGCCTCCACGAACCGATCGGCGATTCCCTGGGTGACGATCACCCGGCTGGTTGCGGTGCAGCGCTGACCGGTGGAACCGTAGGCACCCTGTACGGTCCCGGCGACGGCCAGGTCGAGATCGGCGTCGTCCAGCACCACCACCGGGTTCTTACCGCCCATCTCGGCCTGCACGCGGATGCCGCGGACCGCAGCGCGTTCGTAGAGCCGCGATCCCACGTCATTGGACCCGGTGAACGAGACAGCCCGAACCGCCTCGTGAGCCACGATCTCATCGCCCACGGTGCTGCCCGGCCCGATCACCATGTTGAGGACCCCTGGGGGCAGCCCGGCCTCGTGAAAGATCTCGACCAGTATCGTCGCGGTCCAGGGCACGAGCGTCGCCGGCTTGAGGACCACGGTGTTGCCGCAGACCAGCGCGGGTGCCATCTTCCAGATCGGGATCGCGGCCGGGAAGTTCCACGGCGTGATCAAACTCACCACGCCCAGGGGGTCGCGGCGGGTGTAGGTGAAGGTATTGGGCAGCTCGCTGGGAAGCGTTTCGCCCCGCAGGCGTCGGCCTTCGCCGGCGATGAATTCCAAGATGTTGCGGCTGCGCTGCAGCTCGCCGGTTGCCTCTGTCAGCGTCTTGCCTTCCTCCTGGGTCAGAATCCCGGCGAGGCGTGGGATCTCGCGATCGAAGATCTCCAGCGCACGGAAGAGGATGCGCCCCCGCACCGGGCCCGGGGTGTCGCGCCATCCCGGGAACGCCTCGCGCGCGGCCTCGATCGCCTCCCGCGCCTCCTCGCGGCCTGACAGCGGCACCTGGCCCAGGGTCTCGCCGGTGGCCGGGTTGCGGTTGGGGACCGTGAGGGCCCCTCTTGGAGCCTGCCACTGCCCGCCTATGAAGTTCCGGTAGACCTGCCCACCCTCTGCTTCTACCAACTTTCGCCCCTCCATCGCGCCACTCAACCTTGCTCGAGTATCCAGCCCATGGTCTTGGCAGCCAGGCGGTCCAGGGCCCGGACGGCCAGTTCCAGGTGCTCCTCCCTGGTGTCCTCGATCTTGTTGTGGGAGATGCCCTGCAGGCTCTGCACGAACAGCATCACCGTGGGCACGCCGGCTCTGGCGACCACCGCCGCATCATGAAGAGGGCCGCTGGGGAGGCGGTGCCCGGCGCCGCATGTCTCCCTGATGGCCGCATCGCAAAGCTCGATGAGCTCGGGGTGAAATGGGACCGGCTCGATGCGCCACAGATCGCCGAACTCGACCTCCACGCTTCCCTCCTGGGCGAACCGGCGGGCGGCATCCTGTGCTTCCTGCCACATCCGCGCCAGACGCCCGGCGTCCAGATGCCGCTGATCCAGGCTGATCACACACTCCTCAACCACCGATGTGACGATGCCCGGCAGGGTGGTGCAACTGCCGATTGTGCACACCCCGTCCCACCGCGCGGCTATGGAGTAGATCTCCTGGGCCATCCTGCCGGCCGCCAGGAAGGCGTCCCGGCGCCTGTCCATGGGCGTGGAACCTGAGTGTGCCGCCTGACCTGTGAACCTGACGGTGTGCCGCTCCACGCCGACCGTGCCAGTCACCGCGCCCAGCGGCAGGCCCAGGCTCTCCAGAACGGGCCCCTGTTCGATGTGCAGCTCGATGTAGGCCGCGGCTCCCGGGAGCTCCCCTCGGGCCTCGGTCACACGATCCAGGTCGAGCCCGCAGGCATTGAGGGCATCGGGCAGGGCCACGCCGTCTCTGCCGGTGAGGCCGCGTACCTCGTCTGGGTTCAGGCACCCCGCGGCCGCACTCGAGCCGAAGAGGCTGCGCCCAAAGCGGGCGCCCTCCTCATCTGCCCAGTCCACCAGGCGTACCGTTACCGGCGGCCTGTCACCAAACTCGGCGTGGATCCGGCGCAGCACCTCGAGACCTGCCAGCACGTTGAGGCAACCGTCCAGCCAGCCGCCATTGGGCACGGAGTCAATGTGCCCACCGATCAGGAGGGCCTTCTCCGATGCGCCCGCCAGGGTCGCCCAGAGATTGCCGGCCTCGTCCCTGTGCACATCAACGGGTAGGTCGGCCATCCTGTCCTTCAGCCAATCCCGGGCCCTGGCCCAGGTCTCGGTGAAGGCCACGCGCTGCGCGCCGTGCTCATCGGAAGTGAGGGACCGCAGCTCCTTGAGTTCCTGGATGGTGCGTGCCGGGCTCAACGCCTTCACGCCTCTTCTCCTCCGCGTCCTTGCCCTGATCAGGAATGCGCTGGCTCACGCCTGAGGAACCGGCCTCGACCGGGATCGCCCACGAACCGGCCGTCGCGGACTGCGATCCTCCCCCGCACCGTGACCGCGGAAGGCCGTCCGTCAATCTCCATACCCTCGAACGCGCTGTAGTCAACGTTCATGACCTGCGTCCTGGCCGAGAGCGTGCCCCGGTAGATGGGATCGTAGACGACCAGATCGGCGTCGCTTCCCACGGCGATGGTGCCCTTTCTGGGGAACAGACCAAAGAGTTTGGCTGCGCGGGTGCTGGCCGCGTCCACAAACCGATGGATGTCGAGGTGACCGCGGCTCACCCCGTAGGTGTAGAGCAGGTTCACGCGATCCTCGATGGCGGGAATGCCGTTTGGGATCTTGGTGAAGTCCCCTCTGCCCATTTCTTTCTGGACCTGGAAATCGAAGGGCGCGTGGTCAGTACCGACGGTATCAATGAACCCATGCGCAAGGGCGTTCCAAAGCGCCTGCTGGTTCCGCCTCTCGCGCAGCGGCGGCGACATCACGTACTTGGCCCCTTCAAACGCGGGCCGCTCGGCAAAGGTCTTGTCGAGGATCAGGTGGGGGATGACCGCCTCGATGTGGATGGGCACGCCCTGGGATTTGGCTCCCAGCGCGACCCGCAGGGCCGGCTCACAGGAGAGGTGCACCACGTAGCCGCGGGCACCCGTGGCGGCCAGGAAGGTAGCGAAGTGGTGGGTGCCCTCTGCCTCCACCGCCTCTGGGCGGCTCGATTCGTGCCACTCGGGGCCGGTCTTGCCCTCGGCAAGAAGCCGCTGCTGGAGGCGCAAAACGAGTTCCGCGTTCTCGCAGTGGGCCGTAACGATGACGCCCAGCTCCCTGGCCAGCGCGAGCGTCCTGAACAGCTCATCGTCATCAACCCCGAGGAAGTTCTTGTAGGCCAGGAAGACCTTGAAGGACGTGGTGCCGTCCAGGGCGATCTCGCGGAGCGCTGCGGCGGTCCGATCGTCGAACTTGGCGACCGACATGTGGAAGGAATAGTCGCAGGCGCTCTGGCCCTCGGCCTTTGACTTCCACAGAGCGTATCCCTCCAGGGCGTCCTCGGCCCGGGAGGGGCAGCACATCTCGATGTAGGTAGTGGTGCCTCCCACCAGCGCCGCCTGGCTGGCGGTGGCGTGTGTGTCCTTGCTGAAGGTCCCCATGAACGGGAGGTAGGCGTGGACATGCGGGTCTATGAAGCCGGGAAATACATACTGCCCGCCGGCATCCACCACCTCGGTACCAGGAGGGACCTCGAGGTCCTTCCCGATGCGCGTGATCGTTTCGTCCTCTGCGAAGATGTCGGCCCTGTGGCGAGAATCAGCCGTGAGGATCTCTCCGTTCTTGACAAGCAGCGGCATGCGATCACCCCACCTGTGCCGTGTCCTATGCACCGATCTCCGGGCGCAGCGGACTCCTTCTTCGCCGCCGGCAGCCGGTCCTTTCCTTGCAGCCCGAATGCCACATAGACGAGGCGGCCGCCATCCGGCGGCCGCCTCACCCTTCGAACGGGCAGCAGTAAAGGCCTGCCCGTCTAACTCCTGATCCCGCGCTCCTCGGGTGTCCCCGGCAGGATGTTGTCCAGCAGCAGCCCGAATATCGCGGCCACCGCCATGCCGGTAGAGCCAATGATGTTGATCATCTCCGCGAGCCAGGGAGCCCCGGCGATGACCACCTTCTTGGCAGCGATGCCGAACTCTGGAACACCTGTGAAGTACGCCGGGAGGCTCAGGCCCATGAAGAGGGAGAACCCGATGATGAGCAGATTCCGGTCGCTGCGAAGATCGGCCCTTGCAACCTGCTGGACGCCGATCGCCGCGATGAGCCCGAAGAGCGCGCAGTACATCGCGCCCACGACAGGCCCGGGGAGCGTCGCTGCCAGCGCCCCGAACTTGCCGAAGATACCCAGGAAGATCAGGACGAAGGCTCCTATTGTCACAACGTAGCGGCTGGCGACCCTCGTTATCCCGATCAGCCCGATGTTCTCGGAGTAGCTGGTGCTGGCGAACCCACCGAACAGCCCGGTGAAGAAGCAGCCTACGCCCTCGGCCCGGATCCCCTTGTTGATCGTGTCCTCGCTGGGATCGGAGAGCCGGCTCATGTACGAGACCGAGTGGTAGTCCCCAAACGACTCGATCATCGAGGCGAGATAGCTGGCCAGGATCGCCAGGAAGAATGCCAGGCTGAACTTAGGGAGTCCCCACGGCAGGATCCACCCCGTGCCTTCGCCCCACGGCGGGCGGAACCACTTCGACTCCCGCACGACCTGGAGACTCACATAGGCGGGGTGGTCCGGGGCAAACGTCCCTATCGAGCTGAAGAAGTACGACACTACCCAGCCTGCAAGCACGGCCAGCAGGATGGGAAACAGCCGGAACACAAGACTGGCCCGCGAGAGGAACTGCGAGAACCAGAAGATACAAATGATCACCAGCGCCGCGATCGGCCAGTACGCGCCCGCCTTGGGGGCGCCGACCTTGAACAGGGCCAGGCCGATCAGCATGATGACCGGGCCGATGACCACGGGGCTGATGAACCGGCGCAGCTTGCCGATCCAGCGGAAGTGGCCCACCGCCATCTCAACGAAGCTGCCTGTTATTATGGCGCCGGCGATGTACTGCATCGCGGCTGGCCCCTTGTACTGGCCTATTATGGCGAAGAACGGGCCGAGGAAGGAGAACGAGACCCCCTGCACGATGGGCAGGCGGGATCCCCAGTGTACCTGAAGCAGGGTGACGACGCCGGAGGCTAGCATGACCGACCCGACAAGGGTCGCGATCTGGGCCTGGTTGAGCCCCATCGCCGGCCCCAGGAGCAGCGGGACCGACACGGTGGCCCCAAACATGGTCAGGACGTGCTGTACACCCAGGAAGAAGGCTCTGCCAAACGGGCGGGGGATGTCGTCAATGCTGTAGATGAGATCCCCTCTTCGCACTTCAGCTGCCATCCATTCGCCTCCCTTCGTGGTCAGAATCCGCCCATTCCGACTTTCCTCTCCACCCCCTTTCCGTCAGGAATCGAACAGGAATCGAAGAAGCCACACGTGCGCCTTCGGTGTAATTGCCCTGGAATCGTGCATGCGTTCGACGCCGCGCAGGAGTTCCCTGCTGATCTACCCCTCGGCCGCTGGTGATGCCGGGGCCTGGCGCCCGGCCTCCCTGCGCCGCGGCAACCTGCGCTCCAGCATCTCCAGGGCATCCTGCACCTCTCCCACCACCACCTCTCGCCAGTAGGCGCCCACGCGCCCGATCTGCCGGTACTTGTGGTAGCGCCGGCGCAATAACCTGTCCGCGGACTGGTGGCCCAGGGCATCCAGCGCCGCGCGAAGATGCCGGCGCACGGATTCAGCCGCAGCATCGGGATCGGCGTGCGCGCCGCCGGGCGGTTCGGGCACGATCTCGTCAATCACGCCTAGTCTCAGCAGGTCGGGCGCCGTCAGCTTGAGCGCGGCCGCGAGGTCCTCGGCGCGCGAGACATCCCGATAGAGTATGGCGGCTGCGCCCTCGGGCGAGATGACCGAGAAGTACGCGTTCTCCAGCATCATGACCCGGTCGCCCACCGCCAGCGCGAGCGCGCCGCCGCTGCCGCCTTCGCCGATCACCACCGCCACCACGGGCGTGGGCAGGAGCGCCATCGCCTGCAGGTCGTGGGCCAGCGCCTGCGCGATCCCCCGCTGTTCGGCTTCGTACCCCGGATAGGCGCCAGGGGTGTCAATCAGGGTCACCAGCGGCAGGCGGAACTTGGCGGCCAGGTTCATGAGGCGCAGCGCCTCGCGGTAGCCCTCGGGATAGGCCATGCCCCGGCGGCGCGCAGACGCCTCCTGTGGGGTGGCACCGCGTTCCTGGCCGATCACGACCACGGCCTGACCGTCGAGTTCGCCCAGCCCGCCTACGACAGCCGGGTCGTCCCCGAACTGGCGGTCTCCGTGTAGCTCGACGAATCGGGAGAGCAGGCGCCGTATGTAGAGCAGCGCGGTAGGGCGATCCGGCCGTCGTGCGACCTGGACGATCTCCCAGGCCGGCCGGTCCGATGCCGGCTTTGTTGCGCGGGCAGGCAGCCGGCCCGCGGCCCGGCGCGCAGGCGGAGGCCGCCGCAGGTGGTGGACCAGGCACGAGACCGCCTCGCGCAGGGCGCGCCGGTCAACCAGCATGTCCACCATGCCTCCGGCGAAGAGCCGCTCGGCGCGGTGCGACCCCGGCGGCAGGGTCTCGCCGATCGTTGCCTCGATGACGCGTGGCCCGATGAACCCGATCTGCGCCCCGGGCTCAGCCACCAGCACGTCGCCCAGGGAGGCGAAGCTCGCGGCCACGCCCCCAAACGTGGGGTGGGCGAGCACCGAGATGTGGGCCAGTCCGGCGGCGTGATGGCGCCCGCGCGCCGCCGCGGTCTTGGCCATCTGCATCAGGGAAAGCATCCCCTCCTGCATACGGGCGCCGCCGCTGGACGTGACCGAAACCACGGGCCAGCGACGCCGTGTGGCGACCTCGAACGCGTCGGCAATCTTCTCCCCCACCACCGAGCCCATCGTCCCGCCGAGAAAGGTGAAGTCGAAAACGGCGAGGACCACCGGCAGCCCGTCTATCCGGGCAACGCCGGTCACGACCGCCTCGCGCAATCCGGTCTGCTTGCGGGCATCGAGCAGCCGCGCCCGGTAGGCGCGCTGATCCGTGAACTTGAGCGGGTCCACCGACACCAGTCCGCGGGCGAGTTCCTTGAACGTCCGCGGATCGGCCAGGGCTTCGATCCGGTCGCGGGCCGGCATGGAGAGGTGCCACCCGCACGAGGGGCAAAGCCACAGGGAAGACCGCAACGTGCCTAGAGCGGTCTCGGTCTGACATTCCGGACAACGTTCGGTCTCAGCCATGGTGTGTCCTCTCTGGGCTGGAGATTCTAGATCGCGCCGGCGCGGCGCATGCCCCGAACCGTCTCGGCGTCGTAGCCGAGTTCCGCCAGGATCGCGGCCGTGTGCTCTCCCAGCACCGGCGGCGGGGAAACGATGCGGCCCGGGGTCGCCGAGAGCTTCACCGGAACGCCTGTCTGCCTGATCCGACCGGCCCGCGGGTGATCCATCTCCACCACCATTATTCTGTGACGCACCTGCGGGTCGGCAAAGAGGTCCGAGAGCAGGTAGATGGGGCCGCAGGGCACCCCGGCCTCCTCGAGCCCGGCCACCCAGTCGGCCGTCGCGCGCGCGGCGAAGAGCTCCTCCAGGCGTACGATCAGCGCGTCGCGGTGCGCTACGCGGTCCGGATTGGCGCGAAACCGGGGATCGTCCGCCATCTCCGGAGCCCCCACCGCAACCACAAACCGGCCCCAGATCGCCTCGCTGCCCACGGCTACGTTAACGTACCCGTCCCGCGTCCGAAACGCCTGGTAGGGAACGATGGACGGGTGCGCGCTGCCCAGGCGCTTCGGGTTCTCGTCGGTGGCGAAGAAGTGGCCGGCCTGGTAGGTCATCCACGCCACCTGGCCGTCCAACATGGAAACGTCCACCAGTTGACCCGCTCCGGTTCGGTCGCGCACGCGCAGCGCCGCCAGGATCCCGTAGGCCGCAAACATGCCGGCGGCGATGTCGGTCACGGCGACCCCAACCTTCACAGGCGGCCCGCCCTCCTCACCCGTGATGCCCATCAGCCCTCCCATCCCCTGGAGGATGAGGTCGTAGGCCGTGCGCTCGCGGTAGGGACCGTCCTGCCCGAATCCCGAGATGGAGCAGTAGACAAGACCGGGGTTCAGGGCGCGCACGGCGGGATAGGCCAATCCCAGGCGCTCCATTATGCCCGGTCGGAAGTTCTCCACCAGCACGTCCGCCCGCGTGATGAGCCGGCCCAGCACCTGTTGACCCTCGGGCGTCTTGAGGTCGAGTGTGAGACTCTCCTTGTTGCGGTTGATGCCCATGAAGTAGGCGCTTTCACCGGCGATGAACGGAGGTCCCCACCCTCGCGTGTCGTCTCCTCCGGTGGGGACCTCGATCTTGATCACGCGGGCGCCGAAATCGCCCAGCATCAGGGTGCAGTACGGCCCGGCCAGCGCCCGGGTCAGGTCAACGACCAGGAGGCCTTCCAGGGGAGTCTTCATCCGCAGCGGGCGCCCGCGCCGTCTTCTACGCTTCCACAAACCCCACGAAACGGCAGAACGCCGCCTCGCCGCCCTTGAACCGGAACGGGAAGCAGCCCACCCAGACGCGCTGGTTGAGGATCAGGTCAATGTCCCCGCCCACGTTCTCGATGTGGAATACGCCCTTGGGGAATAGCCGGGTGTGCGTGGCCTGGTAGTCCTTCGGCCAGGGGAACGCCTGGTCCATCGTCATGCCGATCTTGGCCTCAACCTCGGGGACCAGGTCGCGTCGGGCGTCACGCACCTTGGTGTTGAACGGGTGATCTGTCGAGATGGCGTCAACGGCCATCCAGCGGATCCCGCGATCGAGTACCCAATCGCAGAACTCGGCCTGCGGGCCGGGATGGCGCAGGAACGACCGGGGCAGGTCGGGCCGGGCATCGGGGTGGGTTGCCTTGGTCGCCGGCGACCAGTCCTCGTTGTAGTAGGCGTGGTAGCCGGTGTGAATGACCAGGATGTCGCCGCGTTCGATCTTGGTGTTGTACTTCTTCTCCCACTGCTCGAAGTGCTTCGGGCCGTAGATGTCGTAGTCGCCAATCCCGAACTGCGCCAGGTCCACTATGCACGCCGGGCCCACCAGTGTGCCGATCGGGATCCCTGCCACGTCCGGCCCTGGGTCGTTGAAGTGCAGCGGCGCGTCGAGGTGCGTGGCGATGTGGTTCGTGCTGCTGATGTGCTGTGCGTTCACGCCCTCGAAGGCCATCTTCTTGACCCACTTGATCGTAGGGCCTTCGTAGTAGGCAAAGGGCGGCGAGTCCACGCTGAAGTTCTGCGAGAGATCCAGGACGCGTGCGCTTGACAGATCAAACGGCTTCATCGGTCCACCTCCGTCGGGTGCTTGTCCGTCCGTCGAGAGACTCTTCGGCAGTGCCGGCGCCATGCCTGCTGGTGACCTGCCTGGATCTGAAGGGAAACGGCGCTGCCGCGGGAAGGAGTTCTCGAGGTGAGGGCTTTGGATCTCATAATCAGGCAGGCAACGGTCGCGGGCGCGGCGCAGCCCGTGGACATCGGCGTCCGCGGTGAGCGGATCGCGCGGATCGGCCCCGCGATCGCGGAGACTTCGCCCAACGAGATTGATGCCGCCGGGCGCATGGTCACTCCCTCTCTGGTCGAGACACACGTCCATCTCGACGCCGTGCTCACCGTGGGCCAGCCCCGCCACAACCTCACCGGCTCGCTGTTCGAGGGGATCGAGATCTGGGGCGAGAGGGTCAAGACGCTCACGCGCGAGGATGTGATCCGCCGGGCGAATCAGGCCATTCGTTGGATGCTGGCCAGTGGCGTCACCCACATCCGCACGCACGTGGACGTGTGCGATCCGACGCTAATGGCTCTCAGGGCACTGCTAGAGGTCCGCGATGCCTGGCAGGGCGTGGTCACGATTCACGTAGTGGCCTTTCCGCAGCAGGGCATCTACTCGTTCCCCGACGGCGAGGCGCTGCTGGTCCGGGCGCTGGATCAGGGGGCAGACGTTGTCGGGGGCATCCCACACTGTGAGTGGACGCGCGAGTACGGCGAGCGTGCCGTCAAGACCGCGCTGCGCCTGGCCGCGGAGCGGGGCCTACGGGCGGACCTGCACTGCGACGAGACCGACGACGACCAGAGCCGGTTCCTCGAGGTGGTGGCGGCCGAGACCATCCGGTTGGGCCTGCAGGGCCGCGTGACGGCCGGCCACGCCACCGCGATGCACTCATACAACAACGCCTATGCTCACCGCTTGATCCGTTGGATGCGGCAGGCAGGCGTGCACATCGTCACCAACCCCCTCGACAACTCGGTCCTGCAGGGCCGGTTCGATGCCTACCCAATCCGGCGCGGATTCACGCGGGTCAAAGAACTGCTGGCCGCCGGCATCAACGTGTGCATTGGACACGATTCGATCATGGATCCCTGGTACCCGCTTGGTACCGGCGATCCCATGCAGGCATGCTTCGTGATGGCGCACTACGGGCAGATGTCGGGATATGAGGAGGTGCGCACCCTCCTCGAGATGGTCACCACGCGCGCGGCCGCCTGCTTCGGGCTGGACGAGTACGGGCTGGTCGAGGACCGCCAGGCCGACCTGGTGGTGTGGGACGCGCCGACGCCCGAGGACGCCGTGCGGCGCATTGCCCCGCGGGTGGCGGTCATCTCGCGCGGCCGTGTGGTGGCGCGGACGACACCGGCGCGGTCTGAGGTCATCCTGCGCGGGAACCCGGAGGCGGTCACATTTCTGCCATGACCAGCCCTACACCAGGGGTCAGGTTAGTCCCCTTCAGCGGCCATGCGGATGACCGGCTCCGCGAGGCGCTGGCCGCTCCTGATGCGGACAGGCCTGACGCCCTTTGCCGGCCTGCCTGACCTGGTTACCGGACGGACTTCCAGATCGTATCCTACTGCCCCGTACACCTGCGCCATCTTTTCCAACCCAGGCAGCACCTTGCCTCTTTCAATCTTCGCGAGCTCGGGCGGCGACATCCCGGCCGAGGCAGCGGCTTCCCGCTGCGTCAATCCGCACCGCCTGCGCAGTTCAATCAACTGCCGGGCGATCTCGTACTCCGGAGCCAGTCGCTCGAATGCATCCCTAAACCCCGAGCTGCCTAGCTCCCTCTCAAACCAGTGCCGCCAGCCTACGCTGGGAGACACCTTCCGTACGCGCCTCACTCGTGTCACCTCGCGGCGCTTCGCGCTCGCCAGTCCGTGTAGGACGACGAATCTGTGTCCCCGGGCCACGGAGCAGAGCATTCGCCTATCGCTCCCCACTGCCCGCATCTCCCAGATGCCTTGGCCCACAGGAGCCACATGTGGCCTGCCCACATCTGGACCGTACTCCACCGTCCATTTCACAATGCTCCTCCCGAGTGAAGTGGCAAGAAGAGATTAGCAAATATGCTAATTCAGGGCAAGCGTTGATACGAGGGTTCTTGACGGACAGCCGGAACCCTAACTCGAACATCGGCACACCCCGGGGGAATTCGCGGTGTCTGGCAGATGATGGGTGGGCCGCCTAGGACGCCTAGCGGCCCGCCGGTCCCTACTCTACCTCCAGGACCATCTCGATCTCAACCGCGATCCCGCGCGGCAGCGCGTTCATCCCGACCGCCGACCGGGCGTGGCGCCCGGCATCCCCGTACAGATCCACCAGCAGGTCTGAGGCGCCGTTTATGACCTCGGGCTGCTGCCCAAACTCCGGCGCGCAGTTGACCATGCCCAGCAGCTTCACCACCCGCTTCACGCGGTCGAGATCGCCCAGCGCCTCCTTCACCGAGGCCAGGCAGTTGAGCGCCACCAGCCGGGCGGCCTGGTAGCCTTCCTCCACCGGCAGATCCTGACCGACCTTGCCCAGGAACTGCATCTTCCCATCGCGGAAGGGACCGTGCCCTGCTACGAACAGCAGGTTCCCCGCGCGCACCGTGCGGACGTAGTTCGCGACGGGCCTGGGCGCGCTGGGAAGCTCCAGTCCCATCTCGGCAAGCTTGGCCTCGATCTTCATCTCGTGACACCTCCGGCAGATTCGACCGGCTACTTCGCCATTTCGGCCATCGCCTCCAGGGCCTGCTCGAAGCAGGCCATGGGCGGCCGCACCAGCCCGGCACCGACCTGGCCGACGCCCGGCATCCTGTGCGCTATCCCGGTGTTGATGCGGGGGGTAATGCCGGTGCGCACCACCTTGCGGATATCAATCCCGGTTGGGGTGCCGCGGAAGTCCAGCGGCGGCAGGCCGAAGGCCGGGTTCTCGCCGACGGTGATCTCGTACATCTCCAGGGTCGCGGCGGCTGCTTCTGCCGGGGTCCCGCCCACGAACTTCACTATGGCAGGCGCCGCGGCCATGGCGAACGCGCCGATGCCCGCGGTCTCGGTGATCGTCGAGTCTCCGATATCAGGGTTGGCATCGGCGGAGGAGAACCCGGGGAAGTACAGCCCAACCGGCACCGCGGCCGGGGCGGTGAACCAGCGGTCGCCCAGGCCTGAGACCCGGATGCCGAAGTCGGTGCCGTTGCGCGCCATGCACGTAACGACCGTGCTGCCGGCGATCCCATGCGCGGCGTCCATGGTGGCCTTGCACGCGGCCATGACCGGGTTGAGCACCGCCAGATCGTTGTCGGCGAAGTAGCGCAGCACCTGCTCCAGCGTTTCGGGAGCGAGGCCGACGCGGGCGAGGTGCGGCGCGAGCAGACGGCCGAACGTAGCCGATCCCGCCCGGTTGCGGTTGTGGCCCTCGTCGCCCATGGTGAGTTGCTGCGCGATCAGGGCCTTCACGTCGAGCCCGCCGGCGCGCTGCAGGGCTTCGCCGACCGCCGGCGCCAGGACCCCGTTGATCCAGCGCAGCCGCGCCAGGACCTCCTCGCTGTAGGCGCCGTAGCGCAGCACCTTGCCGTAGCCCTCGTTGAAGTTGGAGTACGCCCGATTGCCCCCTGCGCGGTTCTCAATGATGTAGACGGGCATTGAGGCGGTCGTCACGCCGGCCATCGGCCCCACCGCGGCGTGGTGATGGCACGGTTCAAAGCGGACCTCACCCCGCTCCACCAACGCCACCGCCTCTGCCTCGGTGTCCGCGCGGCCCTCGAGGATCAGCCCGCCGATGATCGCGCCGCGCAGCGGGCCTGACATGCGTTCCCAGGTGATGGGCGGTCCCGCGTGAAGAATCAGATCCGGCGCCATCCCCGGTATGAGATCGAGCGCGCGGCCAACACCCATCAGAACCGGTTGCGCGGCAAGGATTCGGCCGAGTGCCTCCTGATTCGCGGCGTTGATGTCCACGGCACTATCCCTCCAGTTTGTCCAGCAGATCCAGCAGGTGCTGCTTCCCCCCGGCCGGTGGTTGCCAGTCCACGGAGACCACCGGCACACCCTGGGCCTGGAGGCTTTCGGCAAACAACTCCAGCCCGACGTTGATGACCGCGGGCCGCCTCCCAAGCAGCGCGCTGATCGGCCCGATCTCGGGCCATGCCGGCGCTGCCGCGGATGCGGCAACGATCTTCTGCGATGGGCGGGCTTTCTGCGCGCCGCGCGCCTCTGTGATCAGTCGCGCCAGGCGGACCGCCTGCGCGTTGCTCTCCTCGACCAGCACCCCTGCCTCGACCAGCGCCGCGCGTTGCGCGCCGGCGCCCTGCGGATCATCGTCGGTGCCGCACACCGAACCCACGACGGCCAGGTGCCGCCCCTCACGGGACGCCTGCTCGCGGACCTCCCTGACTACCGGTGCGAGCGCGCCGGCGGGATCCGGGTGGGCGGCGTAGCCCAGAACCACGTCCAGCAGCACGATTGCGGTCTCTGGATCGGCGGCCTCCTGGCGCAGGCGCGCCAGCCGCAGGGTGGGATCGAGCATTGGGTGAAGGCGGCCCTGCGTGAACTCATCTCCACCCATGTCAATCACGGTGTGCTCCCGGCTGCGCGTCACCGGCTCAAGCGCCTCTGCGGGATCCGCGGGCGAGTTCGAGTAGACGGCGCCCAGGTACGGCCGCAGCAGCACCAGCGCCTCGTAGCAGAGGGTTCCGCCGCTGTAGAGGCCGCGCAGGTACCGCTGCTCAGCGGAGAGCCGTCTGGCCTCGCCTTCGGGCAGCGATCGGCTGGGCGGGAGCGAGGCCTCGGTGCCGCGGGCCAGTTGCACCGCGCGGCACGCTGCCTCCTCGAGGGTCGCGGCGCCCTGCACCGCTCCGGCGGGTTCCACCGTGGCCCCGACAAAGGCGGCGACGACCGGCTTGCTGCAGACGGCGGCAGCGGCGAGGATCCCCCCAGCCACCTCAGGCGCCGGCGGCTTGCTCACGAGCACGATCACGTCGGTGCCGGGGTCGAGGTCCAGTGCCCGCAGGCCCGCCAGCATGGTTACCCCGCCAACGGCCGAGGAGAGATCGCGCCCGCCCGTGCCGATAGCGTGCGTGATCCCGCCGCCGAGCCGGTGGATCAGCGATGTAACCTCCTGCAGCCCGGTGCCGGCCGCGCCGACCAGGCCTATGCGCCCTGCGCGGACCCGATTGGCAAAGCCGAGCGCGGCGCCGCCTATGATCGCCGTTCCGCAGTCCGGACCCATCATGAGCAGTCCCTGCTCGCGGCTCTGCGCCTTCAGGGCGATCTCGTGCTCGATTGGGACGTTGTCCGAGAACAGGAGGACGTGCAGGCCGGCATCCAGGGCCTCGCGCGCCACCGAATGCGCGAACCGCCCGGGGACCGAGATCAGGGCGATCGTGGCCTCGGGAAGCGCACGCGCCGCCGAGGACACCGTCTTGGGCCGGTAGGCATCACCCGTCGCTGACACCCGGCGGCGGGTGAGCGCCTGGACCGCGAACGCAGTTGCCGCCTGCGCCCCCGCCTCCGTCGCCGCCCTCGCAACAATCGCCAGATCGTCCGCCCTTGCGCCTTCGAGCCCTGGGAACTCCAGCCCTCCGGCGCGAAGGATCTCCTTGTTCGCGTCGGTCGCCATGACGACGCCGACCTCCTCCACACCGGGCAGGTCGCGCGCCTCGCGCTGTGCCAGCATCAGCGCCACGGAGTCGTAGTATGTGCTGCGGTGGATCTCACCGTAGATCGTCACGGCGCCTCCTTTGAGGATCGGGAATCGGTCTAGCGGGACGCCACACCCACCAGTGAGGCCGACTGCTGAAGCATTGCCACCGCACGGTTCAGCGGTGCGTCGCCAGGGCTTCCGATCAGTGCTCCCCCGGTGGCAACCTCCACGTCCGGGGTGAGCCCGCGGCCCTCGATGTTGCGACCCAGCGGCGTCAGGTACCGCGACACGGTCAGCCGCAGCCCGCTGCCGTCGCGCAGGCGGTAGACCGCCTGAACCGTGGCCTTGCCGTAGGTCCGCGTGCCCACCAGCTTGACGCCAGCATCCTGCAGCGCCCCTGCCACCACCTCCGAGGCGCTGGCGCTCCCGCGATCCACCAGCACCACGAGCGGCCCGTTGTGCCTGGGATCGCGCGGACGGACTGTGTACGTGGTCGCATCTCCGCGGCCGGACTCCAGGGTTACCACGACCCCGCGTTCCAGGAAGTGGCTGGCGACGTTCACCGCGGCGTCCAACAGGCCACCGGGGTTGCCCCGCAGGTCGAGCACCAGCCCCTTGGCGCCCTGCTCGAGGAGCCCGCGCAGCCCGACTGCAACTGCCTCGGACGACGCCTGGTTGAACTGCGTAATCCGCAGGTAGCCGATTCCGGAAGCCAGCACGGTGGTCGCCACCACGCGCTGCGCGATGCGGCGCCGGACCAGGGTAACGAGAATCGGTGCCGTGACCCCGAGGCGCTGGATCGTCAGAGAGACCTCCGAGCCCTCAGCACCGCGTATCATCTGGCTCACCCGCTCGAGTGAGAGACCCACGGCCGGAACACCGTCCACCGACAGAATGACGTCGCCGGCACGTAGCCCGGACTCGATCGCGGGTGACTCCTCCAGCACCTCGGTGACTACAACCTGTCCGGCCCGCTCCTCGATGACGATGCCGATGCCGACGAACTCCTCCCCGCGGATCCGGTTGTTGAGCTGGACGAGGGCATCCGGCGAGAAGAAGGCGCTGTTGGGATCACCCAGCGCGGCCACCATGCCCGAGATCGCCGCGTAGACGACGGCGATCGGCCGGGCACGGGCGAGCATCTGTACCTGCGCTATCCGGTGCAGTAACTGCTCGAGGTCGCCCCGCTCGTCCCCGGTGACCGTAAGCGCGCCCAGCGAAGCAGGGTTCTGGCCCTCCTCGCGTAGCAGGCCGCGCAGCCCGGCATCGGCGCCGCGCAGCAAGGTCTCCGGGGAAGGCAGGAACAGGCTCTCTTCCCTGAGGGTACGGTAGCTCTCGAGGAAGAGCCCGACACCGATGTCTGCGGGTTGGGCACGGGCAGGAGCAACCGGAACCCCGACCGCCAGGATCAGGGCCAGCAGAATCGGCAGGAGCCGGTGACGCATCCGCATGCCCTAGATCGCCCCGTCCACCAGCGATCGCCCAAGTGCGTACCTTAGCGACAGCACCGCCGCCAGTTCGTCGAACTCGGCCCGGGCCAGCGTCACCTCGGCCGACACCAGCGCCGTCTGCGCGTCCACCACCTCCAGGAAAGGCCCGGCCCCGGCGGCGTACCTTCCCTGTGCCAGCCGCAGCGACTCCTGTGCGAACGCAAGCCCTGCGCGGGCGCTCGCTGTGCGCGCCCGTGCGTCGAGTATTGCCAGATACGCGACGAGCCCTTGCTGCTGCACCGTCAGGCGTGTTGTCTGGATGCGCTCGCGCGCCGACGCCAGGGTTGCGGTTGCCTCAGCGACCTGGGCATCCACGCGGCCTGCATCCGAAAGCGGAAAGCTGATCGTGGTGCCGATCGAGTATATAGTCTGCGTGGAGGGCGCGAAGGCGTGCGTACCCCGGCCGTCGAGGGTCATCCGCAGGCCGCCGCTTGCCTGGGCAAGGGCCAGGGCCGCCTCCGCGGCCTCGATCTCGGCCAGCGCCCGGCGAATCTCCGGGCGCTCCTCCGTGAGCGCGGGCAGGCCCGCAGGCGTGATGGTCAGCACAGGGACTGGGGGCGCGGGCACAACCGCCACGGGCGATGGCGGCGCCTGGCCGAGGACGACGTTCAGCGATGCCTTGGCCTGGTCCACCGCGTTGCGGGCAACCAGCAACTCTCCTTCGGAAGCGGCCAGCCCTGCCTGCGCACGCACCACGTCGGACCTGGGCACCACGCCGGCCCTGAACTGTCCCTCGGCCAGGCGCAGCGCCTCGCGGCTCTGGGCAATCACCTGCTCGCGCAGCCCCACAGTGCGCTCGGCGCGCAGAAGGTTCACGTAGGCCTGGGCCACCCCGTTGGCCACGTCCTGGCGCACGGCCTCTAGTACCAGGCGTGCGGCTTTGAGGTTCGCCTCCGCCTGCCGCACGGCGTGGCCGATCTGACCGCTGTCGTAGAGCAGGTACGAGACAGAGATCGAAGTGGAGCTCGAGAAGGACGGGGTCGTGGTGGGAGTTCCGCCACCGGCCGTCGCCGCGGTGCCCGACGCGGTCACCGTAGGGCCCCGGCCGGCGCGGGCCAGCGCGACCCTGGCTTCGGCAACGGCGATCGCCTGGCGCGCGGCCGCGATGGACGGGTTGCGCTGATCGGCCGCAACGATCAGTTCGGCCAGCGAAGACGGGCGGGGCAGGGGCGTCTGGGCCAGGGCCGGGCCGCTCGACAGAGAAAGTAGAATGAATGCGATTGGAAGCGCGAGGTGGCGCATCTAATCCTCCTACACGACTGCCTGGGTCTCAGGACTTCATTCGTCGTTCCAGGTACCGAATCATCCTCTCAAAGGTCCTGGCGCGGCGCTGCGCGCGTTCCTCGTCGGTCAGGTCCGCTCCGGCACCGGCCCCTGCCGGGCCGAGACCCGGACCGAGGGCCGCTCCACCGGCTCCCTGCCCTCCTGGGACTCCCTGAGCCCGCGCGCGTTCCCGGAACTGCATCCTGGCCTCCTCCAGAGCCGCGCGCTGCTCCGCCGTGAAGACCTCGCCGACGGCGCGCACGATCGCCATTGAGGCCTCCACGTCCGATAGCGGCACATCCTTCAACGCCTTGATCAACGGTAGGACCTTGGCGATCTGTTCCCGGGAGAGCCGGGTCTCGGGCTCGCGCTCCAGGGTTCGGATTGACAGTATAACCAGAAACCCGGGGTCGCGCGGCCGCTGGGGCTGGGCGGCCGGCCGGCTCCGGGCGTAGTAGTAGAAACCTGCCCCAACTACCACAACAACTGCTGCCGTCACCCCAAACCACACCCAGAGCCGCTTCATCGCCTCGTACCCTCCCAAATCGCCGCCGGCTGACTGCGCGCGGCCGTTCCTACTCGTGGCGCAGCGCTACGATCGGATCCAGCCTGGCCGCGCGCTGCGCTGGGTAGAGCCCAAAGAACACGCCCACCGCGACCGCGAACGCGAAAGCCAGCAGCACCGCCTGCAGCGACAGCAGCGTGGCCCATCCCGCGAACCGGCTGATCAACTGTGATCCCATGACGCCTACGCCGATGCCGATCAACCCGCCGCCCACGCTGAGTGCCACCGACTCGACCAAGAACTGCAGCATGATATCGCGGCGGCGCGCGCCTACAGCCATGCGGATCCCGATCTCGCGCGTCCGCTCTGTCACCGAGACGAGCATGATGTTCATGATACCAATACCGCCCACGACCAGCGAGACCGCGGCGATTCCGCCCAGCAGCACGGTCATCGTCTGGGATACGCTCGTGAACGTCTGCAGGATGTCTGCCTGGCTGCGCACCGTGAAGTCGTTCTCCTGGTGGGGAGCTAGGCGGTGGCGCTGGCGCAGCAGCTCCGTGAGCGCCTCCTGCGCGGCTGGCATCTCCTCGGCCGAGGCCACCTGCACGTGGATGGTCCGAACGTGCGTCACGCCGAAGAGGCGGCGCTGCGCGGTCGCAAGTGGGACGAATACAATGTCGTCGCGGTCGGTGAATGAGGTAGCGCCCTTCTCCTCCATGACGCCGATCACGGTGAAGGTGATCCCGCGGATCTTGATGCGCTGCCCTATGGGCTCGGTGTCGGGGAAGAGCCGGTCGGCGACGGTCTTCCCCACCACGGCAACCTTGGCCCGGCTACGCATCTCCTGCTCGGTGAAGAACTCCCCCCGTGCAGGCCGGAAGTTGCGCACCTCCTGGAACTCCGGGGTAACGCCCGAGATCTGGCTGATCACGTTCTCGGCCCGAAAGACCACCTGTGCCTGCCTCGAGTACTCGGCGCTGACGCCGGTCACGCCGGGGGTCGTCTTGCGGATCTCCTCGGCGTCCTCGATGTTCAGCGTCTGTACTGGATCGCCCCGGACGATCCGGGCGATCTGCGCCTGCCCGGCGAAGACCGTCAGCAGGTTGCTGCCCAGGGCCTGCACCTGATCGGTGACCGCACGGCGGGCACCCTGGCCGATCGCGACCATGGCGATCACAGCGCCGACCCCAATGATCACGCCCAGCGCCGTCAGGAGCGAGCGCAGAGGGTTCGCCGCCATCGCGCGCACCGCGATCCGGAAGCTTGCCCCAAGCGTCATGGCTGCACCGGCCCCCGTGCGACCACGGTACGCAACCGCACCGGAACATCGCCCACGATGTGGCCGTCCCGGAACAGAACGTGCCGCCGGGCGTGCGCCGCGATGTCGGCCTCGTGGGTAACCAGGATTACCGTGATCCCCTGCTGCGAGAGCCGATCGAGCACACCCATGATCTCGCCCGCGGTGGAGGAGTCGAGGTTGCCGGTCGGCTCGTCCGCCAGGATGATTGCAGGGGAGTTGACCAGCGCCCTGGCAATGGCGACGCGCTGCTGTTCGCCTCCTGAGAGCTGTGTGGGCAGGTGCCCGGCCCGCGCGCCCAGGCCCACCGAATCGAGCGCCGCGCGCGCGCGGGCACGTCGGTCCGGAACGCCAGCATACACCAGCGGCAGCTCTACGTTCTCGATCGCAGGCGTACGCGGCAGTAGGTTGAACGACTGGAACACGAAGCCCAGCCGCCGGTTGCGCAACCGGGCCAGCGCCTCGTCGCCCAGCGTGGTCACGTCGGTCCCGTCCAGCAGATAGGTGCCTGCGGTAGGCCGGTCCAGGCATCCCAGGATGTTCATGCAGGTGGACTTGCCCGATCCGCTGGGTCCCATGATGGCCACGAACTCGCCGGGCTCGATCGCCAGCGAGATGCCGCGCAGCGCGTGGACCTCCACCCCGTCCATGCGGTAGATCTTATCGACGTTCCTGACCTGAATCAGCGACATCGGGGAAGGCGCTAGCGCCTCGCCGGCGGACGAACCGGCATGAACGGGCTGGCCGGCTGCGTCCGCGTGGCGTTGCCGCCCTGGCGGCGCGAAGGCCCGAGGTAGACCGTCTGCCCCTGCTCGACGCCGCGCACGATCTCCACCTGCCGGCCGTCGCTGGCCCCGGTCTCGACCACTACCGGGATGAGCTTGCCATTCTCGATGATGATGAGCACCTTTGCATCCTGACCGCGCACCGCCTCCGCGGGCACAAGTAGCACGCCCTGCCTCTCGGTGATGACGAACTCGGCATCCAGGGTCATTCCCAGACGCAGGTCCCCTCCTGGGTCTTCAACCTCTACCATGACCTGGTACTGGGTCACGTTCTGGACGACCGAGGCCTGGGGCGCGATGCGGGCCACCTTGCCGTTGAAGGTGCGCCGCGGCAGCGCATCCGCGGTGACCCGCACCGCCAGGCCCGGCGCGATCTGCGCTATGTCGGATTCGTCCACGCCGACCTCGGCCTGTACAACACGCACGTCGGCAATCACCATCACGAGCGTGCCGCCGGCTCCGGTGCCGCCGATCACGCTCTGTCCCACCTGCACGAGCTGTCGCGCAACGATCCCTGCGATCGGGGCCAGAATCCGCGTCTCGCCCAGCCGGTCGCGCGCCTGTGCCAGTTGCGCTCGGACGTTGCGCACCTGGGCATCGGCCGCCGCCACGTCCGCGGCCTGCACGTCCACCTGCAGCAACGCGGCCCTGGCCTGCGCCAGCGCCGCCTCGGCCTGCCGAACCTGGGCGCCGGCCACCTCGATCTCCTCGGGCCGGCTGCCAGCGGTGATCTCCCGCAGGCGCGCCTGCGCGGACCTGAGCTGGGCCTGGGCCACGTCGTGCTGGTTCTGCACCTGATCCAGCTGCGCACGGGAGACCAGGCCGTCGGCGAACAGGTCGCGCGTTCTGGCCAGGTTCGCGCGCGCCAGTTCCGCGGAGAGCTCGGCCTGCCGCAGGGCTTCTCGCGCCTGATCGAGCTGCTCGGGTCGCGAGCCGGCCACTACCTGTGCGAGGCGCGCCCGCGCGGTGGCCAACGAGGCCTCGGCCTCGGCCACGCGCGTCCGCGTCTGCGCGCGGGTCAGACCCAGCTGGCTGCGGGCCTGCTCGAGCCGGGCCTGCGCCGAGGCAAGCTGCGCGGTTCGGGTCTCGTGCTCGGCTCGGGCATCGCGGTCGTCAATGACCACGAGCAGCTGGCCCCTGGACACCCGGTCGCCTTCCTGCACGTGCACCTCGACAACGGTGCCGGTGGCGCGAGACCGGACCTCCACCTGCGAGTACGGCTTCAGCGTTCCGGTGGACGATACACTGTGGGTAAGGCTGCCGCGCGTTACCCGCGCGGTGCGGGGTCCTTCATCAACTGGCCTCAGGGCCGCGCGGCCGCGGTAGATCCAGGCCCCGCCGGCGATGATGGCCGCCACAACCACAATGACGACGATACGCTTCACTCCGGTCCTCCGGATGCAAGACTCTTCTTAGTTTGACGCCGGGCTCAGGAGCCGCGTTGAGTCGCCTCGACCAGGAGCACGGCCTCGCCGTCCAGCACCACCTCGTCGCGCTGGTTGACGCAGGACGTCCGGAGCCGAAGACGCCGCCGTTCGGCGTCGTAGGCGACGACCTCGGCGGTCGCCGTGATTGTATCACCGATGCGGACCGGTTTGAGGAAGGTGAGCGTCTGGCTGAGGTAGATGCCGCCAGGGCCGGGCAGGTACATGCCCAGGACCGCCGAGATCAATCCGGCGGTCAGCATGCCGTGGGCGATCCGTCCCCCGAACCGGCTGGCGGATGCGAACTCGGGGTCCATGTGCAGCGGGTTGTGGTCTCCGGTCAGGTGGGCGTACGCCTCGACGTCGGCCTCGGTGACGGTTCTTGTAACGGAGGCCTTCTGCCCTGGGGCGAAACTCATCGCGCGGTCCAACCCGCGTCCATCGTCAGTGCTGCCCCCGTGACCATGGCCGCTGCATCCGAGCACAGATACACCACCATCGCGGCAACCTCATCGGGCTCGATCATGCGCCTGACCGCGTGGGTCCCAAGCATGATGCGCTCCACGACGTCGGCCTCAGGGATCCCGTGCACCCGGGCCTGATCCGCGATCTGGCCTTCCACCAGCGGAGTACGCACGTAGCCCGGGCAGATCGCGTTCACGGTTACACCGTGCTCGGCCACCTCCCAGGCGGCGACCTTGGTGAAACCCACCACGCCGTGCTTGGCAGACACGTAGGCCGACTTGAACGGCGAGGCCACCAGGCCGTGCGCCGAGGCGATGTTGACGATCCGGCCCCAGCGCCGGCGGATCATGTGCGGCAGCGCGTACTTGGTGCACAGAAACGTGCCGCGCAGCAGCACGCCTATCAGCAGGTCCCACTTGTCCTCGGGATAGTCCACGATCGGCGCCACGTACTGCAGCCCGGCGTTGTTGACCAGAATGTCCAGTCCCCCGAAGGCGGCTGCGGCCGCTTCCACCATGGCGCGCACATCGTCGGACCGGGCGACGTCCGTGCGCACGAAACGCGCGATGCCCCCTGTGGCCACGATGGCCTCGGCTGCCTGCCGGCCCTGCGCCGCATCAAGGTCGGCTATGCAGACCGACGCGCCGGCGCGGGCCAGGCCCTGCGCGACGGCGCGCCCGATGCCGCTGGCCGCGCCGGTGACGACCGCGGCCTTCCCGTGGAGAAAATCCGCCTCGAGAGTACCCATGCCGCCTGCCGGCTAGAGCCGCAGGTACGCCTCCTTGACGTGCGGGCTGTCGAGCAGGTCGCGTCCTGTGCCCTGGAGGACGATCCGGCCGTTCTCCATCACGTACGCCCGGCCAGCCAGGCGAAGACTCTGTCGGACGTTCTGTTCGATGAGCAGCACCGAGACCCCGCTCTGGCTGACCTCTCGCAGGGCCGCGAAAACGGCCTGCACCATGAGCGGGCTCAACCCGTGGCTCGGCTCGTCCACGAGCAGCACCTCGGGCCGGCTCATCAACGCCCGCGCGATCGCGACCATCTGCTGCTCCCCGCCCGACAGCGTGCCGGCGATCTGCGACCGTCGGTCGGCCAGCCGCGGGAACAACCGGTAGACCTCTGCCAGGGTCTGCTCCGCGCGCGCCCAGGCCGCCGGCCGGGCGAACGCCCCGAGATCTAGGTTGTCCTGCACGGTCATCATCGGGAACAGCTCGCGTGCCTCGGGCACATGGGCGATGCCGCGCGCAACGATCTCGGCCGGCCGCCGCCCTGCGATCTCGGCCCCGCGGAACCGGATCGTTCCGCCGGTCGGGCGGATCAGCCCTGAGATCGTGCGCAACAGCGTGGTCTTGCCGGCGCCGTTGGCGCCGATGAGGGCCACAAACTCGCCGTCCGCCATATGAAGATCCAGGCCCCAGAGCACCTGCACCTTGCCGTACCCGGCCTGCAGGCCGCGCACCTCAAGCACCGCCGGCCTCCTCCGAACCCAGGTACGCCTCGATGACCATGGGGTTGGCCGTCACGTCCGTATAGCTACCCTCGGCGATCTTCTCGCCGAAGTCCATGACGATCACGCGGTCGGCCAGGTCGCGAACGACCCGCATGACGTGTTCGATGAACAGCACCGCGACCCCGCTCTCCCGAACCGAGCGGACCACGGCCAGCATCTCGTCGGCCTCGTGCGGCAGCAACCCGGCCATGACCTCGTCGAGCAGCAGCACTCGGGGCGAGGTGGCGATCGCGCGGGCCATCTCCACCCGCTTCTCCCAGGCCAGGGTGAGGTCACGCGCCGGCATCGCGGCCCGGCCGGCAAGGCCCGTGAGGGCGAGAACTTCGTCGGTCCGCCTGCGCGCCTCGGCTAGCGAGCGCTGGCGGCTGCCGAACAGCGCGCCGACCATCAGGTTGTCGCGGACCGTCATCTCGGGAAACGGCTGGACGACCTGGAACGCGCGGCCCAGGCCGAGGTGGCAGCGGTCCTCGGCCGGAAGATGTGTGATGTCTACGCCGTCGAGCACGACGCGGCCCTCGTCGGCAGGGAACACGCCGGACAGCAGGTTCAACACGGTCGTCTTGCCGGCGCCGTTGGGGCCGATGATGGCGAGGATCTCCCCTGGATCCAGGTGGAAGTCGAGGCGCCGCACCGCGGCGACGCCGCCGAATCGCTTGGAAAGGCTAGTCGCCGCCAGCAGCATCGCGCGACCGCCGATTCCAGAGGCTCACCAGTCCGCCCGGGAGGTATAGGATGACCAGCATCAGGATCACCCCGTAGACCGCCAGGTACCCTTCACGCAGCACCAGCCGCAGTCCCTCTTCAAGACTGCGCAGGATGATAGCACCGAGCACAGGCCCTGCCGTTGTGTAGACTCCGCCGAAGATCGCGGTCGCCAGCGCGGTTACCGACAGCCCGATTCCGAACGTGTCCTCTGGGATGACGAAGAACAGCCGACTCGTGGCGTAGGCGCCCACCATCCCTGTCAGGGCCGCCGACAGGGCGAATGCGAGGAGCTTGGTCCGCACCACCGGCACGCCGAGAACCCGAGCGGTCAGCTCGCCCTGGCGGATCGCGGTGAAGGCGTAGTGGAGCCGGCTGTGGCGGATCGCCAGGCTGGCGGCGACCACGAGCAGCAAGACGCAAAGGCCCAGGTAGTACAGCCCGGTCTGGTGCCCGCCCAGCAGAGGCGGCGCGGTCAGTCCCACCGCACCTCCGGTGAGATCCAGCGGCAGTTCTTTGAAGATCACCTTGACGACTTCGGCAAACGCCAGCGTGGCGATGGCGAAGTACAGCCCGTGCAGCCGCAGCGTGACGACTCCCAAACCCAAGCTGACCGCCCCGGCCACGAGCGGCCCCAGCAGGAACGCCACCGGCAGCGGGACACCGCGAAGCGCCGCCATCGTGTACGCGTAGGCGCCGAGTCCGAAGAACGCCGCCGGCGCCAGCGAGAGCTGCCCGGTGCGGGCCTGGATGTCCCAGGCCAGAGCCGCTGCCGCGTTGATGAGGACGAACGTGGCCACCTGCACCACGTACTGCTGGTAGCCGCCGGCCGGGATCAGCGGCACCAGGAGCGCCGCCACCACCACCGTCGGTCCGACCCACCTCATGCCGTCCTCCATGAGCGCCACACCAGCGTGAAGAAGATGAGTAGGAAGAAGACGGCCTCTGCCGCGCCGCCGCCGCCCGGGACGTATGTGCGCACGAACGCCTCCGCCGTCGCCAGGACGAGCGACGCCCACAGCACGCCGGTCAGGTTCCCCAGGCCCGCCATCACTATGATCGCGAACGCCTTGAGGACGAACCCGAATCCCATGTGCGGGCTGGCGCCGATCCGCACCAGGACCATCGAGCCGGCGATCGCGGCCAGCGCCGAGGCGATGCCGAAGGTCAGCAGGTATATCCGGTCCACGTCCAAGCCAACCAGGTGCGCACCGGTACGGTTCTGGGCCACCGCGCGGATGCTCTTGCCGACGCCGGTCCGGTACAGGACGGCGTACATGCCGGCCAGCAGCGTGACCGATACGACGAGCGTGACCAGCGGGGCTACGCCCACCGAGACCGGGCCCAGCGTCACCACGGTGAGCTGGTAGGCGGTGTGGACCACGCGGGGCGTGGCGCCGAACACCAAGATCGCCAGGTTCTGCAGCGTGATGCCTATCCCGAAGGTAAGCAGCAGGGCGTTGAGCTCTGGGGCGAGCAGCACGCGACGGATGCTGGCATGGTAGATCGCTCCGCTCGCCGCGAACATGACGGCGCCGGCAGGCACCAGCGATGCGATGGGATCTATCCCGGCCAGCACGCTCAGCCAGTAGGCGACAAACGCGCCGACCATCAGGAACTCGCCGTGGGCGAAGTTCACGATGTGGAGCACCCCGACCGCCAGGGCCAGGCCGGCCGATGCCAGCGCGTAGGTCCCGCTCTGAATCAGCGCGTTGGCCAGGGTCTGAAGGAAGAGCTCCATCACGCCGTCCCGGCCGCCCGCCAGTACACGGACGGGCGGCCAGGGGTCTCTACTCCTACCGCCAGCGCCACGCCAGCGGGCCGGCGGCCATGGACTTGGGCCATACAGGCACCCGCCGCCCTTCCCGGAACTGGAACACCATCCACAGGTCTGAGTCGAACCCCTGGTATACGCTGGGACTCAGCCGGCTGGGCTTGAACCGCAGTTTCCCAAGGGGCGTATCCGCGTCGGTCCTGGCCAGTTCGGCCGCGACCCGGTCACGGTCGGTCGTGCCGGCCTTGTTCATCGCCGCTGCCAGGGTCGTGAGCGTCACGAAGCCCATCGGCGCCATGTACTCCTCGGTCAGCCCCCCGTACTTGGCCTGGTACTTCTTGACGAACTCCTTGGAGGCGGGCAGCGGGCTGGCCGACGTCCACCCGGCCATCCCGGCGACGTCACGGGCTACGGGATTGCCCTCGTAGCCCACCGGCCAAGATGCCGGCGTTCCAAAGATCAGCCGCGGCTTGAAGCCGACCTCGCGGGATTGCACCGCGATCGGCAGCGCGTCGGCGTCGAACCCGATCCAGAACAGCACGTCCACCGGATGGCGCTTCGCGCGCGACAGCAGCGCGGTGAAGTCGCCCGACCCGCTCTTGAACGATTCCATGAACGGCACGTCAAACCCACGCTTGATCAACTCGGCGCGGGTGTCTCCGATGCCCGCCGACCCGAAGGGGCCGTCCTCGTAGAGCATGGCAATGGTGGACGCTCCGGTGCCGGTCCGCACGAACTCCATGAAGCTGAAGACCGCCTCCATGTTGTGGTACGCCCACGGATGATAATGGAAGAGATACTTGTAGCCCTCGAAGCCGCGTTCGACCAGGGGTGAGGCCGCGCCCAGCATCGCGATCAGCGGTTCATGGAGCTTCGCCGGCCCGACGATGCTGACGCCCACCGCGCTGCCGAAGATACCGGTGATCGCGTGGACCCGGTCCACAGTAACGAACTTGGTGAAGATCGGCACCGCCTTGGCCGGCAGGTTGCCGTCGTCCTCGATGAAGATCTGCAGCCGGCGGCCCAGCACACCGCCGGCCTTGTTGATCTCGTCCAGGGCCAGCCGGTAGCCGGCCTCGGCCGCCTTTCCGCTGGCCGAGGCCGGACCGGTCAGCGGCAGCGAGATGCCGATCCGGACCTGCTCACGCTGCGCCATGCCTTCCGTCCCTGCCATGGCCAGCAGGGCCACCACCACGAATGCGACCGCAAGCGTTCTCATCCTCCACCTCCATGGGTGCCGTCCTCGACCAGGAACTCGATCACGAGCCGGTTGAACTCCGCCGCCTGCTCCCAGAAGAAGAGGTGCGACGAGCCCTCGAAGAGATGCAGGCGGGCATGTGGGATACCATCGGCCAGCAGCGCCGCGTTCGCGGACGGCACGACTCGGTCTCCGGTACCGTGGCAAACGAGCGTGGGCGCGCGGATCGCGCGCAGCCGGTCCGCGGCGTCGTGCGCGGCGGCCGCGCCGAGCTGGCGGTGATAGGCGTACAGCGGCTGGGGATGCTCCAGGCGCCATGCGATGTGTGCCTCGATCGCGTCCGGGCAGGCCGCCCGGTACGCCTCGGCGGTCATCAGTTCGAGCGATCGCAGGAGGTCGGTCCGAGGGTCGCCCGTCCGATTGACCATTATGTCCACGGCCTCCTGGGGAATCGGCACGCTTCTGGGCCCGCCATGCGACGTGCAGCAGAGCACCAGGCGGTCCAGCCGGTCCGGATGTCGCAGGGCGAACTCCTGGGCGACGAACCCGCCCATCGAGGCGCCGACCACGTGCGCGCTCGCGATCTCCAGCGCGTCCAGTAATCCGGCCAGGTCGTCGGCGAACATCGCGGTCGAGTACGGTTCGTCCGGCTTCGCCGACTGCCCGGCACCGCGGTTGTCCACCGCGATGACGTCGAACCGCCCGGCCAGCGCCAGCATCTGGTGATGCCAGAGGCGGTGGTCGCCGCCCAGCCCGGGCACCAGCACGACGGCGGGCCCGTCTCCTGTCCGCTCGTAGTGGAGCGTGATCGCGCCCACTGTCGCCTGCGGCATCGGCCTAGGCCTTCCCGGCCTTCCCGTATGTCTCGCGCAGCACGCGTTTGAGCACCTTGCCCGCGGCGTTGCGCGGCAGCGTCTCGACAAACACCACCCGCCTGGGGATCTTGTACCTGGCAAGCCGGCCCTGGCAGGCGGCGATGATTCCCTCGGGCTCGGTTTGGGCCCCGGGCTTGAGCACCACGAGCGCCATAGCCGCCTCGCCCCAGCGGGCGTCGGGAATGCCGATCACCGCAGCGTCGAGAACCGCCGGATGCTGGTAGAGGACCTGCTCCACCTCTGCAGGGTAGATGTTCTCCCCGCCCGATATGATCATGTCCTTCTTTCGGTCGGCCACGTACAGGAAACCATCGTCGGCGGCGTAGCCCAGGTCGCCGGTGTGGAACCACCAGCCACGGTAGTCCCCGCCCGACGCCGCAGGGTCGTCCGGCCGCTCCGGCGGTGAAAAGACCTCTGCGGTGGCCTCGGGCAGCCCCCAGTAGCCGGAGAACAGGTTGGGTCCGCGCAGGCAGATTTCCCCGATCTCACCCGGCGGGAGGTCGCGTCCGGCATCGTCCACTACGCGCGCCTCTACGTGCAGGGTCGGCGGACCGACCGAGCCCTTCTTGCGGAACGCGTCCTCCGGAGGCAGCAGCGTGGCCGTGGGTGCTGTCTCGGTCAGCCCGAAGCCCTGCTGGAGAAGCAGGCCGCGCCGCTCGAACTCCTCGATCACCGGGAGCGGGCAGGGCGCGCCCCCGACGCCGAACCGGACGCCATGGTGGTCGCCCTGCCCGAAGGCGGGTGTCTGCAGCAGCGCCTGGTAGATAGCCGGCACGCCGAACATCGCGGTCACCCCTTCGGCCCGCAGCAGCCGGCAGGTCTCCTCCGGGTCGAAGGTGCGCTGTATGACCAGCCGGCCGCCGACATGGAGCGTGGGCAGCGCGTAGAGCCCCAGCCCGCCGATGTGGAACATCGGCAGGACCGTCAGGGTAACGTCGCGGTAGGTGAGCCCGATCGCCGTGCCGATGTTGATGCTGTTCCAGAACTGCGTGCCCTGGGCCAGCACCGCGCCCTTGGGCCGGCCGGTGGTGCCTGAGGTGTACATGATGATGAGGGGATCGTCGAAGGCACCCTCCGCATCGCTCCCCGGCGGGGTGCGGACGGCCTCCTCGTACTCATCCCCGATCAGGACCATGGGCAGCGCCATCCGCGCCTCTGATGCAGCGGCTTCTGCCTGGTCGCGGTGCTCGGGGTCGGCGATCATCAGATCCGGCGCGCTGTCGGCAATCTGGACGGCCAGCTCAGGCGGGGTCAGCCGCCAGTTGAGCGGCACCATGATCGCGCCCAGGCGTGCCAGGGCGAACAGAACCTCCAGGGTCTCGACCCGGTTGTACGAGAGGAGTGCGACGCGGTCGCCCCGGCCGATCCCGCGCCGACGCAGCCCGGCGGCCAGAGCGCGCACCCGCGCGGCCAGGTCGCGATAGGTGAGACGCCGATCGCCGTCCACGACGGCCTGGCGACGCGGCGTGATGAGGTCCCGGCGGTCGAGCCAGTGCCAGATCCCCTGCATCAGCCATCACCCCATTGGATGGCCACCGCGCCCCAGGAGTAGCCGGTGCCGGCGCTGACCGCCACGGCCAGCATGCCGTCGCGCAGCCGGCCGGTGCGGCGGCCCTCGTGCAGCGCCACCAGGGGGTCGGCCGCTGATAGGTGCCCGGTCGTATCCAGGTAGACCGATTGGTCCTCGCGAAGTCCCAGCGCCGCAAGCAGGTGGTCGTGGAGCGACCGCTTGGTGTGCAGCACGGCCAGGAATTCGATCGAGCCAGGGTCATGCCCGCTGCGCTCGCAGGCGGTGCGGATGACCTGGAGGAAGTTAGTGATGGTCAGCGGGTCGAGGCGCGCCTTCATCCCTGCGGGGTCCGGGACATCAAAGGAGTGCATGCCGCGTGCGACCGTCTCGGGGCTCGTGGGGTGCACCGAACCGCCGGCCGGCACCATGACGTCCATGGCGAACGAGCCGTCGGTGAGAAACGCGCCCCCCAGGATGCGGTTGCTCGCGTGGCCGCGCCGTAGCAGCGCGGCCGCGGCGCCGTCCCCGAAGTTGAACATGAATCGCGAGCGCGCGTTCTGGTAGTCCAGCAGATAGGACTCGCGGGACCCGGCCACTACCAGGATCGTCCGGAGTGTCGCATCGGCCCGCAGCATGTCCGCCGCCACCTTCAGGGTGATGGGACCGCCAGCGCTGGTGTTCATCAACTCGAAGGCGTGCGCCCGACGCAGCCCCAGCGCGTGCTGGATGCGCGGGGCCACCGGCCATACATAGTAGTCCCGATGGTAGCTCCCAAAGTAGATGACGACGTCAACTTCCTCGGCGGGTACCACCGAGAGCAGGGGGCGCGCGGCCTCGATGCACAGGTGTGAAAGGTGCTCATCGGGGGCGGCGATGTGCTTGCCCCGCAGTCCGAACTTCTCCCGCACGACCTCGGCGGGTATGCCGGACCTGCCGGCGACTTCCTCGGCGCTCATGATCTGCTCTGGGAGGTAGACCGCCAGGTCCACGATTCCTACCGATGGGATCATGGGCCGCCCGCCCGCCGCGCGTCACCCTGTCGCCGCTCGCCGCGACTCGACCGCCGGCCTCCGCTCCTCGGAGCCAGCGCGGCTGCGGGCGCCAGGCCCGAGGCGATGAACTCGAACATGCTTTCCAGGGCGCGCCGCGGCAGGCCGGCCCTGTTCCAAAGCGAGTAGCGCATCCCAATGAAGTTGCCGATGCCCATAAGGCAGTACGACAGGGCCTCGGGATCGGTGCGCCGGATCTCTCCGGCGTCCATCGCCGCGGACAGCCCCCGGATGTATCCTTCCGCGAAGCGCCGGTAGTACCAGCGGTAGACTTGGGGGTTGACGGACTCGGCCTGCAGCACTATGCGGTACAGGTTGCGGTGCGCGGCGACGAACCGGAGGAAGGTTTCGAAGCCCTTGCGCTCCACAGCCAGGCGATCTCCGGCCCCTGCCACCTCCTGCTGGATTGTGTGGCGCAGGGCCCGGCTCAGGTGCCGCACCAGCTCGGCGAAAATCGCCTGCTTGCTCGGGAAATAGACGTAGAAGGTTCCCAGCGCGACCCGGGCGCGGCGCGTGATGTCCGCCACCGAGGTGGCGAAGTAGCCCCGCTGGCCGAACTCGGCCTCGGCGGCATCCAGGAGTTGCTGCCTGGTGCGCCGTCCCCGCTCTCCCTTGGGATGGGTGACCGGGCGGCGGTTATCTGGCAGGTGAATCACCCTTCAACTATGTGGCCTAGCCACACCGTTCGCCGTGCCGGTCCGATCTCCTGCTTCGCTGGGGCTATCCGGGGGGTTGAGCGGCCATCTCACGCGCCGCGGACTTCACGGCGTTCACGATGTTGTGGTATCCGGTGCACCTGCACAGATTGCCTTCCAGCCCGCGCCGGATCTCCTCATCGGAGGGTTCGGGATGGCGCTCGATGATCTGCAGCGCGGTGAGCAGCATGCCCGGCGTGCAGAACCCGCACTGGAGGGCGTGCTCCTCCCAGAAGGCCTCCTGGATCGGATGGAGCCGACCGTCTTGGGCCAGGCCTTCAACGGTCAGTATCTTCCCGCCGTCGGCCTGCACGGTCAGCACCGTGCACGACTTCACCGCCAGGCCGTTGAGCATCACCGTGCACGCCCCGCAACTGGTGGTGTCGCACCCGATGTGCGTGCCGGTCAGCCCCAGCACCTCCCGCAAATACTGCACGAGCAGGAGCCGCGGCTCTACGTCGTGGGTGGCGGTGACCCCGTTGACGGTAATGGTGACCTTCATGGCACGGCTCACACCCCGAAGCAGCAGTGTTGCAGGCTACTGGAGAAATACAAGGTGCGGGTTTCGGGGCCGCCCCGGAAATCCCTGCAGCGGCGGGCAAGCCCCGCAGCCCCCATCGCACCGGGCTCCGGGCTGTGCGGGAAATCCACCGCGGACTAGGCGGGATTCCGCGCGGGAACGTGGTATTGTGAAACCGAACACAGCCGGGGAGGAATTCGTCTGGTGTTCTCGCGCGCTCGGAGCGTTTCCAGACCTGTGGCAGAACGCGCTGCCAGGATGCTGGAGGGACCCTAGGTGCAGTCGAGGGACGAGGCCCTGCGAATTGCAAGAGACCGTGTCACTCGGGTATTCCGGTATCTCGAGGCTCTTAACCAACACCGCAACCCTGCAAAGCGACAGATTAGCGAGCAACTCTGGGCCCTCTGGTTCAAAGGCCTTCCAGATCATCCCGCGATCAGAATCGGTGATCGTACGGTCACTCAACGTGAAGCAACGGGGAGGCCAATTACAGGCCAATCGAAAGAAGTCGGGGATTTCATTCTCAAGGTCAAGCGCCCGACGCTGACGCATGCTCCCAATCCGCCTGGCGGGCTCTCACAGTGGCTAGAGCGCGGGTGGGAGGATCCATCGCAAAGCGTGCGCGTAAGGGAGACGACCAATGAACGTCAGGATTCAGGCGAATCACGGTTGGTCAGGTTCGAGGACGATCCGGGACAAGTCAGAAATCTGCAATCCTGGTCGACCGTACGCGATGAATGGGCTCGAAATGAACTCCCTGCTCGAGCAGCAATGCGCGTATTTGAACGGTTGTATGAGACCTACGGCCGAATGGATCGAGAGGGTGAACGGGTTGAGCTAGTGATCGGCGACGGAATCCTCAGTTGGCGCGTGCCTAGCGGCGGGGTCTTCCATCCTATTCTTCTTCAGCGGGTGCAACTGCAGTTTGACACAGACATCCCTGAGTTCACCGTGATTGAGACAGAGCACCAGGTTGAACTTTATACAGCACTCCTGCGCGCGATACCCGGAGTTGACGCTCGGGGGTTCGCTCATCTGAGGGAGGAACTCGAGAAGCGCGGCTATCATCCGCTGGGGGAGGCGGACACTGACGGGTTCCTGCGGCGGTTTGTCCTCCACCTCTCGCCCCATGGTCAGTTCGATAATCAGTCTTCGCCAAAGCCCGAAAGTGATGAACCCATCGTTAGTCGTAGTCCGGTTCTATTTCTCCGAGAACGTACGCTTGGATTCGCAGCCGCGATCGAAGGAGTCCTCACCGACCTCGCCGAGCGCGGCAGTCTTCAAGGACCGCTCATAGGCGTCGTTGGCATCGAACAGCCCCGAGGGGGGTCAGAGGAGTCCAGATCGTCCTTACCCCATGGACGGGAACCTGAGGAGACTCTCTTTGCCAAACCCTGGAACACTGAGCAAGCGAGGGTAGCGGAGCGGCTCGATCGTGAGGGAGCAGTCCTCGTCCAAGGTCCGCCAGGAACTGGCAAGTCCCACACAATAGCGAACTTGGTGGGGCACTTGCTTGCCCAGGGGCAGAGCGTCTTGATCACGGCTCATACGACAAAGGCCTTGCGAGTTCTGCGCGGCCACGTCATTGAGGCTCTCCGGCCTCTTTGTGTCAGTGTTCTCGAAAGTGACCTCGACAGTCGTAAGCAACTGGAGCAGTCAGTCGAAGCGATAGTCGAGCGGCTCTCCAAATCGAACGCGGCCGAGCTTGAGGCGCAAGCAGAGAGGCTGGCAACCGAACGGGGGCATCTGCTCGCAAGGCTGAGAGAAGTGCGTGCAGCGCTGCTGGAGGCCCGCACGAGCGAGTACAGAGAGATAGTGATACTCGAAGAGACTTGCACCCCCGCCGATGCCGCTCGGAAAGTTGCCCGCGAGCGTGCCGAACATAGCTGGATTCCTTCCCCGATCCTAACTGGCCTGCCCTTGCCACTCTCGCACGGCGAACTTGTCGATTTGTACCGGACGAATGCGAGTCTCACTCCTGAAGATGAACTGGAACTCTCGCTCGCGCTTCCAAACCCGGTTGAGATCCTCACTTCTGAAGAGTTCGCCTCTCTGGTCCGGCTACGTGGTGACATCTTGGGTGCCGAAAGGAACTTCAGGGATGACCTCTGGGCGGATCCTCCTGCCCAAGGAGACGCCGAGAAGCTCGAGCTGGTTGGCCAGCGCCTCCTCGCCTCGATCCAAGCGATCAACCAGAGTGAACCCTGGAGGCTCGCCGCGCTAGCAGCGGGTCAGCGAGGCGAAACCCACCGAGAGCCCTGGGAACAGTTGCTCGCGAAGATACGGGATGTCTCAGACCTAGCAGGACAGCTGAAGGAGGTCCTAATTCGGTACGACCCAAAGCCGTCGCGTCAGATCCCGCTCGACAAGCAACAGGAACTAGTGGCTCAAGTGCTTGGTCATATAGGTAACCGTCGCAAGCTGGGGCTTCTGGCGCTCCTCACGCGGCCCGATTGGCGCAAGCTGATTAGCGAATCCCGCGTGAACCAGAACCCCCCCAGCGATGCGGAGGATTTCAGAGCCCTACAGGCCGTCGTCTCACTTGAGATTTCCCGCAAAGAGCTAACAACACGATGGGAAAGACAGATAACCGCCATCGGGGGCCCCCAATCGGTCTCCCTGGGTGCGGAACCGGAGCTTGCCGCTAGCCAGTTCGCGCAGACAATACGTTCCTCGCTAGATTGGAGGTCTCAGCAACTCGATCGCGTCGTCTCGGATCTCGAGCGGTGGGGATTCCGATGGACCGCCTTCATCGACGAACAGCCACCAAATCTATCCCCCCACGGTGACCTCATCAGGATGGCAGAGGGTGTCACTAAACACATCCCAAGGATCATCCAAGCACGGGCCAACTCGATCCGATTGTGGAATGTCGAAGGCCACCTCTCGGCGCTGCGACACGATCTCGAGCTCGTCTCTTCGAGCAGTCTCACCGGCGGTGTGGTGAGCAATCTGCGTCGAGCGGTCTCGATGCTGGATGCGGGAGAGTACAGGCATGCCTTTGACCGACTTGTGGATCTTCATCATCGTCAAGAAGACCTGCTGAGACGGCGGGAGCTGCTTGAGCGTTTAGAGGCCGGGGCGCCCTCTTGGGCTCAAGCTATACGGAATCGAAAGAGCGTTCATGGGAATGGTGAGCTACCAGGCGACCCAGCAGCTGCTTGGCTCTGGCGGCAACTGGATGACGAGCTTGAAAGACGTGGATCAGCTAGGATCCAGAAGCTGCAAGAAGACGTATCGAGCCACGCTGAGGCGCTTCGAAAGGTCACCGTTGAGCTAATCGACCGACGGGCATGGGCCGCTCAAGTCCGGCGGACCACGCTGCAACAGCGACAAGCGCTCATGGGGTGGCTGGGCATCGTGAGGCGAATCGGCAAGGGCTACGGGAGAATGGTCGCCCAGCTGCGCGCCGAGGCCGCCAAACGGATGACCGAATCAAGGGCTGCGGTGCCAGTCTGGATCATGCCATTCTCCAGGGTTGTGGAGCATTTCGACCCAAGGACGACGCGGTTCGACGTCGTCATCATCGACGAAGCGAGCCAAAGCGATGCCATGGCCCTAATCACCTTCTACCTTGCCCGCAGGGTTGTCATAGTGGGCGACCACCAACAGGTCAGTCCCGAGGCCGTGGGCCAGGATCTCGATGTGGTGCACAACCTCATCCGTGAGTATCTTCAGGGAATCCCAAACGCAATACTGTATGATGGTCGCCGTTCGATTTATGACATTGCGAGGGAATCCTTTGGAGGCACAATCGTACTCGAGGAGCACTTCAGGTGTGTACCGGAGATCATCCAATTCAGCAACTGGCTGTCCTATGACTGGAGGATCAAGCCGCTTCGCGATCCCAGTACTGTCAATCTGAGGCCCTTCGTTGTCCCATACCGAGTTCAGGGGATTCGGTCCACAGGGAAGGTCAATTGGGATGAAGTGTTCGCCACAGCGTCTCTCCTAGTCGCGGCTACGGAACAGCGGGAATATGCAGGCAAGACCTTCGGGGTTGTGTCGCTCCTGGGCGAAGAGCAAGCTTGCGAGATCGACCGCGTCCTAAGAAGATTCGTTCCGCCGGATCATTACAGCAAGCGCCGTGTTCTGTGTGGAACTGCAGCACAGTTCCAGGGTGACGAAAGGGACGTGATGTTCCTTTCGGTCGTTGACGCCCCTCAAGACGGGCCCCTGCCGCTCCGACAGGACGAGCGGTTCAAGCAGAGATTCAACGTGGCCGCGAGCCGCGCCCGTGACCAAATGTGGGTGATTCACTCGCTCGACCCCGGCAAGGATCTCAAGCCCGGCGATCTCCGGCAACAGTTGATTGAGTATGCGATTGATCCCTCGGCAGTCATCAACATGCACGACGAGGTCCAGGCAAGGGCCGAATCCGAGTTCGAGAGGTCCGTAATTCGAAGACTGATGAATGCTGGCTATCGCGTGCGGCCGCAGTACCCTGCTGGCAGTCTGCGGATCGACATCGTCGTAGAAGGCGGGGGCAACCGTCTGGCGATTGAATGTGATGGTGACAGATACCATCCTATTGAGAAACTCCCTGAGGATATGGAACGTCAGGCGATTCTGGAGCGGCTTGGCTGGCGTTTCGTTCGCCTGCGTGGAAGTCACTTCTTCAGGGCTCCAGATGAAGCTATGGAGGCGGTTTTCGAGCGATTGCGGGACCGCGAAATCCCACCCGAGCTGGAAGCCCCCAGGCCTGTTCCTGATGTCGCAGAGAATCATCCCTTGATCCGGCGCGTTGAGTCGCGCGCGGCCGAACTCAGAGAAGAGTGGGCGAAGGATCCTGAGATCAGGTCGCTCCTGAGCAACCAGGAGCAATTCCAAGCCGGACTGCAATGGGAGGCGCCACTGCCTCCTAGCGATAGAGGCAAGAAGGAGCACAGGCAGAAGCGGGTGGAGCACATTGAGGGTGCGCCTGCAGCTGCATCAGACCTGATCCGCCCCCCGTTGTCAGCCAAAGAACCCAGCGCAAGCGAGCCCATGACGACACGGAGCGAACATGGACTTGTCGAATGGGTTTCGTCCATCGCCCCCAAGATATGGTTTGGCATGGCTCATTGGGCCAAGCTGCACGACTGTCTAAGCCCTTGGGAGAGAGCCATGCTCTTCAGCATGGGTCGCTATGTGTCAAGGTCATGGAGGGTATCTGAAAAGCAGGCGCAATACGCGCGGCGAGTATACGATCGCCTGTTGACGGCCGGATTCGACCCGGAAGGCACATGATTCAACGGATCGCTGATTCGGTCAGCCCCCGGGGGTGCCAGGTATCCCCAAGAACCCTCCTTGCGAGCAATTCCTGTTCGGTCAAGACTTCCGTCGCTACACTGTGGCAAAGACACCTCTAACGGAGGAGAATCCGACGTTGCACGCATCTTCTGAGTCATACGTCTGGACCCCCGACCCCGCATCAGCGCAAACCAGCCGCCTACAACGGTTCATCGAACGCCACGGGATGGGCGACTACGACACCCTCTACCGCCGCTCGATCGAAGATCCCTCCTGGTTCTGGGGCGCGGTGGTCGAGGATTTGGGGCTGCGGTGGCTGCGGCCATTCGACCGCGTGCTGGACACCTCCCGTGGAATCGAATGGGCGCGCTGGTTCACGGGCGGCGCCACCAACCTCGTGGACAACGCGCTCGACCGGCACATAGACGCCGGGAGGGGCGGCAGGACGGCCGTGATCTGGGAAGGCGAGGACGGCAGCACGCGCACGCTCACCTACGCGGAGCTGCACGGCGAGGTGCGCCGCTTCGCGTCGGCGCTGCGGGAACTAGGGGTCAGCCGGGGCGACGTGGCCGGTGTGTTCATGCCGCTTGTACCTGAGGTGGTTGTCGCGACGCTGGCGCTGTCGCGGATCGGCGCGATCTACGTCCCGATCTTCTCGGGCTTCGCGGCCCCGGCGGTCGCCACGCGGCTGGCCGACTGTGGGGCGAAGCTGCTGATCACCGCCGACGGCTTCCAGCGGCGCGGCCAGACGGTCGAGATGAAGCGTACGGCCGACGCGGCAGCGGCACTGGCCCCGGGCATCCGGCACGTGATCGTGGTCCGGCGCCTGGGAGCCCCGGTGCCGTGGACCGAGGGTCGCGACCTCTGGTGGCACGAGGTGGTGCGCGACCACCAGGGAGACGCGCCGGCCGAGGCCATGGACCCGGAAGACCCCTACATGATCATCTACACGTCGGGCACGACCGGCAGGCCCAAGGGTACAGTGCACGTCCACATGGGGTTCCCGCTCAAGACCGCCATGGACATGGCTTACTGCTTCGACGTCGGGCCCGCCGACCGTGTCTTCTGGTACACCGACATCGGATGGATGATGGGGCCCTGGCTGATCATCGGCACCCTCTGGCTGGGCGCAGCGATGTTCCTCTACGACGGAACGCCCGACCACCCTGGCCCGAACCGCCTCTGGGAGATGGTCGCACGGCAGAGGGTCACGGTGCTGGGCATCTCGCCAACGGCGATCCGGGCGCTGATGCGCCACGGCCCTGAACTGCCGCGACGCCACGACCTCGGCAGTCTCCGGATCCTCGGCAGCACAGGCGAGCCGTGGAACCCCGGGCCCTGGAAGTGGTACTTCGAGCACATCGGCGGAGGGCGGTGCCCGATCATGAACTACTCGGGCGGCACCGAGATATCAGGAGGGATCCTGTGCTGCGACCCGCTGCACGCGCAGGCGCCCACGGCGTTCACCGGACCCATCCTAGGCATGGCCGCGGATGTCTTCGACGAGCACGGCCGACCGGTGCGCGGGGCGGTTGGCGAGCTGGTGCTTACTCAGCCGTGGCCCGGCATGACGCGGGGGTTCTGGCGCGACCCGGAGCGCTACATTGAGACCTACTGGTCCCGCTGGCCTGGAGTATGGGTGCACGGCGACTGGGTGCGCGCGGACGCGGACGGTTTCTGGTACATCCTGGGCCGCAGCGACGACACCCTCAACATTGCCGGCAAGCGGATCGGGCCGGCAGAGGTCGAGTCGGCGCTGACCTCGCACCCCGCGGTGGCCGAGGCCGCGGCGATCGGCGTGCCTCACGAGATAAAGGGCGAGGTGGTCGTGTGCTTCGCGGTGCTCCGACCCGGACACGAGCCCGGTGAGGAGCTGCGCCGGGACCTGAAGCAGGTTGCCGCGGCGCACCTGGGCAAGGCACTCGCCCCAGATGACATACGGTTCGTCCGGGACCTACCCAAGACCCGCAATGCCAAGGTCATGCGGCGGGTGATCCGCGCTCGCTACCTGGGCGAGGATCCAGGTGATATCTCCTCGCTGGAGAACCCGCAGGCCCTCGAAGAAATCCCGCCGCTACGCTGACCGCGCGGTGCCTCGGGGTCCGACGCCACGTTGACCTGGGCCTGTGCGCCGCGACCTGCGCTAGCGCTGCATGAAAGGCATCTCGATCTCTCGCTGATCCCCCTCTGTCGTGATTCCCGGGACGTAGATCACGATCCGCCCGGATTCCCAAACGATCCGCACATTGGTGAAGCGAATGGCTCCCACTGGGATGCCCGTGAGCGGCCTCGGCAACGGAACCGTGTAGAACATCCGGCCCCTCAACTTGGCCCCGGCAGGGGTGCCCATTCGGACGAGCTGTCCCGGAGGGATCATCGGCGGTCCAGGGGGACCGAACCCCAGGAAGCTGCCGCCTGAGGTGCGCATGAGATAGAAGGTGTAGCATCGGCCTCCGGCAACGACGACGTTGCCGAGGGACATGGCGCGGTCAAAGCAATAGGCGTCTCCCTGGCGCCGCACTTCATCGGCCTTCGGCTTGCCAATCGCAACCGGAGGTTCCGGCCTGGCCTGGGGCTCGGCCGTCGCGATTGCCGCGGAAGCGAGCAGCCACACCGCCACCAGCGCGCCGGCAAGCCAACGATGAACGTTCATCTCGATCACTCCTTCCCACGCTCTCCCTGGTCTACGCTCGGCCCGCGCGGAATGTTCCCCTGCCTGCGGCGGATCATGTGGAAGATCAGGCGATCCACGACCGACGGCAGCGCGGTGTTGAGGGCGATCATGGCCCAGTAGGGCCAGGGCAGTACGCGCCGAGGCCGGGGCCGGTCGGCGAGCCCCACGATTGCCTCGGCCACCGTCCCCGTGTTGGTCCGCAGCCACCTGGGCCCGGTCACCCCCAGGGGAGTGGGCTTCCTATGCGCGCTGAACTCGGTGCCGGAAACCGGCCCCGGGGCGACCACGCAGACGTGGATCCCCTTCGGCCGCACCTCGCGGCGCAGCCCCTCGCTGAACCCTTCCAGGCCGAACTTCGTCGCGTTGTAGATCGTCGTAGTCGGGGTAGCGATCTTCCCGGCCACCGAGCCGACATTGATGATGACCCCGCGCCCCTGCGCCCGCATCACCGGCAGCACCGCACGCGTCAGAAGAATAGGCGCGACCAGGTTCACCTCAATCTGGGTGTGGATCTCGTCCTCGGGCAGGCGCTCCAGCCAGTCGTAGCGCCCCAGCCCGGCGTTGTTGACCAGCACGTCAATCGTCCCGTAACGCGCCAGCGCGGCTTCCACGATCCGGGCAATGTCCTCTCGCCGGGTAAGGTCGGCGGGCACGACGAGGCAATCGCCCAGCTCGGCGGCAAGTTGTCGCAACCGCTCGGCCCTGCGCGCCACCAACACGACCCGGTCTCCGGCGCGGCCGAATGCCCTGGCCGTTGCCTCGCCGATCCCGCTCGACGCGCCGGTAACGATGACGGTCCGGCCGCTCACGAACCATGCGCCTCCTCGGCGGCCGAGTTCGGCTCGGGGTCCGCAGCGCCGCACCAACTGGCGGTCTGGACCGGAGGCATCGGCCTCTCGTTGACCATCAGCCGGAAGACGTCGGGCCGCGCGTAGTGTCCCGTCACGTCGAAGTCAAACTTGCCCTGAACGACCTGCCCCATGTCGAGGTCGGCCGTCAGGATGCCCTCCTTACCAAACAGAGGGCCTGCCAGGTATTCTCCCAATGGACCGACGATGGCACTGCCGCCGCGCGAAAGGACCTCCGGCAGTTCGACCAGTTCGTCTGATACCTCGAGATCGGCCGGGTACATCCCCCTGGTCACGAACTGGCAGCAGGACAACACGAAGCACCGCCCCTCGCACGCGATGTGCCGGATCGTGGCCTGCCAGGCGTCGCGCGAGTCGGCGGTGGGCGCCAGATATAGTTCCACGCCCTTCGCGTACATGCTCATCCGCGCAAGCGGCATGTAGTTCTCCCAGCAGATGAGCCCACCCAACCGGCCGTGGGGAGTATCCAGAACAGGCAGCGTGCTGCCGTCGCCCGCCCCCCAGATGTACCGCTCCGCGGCGGTGGGCATGAGCTTTCGGTGCTTGGCCAGCAGCCGGCCGTCGGGACCGAAGTACAGCAGGGTGCAGTATACCGTCCCTCGACTGTAGGTCTGGTCGCGCTCGATCACGCCGATGCCCACATACGCCTGCGCCCGGCGTGCCGCCTGCCCGATCGCCTCGGTGGCCGGCCCCGGCACCTCCACGGCGTTGGCCCAGTAGCGCGCCCACGCCTTCCTGCCCTCTGCCGTACGCCCACCTACGCGCGTCCCGAACCGAAGGCCCCACGGGTAAGCCGGGATGAACGCCTCTGGGAAAAGGATCAACCGCGCACCCTCTGCCGCGGCCGCGTCAATCAGGCGGGAGGCCTTCTCCAGCGTCGCCTCCCGATCCATCACCGCTGGCGACGCCTGTACCACCGCTGCGCGAACCTTTGCAAACCCTTCACTCATCGCAGGCCTCCCTGGCTGAACAGTCTCAATCTCCGGACCATGAAGAAGCCAAACACCATCGGCAGCCAGAACGTCAGGCCGCGGAACGCCAGCGCGATGATCGTGGCCTGCGGGGCCGGCACGCCCAGCGAGACGAAGACCAGGATCATAATGCCTTCCACGACGCCGACCCCTTCGGGGATCGGCGACATCTTCCAGAACAGGATGCCCATCGAATAGCCCGCTACCAGCGCGCCGGGTGCGATCGGCTGTCGGAACGCCAGGAACAAGGCATAGAGACTCACCAGGTCTACCAGGTGCGCGGCGAGCGCGATCCCGAGCGGCCGCCCCAGACGCCGCGGGCGCGCGCCGATGGCGGCCCCGGCCCGGGTGAACTCATCGGTGTTCCGCTCGGCCCAACCCGGCCGGAGCGGCGACGGGTGACGGAGCCAGCCGCCCAGCCGGGCCCCGGTGCGCTCGATCCAACCCAGGCCGCGGCGCAACTGCGTCGGCCACCACAATCCCAGCAGCAGCACGCCCGCAAGCCCGGCAGTCCCCAGCAGCAGCAATGCGGCTCCGGTGATCTCGTAGGGCTCGAGATGGTGCCGCAGGAACAGGTGGACCAGCCCGACGACCAGGATGGCCGTGAAGGCGCACGCGTCGGCCACCCGCACCAGCATGGTGCCAGCCAGGGCACGGGCCGGAGACTGCCTGCGGCGGGCCGCGTCGTCCACGAAGAGCGCGGAACCGGCCGTTCCGCCGCTGGGGGCCAGGGTGTTGATCAGCAGCGAGGCCAGCAACACCGGCAGGAGATCGCGCCACCGCCCGTCCACCTCCACTACCTTGAACGCGGCATGGAAGAGCGCGGCGTACGCGGCGTAGTACGCACCCTGCAGCAGGGCCGCGGTCAGCACCCACTGCCACTGACCCTGCCGGAGCGCCTCCAACAGGTGCTCGATCTCGGTGAGGCGTCCCACCACCACCGCCACGAAGGCGATTACGAGCAGCACTGGCAACCATCTGCGGATCATCGCGATTTCCGCGGTCCCCCGGCTATGGACAGCGCAGGATATCCTGCGCCCACAGGCAGTCGGCGCATGATGGTGCGTTGCCCCAGCAGTCTTCGTTGCTCGCGGCGTATGCGCATGCCATTCCGCAGTCCACGCAGGACGGGAAGCGGAACTCGCGTACCTTTGCTCGAAAGCTCACGTACTCTTCAGCGGCCCAGATCTCCGCGAGCGGCCGCTCGGCCACCTGGCCGAGCACGTAGCGGCTGACCTCTCTACGCCTCCCATAGATGTAGCAAGGGTAGGAGTGCATCAGGGCGTAGCAGGGGCTCACCCCGCCGTCCCACCCGATCACCAGCGCCCGGTCCTCGACAAAGCGGCAGCGCCGGGCCGCGCCCCAACCCATTCGTGGAAGCCGGGTGATCCCCCACACCAGCCAGTCGGCCGACCGCACCGACCAGCCCGCTGGCACCGGCAGCGGTTCCGCGCGGTCGTACAGAATCTCGCCTGCCATCTCCTGGGTGTAGGGCAACAGGTTGGAAACCAGGGCGAAGGACGCGCCCACGTCCTTGGCCAGCTCGGGCAGCCGGCCCAGTTCCTCCACGTTGCCGCGGGTTGCCACGAACTCCAGGCCGATTCGGGGGCCCATGAAGCCGCGCTGCCACGCCATCTCTCGCATGCCTCGCACATTGCTCAGAACCCTGTCAAGGCCGTCTGCCACACCTCCCCGCGCGTATGCCTGGATGTGCGCCGTGTCCACGGACACCACAAGGGTATCGAGACGGGCCTCCAGCAGGGCTTCGGCCGTGTGACGGTCGAGGAGCAGTCCATTCGTCGCCAGCGTCACGCCCGCTCCCGTGGCAGCCGCGCGGGCGACCATGTCCACGATCCGGGAGTGCAGGAGCGGCTCCCCAAAGCCACCGAAGGTGATGCGCCGCAGGTCAGGGAAGGCGCGCAGTTGCTCCATGACCAGGCCGAAGTTCTCGGAACCCATCTCCCCTGACTGATCGCGCCATGCCCTGCGGATGCAGATGGCGCAGTCCAGGTTGCAGCGGCCCGTCACCTCGAGATGGATGCGGCGCGCGTCCGGCCTGGCCTGCCAGAGAGATATGCCGTCCTCGCGGGATTCCAGGACAACCTCGGTCCCCTGATAGCCAGGGGGAAGCGTTATGCGCCCGTCCTGATCCACGACGAACCTGCCCACAGGCGGCACCCCCCCAGGCCGTGCCCCGAGATTGCGGCCCGTGGCGACATTTCTACAACTGCCTCCCACTCTCTTGCTCTAGCATCGTGGTGGTTTTGGTATCATGGTGGCTGATGCCGGCGATTCGGATTCTTGCCTTTGCCGACCTCCACGGGCGGATGGAACGCGTCACCCGCGTTCGCGCGCTGGTATCTGCGCACACCCCTGATGTCGTGGTGTTGTCAGGCGACCTCACTCACGGTGATCAGGGGGCTGAGGTACTCGCCCTGCTCCACACCCTTCCGGTGCCGGTTCTGGCCGTACCCGGCAACATGGACGGCCCGGGTGCGGTGGACGAGGTCACGCGTCACGGCCGACTCGCCGGTGAGGAACCCGCGGTCATCGCGGGCCTCTCCTTCGGAGGGCCGAACGTGCGGACCGCCTGCGACGTGCTGGTTACGCACGAACCTCCGCTCGGCACCCTCGATCTGACCTTCCTGCGCACGCGCGCCGGATCGCGCAGCGTGCTGGAGCTGCTGACGCGATGCCGCCCACGCGTGCTGGTATGCGGGCACATCCACGAAGCACCCGGGGTCGCGCGCCTGGAGGAAACGCTGGTCGTCAACTGCTCGATGGGCAACGGCAGGAACGCGGGGGCATGGATCGAGCTCTCCGCGGAGGGCGCGGACGCCAGGCTCCTCGGCGACACAGCGTAGCCGGCGCTTTCAGGCGCGCTACTGTGTCTTCGTGCCGCACTCGGCGCAGAACTTCGCCCCTGGAGCAAGCTTGGCCCCGCACTCCGTGCAGTGGGCTTCGGCCTGGATCTTTGCGCCGCACTCCGGGCAGAACTTCACCTTCTTGGCCAGCGGGGCGTTGCAGCTCGGACACGTGGCGCGCGCGCCTTCTCGCCAGCTCTGCTCCTTGAGCATCGAGCGGTCCTCTTCGGCCATCTTGGAGTGGGCCCAGATCTCCTCCACGGTGCGGCTTGACTGCGCCGCGGCCATCTCCACTCCCAGGTCCGGCGCGCACTCCTTGCAGAGGCCCTTCGCCACGCTCCAGCAGTTCTTCCGGCACACCCACGTCGAACAGCGCGGGCACTGGATGAACTCCGGCCGTAGCTCCGCCATGGCTTCCTTGAAGGCCGCGTCATGCGCCTTCTCCCAGCTCGCCGACCGCACGCGCTCGGAAAGATCAGCGGCCCTGCCGAAGATCCCCCCGAAGAGGCTGCTGGCGGCGTCCATCGCACCGGTAACCGTGCCGGTGATGGAAGGCCGGAATGGTGTGCGAAAGCCGGTTCCGCACCGGTTGCAGGCGACCTCGAACTGAAAGCCCTGATTTGTGCTCAGATCCGAGTAGTTGCTGGTGAACTCGATCTTCTCGCTCATGTCGTCGCCCTCCGTCCTGAGGTTTCGGGGCCTGGGGCCTGCCCTCCTACGCGCTCGCCAGAACCAGCGCGCATCAGGCCGAGGCCTACCATCATCCGGAGCGGGCTCTGCTGACCATGAATCTCACGGCATCGTTCATGTTGGCCGGGATGATGGCGGTTTCGGGGTGGTGCCCTGGGAATACCCTAAACACTTCGTCCACAAACGCCTGACCGACGATCTCAACACCGCTGAAGTCCAGGGTCACGGCCCTGAACTTCTCCAGCCCTGCAAGCAGTCGCCTGGCCTGCGAACGGGAGATATAGATGGTCCGGTGTGCGTATAGCCGCACCTGGATCTCGCTCCTATCAAACGCGGGCTCCTCCAGGTCCGTCACGTACTTCTTGAAGATGTCGTCCAGCCGGCGGGCGGACCGCTCGGCGATCTCAAAGGTCACCCTGGTCCCCCGCTTCGACGGTCTGCGCTCTCCCACGAAGGTGTCGCCCACCACGTTGTCCACCCTCAGCTTGTAGTTGAAGCTCTCCAGGGAGAAGACGTCTGCGACCTTGGAGGTGAAGAAGATGCCCTCACCCGAGTGGGCTGCGGGGGTAGTGGTCGTCTTGCCCTTCAGGATGTCCTGGATGGCCTCCAGCTCGGAGTTGAGGTTGCGCTGCCGCATCACGTTTCGGAACGCACCCACGCCGAAGTCGTTGACCACGAACGCCAGCACGCCACCGACGCGGGTGATCTCGACCTCGACGGCGCGAGACCCGGAGTGCTCGATCGCGTTGTTCAGCATCTCGCAGAAGGCGTAGGCAAGTATGCCCGAAACATTCTGCCTCAGCTGCCCCAGGAACGGAGCCCTGCGCCGCAGGCCGTCAAGGACCTCCTCCTCGCGGAGGGATTCGTTGCGCAGCCGCCTTCTGACCGCAACTCCCAGGGTCGAGCTGTGGCGCGGGAGCGCGTAGAAGGCGCCCCGGGTCGAGCCTCCTTTGATGAGGCGGCCCTCCCTGACCAGGCGATTGATGGTGGCGCTGACATGCTGGCGGGATGCCCGGCCGCGCAGGGCGCGGATTACGTCGGCGGTCCTGAACGCCTGGCGCCTGGAAGCGGTGTCAAGGATGATGTCCCTGAGTGCCATCGGTGCTCCTGCTGCGCCGCAGCCCCGGCCGGATGTCACAGGCACTGCGGCCGCCGGCCCCGCCTGTGCTAATTGTCCTATTGAAGATACTGATTGTCGCGTGGATTGTCAACTGCGAAAGACTAATTGTCTGGCGTATTGTCGCAAGCCGCCCAGCCGATCCCCAGCTCCATCATCTTGCCGCGGGTGGGCACGCCTGTTTCCTCATCCCAACCCATCATAGCGTAGAAGGTGCGGACTGCGTGGCTGAGCTTCTCAGGGTCAATGCCGCCGTTCTTCAAGGCGCCCGCGCGGGTGGGGCCGAACATCCGTTTGGGCAGGTTGTCCTGGGCCGAGGTGATCCCCTCACGGATGTTGAAGGCGCGGCCCAGTGTGGCGACCCGCTCACCCAGCCTCACTGCCTCGTACGTGGTGTACGACCAGCCGGTTGTGGCGCGCACTATCTCCACCAGCTCGTCAATGCTCCACGGCACGAACTGGCAACAGACAACCGAATCGAGGAATAGGTTCCAAAGGTGAGACGCCTTCTGCGATGCGACCTTCTCATCCGACAGGTCGTTGGCAGGCAGGGGCCGTATGGCTCCCATGCCCCGCAGGTGCTCAAACGCGGGCGAGTTCATGGTGTAGCCGGTATCGTGCATGCCGGAGCAGTGATCGGCCCCTTGCGCCCCCACGGCATAGATGAGGCCCAGACCCTGCTTGACGCGCGGCTCGTGCATGGGGATCTCCAGACCCTTGACGTGCATGGCGAACGCGCCGGCAGCCGGTCCCAGATTCTCGGCCGCCCGCTTCGTGCCCTCGGCCAGAAGACCGCCCACGCCCCTGCGATGGGTTATCATCTCCACCATTTGCAGCATCGCCTCGGCGCTGCCGAACTTGAGCTCGATGCCGTTGGTATCACGGGGCGTGAGAATCCCGTTCTCAAAGCACTCCATGGCGAAACCGATCGAGACGCCCAGAGATATGGAGTCCATGCCGTACAGGTTGGCCAGTTCGTTGGCCTTGGTGATTGAGGCCAGGTCGTCCACACCGCACAGGGGCCCCAGGGCTACCAGGGACTCGTACTCAGGCCCGCCGCTGCGGCGGTCAACGTTCCAGGGCTCGCCGATCTCCACCACCTTCTTGCAGCGGACCGCGCAGGCGGCGCATGCTTCCATGCCAACACCATAGGTATCGAGGACGGCGTTGGCCGTGACCTTGGCGGTGCCATCGAAGGAGTTGACGCCGAAGTTGTAGGAGGGCATGTTGCCGATCTCGTTGCTCGCCAGCATCATGGCAGAGCCGCCGGTGCCCCACGAGTGGAGGTTCTTGGCGAACCCAAGGGGGTTGTCGGCGAAGCCCTTGTTCATCATGGTGGTCAACTGGCGGATTCTGGCCGGATCGGCCACCTCAGGATTCCAGCGGCCGGCCGCGGCGATGGCCTTCAGGTTCTTGGAGCCCATGACCGCGCCCAGTCCTCCGCGGCCCACGGCGTCTTTGAGGTCGTTCATGATGCAGGCGAAACGAACCAGGTTCTCGCCCGCGGGGCCGATGGCGGCGGTGCGGATTGTCTTCTCCCCCAGCTCGGAGGCTATGGCATCCTGGGTTTCCAGGACCGTCTTACCCCACAGGTACGAGGCGTCCCGGATCTCTGCCTTCTGGTCTGTCACCAGAAGGTAGACGGGCCGATCGGCTTTGCCCTCCACGATGACGGCGTCGTAGCCAGCCTTCTTGAGGGCCATGGGGAAGAACCCCCCGCCCTCGCTCTTGGAGTAGCCGCCTGTGAGGGGCGATTTGGCGCCCACGCAGTTGCGGGTGGCGCCCGGCATGGCCAGTCCGGTCATCGGGCCAAGGGCGAAGACCAGCTTGTTCTGGGGGTCGAAGGCATCAATGCCCCGGGGCACCTCCTTGAGCAGGTAGTAAGAGACGAAGCCGGCGCCTCCCAGGTAGGTGCGGTAGAACTCCTCGTCGGGTTGATCCACCTGAATCGTTCTGGAGGTCAGGTCCACCCTGAGGATCTTGCCGGCAACCCCGCGCATCATCGTAGCCTCCCTGGCTTGTTGGCAATCAGGCCTGCTGACAGCCCCCTGCGATGGGGGCGAACACCAGAAGGGAGTCCCCTTCCTTGAGCTGGTATTCAGCGTACACGAGCTGGCCCGCGATGCTGGCGTTCCACAGTTCTTCGTCCGGGACGCCCGCGGCCCGAAGGGCATCGGCGACGGTGCTGCCGGGGCGCAGCTCAAGCGTTGCGGAGCGCTGGCCCCTGGGCAGGCGATTGCGGAGCGGGCTCATAACCTCGATCGTGATCCGCATGGCCTGGAAAGGAACCGCTGGCTGGACTCTTCGACCCCAGAGGCCGGAATCCCCTCGTGGCCGCGACCTCAGGGGAGCGGAGCTCCGCGCTGCCGAGCCTACATCACGTACGCATTCCGGAGGTGTGTGTCGTTGCGGATCACGCAGATCGAGATCTACGGGTACGACCTGCACTATGTCCACGGCGACTACGTGATGTCCGGCGGCCGCGTTGTGCGGGCGCTGCCGTCTACCGTGGTGAAGGTGACAACCGACCAGGGGATCGCCGGCTGGAGCGAGGTCTGCCCGCTAGGCCAGACCTACCTGCCCGGGTTCTCGGGAGGCGCCCGGGCGGCGCTGCGCGGGCACGCGTATGCCAAGAGCCCGGTGGACGTGGCCTGCTGGGATGTCCTGGGCAAGGCCACAGGGCTGCCGGTTGCCACGTTGTTAGGAGGCCAGCGGCAGGACAGGTACCCGCTGTACGTGGCGGTCCCGCTCGGAAACGTCCAGGAGATGGCCGCGTTCGTCCAGGCACACCGCGCCGAGGACATCCACCGATTCCAGTTGAAGATCGGCGGCGATCCGCATCAGGACGCGGCCCGTCTGCTCGACCCGCTCCCGCGCGTGTATCTGGAACAACCGTGTCCCACGCTGGAGGAATGTGTCGCGGTCCGCAAGGTGACGACGTTGCCGATGATCTACGACGAGATCGTCACGGATGTGCCGTCGCTGCTGGCCGCCGTGCAGCAGGGCGGCGCTGGAGGCATCAATCTCAAGATCAGCAGGGTCGGCGGTCTGACCAAGGCGCGTTTGATTCGCGACCTGTGCGAAGCGCTCGGCGTGTCGCTGACAATCGAAGACACCTGGGGCGGCGACCTGGTCACCGCGGCGGTGAGCCACCTCGCGGCGAGTGTGCGGCCGGAGGCCCTGTTCACCGTGTCGTTCATGAATGATTGGACAAAGGAGCACATCGCGGGCTACCGGCCGCGCTCCAGAGACGGCTGGGGCGGGCCCACATCGGGTCCAGGCCTCGGCGTCGAGGTGGACATCCGGACTCTCGGCGAACCCCTGTATGTGGCGCGCTAGAAGGCGAAGCGGGGTGGTCACCCGCTGCGGCAGGCCGGCAGCCTACCGCGTCACGGCGGGTCCACTCTGGATCAGCGCCTTGGCCTCTGCAACTGTGAGGCCGGCAACTCCCAGCCGATGGAGATCGCGGCCCTCCCTCCAGAAGTCGCGCCGGCACAAGGCACCGCACACGTCAACCAGACCCGCCGTCACCCGCACGTCTACCCCGGCCAACCGACCGAGCGACGCGATGGGCACGAGACCCGTGGGCACATCTTCCAAGACGTAGCGGGTATCCAGCGAGCGCGGGGCGGCGATGCCCGCGTAGGCCGGATTGCCGAGGATCCGGTCGTAGAGCGTGACGCCGCTGACGCCCTCGTAACTTCGCTTCAGCCACTCGGCGGCCGAGATGGCGCTCACATCGTACGCCCGCGCCACGGCGAGCCGCTCCTCGTCGATCGCCTCCAGGAAACGCGCCACGGCCGGCGTCATGTCGCGATAGAATTCGAACGGCACGCCGGACTCGATGCGCGCCACGCTCAGCACGACCGTGCCGGGGTGGAACACGGCCCCCATGTTGTCCAAACCGGTCTCTAGCACGTCCCGGGCTGCGACGAACTGCGGGTACAGAGGACGCAGAACTTCCAGGACCCGCGGTGTATCGCTCGCGGGCAGCGCGGCCAGCGGCACCTGGCGCTTGATGCTGTTCACCCGGACGCGGGCCGGACCCGAAATCCGGCAGGCGAACAGTAGGGTCTGGGCCTCCGACACCACGACCCGGCCCTCCACACCGTGGCTCGCCAGCACCTGGCGGAATTCCAGCGCACCCCCGGTGCGCCCCGGATTGAGGACGATGACCTGCCCGTCGCGAAGGTAGGGGCTGCACTCCTCAGCCATGAAGGCGTGGGCCGTAGCCGGCACCACCACCAGGATGATGTCGGCCTCGGCTACAACCGGCGCAATGTCCGTCGTCACCAGCTCCAGCCGCCCAAACCCGTCAATGGCGCCCTCCAGCCGCACGCCGCCCGCTGCCTGGAGATCAACGATCTCATGGGCGAACTTGTTGTAGAGGCGAACCGGAAAGCCACGCCGCGCCAGATCACCGGCAAAGGCGTGCCCGCCGTTGCCCGCCCCCAGGACAGCCACTTTGGGCTTCATGGTCGCTACCCCCTCCCTGCGTACTGCTGGACATCGAGCGGTATCAGCTCTCGCTTCATGACCCGCACCGCTTGCTCGGGGTTCACCCTTCCGTACAGCCCGCCTATGATGCTGACCAGGTACTGGGCATCCAGCAAGACCGGGCC